>Ga0194116_10000078_pt1 | contig 191969 bp, 157 predicted proteins | sample TA2MahsurfametaG_4_FD_148617 | JGI IMG/M metagenome (GOLD analysis project Ga0194116, IMG submission 148617) | Freshwater microbial communities from Lake Tanganyika, Tanzania - TA2015008 Mahale S9 surface | ecosystem: Environmental > Aquatic > Freshwater > Lake | place: Tanzania: Lake...
TGCCGGCCCTCCTTATGCCCTCAATACCATCGATGAATTGCCCCGTCAACTCTTTAAGCGGCAACTGGTGGCTTCGGGCGGATTATTTGTGTTGGAGCATACCCCGCGTAATGATTACCGTCAATTTCCTTTTTACCAACAGCAGCGAAATTATGGAACTACGGTCTTTAGCTTCTTCGTAAATTAGCTGTTAACCGATGTTCTACCATTTTTTTTTACGCTCTTTCAGGATCTTCCTGTTACCTCTTTCGCTCCTGTATTGGTTGGTCGTTTACGTGCGTAACCTTCTTTTCGATAAAAATATACTGCGCTCGGCTTCTTTTGGAATGCCGCTCATAACCGTGGGCAATCTGGCCATTGGCGGAACCGGTAAATCACCACTTATCGAATACCTGGTGGGACTGCTGCATACCCGCTACCGAGTAGCGACCCTTAGCCGGGGATATCGAAGAAGGACGCTTGGCTATGCGTTGGCCACGGCTAGCTCTACCGCGCTAGAGATCGGAGACGAACCGCTGGCCTTACACAGAAAGTTTCCGACTATTCCCGTGGCAGTAGGCGAAGAGAGGCTACTGGCCATTCCCGAATTATTGCACGATCATCCCACTACAGAGGTAATTTTATTAGACGATGCCTTTCAGCATCGCTCTATTCGGGCAGGCTTTTCTGTGTTGCTAACGGAGTATTCTAATTTGTTTACCCGCGATTTTTATTTGCCTACCGGCGATCTTCGTGATCTGAAAAGCCGCTACCAAGAGGCCTCTGTACTGGTCGTGACCAAATGTCCGGCCGATCTAAGCGAGCAGCAGCGAGCCGCCTTGATCAACGAGATGGCTCCCGCTCAGGGGCAACCTGTTTTTTTTACCACCCTTGCCTATGGCACGCCCTATCATCTTGTGGATAAAGAACCACAAGCGCTGTCCGGTCAACAGGAGATCTTGTTGGTAACGGGCATTTCGAATCCTCGCCCGCTTAAGCAGTACATAGAAGAACATTCCGCCACGTATCATCAGCTTACGTATAGAGATCATCATATATTTTCTATCGAAGACCTAAAAGACATACAGCGCGAGTTCGAAAAGATCTCTTCGCCTCATCGGCTCTTGATCACCACCGAAAAAGATGCCGTGCGGCTAGAGAAATTTAGTACCGAGATCGGAACGCTGCCTTGGTATGTACTGCCGGTAGAGCACCGGTTCTTATTTGGAGAAAAGGACCGTTTTGATCAATTGGTGATTGATTTTATTAAAAATTTTCAAAGACCCGCCTAGCCTATATGGGAAGAAAGAACAGTAAGAGAAAACAGCAGCAGCGTAAACACCATCCTAGTGCAGTGGCGCAGGTCGTAAAGGGTACGCTCGAATTGACGCGCTCGGGAATGGGCTATGTGCTGGTCGATCAACTTGAGACTGATATTATGGTTCGCCCTGGTGATCTGCATAGTGCTTTGCATGGCGATCTGGTTAAAGTGGCCATTAAAGAGCGAAAGACCAATGGTCGGATGCAAGGGGTTGTCAAAGAGGTCATCAAACGTAAGCGAAGCGAATTTATCGGGCAACTGCAAGTGGGCAATGGATTTGCTTTTTTTGTGGCCGAGACCGATAAGCCCATGCCCGATATATTTATTCCTAAACAACTTTTGCAAGGGGCGATACAAGGCGACAGGGTCGTGGTAAAAGTAATTAAGTGGGAAGAAGGAGGCGACAAACGACCCATGGGAGAAGTAATTACGATCTTAAAAGAAGAAGACATGAACGACGCGGCCATGAAAGAGATCTTGCTCGAGGCCGGTTTTCCGTTGTCGTTTAGCGAAGAGGCATTCGAAGAGTCGGCCCGTATACCCGAGGTGATCGGCCAAGAAGAGATAGCGCAACGAAGAGATTGCCGCTCTATTCTCACTTTTACCATTGACCCCGTCGATGCCAAAGATTTTGACGATGCCATCTCTATACAGCAACTACCCAACGGTAATCTGGAGATCGGTGTTCATATTGCCGATGTAAGCCACTATGTAGTGCCAAAAACGGCGCTGGATGCCGAAGCGTATGCCAGGGCCACTTCGGTCTATTTGCCCGATAGGGTCAAACCCATGTTGCCCGAACATATTTCGAATGTGCTTTGTTCGCTGCGTCCAAAAGAAGAAAAACTGACCTTCTCGGCTATTTTTATCATTACGCCGCAGGGGCAAATAAAAGATCAGTGGCTGGGCCGCACCGTTATTTATTCCGATCATCGCTTTACTTATGAAGAGGTGCAGGCTATTATCGAAGAGGGGAGCGGACTCTATGCCAAAGAGATCTTGCAGTTACATCAACTGGCCCGTCAGTTTCGGGCCCGGCGTTTCGAGCAAGGGGCCATCAATTTTTCTTCGCAAGAGGTTCGATTCAAGCTCAACGAAAAAGGAGACCCTGTAGGAATCATGGTCAAAGAGAGCAAAGAGTCACATCAGTTGATCGAAGAGTTTATGTTGCTGGCCAACCGAACCGTGGCTGCCTTTATTGCCCATAAAAAAATAGACAACAAGCCCATCCCTTTTCCGTACCGAATTCACGACGATCCCGACGAAGAAAAGCTAATTCCCTTTGTCGATTTTGCCCGCAAGTTCGGACACGGGTTTGACCGCTCCAGCCCAGCGGCCATCGCTGCTTCGTTCAATCAATTGTTGCAAGATGTCAAGGGTCGCCCCGAGCAACATGTGCTGGAGCAATTGGGTATCCGCACCATGGCCAAGGCCCGCTATACGGCCGATAACGTCGGTCACTATGGATTGGGTTTTGAGAATTACTGCCATTTTACCTCACCCATTCGTCGCTATCCCGACATACAGGCGCATCGCATCTTGTGGGAGGTGTTGCAGCAAAAGATACAACCCGATAAAAAATTAGAGGAGAAATGCAAGCATACCAGCGAGCGAGAGCGAGCCGCCATGGAGGCCGAGCGGGCTGCCAATAAGTACAAGCAGGTGCAATACATGAAAAACTTCTTGGCCGAAGAGTTCGAAGGAATCATCAGCGGCGTAGCCCACTTTGGATTTTGGGTCGAGACCATCGAACATAAGTGTGAGGGGTTGGTGAGTGTGGTCTCGTTGTCTGACTATGATGACTTTCGGCATGTAGAGTCCGATTACTGCTTGTTGGGTATGCGCACCGGAAAAAAGTTTCGCATGGGCGATAAGGTGTGGATCAAGGTCGTGGCCGCAAATCTCACCAAGCGCCAGCTCGATTACGAGTGGGTGGTGGCGGGCGAGTTGGCCGCTAAAAAATCAGTGCCCAAATTGCCCAAAACCAAGAAATGAGTCTTATTTTGGGCTATGCATTCGTTTAGCGATCTCTCGGCGCAGTTTAACCAGCAATTTTCAGCAAAACAGTTTCCGGATACACCTGCCAACCTTTACCAGGCCACAGATTATTTTTTGCAGATCGGAGGTAAACGAATCAGGCCCGTGCTTTGCTTGTTGGGTAACGAACTTTTTGAACCCATTAAAGCCGATGCCTGGTCGGCAGCAACGGCCATTGAGCTTTTTCACAATTTTACCCTTATTCACGACGACATTATGGATAAGGCACCCCTACGCAGGGGTATGCAAACCGTACACACCCGCTATGGCGATAATACGGCCTTGCTGGCTGGCGATGTAATGATGATTCAAGCTTATCATTGGCTCAATAAGGTTAATGCTAACTATCTGCCTTCGTTGTTGCAGCTATTTAATCGTACGGCCACCGAGGTTTGCGAGGGCCAACAGCTCGATATGGATTTTGAAAGCCGTCAAGAGGTACAGCTAGACGAATACTTGCACATGATTAAATTAAAAACCTCTGTGCTCCTGGCCTGTGCGTTGCAAATGGGGGCGCTGATCGGTGGGGCGGGTCAACGCAACCAAGAACTGATCTACTCGTTCGGATTACAGCTGGGGCTGGCCTTTCAGGTGCAAGATGATTATTTGGATGCCTTTGGCGACCCGCAAAAATTCGGAAAGCAAACCGGTGGCGATATTTTGGCCAATAAAAAAACCTTTTTGCTCATTCATGCGCTCGCATCGGTAAGCCCTACAGAAAAGCAAGAGCTTCAGACCTTGCTCGCGTCGACTGCTGCCGATAAGGTCGAGCGCGTGCTCAAGATCTATAAAAACTCGGGCGTAGATCAATGGGCCTTATCGCTCAAGCAGCAGTTACTAGATAAAGCCCTCGACAATTTAGAGCAGATCGCCGTTCTTTCTGCGCGCAAAGAGCCGTTGCGAGAGCTGGCCGCCTACCTAATTCAAAGAGAAGTGTAGTAGAATCATTATAAAATAATTTGCATATGTCTTCTTCGCTGTTTAGAAAAAAATCAATTGAGTCCATTCGAGCCGAGTACGAAAAAAGTAGCGCGCAGCAAGGGTCTCTAAAAAAAGTACTGGGGGTTCGCGATCTTACATTCTTAGGTATTGCGGCCGTTATTGGAGCGGGTGTTTTTTCTACCATCGGTGGAGCGGCCTATCACGGCGGACCCGGCATCTCGCTTCTTTTTGTTATTACGGCCATTACCTGCGGCTTCTCTGCACTTTGTTATGCGGAGTTCTCTAGCCGGGTACCGGTAGCGGGGAGTGCTTATACGTATTCGTATGTAACGTTCGGTGAGCTGGTGGCCTGGATTATCGGGTGGGCGCTAATTTTAGAATATGCCATTGGTAATATCGTGGTGGCTATTTCGTGGAGTGGTTATTTTAATAATCTACTGGTGCATGTTTTTAACATTCACCTGCCGGATTGGATGCTGGTAGACCCCGTTACGGCAGCCAATGCCTACCGTGAGGCTACCCAGGCCTTGGGGTCGGGTGTACCCCTTGATGAAAGGCAACTTCGATCGTATCAATTTGCCATTGAGGCCTACCGCCAAGCCCCACAGCTTGGATCGTTAAAAGTATTTTTTAATCTACCTGCTTTTGTAATTGTGGCCTTGATTACCTGGCTGGCCTATGTGGGCATCAATCAAAGTAAACGATCGGCCAATGCCATGGTAATTTTTAAAGTGTTGGTTATTTTGTTTGTAATCGGTGCCGGCGCTTTTTATGTAGATACCAATAACTGGAATCCTTTTATGCCCAATGGAATTACCGGTGTTTTAAAAGGAGTCTCCGCTGTTTTTTATGCCTACATTGGGTTTGATGCCATCTCTACTACCGCAGAAGAATGTAAAAACCCACAACGCGATATGCCCCGGGGAATGATCTACTCACTTTTAATTTGCACCGTACTCTATATTTTAATTGCGCTTGTGTTGACCGGCATGGAACACTACGAGGCCTTTAAAGGAGTCAGCGATCCGCTGGCTTTTGTCTTTGAGAACAGGGCCCCGTGGATCGAAAACATTGTTTCGGTGAGCGCGGTGGTGGCCACTACGTCGGTTTTATTGGTCTTTCAGATCGGTCAACCCCGCATATGGATGAGCATGAGCAGAGACGGATTGCTTCCGCGTCGTTTTGGAAAGATCAATGCCAAGTATCAAACTCCCGGCTTTGCCACTTTATTAACGGGTGTGATCGTTGGTGTAGGGGCCCTTTTCTTGCAAAGCGGATTGGTAACCGATCTGACCAGCATTGGAACCCTTTTTGCTTTTGTATTAGTATCGGGTGGTGTGCTGTTATTGCCTCGTATCGAAAAGACGCCCGGGCAATTTCGATTGCCGTACATAAATGGGCAAGTATGGGCACCGCTTTTAGTGATTGGATTTTTTTATATGACCAGCGATCGCTTAGTAAGTGCTTTTGCCAATATTTTTAATGAGGGATACCAAGAGCTACTCTTTATAGGCTACTTTGTTTGTGCAGCTGTGCTGGCCTTTTTTTCGTTTACCAGAAAACTATCGCTTATTCCGGTGCTGGGCGTGCTTTCTTGTATGTATCTGATGATCGAAATTCCCTCGATTAGCTGGAGCTGGTTCTTTGCCTGGATGGCATTGGGGTTACTGATCTACTTTGGGTACGGCTATCGTAAAAGCCTGCTGAATAAATGAGTACTACCACAGTACTATTACGATAAGCATTTACACATAATGCAAAATCAATAAAAAACGACATCAGTTTCATTGCGTTTCTACAGCCTAAGAAAAATTGCTGTTGGAACTTTGTTAAGTATTGAAAATCGCTGATTCAAGTAATTCAGAATCAATTTTCAACTACTTAAAACCACTGCAATGATTTACTGGCTTAAGAAGATCGATCGTTTCAATTTCCTTTACAGTATCGGTGCCGTCATTATCCTGGTTGGGGTAATTGCGAAATTTTTAGAGTGGGAATACGAAGATGAATTACTGATTTCCGGATTAATGATGGAGATCTTCGTATTTGCCACTTCGTCTATTCAGTATAAGAAAAAGCCATTTTATTATAAGTGGGAGAGGATCTTTCCTGACCTGCTAGACACCAAGGCCGAAAATCCGCAAGACACCATTGCCGTTCACGACCGAATTGAGCAGGTGACAACCGGCTACATAGGAACCCTGCAAACTCATATTGTTCGTCTCGATAAACTCAACTACGATTTTTATAAGCTCAGCGACCAGATCAGGGACAGTATGAGCGCCATTGCAGTAAATGCCCAATCGGTATCAGAGAGTCTTAGCAAGATCAATGTCGGCACCGATTCCATTACCCAAGGTATACATGAATTCGAAAACTTGGGTCAAAGCTATTCGATGCTCGATGCAGAGATCTCGAAATTGAGGGCCGTAACAGAATCGAATAGTGGCCGGCTGGCACAATTAGAAAAAGAATTGGAGGGGGCCGGAAAGTCGGTCAAGGAGTTGGGGTTTCAAAATAACAATGGATACTACGGCATCCACTACGCCGAAACGACCGGCTTATTGGTAGAGGCTATCAAAGAACAACAGAAAATTATACAAGAGCTAAAGGCGAGTATGGCTACGTTGTCAGCTCAGCTACGGCAACTGCAAGCAGAGCTACCGGTTAAAAAAGACAACCCCGGTTCAAGTTCTAAGAGCAATCAATAACTTTATATTTTAAATTTCTACTACATGAAAAGTATGTCCCATCGCACCTTGCACACGCTACGCAACCTGTCTTTGTTACTAACCCTGGTACTTCTATTGGGTTTTACGGCACAGCGCATCTACGTATTTAAAATGACCGAGGCACAGGCCCAGTACCACTGGCAAAACCTCGAGGTAATTAAAGTGGCCATGGATCAAAGCAACCTGCCCCACAACCAGGTAAAGCAGGTTATTGGTGCCATCGATTCGCTGCAAAAAGACCTGCAGCGCGGTCTAACCATCGATTCTACTTCTGCTGCTCCCAAACTTAAGTAGTCGGGTTTGGCTTATCTTTGCCTCGCTACAGACCGGGCCGTCGATCCCTCGCTTCCAGAGGGGTAGGAAAGTCCGGACAGCACAGTGCCATGCACCGGTTAAGAGCCGGGATTCGGGAAACCGAAGACAGATAGTGCCACAGAAAATAACTGCCCTTACCATTAACTTGTTAAGGGTGAGGATGAAAACGTGGGGTAAGAGCCCACGGCCCCGGATGGTAACATCCCGGGCGGGTAAACCTTGCATGCTGAAATGCCACGTATAGTAGCCCACAAGAGTGGCACACTCAAGCCTTGCGCAAGCAGGCGGGTTACAGGGTAGGCAGCTTGAGCCCCAGGGGTAACGCTGGGGACAGATAAATGACGCCCTCGACAGAATCCGGCTTACAGGTCTGTAGCATTTTTTTAAATTTTTTTTATGTTCTACAAGGCAGAAGAAGCGCGCGATAAAATGGAGGCTCCCCTCCATGTAGTCGATCTGCATATAGAAAAGCTTTGCACGCATTACCGCGATCTTTCGAATGCCGAGATTATTTTACTGCAACTGGAAACGCTAGAGAAATATTTTTATTTGGCTTGGGTGCATCACCTCGGCTCTCTTACCGTTATTCACGGCGTTGGCAAAGGAAAACTTAAAAGCGAAATACATCGCTGGCTAAAAGACAGACCTGAGGTGCGCAATTTCGAAAGCCGCTATCATCCCCTTTATGGCAATGGCGCTACTGTTATTCAATTTGCGCTCTAATTGCCTACCTTTGACCTATGACAATCGAGAAATTACAGGATATGCGGTCCCGCCTTGCCGGGATAAGGAGGTTTCTTTGACGTCGAGAACCGACTGCAAAAAATAGCCCAAGACAAACAACTTTCGCTCAGTTCCGGATTCTGGGACGACAACAAGCGCGCCACCGAGATCATGAAGAGCATCAAGCTCAACGAATACTGGGTGGGTCTCTACGACATGGCTAACACCGGTGTAGAAGACTTTGCCGTGCTGTTCGAGTTCTGGAAAGCGGGCGATGCTACCGAAGAAGAAACGCAAGCGGCCTTTCAAAAGGCCATTCAGCTACTCGATGACGCCGAGTTTAAGGCTACGCTTAACGAGCCCGAAGATGAACTGCCCGCTGTACTGCAGATCAACTCCGGTGCGGGCGGTACCGAAAGCCAAGACTGGGCCGAAATGCTGGCCCGCATGTACCGTATGTACGGCGAAAAGCAGGGCTATAAGGTTACCGAATTAGACTGGGTGTGGGGCGATGGGGCCGGTATTAAAACTTGCACCTTGCAATTCGAGGGGCCCTTTGCCTATGGATTTTTAAAGGCCGAAAGCGGGGTGCACAGATTGGTGCGCATCTCACCCTTCGATAGTAACGCACGTCGTCATACCTCTTTTGTATCGGTCTTTGTCTATCCGCTGGTCGACGATACCATCCACATAGAAATTAAAGATGCCGATGTAAAAATGGAGACCGCGCGCAGTGGTGGAGCCGGCGGACAAAACGTAAACAAGGTAGAGACCAAGGTAATGCTCACGCACTTGCCCACCGGTATTGTGGTGGTTTGCCAAACCGAGCGCTCGCAACTGGGCAACCGCGAAAAGGCCATGACCATGCTTAAAAGTCGGCTCTACGAAGAGGAGCTGCGCAAACGCAACGAGATTCGCGATGCGGTTAACAGTACCAAAAAGAAGATCGAGTGGGGCAGCCAGATTAGAAGCTATGTGTTTCATCCGTACAAGATGATCAAAGACCACCGCACCGATTACGAAGTAGGCAATATTCAACCTGTAATGGATGGCGAACTCGATGGATTTATTAAAGCCTATTTAATGAGCCAGAAAGAAACGCAGTCTTCGTAAATTTTCAAATTGCTACCTTTAAAGAACTAACGCATCCTAGCTAAAATATACCCTATGTCAATTGGAACCTTTTCGTATTTGCTTCCTGCCAACGAGCCGGTACTGGGCTACGCGCCCGGATCTGCCGAACGCAAACGCTTAAAAGAGACACTGGCCGAACTAAAGAGCCAGCAGGTTGATGTGCCCATGTACATTGGATCAAAAGAGGTTCGAACAGGAAAAAAGGTTTCCATGCATCCCCCGCACCAGCGCAAGCATGTGTTGGGGTATTTTCATCAGGGCGAAGAAAAGCACGTGCAGCAAGCCATTGATGCGGCGCTCGAGGCCCGCGCTGCCTGGGCGGCGATGAGTTGGGAAAGTCGCGCTGCTATTTTTTTAAAGGCCGCCGATCTAATGGCCACCAAGTATCGTCCCTATATGACGGGCACTACCATGCTGGGGCAAAGTAAAAATGCCTTTCAGGCAGAAATCGATGCGGCCTGCGAGCTCATCGACTTTTTACGCTTTAACGTACATTATCTCTCTGAGATCTATAAACAACAACCGATAAGCTCGCCGGGTGTGCACAACCGCATGGAGTACCGTTCGCTCGAAGGCTTTGTGCTGGCCGTATCTCCTTTTAATTTTACGGCCATTGGAGGCAATCTTCCGGCGGCGCCCGCCCTTTGTGGCAACGTTGTCGTCTGGAAATGCGCCAATACGCAGGTGTACTCCGCACAAATGACCATGCGCATATTTAAAGAAGCCGGACTTCCCGACGGCGTTATCAATTTAATTTATGTAGATGGCGCTACCATTGGTCGCGTTTGTTTTAATCACCGCGACTTTGCCGGTGTGCACTTTACCGGTTCTACCGGTGTCTTCAATAACATGTGGGAGACCATTGGCAAGAACATGGGCAAGTACCGCAGCTATCCTCGTATTGTGGGCGAAACCGGTGGAAAAGATTTTGTCTTGGCCCATCGCTCGGCCGATCCCGATGTATTGGTAACGGCCCTGCTGCGCGGCGCCTTCGAATACCAGGGTCAAAAATGTTCAGCTGCTTCGCGCGCCTACATTCCCTCTAACCTTGCAGAAGAGGTTAAAAAGAAACTGGTGGCCGGCCTCAAGAGTTTTAAGATGGGCTCGGTCGAGAACTTCTCGAATTTTATCAATGCGGTAATCGATCAAAAAAGTTTTGACTCGATTAAACGCTATATAGACCAGGCAAAAAAAGATCCTAAGTGTACTATTTTGGCGGGCGGTAAATGCGACGATAAAGAAGGCTACTTTGTTCAACCCACGCTCATAGAAACCAAGAATCCCCGCTCGCTGACCATGTGCGAAGAGATCTTTGGCCCCGTGCTTACGATCTATGTATACCCGGCGGGTGGTTTCGAAAAGGCGCTCGAACTAGTCGATACGACTTCGCCTTATGCGCTTACCGGTGCTATTATTGCACAAGACCGCGCAGCCATAGAAAGGGCCACCGAGCGGCTGCGCCATGCAGCGGGCAATTTTTACATTAACGATAAGCCCACCGGAGCGGTGGTAGGGCAGCAACCTTTTGGAGGCGGCAGGGCTTCGGGTACAAACGACAAGGCGGGTGCTATGCTCAATTTATATCGCTGGCTGAGTGCTCGTACCCTCAAAGAAACCTTGGCGCCACCCACCGATTACCGATATCCGTTTTTGGCAGAGGAGTAATGACTAATTTGCCACCTACAAAAAATTAATTTGTGAAGACCCTCATCAATAACCAAGCCTTGTTAACCATCATTGACCGGCTGGCCGATCAATTGCTCATCGCTTATCCCGATGTTTCTACAACTGTTTTGGTGGGCATTCAACAGGGCGGGGTAGTGGTATCGAATCTACTTTACCAAGCCTTGCAAAAAAATAGTAAGGGTGCAATTGTTGAGCACGGTCAACTCGATATTACTTTTTACAGAGACGATGTGCGCCATAAGATCTTGGCCCCCGATACCATGCATCTTCCGTTTGCCATCGAAGGCAAAACAGTTATTTTGGTAGATGATGTGCTCTTTACAGGCCGCACCATCAAAGCCGCTCTTGATGCGCTTTTCGATTATGGACGCCCCGACCGGGTTAAGCTTTGTGTACTGGCCGACCGCCCCGAGCACCGGCAGTTTCCCATACAGGCCGATCATATTGGGCAGGTTATTTCTACCCAACGCAATGATAAACTGAAACTTAGGGTCAACGAAAAGGGCCAGGCCGAGCTGCTGCTGCTAAGTGCGTAAAATGCATTAGCTTTGCTTTTTAATGCAACTATCCACCAAACACCTGCTGGGCATTAAAAATCTCTCCTCACAAGACATCTCTCTTATTTTATCGACAGCCGAACAGTTCAAAGAAGTTTTGCAGCGTCCGGTCAAAAAGGTTCCTTCGCTGCGCGAGGTAACCATCGTTAATCTTTTTTACGAGAATTCTACCCGCACGCGCATCTCTTTTGAGCTGGCCGAAAAAAGACTAAGTGCCGATACCATCAATTTTGCCGCTTCTTCTTCTTCGGCTGCCAAAGGCGAGACCTTGCTCGACACGGTCAACAATATCTTATCGATGAAGGTCGATATGGTGGTGATGCGCCATAGCGCCAGCGGTGCCCCGCACTTTTTAGCCCAGCATATTCCGGCCGCCATTGTCAATGCCGGCGATGGCATCAACGAGCATCCTACCCAAGCATTACTCGATGCGTTTTCGATACAAGAAAAAACCGGTTCGCTGCAAGGAAGAAAAGTAGCGTTGATCGGCGATATTATGCACTCGCGCGTGGCGCAAAGCAATATCTACTTGCTTAAAAAAATGGGAGCCGAGGTGGTGGTCTGCGGCCCGCCCACGTTAATTCCCAAACATATTGCATCTGCACTAGGTGTATCGGTTAGCTATAACATTAAAGAAACCCTGGCCTGGTGCGATGTGGCCAATGTGCTTCGCATACAACTCGAAAGACAAAACCAGGTTCTGTTCTCTTCGCTTCGAGAGTACAATATTGCCTACGGCATCAGCCGCCAACTGCTCGATAGCCTAAATAAAGAGATCGTGATTATGCATCCCGGGCCCATTAACCGCGGCGTAGAATTAAACAGCGATGTGGCCGATAGCAAACAATCCATTATCTTACAGCAGGTAGAAAATGGAGTAGCCGTACGAATGGCGGTCTTGTATTTACTCTCTGGCCGCACGGCGCAAGCCTGATAAACTGACCCTATGCAACGCATCTGTCTTTTTCCCGGCACCTTTGATCCGCTCACCCTGGGTCATGTCGATATCATTAACCGGGCCCTGCCGCTTTTTGACAAGATTATTGTAGGGATAGGCTTAAATGCAGCTAAAGCACCCATGTTCTCTCCAGAACAACGCCTGCAATGGGTCAGCGAGATCTATGCCAACGACAGTCGGGTAGAGGGCGCGGTCTACGACGGTCTAACGGTTGACTACTGCAAAAAGATCGGGGCTCATTTTATACTTCGTGGCATTCGTTACGTAAGCGATTTTGAATACGAAAAGACCATTGCCGACGCCAACCGTACGCTCGATAAGACCATCGAGACCATCTTTTTGACCGGAGAACCCAAATACACTTCGGTTGCTTCTACCATTGTACGCGATATCCTCAGAAATAATGGGGATGCCTCTCCTTTTTTACCCGAGATCGTCTGGGCTTCGCTGCGCCAGCACTAACACATCCTTAATGGTGTGATAGGTGTTTTGCAAATAAGGATCCAGCTCATGGATCGGCACCCACTTGAGATCGGTAATATCCTCTTCGCGTTGCGGGGTCAATGAATGGCTGTCGGATGTTTTCATTTTAAACCACTGTACAAGCTTAAAGATCGGCTGGCCGCTTTCTATGTAACAATAAGCCGAAGAACCTATTTTTTCTTGCAAGGTCAGGTTTTGAAGACCGGTTTCTTCCCTCACTTCTCGTAGTGCACAATCGACGATCGATTCGCCCGCATCGAGTTTTCCTTTTGGAAGATCCCACATTCCGCGGCGAAAGATCAGCAAGAGTTCGTCGGCATCGTTAACGACTACGCCACCCGCAGCCTCTATTGTAACAGTAGGGGAGAGTAAGGCCTTCATCAGTTTTTCTATGTCGTGGTAGAGATAAAAACAGGGGTAATCGCCGGGTTTTTCCAATAATTTCCAGCAGGCCGCAACAGAACTCGCAGAAAGATCCTTTAAAAAAATGGCATCGGGAAGATCAGCATAGTCTTCGCTGATCTCATCGAGATTAGATGATAAAAAAACGGGGTGACCTCCAAAATATATCTTGTAAATCATAAGGGTAGATAATTAGTGATTTGAGAATAAGGTTTACTATTTTTGAAACATGACGGATGCATCGATCATTGCCGAAAAACTATTACAAGTTAAAGCCGTGGCGCTTAAACCTCAAGGGTTTTTTACCTGGGCCAGCGGTTGGAAAAGCCCCATCTATTGTGACAACCGAAAAGTGCTCTCCCATCCGTACGTGCGCGATTTTATTAAATCGGAGCTCTGCAATGTTGTTTTCGAACGCTTCGAAACAGCGCAGGGATTGGCCGGTGTTGCCACGGCGGGTATTCCCTGGGGGGCTATGGCGGCCGATCAGCTAAAGCTGCCCTTTATGTATGTTCGCCCTAAACCCAAAGAACACGGCCTGGGCAACCAGATCGAGGGGGAGTACCAGCCCGGGCAAAGGGTGGTGGTGGTCGAAGACCTTGTGTCGACAGGCAAGAGCAGTTTACAGGCCGTAGATGCCCTTTTGGACAAGGGGTTGGATGTAATTGGAATGGTGTCTATCTTCAATTATGGGTTTCCAGTAGCTAAACAAGAAATTGAGAAAAAATCTATAAACTATTATTCTTTAACAGATTATCCTACTCTTTTAGCGCTAGCCCGGTCTAAGGGCACTCTTTCGGAAGCTGAATTTTCGCTGCTTAATGAGTGGCAAAAAGACCCTGCGGGATGGGGGCGGTAGGCCACGTTTTTGACCTCCAGATTTTATTGAGAACCTTTTTTTAATTTTTTTCGAGCTTGTTTTTAAACGTTTAGTCTTTTCTTATCTCTAAACGGACAACAAAACCAAGATGTAAGACGTTATTTGTCAACAATTTTTAAGAATGTTTACTTACATTCGCAAGCCCTTTTATCAAAAACTTCCCAATGCGCTCTTTCTGCAGTAGAAAATCCTTTTTTTTAATGCTTCTCTGCTGCTTTACTCTTGGGATACATGCACAAGATTTTTCTAACAGGGGTAGGGAGTTTTGGGTGGCTTATAGTTACCATGTCGGGATGGTCAACGCGGGTGGCGCTCCTGCCATGACGCTCTATTTAACATCTCCCGTCGCAACTACCTACACCGTTGAGGCATTTGGTGCTGCAGGGCCTCCGATTAGCACGGGCAACATCAATGCCAACCAGGTAATACCGGTTATTATTCCTAACACTTTTTTTATTAATGTAAATGGCCTAGCGCCAGCCGGCCGCGCCATTCGGGTAACCGCGGCAGAACCCATAGCGCTGTATTCTTTTATAACAAGAAGTTCTGCTAGTGCGGCCACCTTGTGTCTGCCTACCAATGTGCTGGGGCGTGAATATGTTGCTTCAAGTTTTACACAGGTTTCTAACGAAGCGAACGCCTGCTCCTATATTACTATAGTTGGAGTAGAAGATAATACCAATGTTGATATTACGGTTACGGCAGCAACCCGTGGAAACTGGGCAGCGGGCTCCACCAACCGAATCACGTTGAACAAAGGAGATGTTTATCAAGTATTAGGAACAACCACGGGTAGTAATGGGGTAGATCTCTCCGGTTCAAAAATTGTATCGGTGGCATCGGGTACGTCTTCTTGCAAAAGAATCGCAGTTTTTTCCGGTTCCGGTAAACTAGGAATTGCCGCTGGTGGATGTAACAATCCCTCGGCAGACAATTTGTACCAACAGCTTTATCCTGTATCTACATGGGGAAAAAGATTTCTTACAGCTCCATCATCGGGTCGTCCCTTCAATTACTATAGAGTCTACAGAAAAAGTAGCTCTACTGCACTATCAGTAAATGGGGTAGCGGTGGCTCCCACCTCGTTTACCAATGATTATTATCAATTCTACAATAACACACTAAATCTCATTGAGTCGAACGAACCCGTCGCAGTTGCACAGTATTTTCCAAGTCAGAGCTGCCCTGCCGGGGCGGGAGGTAATCCGAATCCTTACGATCCCGAGATGATCATCTTAAGTCCCTTGGAACAAAACATAAAGGATGTTACGCTGCAAAATAGCCCACTAACCAACAATACGATCACCCATCAACATTACATACAAGTTATAATGCCCAATACCGGAACGGCAATAAGTTCTTTTCGTTTTGATGGAAATCCGGTTACGGCAGCCTCTTGGATTCCCCATTCGCAAGATAATACCTACTCTTATCTCTACTTAAATAATGTGACTGTTGGCAATCACCGAATCAGTTCTGATTCCGGTTTCGTGGCGCTGGCCTACGGTTACGGAGCCACTGAGTCGTATGGATATTCTGCCGGTGCCAATGTAAAGGACCTTTATCAATACTTGAGTGTTACCAGTAACGGAGTGCTAACGCCTACACCACGTTCTTGTGTCAATACCCCCATTAAGTTTGGTATTACTTTTCCTTACGAACCTCCTCAAATAAGATGGGTGTTTGGTTCTGCATTGAATGCTATTGGCATTGCCAATACTACCCTTCCAAACCCGACTTACACTTCTACCTCTGTTGTACAGGGTAGAACACTTTACTACTACGAATTGCCAAGCTTATATAACATTAGCACGACAGGAGTATATCCCATAACAGTCTTTGCGGTCAACAATGGACCCGATGGTTGCGGAGGCGAGCAAGAGATCAAATACGATTTAACCATCGATCCAAAACCTCAAGCTTCATTTACCTATTCTGGATCTTGTCTAAATTCTCCAATCACATTCACAGATAATTCAGCGGCCGGCAATTCTCCCATCACGGCCTATTCTTGGTCATTTGGTGATAATAATACTTCTACCCAGTTCAATCCAACTTATACTTATTCCACAGCAGGTACGTACAGTGTATCTTATTCAATTTCCAATAATATCGGATGCATATCAGAACCCTTTGTCTTGCCGATCAATGTAGTTGCTCCGCCAACCGCTACGATTACCGGAGGAGGATTAACATGTATTAACTCGCCCCTTTCACCGCAAGTTACCTTTACAGGATCGGGAGGTACTGCACCTTATATCTTCCAATATACGATCAATGGGACAGGTCCGCTTTCTGCCACCACATTATCTTCTACCAATTCAGTGACCATAAGTGCGCCCACCAACCAGCTGGGAATTTTTTCTTACACAATTTCTAGTGTAACAGAGTCAGGAGCTGGAGCTTGCAGCCAAGTACAAACCGGTACGGTGACGGTTACCATCAACACCAACCCATCGGCCACCATTACCGGTACGACCGAAGTTTGTAAGGGGACGGCCTTCCCGCCGGTTACGTTTACCGGAAGCGATGGAACGCCTCCTTATACATTTACATATAACATCAATGGCGGTCCTTCGCTGGTCGCGAGTACACTTTCCAGCTCTTCTTCTACTGCACTGTTAATCTCTACGGTTACTCCGGGCACTTATACCTATAACTTAACAGGAGTAGTCGATGTAAACAATACGGTTTGCAGCGGATCTCCTACGGGCAGCGCCACGGTTATTGTAAACGACCTGCCTACTGCCACTATTAGTGGAACCACCAGTGTTTGTTTGAGCGCCACAGAACCACAGATTAGTTTTACCGGTGCCAATGGAACAGCGCCCTATACTTTCTTTTACACCATTAATGGGGCTGGGACCTTAAGTGTTACTAGCAATGGCAACACAGCCACCGTTCCGGTACCTACCACAACGGCAGGCACCTTTACCTATACGCTGCAAAGCGTAAGAGATGCCAGTGTTACCGCCTGTACGCAGCCCCAATCCGGTACTGCTGTGGTAACAGTTTGGCCACGTCCGCAAGCAGCTTATACGACCAGTTCTCCTGTCTGCCAGGCTGGGGTCATTAGTTTTACCGATCAGTCCATCGCTAACGTAGGTACAGTTACGGGTTGGTTGTGGAATTTTGGGGATCCCTTAAGTGGTGGTCAGAATACATCTACGCTGCAGAGTCCCTTACATTTTTATGCATCAGCAGGAACGTATACCATTACGCTCACGGTTACGACGAGCAATGGCTGTGTGAGTGTTAATGCCGTTACTCCGTTGGTGGTGCACCCCAAGCCCAGAGCCGGGTATATAATTCCTGAAGTCTGCCTGAGTGACACCTATGCGCAGTTTACCGACACCAGCTCTGTAGCTAGTCCCTCTACCATTACTGCCTGGCAGTGGAATTTTGGTAATCAAAATGCTTCTCCGCCGGGCAACCCGAACACCGCTACCTTGCAAAATCCACAACATAGCTACACGGCTGTTGGCACCTATACCGTTACTTTAATTTCTACTAGTAGTGATGGATGCAGGGATACCATTATTCAACAACTTACAGTAAACGGAAGTTTTCCGGTAGCCAGTTTTTCAGTTAATAACCCTACCACGCTTTGTGCTAATGATTCAGTTCGCATTACCAATAACTCAACGGTACTTCCGGGCGTTATTACTAAAGTAGAGATCTGGTGGGATAATATTGGTGCTCCCGCTACTGTTTTTGTAGACGATAATCCGTTTTTTGGTAAGGTGTATAGTTATCGTTATCCGAATTTTCAATCGCCACTTACAAAGACGTATCAAATAAAATTCAGGGCTTATTCGGGCGGCGTTTGTATGCGAGAGGTTACGCAAACGATTACGGTCAATGCGGCCCCCAAAGTACAATTCAATTCTATACCCAATATTTGCTTCGATGCGCCTGCCTACCAAATTACACAAGCATCCGAGATCGGTAATGTGCCGGGGTCGGGTGTATTTTCAGGAAGCGGTGTTACCGCCGCCGGGGTATTTAGTCCTACACAAGTAGGGGCGGGCACGTTTAGCATTTCTTATCTCTTTACTTCTACTACCGGCGGATGCAAAGATAGCCTTACGCAAACGATCAAGGTATGGGAGCGAGCCATTGCTGACTTTACGGTTACGGCTGAACCTTTTTGCGAGAGACAACCTATTACTTTTACTTCTAATTCATCATCATCAGAAGGTACGCTTACCACCTGGAATTGGGACTTTGCAGATGGGGCAGGAGTGTTCACCGCTACCTCAGCAGCAGCACTTACGCGTACCTATGTCACTTTTGGTACGTTTAATGTAAAGCTGAATGTGGTAACCAGCAACAATTGCGTAAGTGCCGATAAAATTATTCCGGTGGTGGTAAAACCCTTGGCTCGTCCTAATTTTAGTTTCCCCGCCGTTAGTTGTCTGCCAAATGCCAATGTTGAATTTACCAACCTATCAACCGTTCCCAACGCTGCTCCGAGTACGCTGACCTATCTATGGAATTTTGACGATCCGCCCAGCGGAACGGTCAACACTTCTACGGCCACCGATCCTTCGCATGTATATGTAAACCTTGGGCCCTACAATGTTAAGTTAACAGCAACGACATTGGATGGTTGTATACACGATACGACCATTGTGCTCAATACCATACATCCGCAACCGATCGCTTCTTTTACGACTGATGCTATAGATGTTTGTATCGGAGCGCCTTTTTTGTTTACCAGCACTAGCGATCCGGCGGATGGTACTATACAATCTTATAGTTGGGATATGGCCGATGGTGCAACGCGAACACTGGGTAGTTTTTCGTATACCTATGCCGATACGGGCACCTATACGGTAAGCCATTTTATAATAAATAGTTTTGGTTGTAAGAGCACGATCGCTACAAAGACCATCTATGTAAATGGATATCCCGATGCCGATGCTGGTCCCGATAAATTAATGCTCGAAGGCGGTCAAGTACAACTAACCCCTCCTAATAATTACCCCATGCCGGTCAGCTTTGCATGGACACCTCCCACCTATTTGGATGATCCCACTCGAATAGACCCCACAGCGCGCCCCCCAGATGATATTACCTATTTACTGACTGTTACTAGTAACAAAGGATGCAGTGATACCAGCAGTGTTTTTATTAGGGTATTGAAAGATCCGCCGGTGCCTAATATTTTCTCTCCCAATGGTGATGGGGTGCATGACACATGGATTATCCCTTATCTGGATAGTTATCCGGGCTGTACGGTCGAGGTTGTAAACCGCTATGGAAACCTGGTGTTCCGTTCGGTCGGCTATGCCACACCCTGGGATGGAAAGGTAAAAGGTAAGGATGTACCGGTGGGTACCTATTACTTCGTGATCGATCCTAAGAACGGCCGCAAAAAGAAAGCGGGCTATGTAGACATAATTAGATAACACATGAACAGACGTTTTTTACATAGCTGTTTCTTAGTTGGTTTAATGAGCCTTGCGTTGTTAGTTGGCGGGCTGCAATTACAAGCACAACAGCGTCCTCATTATACGCAGTATGTGATCAATCCTTTTATCATCAATCCGGCCATTGCCGGTATCGATAACTACGGAGATCTTAAGATATCCGGAAGAGACCAGTGGACCGGACTTACCGGCGCACCCCGTACCACATATCTAACACTGCATGCACCGATCGGTAAAAACGATTACAGAACCTCGTCTACCTCGTTTGGTGTACCCGGAAACAACCCCCGTGGCAGAGCCTATTGGGAGAACTACACCGCGGCCGAACCGCATCATGGGGCCGGTGTGAGCATCATCAACGACAGAACCGGTAGCTTTAATTTTTTGTCGGCCAGTGCCAGCTATGCCTATCATATTGGATTAAACCCCACCACCAATCTTTCTGCCGGACTCTCGGCCGGTATTACCACTGTTCGTATCGATAGAACCAATCACGATTTTACCGGGTTTGGTGATGCTTCTGATCCCGCGTTTGGATCTGTTACCACCGGAGAGCTTCGCAAGTTGCGCCCCCAAATGGCAGCCGGGCTATGGCTGTACTCGCGTAATTATTTTGTGGGATTGGCCGCACAAAATGTAATACCGCAAACACTCAGTTTTGTAGATGATAACCCATCGATCTTACAAAAGAGCAAACTGATCCCACATCTCTTTTTAACGGCCGGGTATCGATTTATGATAGGCGAAGATTTTAATGTAACGCCTTCGATCATGACCAAATACATTCAGGGAAGCGCCACGGCCGCCATGGGTATACAGCCCGAAGTGAACCTTAAGGTTCAGTACAGAGATGCACTTTGGCTGGGCGGAAGTTATCGCTATCAAGATGGGTTTGCCGGTATGCTGGGCCTTAATGTAAGTAATGCCGTAACGATCAGCTACGCCTTCGAAAAATCGTTTAGCACCAATATTCTTCGCGACTTTAATACGGGCACCCACGAACTTGTTATTGGGTTCTTGCTCGGCAATAAGTACAGCGAAGCCTGTCCGCGCTGCTACTAAGCGTTCACTTTTCTCTATAAGGCCGCTACGATCTTTTTTAATTCACTCAACTCTTCTGCACTAGCACGGTAATAAGACGAGCGTAAGGCTTGTAGTGCCAGTTGCACCGGAGAGCCCTCGAACAAATGTCCGATCAATCGGTTAGTCTGTTGCTCGCGCAAGGCGCCACGATCGATGCGCGATCTGTACATATGTTTTCTGCCATTTTCGATTCTACTGACCATTCCTTTGTCGAACATAAGCTGTAGTAACTTAAGGGTGGTCGTGTAGCCCGTTTGTTTGTAGGCCGATAATTGTTGATGCACATCTTTTACAGAAGCCTCTTCTCGCTCCCAAAGAACGCTGAGAATTTCAAGTTCTCCTTCGGTGGGCTTATGAATTTTTGCATACATGGGGTAGGGTTTCAGTGTTTGTATGGATGGGGCTAAATCTACGAATCAATTCGTATTCTTAGCCCAAAAAAAAGCCCCGCTGTAGAAACAGCGGGACAATTGTAATGGTTATGATTAGCAATTTGGGGCTTTCTCTGCATTGACCGCTTCTTGCCAATGAAGATAATTGCCGGGGTAGTCATTTAACATTCCACCGGGCTGTGAGACAGGCGGTGGAGGAGGTGGTATTTTTTCGCTTTCCAACTGCGCCAGTGTGGGAGCGATAACTAAAGATACGATAGACATCAATTTAATCAAAATATTCATCGAAGGGCCTGAGGTGTCTTTAAAGGGATCTCCCACGGTATCTCCGGTTACAGAGGCCTTATGGGGTTCCGATTTTTTATAATAGGTCTCTCCGTTAATCTCGACTCCTTTTTCGAACGACTTCTTGGCATTGTCCCAAGCACCGCCTGCATTGTTTTGGAACATACCCATGAGCACACCACTCACCGTGGCGCCGGCTAAAAATCCTCCCAATGCCTCGGGGCCGAGTATAAATCCAACCAGTAGCGGAGAGACGATCGTAATGGCTCCGGGCAACATCATCTTTTTAATGGAGGCCTGGGTAGAAATGGCTACACACTTATCGTATTCGGGTTTGCCGGTTCCTTCCATAATACCAGGGATGGTACGAAACTGACGACGCACTTCTTCTACCATGCTCATGGCGGCTTCTCCTACGGCACGAATAGCGAGAGAAGAGAACAGCAGCGGAATCATTCCTCCTACAAAAAGGGCAGCCAGTACATCGGCCTTGTAAATATCAATGTGTTGATTATTGGGCATGGCCACGCCAACGAAAGCCGCGAATAAAGCAAGGGCAGTTAGGGCGGCAGAGGCAATGGCAAATCCTTTTCCGGTGGCAGCAGTCGTGTTACCGACGGCGTCGAGTACATCGGTTTTTTCGCGTACTTCTTTGGGCAGCTCGCTCATTTCTGCAATACCGCCCGCGTTATCGGCAATAGGACCAAAGGCATCAATGGCCAACTGCATTGCCGTGGTGGCCATCATACCGGCTGCGGCAATAGCCACCCCATAGAGACCGGCAAATTGATACGAGCCATAGATACCACCGGCCAACACCAAAATGGGTAAGAAGGTAGATTCCATTCCAACGGCTAGTCCACCGATTACATTGGTAGCATGACCTGTAGAAGATTGACGAATAATAGAGAGCACAGGGCGTTTACCCATGGCAGTATAGTATTCGGTAATAATGCTCATAAGCGCTCCAACCAGCAGACCTACGCCAATGGCGCCGAGCACCCCCCATTTAGTAAAGATCACACCGCGAAGCTCCATCGCCTCGGGCAATATAAAATAGACAAGGGCAGCAGAGGCAATGGCGGTCAACACGATCGATCCCCAGTTACCCATGTTGAGCGCTTTTTGTACCGTATCGGTACTAATGCCGGCTTGCTCGCTAATGCTCACAAACCAAGTACCTACAATAGAAAAAAGAATTCCCACACCTGCAATAAGCATAGGAAGTACAATGGGGGCGTATCCGCCCAAGATATCTTGTCCGAATACAACGGTCGTTTGCTGGCCCAGTACGATGGTGGCAAGCACGGTGGCCACATACGAACCAAAAAGATCGGCGCCCATACCGGCCACATCACCCACATTATCGCCCACATTATCGGCAATGGTGGCAGGGTTGCGAGGATCGTCTTCGGGAATACCGGCCTCAACTTTACCGACCAGGTCGGCGCCCACATCGGCGGCTTTAGTATAGATACCGCCACCTACACGAGCAAAAAGAGCAATCGATTCGGCACCCAGCGAAAACCCGGTAAGTACTTCGATGGTCTTGATCATCTCATCGGAATTAACCGGAGCACCGGGCGCAAAAACTTGTTTTAAGATAATATAGAGTCCGCCTAAACCGAGCACGGCCAATCCCGATACACCCAGCCCCATAACGGCTCCTCCGGTAAACGAAACATTGAGGGCTTTACTAAGGCTGGTGCGGGCCGCTTGTGCAGTTCTTACGTTGGCCAGGGTTGCGATCTTCATTCCAATATAACCCGCCGTGGCGCTAAAGACCGCGCCTACTACGAAAGAAACGGCGATCATCCAATGGGAGTGAGGGTTAGAGCTAGACATCAGCGCGAGCAACATACCCACGACCACTACAAAATAGCCCAGGATCTTCCACTCGGCCTTTAAAAAGGCCATGGCCCCTTCGGCAATGTAGGTGCTGATCTCTTTCATACGATCGGTGCCGGCGTCTTGCTTGGCAACCCAATTAAACTTAACCAGGGTGTAAAGGAGTCCGATAACACCGGACAGGGGAACCAGATAAATTAGCTTGTCCATAATTGTATTTTCTGCAGTTCAGTTTTTGACAGAAATAGCCCCTAAAATAGGGGGGTTGTTCGGGCGGTAAAGATAGGGGGTCAGCGCCTATTAATCAAGGGCTAACCAGGCACCTCCCAGGTGGTCTATAAGGTCGCTTGGCAGTAGGGCCGGCTCCGATACCGAACGGGCGGCCAAATTGCCTGCCAACCCGTGTAAATAAACTCCCAAACGTACGGCCTGCTGTGTAGGTAATCGTTGCGCCAAAAGTCCGGTAAGGATGCCGGTTAGCACATCGCCCATACCCCCGGTGGCCATGCCGGGATTGCCACTGCCATTAAAGAAAACGGTACCGTCCGGACAAACGATCTGGGTGTGATGTCCTTTTATGACCAAATAAACTTGATGCCGGGTCGCTTTATCGATAGCCTTATGCAGGCGTTCAACATCGTTAGCACTGTTGCCGAAGAGTCGTGCAAATTCTTTGGGATGCGGGGTCAGCACACTGCTGTTCGGTATCCGGTCAATTAAAGAGGGCCGCATCGCCAGACAGTTTAAGGCATCGGCGTCTAGCACCAGGGGTTGCGTAGAAGAGGACAGTAGCTTTTCCAGAAGGGCCAACACGTTGGGGTGCGTACCCATGCCAGGGCCAATGCCAATGGCACTATAGACAGAGAGGTCATCGGGAAAACGACTAATGTGATCTTGTTGATCGTCTACTATACACATCGCCTCTGGAACGGCGGTCTGTAGAATGATAGTTCCCGCACTGGGAACCTGGCAGCTGAGTAAGCCCAAGCCCGATCGTAAGGCGCCTTTGGCGGCCAGCACCGCTGCACCCATTTTGCCGAGTTGACCGCATAATAAAAGTGCATGACCAAAATTTCCTTTGTGCGCATGGCGAGCGCGTTGAGGACGCAGGGTCTTGATGTCTTCTAGTAACTGTAAATAGTAGGGGGTATCGGTATGGGTATAGAAACCCGGGTGCAGGCCAATAGAAAGCAAATGCACTTGCCCCAAATAAGGTTCGTTTTCGTCTAGCAACATGGCTAGCTTATACGATTGTAAACAAAGGGTATGAGTGGCCCTCACCACCGGATACAAAACAGATGAGCCATCGGCCAGTAGTCCGCTCGGCAGATCAATTGAAATACAAGTGCATCTCGATTGATTGATCGTTTCTACCATAGCGGCGCTAAGAGATTCGAGTCCGCGATTAAGCCCCGATCCGTACAAGGCATCGATTACCATACTGCTTTCGGGCAGACTTGGTAATTGATCGGGCTGTTGTACAAAGCGAATGGTTACTTGCGGATATCGATGAAGGCGAGACAGATTTAATTGAAAATCGGGGGTGCCCAACGAACCAAATTCAAGTACGTATACCTGAATCGATTTACCCTGATGGGCTAACAGACGAGCAATGGCAAGACCGTCCCCTCCGTTATTGCCCTTGCCACAGCATACGACAAATTCGTTTTGCTCGGGGTACTGCGCCACGATCCACGCAAAACAACGGTGAGCCGCACGCTCCATGAGCTGTTCGGAGCTGATCGGCTCTTCTCGAAGGGTATATTCATCCCAAGCCCTGATCTGATCGGCACTAAAGATCTTCATAAATCGAAAGTTCTGTATTTAATTTGAAAGCAACAATGAGTAGAACGGCTTATCGCTTTAAGAAAGGCTACAGATCTTCTTCTCGCTCATCTTGGTTGTAGTAATTGCCAAATAGATCGTAGCTGTGATGGGCGGCCGAATAGATACCTCGGTTAAAGCGATTGCCCAAAATGATAATCACTACTTTTTCTTCGACCAATCGGGTAAAGACGGCATTGTTGCCATGCCATCTTCCAAAGTGATAAATAACTTTTTTTCCATTGGGCAAGAACTCCAATCGAAATCCCAGTCCGTAGTGATGGGTGCCGGGTCTTTCAAAGCTGTACCCCTGAAACGCTTGTTGCAAAAGAGTTGTATCGATTAGCTGATCGGTATAGAGCGCCTGATCCCAAACCAAGAGGTCTTGGGGTGTGCTATAGATATTTTTATCGCCATAGGTTAGATCGAGATAATCAAGCGGCCAAGGTTTACCATTGGGTTGGTAAGAAGCCACCGCGCGTTTGGCATGTTGTGGCTGGTAGACGAACGTGTTTTTCATGCCCAGCCGTTTAAATAAATGCTGGTGCAGATAGTCGGGATACGTTTTGGAACTGATCTTTTCTATCAGCAGTGCCAGCAAAATATAATTGGTATTGCAGTACTCGAACCGTCGGTTGGGAGCCGCATGACGAATGGGCTTTTCTGCGATCATTACATTCAATACATCTTGGTTGGTGGCCATGCGCTCTTTATTCCAAGAAGAGGCCTCCATAAAGTAGAGATAGTTAGGAAGACCACTGCGATGCGAAAGCAGATCGCGAACCGTAATGCCAGGGTAGGGAAGGGTCGGAAAAAATTTTGAGATCGTATCTGTTAGTGAAAGATGGCCTTGTTGGATTAACTGCAGCGTGGCAATGGCCGTAAAGGGTTTGCTGGTAGAGGCAATGTGCAACGGGCTGCCGGCCGTAAGGGGGCGGGTGCGCTCCGGAAGATCCTCGTAGCCCCTGTATTGCTCGTAGATGATCGTACCCCCTTTGGCCACCAAAATTCCTCCGTTAAAATTTCGGTAGGGACCCAGCAGGGTGCTATCAAAGTAGGCCGTTAACAGGGTTTGATAGTGGGCTTTTTCGTTTTCCGAGAGTGACTGTGGAGTAGGGGCCTTGTAGTTGCTTACCGTTTCTTTTGAGCGTTGCAATAACTCACAAGACAAACAACCATTCATTAGTGTCAGGAAGAGAAAAAGATGGTATACCGTGTAGTTTTTCAAGGGTGCCCAAAGATAGGGTTCCTGTTTATTTACAGCTATATTTGCGAAGCTACTTTACAATTTATCGACACGGTAATGCAAACGACCACCAGTTATCCCAAAGAAAAGATCAAGATCCTTTTTTTGGAAAATATTAGTGATGCAGCGGTCAAAAAATTTCGATCGCACGGCTATACACAAATAGAGAAGATCAACCGTGCCCTTAGTGAACAACAACTTATCGATGCCGTAAAGGATGTACATATTCTAGGCATCCGCTCTAAGACCTCAATTACCCAGCCGGTACTGGCGGCCGCCAAAAAGCTCCAGGCCATTGGGTGTTTTTGCATTGGGGTCAACCAGATCGATCTTAAGGCGGCCACCCAAAAAGGAGTGGCCGTATTCAATGCTCCTTATTCGAATACACGATCGGTAGCCGAGTTGGTCATTGGTTCTTCTATAATGTTGCTACGCGGCATTCCCGATAAGAACTTGGCGGCGCACCAGGGTAGTTGGCAAAAAGATGCCAAGGGAAGCCGAGAGATGCGCGGCAAGACCATGGGTATAGTAGGATATGGCAATATCGGAAGCCAGGTAAGTGTAATGGCCGAGGCCCTGGGCATGCGGGTCGTATTTTATGACATAGAGAATAAATTGCCATTGGGTAATGCAACGGCTTGCCGCACGCTAAAAGAATTGCTGGCTGCAGCAGATATAATAACATTACATGTACCGGAGACTCCGCTTACACATCATCTTATTAATAAGCAAACCCTTCGACAATGTAAAAAAGGAGCCTTGCTTATTAATTATGCAAGAGGCCATGTGGTCGATCTAGATGCGGTTCGTTATGCCCTGGAAAAAGGTCATGTTGCCGGGGCTGCTATAGATGTATACCCCTGGGAGCCCGAAAAGAACGGCGATCCCTTTTCTTGTCCGCTTCAACAACAACCCAATGTGTTGCTGACCCCGCATATTGGCGGCAGTACCGAAGAGGCCCAGCAAAATATTGGCGAGGACGTAAGCGTAAAGCTCTTTCAGTACCTCGAAACAGGCTTTAGCGACGGCTCTCATACCATTCCGCCCATTTCGCTGCCGCGCCAAACCGGGGCGCATCGCATTTTGCATATTCATAAGAATGTTCCGGGCGTACTGTCAGCGATCAATGCTGCCCTTTCAAGTAATAATATAAATATCCTTGGTCAATATTTGAAAACCAATGAGATGATAGGATATGTTATACTTGATATTGATCATAAGCTTTCGACCAGGGCGCTATCGATCTTACGGGATATACCCGGCTCGATCAAAGTGCGGGTGCTTTATTAAGCATCTTTTATTCCTATAATTTATATTATGTTAAGTATGTGATGCAAAGAAAAAGCCGTCTGTTTAAGATGGCCTTCCCCGATTCGATCAGATTAGTTCTTTATGGATTCGTATCGATCATTCCACTTCTTCTCTTCTGCCGCCCACTTGGCCTGATCGGCCGTGTTTTTGGCCTTGGCCGCCATCGCCTTTTTAAAGGCGAATATATCGGCCAGATAACTGGTGGCTTTCTTATACTGTTGTTTATCGCGGGTATCGAGTTCTCCCCTGGCTGCAAAAATGCCGGCGGCCGCTTCGTAAGGCTCTTTGGCACCTTCTAGGGTTTCGCCGTATTCTTTATCGAGTGCGTCTCTTTTGGCAATATCCTCTTTTGAGGCCATGGTACCGGGTTTGGTACGCGCCTTCATGTCTTTGGCATGCTGGTCTCTTTTTTCGCTTACTACGGACGCTTTATTAATAAAATGATCTCCGATATAGAGATAAGGAATCTCATAGCCGGGTCTTGCCTTAGCAGCCCGGTTAAAGGCGCCTATCATCTTCTTTTCTAGCTCAGCATTATAGGCAGGCAACACAGCCTCTGTATCGCGAGGATCGAGTGTGTCGTATAGGATCTCTCCGAGCACTTGGTTAGCCTTAAAATTATCGGGATCAGTGGCCAGCAATTCATCGATGGCTTTTAGCTTCTCTTCGAATCCGTTTGCCAAGCCCACGGCAAAATCCACTTTGTCGTAATCGAAATAATCACTTTTGGGAAACACCTCTTTGCCTAGCGCTTTATAGCGCTCAAAGGCTTCCATGTCTTTTTTTCCAAAGGAGTATGTAATTAGGTAACGATAAACACCCTCAAATCCATCTCCACCTACTTTAGCATTAGCTAATTTTTGATAATACACCAAGGCATCGTCTTTGAATCCACCTGATTCGGCCGTTATACCGGCCAAAATTAGCACGTTAGTGTCTAGTGAAGAGCTGAGTAATTTAAATTTGGTTAGAATATCGGAGTAGCCGATCGCTTTTTTTAACTTAACAAGCGCATCTCCCCAATTTTTTTTGCTGTAATCGTTATATCCGCTCGTATAAAAAGTAGAATAAAGATTGACCGCCCCATTTTGATACATGGGTTCGCTTAGCAAGGCCATGGCAGGATCCATCTCTCTGAACTTGGCAAAGGCGGCATCGGCATCAGCGATCAGTTGTTCCGCTTCGGGGGTTCCTTTTTTGCTGTCTGTGTTGGCCAGCGACGAATAGATGATCGACTTTAAAATAAAGGCCTCGGGTTTGGCGGTATATTTAGCATTGTTAAAGGCTTTGTCGATGTCGGTCTTGGCCTTATCGAATTGATTAAGCATGACCAGTGTCTTTACAGGGTCATAATTCTGTGCCACCAACGAGGTAGCGGCCATAAGTAATACTGCAAGTGTTAAAAAATACGATTTCATGTTTGTGGGTTGATAGGTCTAAAATACAATTATACCAGTGTCTAGTGTTATTCAGTTTTAGGAGATTCATTACCATCAGGTAAGGCATCGCCTGTTGAAGGCAAGTTCGATTCCTCGGTTTCTTCCTCTGCTTGTTGATCATCTAAATTGGTGATGGCGGCAATATCATCGCCCTCGTCAATGCGAATCAGTTTTACGCCCTGCGTAGCACGCCCCTGCTCGCTAATACCGCTTACAGGCATGCGAATGGTTACCCCGCTTTTGCAGGTGATCATAATATCCTCATTGGGTGATACGTCGAGCATGCCGACCAGTGAACCGGTCTTATCGGTCACATTGATGGTCTTGACTCCTTTGCCACCGCGGTTGGTAAAGCGGTATTCATCTACTGCCGTGCGTTTGCCGAATCCCTTTTCACTTACGACCAGCACCGTGCGCTGCATCTCTGCATTGGGATTAACACAGATCATACCCACCACCTCATCATCTTGCTCTTCTACCTCTATGCCGGCCACACCGATGGCACCGCGACCAGTGGCACGAACCTTTTCTTCTGAAAAGCGAATGGCGCGCCCGCTTTTTACAGCCATCATAATCTCGCTGGTGCCATCGGTTAGTCGGGCTTGCAATAGTTCATCGCCCTCAACGATAGTAATGGCATTCACTCCGGTTTGACGTGGTCTACTAAAATCTTCGAGCGCGGTTTTTTTAATGATGCCCTTTTTGGTACAGAGCACGATGTTGTGCGTATTAACAAAAGCCTCATCTTTCAAATCCTTTACATCTAAAATGGCGCGCACCTTATCGTCTGGTGGCAGTTGCATTAGATTTTGAATGGCTCTTCCTTTAGAGGTTTTTTCTCCCTCGGGAATTTCATAGACGTTGAGCCAATAGACCCTGCCTTTTTCGGAAAAGAAAAGCATGGTATGATGCGTAGAGGCCACAAATAAATGTTCGATGTAATCCTCTTCTCTGGTCTTTCCTCCGATCACGCCCCGACCCCCTCTGCGCTGCGATCGATATTCGTCGGCCGGTGTTCGTTTAATATAGCCTAAATGAGAAATGGTAATGACCACATCTTCTTCTTTGATCAGATCTTTTATCTTGACCTCGTCGTCGAGGTAAGTGATCTCGGTCTTGCGGGCATCTCCGTATTTTTCTTTGATCTCGAGGAGTTCTGTTTTTATGATCTCAAAACGTTTGCCCTCGTTGCTCAACAATTCTTGCAACCAGGCAATCAGCTTCATCAACTCATCGTATTCCTCACGGATCTTGTCTCGCTCCATGCCGGTAAGACGCTGCAAGCGTAGCTCGAGAATAGCCTTGGCCTGCACTTCGTCGAGCCCCCAGCCTGCTCCGATCAGGCTTTCCTTGGCAAGCTCCGGTGTGGCCGATTGACGAATAAGTGCAATTACTTCGTCGAGATGATCGAGTGCGATCAAATAGCCTTTTAAAATATGCGCTCTTTTTTCGGCTTCCTTTAATTCATAGCGGGTTCTGCGCACCACCACGTCGTGACGAAACTCTACGAACTCTTGAACCAATTGCTTTACATGCAAGGTGCGGGGTCTTCCTTTTACGATCGCCACATTGTTAATGCCATAAGAGGTCTGCAGATCGGTATGCTTGTAAAGCTGGTTAATGATTACATTGGCAATGGCATCTTTTCTGATGTCTATTACAATACGGGTGCCTTCTTTTTGATTTGATTCGTTGTTAACGTGGGTAATTCCTTCGATCACTTTTTCGTTGACCAATTCGCCAATGCGGTTGGTAAGCGCATCCCTGTTAACTTGGTAAGGAACTTCGGTGATGACCAGTTGTTCTTTGCCACCGGCCTTGGTATCGACGATGACTTTTCCGCGCACCACTACCCTGCCCCTGCCAAAATGCATCGCAGCCTTTACACCCTCCATTCCGTAGATAACACCACCGGTCGGGAAATCGGGTGCCTTGATATGCTGCATCAGTTCGTCGATGGTTATCTCACGATTGTCAATATACGCCACACACCCATCGATCACTTCGCTCAGGTTATGCGGCATCATGTTGGTCGCCATCCCTACGGCAATACCGCTCGATCCATTGATCAGCAGCTGCGGAATACGGGTAGGTAGCACCGTTGGTTCTGTTTCGGAATCGTCGAAATTGAGTTGAAAATCGACCGTTTCTTTTTCGATGTCATCGAGCATATGCTCCGACAACTTCTCTAGTCTCGCCTCGGTATATCGCATGGCGGCCGGGCCGTCTCCATCTTGGTTACCAAAGTTTCCCTGCCCGTCAACAAGGGTATATCGCATGCTCCACTCCTGGGCCATTCTAACCATGGCATCGTAGACAGAAGAATCTCCATGCGGGTGATATTTACCGAGTACCTCTCCCACGATACGAGCCGATTTTTTATAGGCTTTATTGTGATTGAGTCCAAGTTCATTCATAGCATATAGCACCCGGCGATGCACCGGCTTTAATCCATCGCGCACATCCGGTAAGGCGCGACCCACGATTACCGACATAGAATAATCGATATAGGCGGTCTTCATTTGCTCTTCGATCTGCACAGGAGTGATCCTGTTAAAATCGCTTGTTTCCTGGGGGTTCAGCTGTTCGTCCATGATCGTAAAAAAGCCCTTTTTTCGGGGTATGCAAATCTAGTTTTTTAGGGGCTGATTTCCTTGTAAATTCAGGCTTTTTTGAGGCTATTTTATCCACCCTTGTTAATTAAAAAAATGGAGATATTTGCCCTATGAAAACCATCCTTTTATTCGGGGCAGGCAAGTCTTCTTCGGTACTTATTGACTACCTGTTGAAAAAGGCCCCCGAGCATGGTTATCTGCTACGGGTCGTTGATGCCAATGCCGATTTGGCAACGGCGAAGATCGCGGGCTCTCCCCATGGGGTGGCGCTGAGCTTTGACAGTACCGACCATGCCCGTAGATCGCTCGAGATCGAGGGGGCCGATCTGGTCATTTCATTGCTGCCTCCGCAACTTCATCAGCTGGTAGCCAACGATTGCCTGCGGTTAAAAAAGCATCTTCTGACCGCCTCGTATGTAACCGATGAGCTCAAGTCGATGGACGCCGCCTTGCGATCGAGCGGTCTTCTTTTTCTCTGCGAGATGGGGCTCGATCCGGGTATTGATCATATGAGCGCTATGGCCATTATTGACGCCATTCATCAAAAAGGCGGACAGGTATTTTCTTTTGTTTCTCATTGTGGAGGATTGGTGGCTCCTGAATCGGATAATAACCCCTGGCATTACAAGATTAGCTGGAACCCTCGCAACGTGGTAACGGCCGGACAGGCGGGCGCACTCTATCGACAAAACGGAGAGTCGGTATCCCTTTCTTACGAAGAGATATTTGCCCGCGACCATAGTGTCGACATAGACAAACTGGGTACGTATGCCTGGTATCCCAACCGCGATTCGCTATCGTACTTATCGCTATATGGACTTCAGACAGCCCATACGTTTATACGCACCACCTTGCGTCACCCCGATTTTATACAGGGTTGGAAAAAATTAATTCAATTATCTCTTACCAGCGACCAACCGCTCTATCAGTTACCGGGCGCCACACTTAGTTCTGCTTTCTCTTATCATTTTACAAAAAGTGGATGGATGCAAAAAATGCAGCAAAGCGTAGCGCAAGATTCGCTCTTTGCCCAACAACTTCAATTTTTAGGGGTCGATCAAGATTTAACTCCGCTTGGCACAGCTAGCTTTACGCCTGCCCTTCTTTTGCAACTAGCTCTAGAGAAAAAACTTGCGCTGTCGCAAAACGACCGAGACATGATTATTATGCGCCACGAGATCGGCTACGATCTGTCTGGAACATCGCGCCAAGTAGTTAGTCAATTGATCGTAAAGGGAGAAGATCCGCTTCGTACGGCCATGGCTAAGACCGTCGGCCTGCCGCTGGCTATGGCAGCGCTACTTATACTGCAAGACAAGATCTCGCTACGCGGTCTACAAATACCTACACATTCCGAGATCTACCAGCCGGTATTGCAATCGCTAAAAGAAGAGAAAATAGAATTTTCAGAGACAGACCTTGCTGTGCTATAGTTTGTGACCCGCTAACTCCAACACGATCTTCCATTCTTTATCTGTAACCGGTTGCACCGACAACCGTCCTAGTTTGACCAGTGCCATTTCGGCCAGTCTTTTATCGGCCTTAATGGTAGCTAATGAAACAGGTTTTTTAAGAGTCTGAAACGGCTTTACATCAACGGCCACCCATGCGGTCTCTTCCGTAGTGGGATCTTGATAAGCCTCTTTGACGATCTCTGCAATCCCTACGATCTCTACCCCCTCGTTGGAATGATAAAAGAAGGCCAGATCGCCTTTTTTCATAGCGCGCAAATTATTACGAGCCGCATAATTACGTACCCCGTCCCAAAAGGTTCTTTTATCGTTGAGAAATTGCTCCCACGAGTATTTAAAGGGTTCTGACTTTAGTAACCAATAGGCCATAAAAAAAATTTACCAGCCGGCTGCCAAGACATCGGCCAGGTGTAGCGTGGTGATCGAATATCCTTTCTGATTGATGTAGCCTTGCTGGTGCATTAAACAAGACAGATCGGTGGAGATTAGATAACGAGCACCGGTGGCAAGCGCGTTCTCTACTTTTTGTTCTCCCATGGCAACCGATATATTGTCGTACTTAACGGCAAAGGTGCCCCCAAATCCGCAGCAGGTCTCGGCATCGGCCATCTCTACCAACGACAGCCCCTTGACCTTGGCAAGTAGTGTTCGCGGTTCTTGTCGAATCTTGCACTCGCGCAGGGCGGCGCAAGAATCATGATAAGTGCCTACCCCACTTAGCTGAGCACCAAACTCTACCTTGCCTAACACATTGACCAAAAAATCAGAAAACTCATAGGTGCGTTGCTTAAGATCTTGAACCTCGTGATGCAACGATGAATTGTCGAAGAGCCGACTGTAATAGTTCTTAACAAAACCCGCGCAACTGGCACTGGGCGTTACGATGGGGTCGGTTCCCTGTAAATCTTTAATGAATTTTTGACAGACCGATTTGGATTCTTCCCAAAAGCCGGCATTAAAGGCCGCCTGTCCGCAACAAGTTTGCTTTGTGTTATACGAAACGGTGCAGCCTGCTTTTTCTAATACCCGCACCATGTTGAAAGCCGTATCCGGAAACAGCTGATCTACAAAACAGGGTATAAAAAGCTGTACGTTCAACGCTGGCGGTGGGGTTAGTTGGCAGATTGATAGACACCCAAACGAGCCAGGTATTTTTCGGCATCATAAGACTGCTGGCTGCGGGGGTATTTTTCACGCACCTCTTCGTATAGAGCGATCGCTTCTTTGGTATTGTTCATTACCTGATCTGCAAAGTAGGCGGCCGTAAATAAATAATCAGGCGAGTTGACCTCGTCTTTTTTAAAATGATAGGCTGCTTTTTTATAGGCAGCAAGGGCATCGCTATTCTTACCGCTGTCTGCGTAGGCGTCTCCAAGCAGTTTGTAAGCGCGGGCTTGTACCCCCTTAGACGAGGTGCTGAATTTCTCGAGCATAGCAATGGCGCTTGTATTATCACCCAGCTTTATATAGCAACTTCCTGCATAAAAGTGAGCCAGATTGGCGGCATCTGTACCGCTAAAGCGATCGATCACCTTTAAAAACCCCAGGTTCTGTCCGTCTCCATTGAGTGCCAGAGCGGCTGAATCTTTTCTGTAATACTCCTCGGCCCGAAACATAGCTTCCAGCGCCTTGTTCTCGCGAGGTTGTTGGTACAATTGCTGGTAGGCGAACCAGCCGGCTACTGCCACTACAAGCACTAACGAAACAATAGACAGGTGTTTGCTGTAGGCAGCCCAGAAGGCCTGTAACTTTTCTAGTACACCTGCGTTGGTCTCTTCGGTAAGGGGATTTTTTTGCTCAGCCATATCGGTTTAATTGATCGGTAAAATTAATCGATTATAAAAGGGTAATGAGGATCTACATAAACATCTTTCAGTACTTCGCTATCATCGGGCCAAGGACTTTCTTCGGCAAAACGAACAGAGGCCGATACCATAGCATTGACTCGGTTATTGATGATCTCAATATCGGCCTCGGTGGCAAATTGATTTTCGTAAATGGTATGCAACACTTGCTGAATGGGATCTTTGCCTCTGTAATCATCCACCTCTTCTTTGCTGCGGTATTTTTGGGGGTCACTAATGGAGTGCCCTTTGTAGCGATAAGTTTTGATCTCGATTAGTGTGGGGCCGCCCTTCTCACGAGCCCGGTTAACGGCACGGCTAATGCCATTGTGCACGGCCTCGGCGCTCATTCCATCGATGGTATCGGCAGGCATTTCGTAGGCGTCTGCCAGTTTATAGATGTCAACTACGTTCGACGTACGTTGAATCGAAGTACCCATGGCGTAGTTGTTGTTCTCGCAAATAAAGACAACCGGCAGTTTCCAGAGCATGGCCAGATTGAAGGTCTCGTGCAGCATACCCTGACGGGCGGCACCATCCCCAAAAAAGGTCAGCACAACATTTTCACTATTGCGATATTGTTCGGCAAAGGCTAGTCCGGCACCGGTGCCGATCTGCGCACCCACAATACCGTGCCCCCCATAGAAATTATTTTCTTTGCTAAAGAAGTGCATGCTTCCTCCCTTACCCTTGGCACAGCCCGTGGCCTTACCGTATAGTTCGGCCATACAGCTGTTTACCGTTACCCCTTTTGCAATAGCCAGTCCATGGTCGCGGTAGGCGGTAATAAACAGGTCTTCGGGACGAGTGGCCGTCATACAGCCGGCGGCGATCGCCTCTTGGCCTACATAGGCATGAAAAAAACCCCGGATCTTACCCTCCATTTTGTACTTCTCTTCTGCCATCAGCTCGAACTGTCTGATCAGCTGCATTAACTCGTACCAGTACAGATAGGTTTCTTTCGAAAATTTAGCTGTCAAGGGTATCAATTTTGAGTCGCAAAAATAAGGGAAAGGGCCCATATTAGGTAAATTGCAGCCTACCATGCTTCGGATACAAAAAATAGCGCTGCTGCAGTTCAAGAATTACTCGCGTTTCGAGGCAAATTTTGAACAACGGGTCGTAGGTATCTGTGGTGCCAATGGGGTCGGCAAAACCAGCTTGTTGGACGCTATTCATTACCTGGGACTGACCAAAAGTTACTTTAGCCGGCAAGACCAATTGGTGGTTCAATCGGGCCAGGAAGGGTTTAGAATAGAGGGCAGTGTAGAGCTTAACGGATTGTCTTCTGCCGTAGCCTGCGTGGTAAGAGAAGCCGGAAAAAAAGAGTTCTATTTAAACGGCGCGCCCTACGAAAAGCTGTCGACCCATATTGGTAAATTTCCGGTGGTAGTAATCGCTCCCGACGATGTGTTGCTGGTAACGGGAGACAGTAAAGAACGAAGATCATTTATCGATCAACTTTTGGCGCAGGTCAACCCTGTCTATTTACAATCCCTCATTCGCTATAACCGTGTTTTGTTGCAACGCAATGCACTGCTTAAGCAATCCGATTTTTTTGCCAATTCCGAGCTTTCGCTGCTCGATGTGCTCGATGAACAATTATCAAAAGAGGGACATACTATCTACGAGACCAGGGCAGAATTTCTAGGTCCATTTATTAAACTTGTAGAAGAAAACTACCGATCCATTGCAGCTACAACCAGTAATGGAGCTACTACTCCACCCGTTACCGAATCGGTTTCTATCGAGTATCAAAGTCAGTTAAAGGATCGTCCTTTAAGCGAATTGCTTCGGCAAAGCCGGCCGGCCGATCAGGCGGCCCAACGAACGACCCGGGGTGTTCACCGCGACGAGCTTCAGTTTACCTTGCTGCAACAACCCTTTCGACAAATGGCCTCACAGGGTCAGCGCAAGAGCCTGCTCTTTGCGCTAAAGCTGGCCCAGGTTCAAGTGATCAAAGAAATAAAAGGATTCTCTCCTCTTCTACTGCTCGATGATGTCTTCGAAAAGTTAGATGAAATGCGAATCCAAAATCTGCTGCAAAAGGTCTGCTCCGACACGGATGGTCAGCTCTTTATTACCGATACCAGCGCCGAGCGCCTTGGGCTTCAGTTGTCTGCGCTCGGGGTTCCTTTTCAGCTCGTTTCGCTCTAAGGGTACCCTATCTTTGCCATATGGCACAGTATTCGATGGCCGAGGCCCTGCAACAATTTTTAAATGAGAGTCGCATTAAAGGAGACGTACAGGCTTTTCAGATTCAAGAAGCCTGGGAATCTATTATGGGAAAGACCGTTGCCCGCTATACCGATTCGATCAAGATTTTTGGGGATCGTCTGATTATCTCTACGACAGTAGGTCCTCTAAAAAATGAGTTGCATTTTCAAAAGGAATCCATCATCAAACGTGTCAACGAGGCCATGGGGGCCGAGATCGTGAAAGAGGTGCTTATTCAATAACTGACAGGGCGCACCCTATACTTCTCTTTTTTCGTATTGTTCCACGATCTACCAACATAATGGTTGGCTCTACCCTTGCCGCCGTTTGGATCGCTTTAAGATCACAGCTGAATACAGGTAGATCAGTAAGTGCGAGTGCGGAGAGTCGAAGAGCGGCTTCGTTGGGCTGTGCGGTAATCAATAGCACAGGTAGATTCTTTTTTCGCGCTTCTTTTTCAAGGGCCAAGAACGATGCTTTCCAACGATCGAAAGATCGCATCGAGGCGGCCCAGATCCAAATGGCAGGCCCTGTATTTAAGATCGCATCGGTAGAATCAGCACCCGAAATTCCTTGTAGGGCGAAACCTTTAATGGGAGCTTCGTTATTACTTCCCTTTCGTATAAGCCTATCTTCTCTGCCTACGAACTCATACGCAGCAGAAAAATCGGCCGGAAAATCACTGGCCGGAAAACGAATCTCACGTCCATTTTTTCGGTAGGTAAACTCAATCACAAAACTATCGGCAATGGCATTGGACGGAATTTTCATTGCTTCGGGTATGCTGGCCATTTCTTTGTAGGGCAGGCAATCTACCAAGGGTAGATATCGCAACGCGTATAGCTGAAACCCGAATGCAAAAAAGGTCGATAGCAAAATGGGGAGACGCTGGCGAAACGAAAAAACGAATGAATCGGTTTTGCTTGCGTTTAGCAATAAAAACCCGATCAAAACGGTCAGCACAACATCTTTGCCAAAGGAGACGCCCGAAGAAATAGGAAGACAATCGCCAAAGCACCCACAGTTCTTGGGCATGCCCGTAAAAAAAGTATAACCGGTCAGAACGGTAAAAAGCAAGATCAATGCCAGCAACAGCCAATTGATGTAGCGAAGCGCCCACCCCATAAGTAAAGCCACGCCCGCGACGATCTCTACACTGTTAAGTACTATCGATGCGGTAAGTGTGTAGGGCTCGAACCCATGCCATTTCCATACTTCGAAGAATTCTTGCATCTTATAGCTAAGACCCAAGGGGTCATTGGCTTTGACCAGTCCCGAGAAAATAAACAGCAACCCCACTGCCCACCGTACGAGTAGCAAGACGACTTTCATAGCAGAATAAGGGCAAAGACAGCGTAATTGATAATATCTTGGTAGTTGGCATCGATCCCTTCGCTGATCAGTGTCTTTCCATCGTTTTCCAAGATCTGCCGAATGCGCTGCAGCTTCATAAGAATTAAGTCTACAAAACTTTCTTGGCTCATACTTCGCCAGGCCTCTCCATAGTCGTGATTCTTATCTTGCATCAGCGATTTGGTCTTCGAGATCTCGCGATCATACAGTTGCTCCAGCAACGGTAATGCCAGCTCTTGTTCTTCTTCTTCGGGCAGTTGTAGCTGCAAAAGACCTATGACCGCGTAGTTGATGATTCCCTTAAACTCGGCTGCTACCCCCTCTTCTATCTTTTGCTGCCCTTTTTGTTGTATGGTACGAATTCGCTGGGCCTTAATAAAGATCTGATCGACGATCGAGATCGTGCGCAGCACTCGCCATGCCGTTCCGTAATCGGCGGCCTTTTTTAAAAAAATATCTTTACACGTCTGAATGGTTTCGTCGTACTGTTGTGATGTATTGACCATAGCGAAATCGGCTTTCTTACCTTTGCTCCAAAAGTAACAAACGAAAACGAATGTTTACCCTTCGTAACAAAGAACGCACCCTTTCTGTGGATAAGCCCGTGGTGATGGGGATACTCAACATTACCCCCGATTCATTCTTTGTGGGAAGCCGCTACGAACAGCTCGACCATGTACTCGAGAAAGCAGAGCAAATGCTGCAAAATGGGGCCACGATCTTAGATATTGGGGGGCAAAGCACCAGACCCGGCAGCACAAGAATAGATGCCGCTTCCGAATGGGCACGCATTGAAAATCCATTACGCGAATTGGTCAAACGATTTCCTGAAGCTTTTATTTCGATCGACACCTATCATGCGGCCGTAGCCACCCATGCGCTTAATGAGGGGGCCTTTATGATCAACGATATCTCGGCAGGAGAAATGGATAAGAATATGATCGATACCGTTGCCCGGGCGGGCGCCCCTTATGTAATTATGCATATGCGGGGTACCCCTGCTACCATGCAGGAGCAAACGCAATACGATGATCTCACCCAAGAAGTGATCGCCTATCTAAAGGCCAAAAAAGACAGCTGCATACAACGGGGCATTACCGATCTGGTGGTAGATCCTGGCTTTGGGTTTGCCAAAACCATCGCACAAAATTTTCAATTACTCGCGCAGTTAGAAAAGTTTTCGGTGCTGCAAAGCCCGTTGCTGCTGGGCATCTCAAGAAAATCTTTTATATACAAGACCCTCGGATGCTTACCCGAACAGGCCTTAAACGGAAGCACCTTTCTGCATGCCATTGGGCTGCAAAAAGGTGCTGCTATCTTGCGGGTGCACGATGTAAAAGAAGCCGTTGAGGCTATTCGTCTCTTTGAACGAATGCGCTAATTACTTCTTTTGCGCAGGCTGCGAAGCCTGTACATCTAACACGGTAAAATCAAATATCAAATGCTCGTAAGGTTTGATGGGCGCACCGGGAGGAGGAGCTGCACCATACCCCAAAGTAGAGGGAATATAGACCTTGGCTTTACCTCCTTTGCGCATAAAGGGCATGGCTTCGTCAAAACCCTTGATCATTTGCCCAACACCCACACTAAAACGGAGGGGCTCTACATGCTTAAAGGTCGTATCGGTATTGCTGTCAAAAACCTTGCCCGCAAAGGTCGATCCGGTATAATTGACCGAAACAAAATTGCCGGCCTGAATCAATTCACCGCTACCGGGGGTAATGATCTCTACAAAGGCACCCGATGGAGTGCGCTGTAATCCGGCCAATTTTTTACCCAAAAAGGCCTCTACCTCTTTTGATTCCCGCACCGCATAAGCCTTTGTCTCTTTCTCTTCGTCCAAACGCTTTAAGCTATCATTGGCCAAGATGCCCAACACCTTGAACTTGGTAATAATGCGGTCTCCGTTTTTAAATTGAGGAGGCAAATTACCCGGAGGCATTCTTTTGATAAAAGTATCCATCATTTGAGTGGCAATAACCGAGTCGCCAACATGCAACTTACCCCACAGCTCAGAGATGTCATAAGGCTGCGACTGGCCACCCATGGGTACATACAAAGGAATTTTATTGCCCGTTGTAAAGTAGACACTGTCATTGATCTGTTGCAACAAGTGAAGCTTTAGGTATTCGCCCGATTTGGCTACTTGGGTATCTTTTCCAGGAAAAAGTTGATAAGGCATACCGCCGGCCGTTTTCTGATAAGAGGGGCCGCCACAAGAGGCAAGCAGCAATGCTCCTGCCAATACGACCAGTACAGCGTTGAAAAGTTTCATAGATGTGTTTTATTGAGTAAGAGATAATTGATGCGGTAATGCTGCTTTAAACGCAGCTACGGCCTCTTCAAGTGACTGACCACTGCGGCCTCCGGCAGCATTGTAGTGACCACCCCCTTCAAAGTAGGTTCGGGCAAAGGTATTGCAATCGAACTGCCCTTTGCTTCGAAAGCTCCATTTTCTTTCTTCGCTCCTGTCTATGACCAAGGCTGCAAAGCGAATCCCCTGAATGGATTGGGGATAGTTGACCAATCCTTCGGTGTCGCCGGTTTTGATATTGAACTGTACCAGATCGGCCTTGGGAATCGCAATAAGCGCCGTATTATACTCGTACAAGATCTCCATGCGGTGCAACAGTACATGGCCGGTAAAACGTAATCGATTCTCCAAGAAATTATCGTATAAACCCTCGTGAACTTTACCATGATCCAACCCGCGTCTTTTAAGATCGGCCACCAGGGTATGTACAGCTGCATGGGTCGAAGAAAAACGAAACGACCCCGTATCGCCAACCACTCCTGCATATATGCAAGTGGCAATATCTTGGTCAATAAGATCGGCGTCTCTTGCGGCAACGATAAAATCGTAGATCATTTCGCATGTAGAACTCTTTTGGGTATCGCTAACACCAAATGTAAACGAGGCCGTATCGGGTTCTTGGTGATGGTCGATCAGCACCTTGGTGCAGGTCAAGGCCCGTAGCGAATCAGTCATTGATTTAGTGCGATAAAAGATATTGAAATCCAGACAAAATAAAATATCGGCCTCTCTCAACAGCTTCTCAGCGCTGATGGTCTCTTGTTCGTAATTGATCACTTGCGCCGTGCCGGGCATCCAATCCACAAATCCGGCCCAGTTGGTCGGCGATAGCACAGAAACCTGGTGTCCCTTTTTGCGCAGGTAATGACCCAGTGCCAGCGAAGACCCCATGGCATCCGCATCGGGTTTTTGATGCGTGGTAATGACCATCTTTTGGGGTTGTTGCAGCAGCGAAAAAAGATCGTGAATCGGTTTCATAAAGATGATGGCGAAGGTATGAAATAAAGGCCGTAACTTCGCGGCGCAAAACCTCCACACCCATGAGCAACAGAACCTTTACCATGATCAAGCCCGATGCCTTCCGTAACGGTCACAGCGGTGCTATTTTGGATCGTATTACCAAAGAGGGCTTTTCGATCAAAGCCCTTAAAATGGTGAAACTCTCTGCCGAGAAAGCCGGCGAATTCTATGCCATTCACAAAGAAAGACCCTTCTATGGCGAGCTGGTTGCTTTTATGAGTAGCGGTCCTATTATTGCAGCCATTTTAGAAAAAGAAAATGCCGTAGAAAGTTTTCGTACGCTGATCGGTGCTACCAATCCTGCGCAAGCCGCTGAGGGTACTATTCGCAAATTGTTTGCCACTTCGGTAGGAGAAAACGCGGTACATGGCAGCGACAGCAACGAGAATGCGGCCATCGAGGGCGCTTTTTTCTTTGCTGGTCTCGATCAATTCTAAGCCGATATCTTTTTAGTAACGCACGTTAATTCGGACCCATTTTCTCTCTCCCTTTTTTAGGGATATGGAAGCTTTTGTAAACGACGGCGGACCAAAGAGTCCCATTACATTATTCGAAAATCCATAACCCTCTTTGGGTAGTCCCAGGGCCGATGTATTCATCTTATTATCGCCATTTTCGTCGTGCAATAAAGCGATCGCATATTGTCCGGGTAACAGAGAATCGATCTCAACTTGCACCTTTCCCTCTTTTCCCAGCGCAACACGACCTTTGTAATAGGCCAGTGCAGGTTGATCGGGATATCCCTTTCCGTCTTTAAACAGACTATACAGAATCGCACCTGTAGAATTTCTGGTGCCACCGACACTCAGTTGAATGGAGCCGTATCCGTATGCGGACTGTGCATAAAGGGATGCGTTCAAGGCGAATGCCAACAAGGCACATTGACTACTTATTATCAACGACGGCTTCTTGGCCATAAAGTTGTTCTTTATACTTTAGCGAGGGCGATGTTAAAAAAGGACCTACTCCCAATTGATTCCATTTTGCATCGACCGCTTGAATGGTTTTATCATCGGCCACGATAATATTGGGCCAGTCACGCTGAAAATTATCCAGCTCTTTTGTTTTGCGAGTTCCATCCAAACCCAGACAACCTATAGTACCGGTGGCAAGTACTGTTTGGTATAAATATTGATCGCGTTTAGGGTCCAGGTTATTACAAAAACGCCAGAGCGCCGTGGGTAGATCGTTAGGATCAACGGTATGCTCCACATAAAGGATCATCTTGATTCCGCGACAGATCTCGAGTGAAGAGACAGCACTATGCAAGTCACGAATATGTCCGGGCCGCTCTTTTTTAACTGCAATGAGTAAGCAAGGGATCTGATCGTCGAGCAAGCTGGCGTTGACCGATTTGATCGCTGCGAATTCTGCTAACAAAGAGGCCGTTAGCAAGGCAGGTGTCGTCGCAGGCAACATAAAAAGCGCACCATCTTCGGTCTCTTCCGGAAATTTAGCGGTGCCATCAATGCACATCTTTCCACCAAATCCCAATTTGCTACAGCTATGATCTAATACATCCATAGGGCCGCTCGAAAAGAAAACATCGGTTACCGGATTAAGATGCTTAAATACATAGCGGGCCAGGGCCTTGTAATCTTGTATACGAACACCCTGATCGGCGAGCACTAAGATCTTATTGAACATCATTTGACCCGCCCCCCACATAGCGTTCATCACCTTTTGTCCTTGTCCGGCATACTCTTTGTTGATCTTGGTGATGACCAGATTATGAAAGACTCCCTCTACCGGCATATCCATATCCATGATCTCGGGCACCATGGTCATTTTAATAGGAGCTAAAAAGATCCGCTCGGTGGCTTTACCCAACCAAGCATCCTCTTGCGGCGGAATACCGACAATGGTAGCAGGATAAACGGCATTGCGGCGATGCGTAATGGCCGTAATATGAAAACGAGGATACCAATCAGGAAGCGAGTAGTAACCGGTGTGATCGCCAAAGGGTCCTTCCCAAATAAGTTCATCGTTGGGGTCCACATAGCCCTCTATAATGAAGTCAGCATCGGCCGGAACTTCGATCTCGGGTTGCGTGAGGCACTTGACTAGTTCAACTTTCTTTTTTCTCAAAAAACCCGCCAGCATGTATTCGTCCACATTCTCCGGCAATGGCGCTGTAGCACTGTAGGCATAGACCGGATCTCCACCCAAGGCTACGGCCACCGGCATTTTCTTGCCTAGTTTTTTATACTCGGCAAAATGCTTGGCACTTACTTTATGCTTATGCCAGTGCATACCGGTAAGAGTAGGGCCAAAGACTTGCATACGGTACATGCCCACATTACGACTTTGTGTTACTGGGTCCTTGGTATGAATAACCGGAAGGGTTACAAAAGGACCTCCGTCTTTTGGCCAGCAGGTGATAACAGGAACCTTTGTGATATCGGGTTCTGCCATTATAACTTCTTGACAAGCGCCCCTACCCTTTTTTACGGCAGGCATCCAACTGGCAAAGGCTCCCAGCTTGGGTAGCAGTTTTAACTTATCGAGCATCGACTCCTTGGGGGCCGAGATCATCTTAAAAAGTTCTTCGATCTCACGGGCGGTCTCGTCCAGATCTGAAACGCCCAAGGCCATACACATTCTACGCTCACTCCCGTAGGCGTTCATTAAAACAGGAAAATCATACCCGGTATTCTCAAACAAAAGGGCCTTTCCACCTTCACCCGACTTACTAATACGGTCGGTGATCTCGGCAATTTCGAGATGAGGGTCGACAAAGGTTTTGATCCGCACCAGTTCGTTTGCTTTTTCGAGTGCCTCAATAAAAGCTTGTTGATCTTTCCAGGCCATAGATTACTAATTGATCATTATAACAAAAGCTATGTTTAAAGGTTTACCCGAACGCCCAGCCCCGGCAGCTGCGAGCCCATTACTTTTCCATTGTTATACGAAAGGCCAGTGGCCAGGTCTTCTTCTAAAAGCAGTGGACCATCCAGGTCGGCGAAGTCTGCGAAAGGAAGTAAATGAAACAAAGCCGCCGTTCCCACGGTCGACTCATTCATGGAACCCAGCATAATTTTTAGATTCAATTCATGGGCCTTGTCGATCATACGTCGGGCGGGCGTTATACCACTGCACTTTGTGAGTTTAATGTTAATACCATGAAAGAAATGCACACATCGCTCTACATCGTGTTCACCCACGCAACTCTCATCGGCAATCAGCGGCAAGGGCGATTGCTGATAGAGCACCCTCATCCCTTCCCAATCATCTTTGGCAAGGGGTTGTTCAACCAACTCGACCCCCAACTCTTGTAAAGCAGGCAACAATTGAAGGGCCGTTTCTAGCGACCATCCGGCATTGGCATCTACACGTAGACGCGCCTTGGTATGTGCGCGCAGTGCTCTTATCTTTTCTAGGTCGTCGGGGGTTCCCACCTTTATTTTATAGAGGGGCCAGGGGGTAGCCAGCATTTTTTCTACCATCCGCTCTTGGGTATCGATGCCAATGGTATAATCGGTGTGGGGCTCTTCGGTGTTGGGCGCCTTAAACAAAGTACGCAAAGGACAATTTTTTAGTTGGCCATATAAGTCCCAGCCAGCCATATCGAGAGCGCAAACCAAAAAGGGATTATGAGGAAATAGATGATGCAGATAATGCCAATAGCGCTCGGGGTCCGTAAAGGCAAACTTTTCTACACTCGATTTCTTTTTTTCCAAATCAGCGATCATTTGCTCTACCGATATATCGTAATACGCAATGGCCGGTGCCTCGCCAAATCCGGTCCATTGGCCCATCGATAAAGAGACCAACAAGGTGGGCTGGTGTGTTTTTGTTCCTTTAGAGATCGTAAAGGGGTATCGAAATTTTAACCGATGAGGCCAATAGCGAAGCTGCATGGAGTCGTTTGCGCAAAGATATAGCACGCGCGCCATCAGGCACGTCCGGCCGAAACGATCATCTCGCGAAGGGTTTCGTTAAAAGCGGTTTGCGTTAATAAGGCTTCGAGGCTGATGTGCATTCGGTACTGCCAGTAATTTTTTGGATTGGCCGGATCGTTGATTCGCTCTTCGCGCGGATCTTGTCTGCGAATGCTGTCGCTAATACCCAGTAGATCTTGCAGCTGAAAGATGCTCCACATGGCCGGAGACTGCAAGTGTTGCTGAACAATAGAACGGTTAATCCAGGCTTCGCAATAATAAGGAGCTTCGCCCCATTGCTTCATCTCTTGATGATAGAAGGACTGGGTTCGCTCCCGGTTCTCTTCCCACCATCCTCTAATGGTGCTCATATCGTGCGTAGAAGGCGTAACCACCGAGAGGTAAGGCGCATCGGCCGGGTTAAAAAAGGCCTTGTTTGGATCTTTAGGCATCCGTTGAATTTCGAGACTTAAAATTCCATTTTGATTCATTACATCGGGCACACAGTGAGGCACCATGCCAAGGTCTTCGCCACAGACCAGCATATTGGTGGCTGCTTTGAGCTTCGGCAACTTTTGCATGGCTTCGTGGTACCAACAGCTGTCTTGCCGGTAGTAGAAGTAATCGTGGTATAAGGGCAACAGGGCCTCTTGCGTTTTTTTATCTAAGTAGCGAAACGATGTGGTCTTTTCTATCGAGATCCTGAAATGAAATTTTGTATGCGCCGAGCCGGGCTCTTCGAATAGCAGCACATTGGCAATTAGCTGTAGCAATCCCGACTTTACCTTTTCGTGAACGGGATCGAACGGTAACGCCTCGAAATACTGAGCCACTTTTTGCTGCGTGTCGTAAAGCGAAGAGAGTTTCAAGCCCTGATGCGAATCTTGGAGTAAAAATTGTTCACGCACCCAAAAACGATCCTCTCCGAACAGATCGAGCAAGATCTCTTCGTTAATAAAGGGCGCACAAAAGCGATGGGCATCGAAGGAAATACCCTTTTGCCAAAATTCCTCAACCGACACCGGTAAGCAGGGTACAAATCGACCCAGTAATCCTTGAACGGCGTGCGTGGGTATACTCCAGATTCTAAAAAAACCTAAGATATGGTCTATGCGAAAGGCATCAAAGTAATTGCTCATTTGCTCAAAACGAAGCCGCCACCATAAAAAATCATCTTGTTGCATGCTGGCCCAGTTGTAGGTAGGAAATCCCCAGTTCTGTCCTATGGCGGTAAAATCATCGGGAGGGGCACCCGCTTGCCAATTCATATTATAGAGATCGGGGGCCACCCAAGCATCTACCGAGTAGCGATAGATACCGATAGGAATATCTCCTTTCAACACTACCCCTTTTTTATGTGCATGGCTAACGGCTTCTACCAACTGACGGTGCAAATGAAACTGTACAAAGCAATAAAATCCGAGCGGGCCATTGGTTTTTCGAGAAGAAAACAATTGATCGATCGCGGCTTCGTTATATTCAGCGAAATGAGGCCATTGATCGTAAACGCAGGTTCCATAGAGGTCTCTGCATTCGCAAAAGACCGCATAGGGCTTTAACCAATGTTTATTCTTGGCAAAAAAGAGCTGATACTCGCTGGTGGCAAAGCAGTCAGTACCCATCGACTCGTACAACTCGCGCAGGGTATTGAGCTTTACCTTAATGACCGTTTCGTAATCGACCACCGAACGTGCGTTGAGCTGCTCCTGTAGTTTTCGAAGCGTGCGCAGTTGCTTGGCATGCGAGGTTCCGGCTACCGCTGCCAAGTTGATGTAAAGTGGATGCAGCGCAAAGGCCGAGATGGCGGCATAGGGATAAGAATCGATCCACGAATGAGTGGCGATGGTATCGTTGATGGGCAACAGTTGTATCATCCGAAGACCCGAATGGGCTGCCCAATCGGCCAGTAACTTTATATCTGCGAATTCTCCTACCCCAAAGCTGTTGTTAGATCGCAAACTAAAAACAGGAATGGCGACTCCGGTCCCTTTCCATGTGCTATTTGGAAGACGGGCAAACCCATCGTGTAAAACAACTAGCCCTTTCAATAAAGGATGATCGGGCAATTCTCTATTTTCTCCGTCTTCGTAGCGAACAAAACTATTGGCTAGTAGATCCCAGACGCCATACTTATAGGCAACGGGGGTACTCGGTTCTTGTAAGGGCAGCACTAATTCGTACCAGCCATTTTCTTTTTGCAGCAAGTGAGGCGCCACTGTATTCCAATTACCCAGGGATGCTGAACTGCCTAGCAAACAAAGGGTTTGCCCGGGCTCAAGCAAGGGAGCCTTTACCCGAAAATGATGCGTGGGTTGCGCTGCTACGACAGGCTTTGGCCTTTTACGTTTCTTATGTTTAAACAGCACCTGATCGAAAGGAGCCGTATAAAAAGCATTTTCGAACTCCCCCGCATAATTCCAAGTATCGATCAATACCACATCTTGCTGCTGATTGACTTGTAAGACGCGGTCATGGCCACACTCTTCTACGTATTGCCCATCCTCTCCTTTTAAAAGGTAGCGGTATTGTAATTTGATCTGCGAGGATGTAAACGAAACGGGCACCTCGAGTTGCCAAAATTGCTCATTTACATACGTAAGGCATAGAGCCCCCTGGGGTTGATGCTTACCTAACTCGGAGAGGTTTCCAGACACCCAAAGCGTTTGCCCCAACTGGGTTTTATAACGGATATTGAACTGAAGCAATGGCACAATCGAGAGAGTTGGCGTGGTTTAATGTGTCTACTCCACACAATGAACGAAAATAGGCAAAAAATCGATTTCAGTAAATCGGCCAATACCAAAAATTAACTGATAAAGTATTTATTGTGAAAGGTTTCGGCAATTGCCTCCGCCTTATTACTTTTGTACAAAATTTATCGTAATGGAATCATCTAAAAAGAACCGGGCCATTTGGTGGGCCGTCTTTTTTGCGTCGACCGCCGCCCTTCTTTGGGCCATTGGCGCGCATTGGGAATGGCTTACATTGATCCTGCCTTTTCAGACCACGTCGTTGGTAAAGGCAATGGATATCATGTAATCGACATTCTTATAAACGGTATTGCATAAAAAAGCCCTCCGATTGGAAGGCTTTTTTAGTAGTGAGGGTCTCTATAGATTTTACTTGACCGAAGCCACCAGACTCTTGAAGGTCTCTGGGTTGTTCATTGCCAGATCGGCCAGCACCTTACGATCGAGTTCAATTCCTTTTTTCTGTAAGCGGTTGATGAACTCTGAATAGGTTAATCCTTCGGCGCGAACGGCAGCATTGATACGGGCAATCCACAGCGAACGATATTCTCTTTTCTTGAGTTTACGACCTACGAACATGTAGGTCATTCCTTTCTCGACCACATTCTTGGCTACGGTCAGAACATTTTTGCGCTTACCATAGAAACCTTTGGCTTGCTTTAGTATTTTTTTACGGCGGGCTTTGGAGGCCACGGCATTTTTTGAACGAGGCATAGTAGATAAATTAGATGGTTAGATACTTGAGTTTCGATAAATCCTTACTTGAGGCGAAGCAAACGTTTTACAAAATCAACGTGTGATTTTGCCACTGTGCCATCGAGGCGCATGTTGCGTTTACGTTTTTTTGATTTTTTGGTAAGGATGTGACGCTTGAAACTCTTCTGATGCATGATCTTTCCGGTGCCGGTCACTTTAAAGCGCTTTTTGGCACTCGAATTGGTCTTTACTTTAGGCATGGTACCCAATATTAATATTACACCCTGGAGGCATTCCCCACGGGGGGACCTTTGTCGAACCTCTTTAGGCAATGACCCACCCTTTCGAGCGGGGTGCAAAGATAGGGTATTTCGGTAGGAAAGAGAAGCTTGGGTACTACAAAAATGGGAGACCTTGATGGCCTCCCATTTCTAATTTAAATATCGAAATAACTATTACTAATATCTGGGATTCAATGCTTTTTCTATTCTAAAACTAAGATCTTGCAGATGATACTTGCTCAAGCGATCGACATACAGTGTCTGGGCGGCATTGAGTTCTGCGCGCAGCGACTGTAAATGAGCCCGCACAATTGATCGTAGATCGGATTTGTCGGCACCGGTCGAGGCTATTGAAATACTGATGCCGGGGCCAAAGGCGCTGGCAGCGGGTGCAGGCGGATTTAGCAAATTGGTCATCGTATTGACATAGGTCTTTTGAAGATTGCGACGGTAGGCATCGATCGGCTTTTTGGTAGTCAGTTCAGACCAGATACCCGACTTTAGATCGGCAAGTAATTCAAGAGCGCTATAGGCCTTGCTGCCGGCTACGGCCTCTGCCTCGATCAATTTAGAAAGATTTCTGGAGCCTAGCAATCGGTTGAGCATATTGTCTTGCACATTACCAATCACGACCAGTCCTGATTGACCGGTGCGATCAAAAATTGACTGATCGATGAGCCAAGTAGGCGTTGCGAATAACTGTTTGTTTAAAAAGGCAACGGCCTCTTTTTGTTTGGCCTTGCTAACAAGTTCGTAAACGGGTCCGCTTTGTTCTTGCGTCTTGGGGGTTTCCATAATTCCACCCACAAATTTGGCCACGTGCCCATTGTAGCGAGCGAATTGGCCCACCACCTCTTGATAAATCGTACGCAGTCCTTCAAAATCTTCATTGGGCTCTTTGGTCCATTTCAAAAGATTGGGCACGATGCGTTGCAGATTTTTTATGCCGTAGGCGCTCCCCTTCATGGGATCGTCTCCTACTTGTTCACTTTGAGAGCGAGGATCGTCGGGGTTGGTCTCGGTACCAAACCACAATCGATTGTCTTTTAACTTCTCAATAACCCAGCGATTGAGCATCGACTGCTCTTGCTCGGCAGATGTAAATTGAGGAAATAACTTGTATCCCCACTCAATGGCCCAATTGTCGTAGTCACCAATTCTTGGAAAGAGCCCTTTTTCAGCAATGCCATCTTCGGGTTGTGCCACATAGTTAAAACGGGCATAATCCATAATGGAGGGGGTGTGGCCGTTGGCCTCTACCCATGCTTTATTACGAAGATTATCAACGGGCACGCTCGAGCTCGATCCGTAGTTATGGCGCAGCCCCAGGGTATGCCCCACTTCGTGCGAAGAAACAAAACGAATCAACTGCCCCATAAGTGAATCGGGAAAAACCATTTGTTGAGCACGAACATCGAGGGGTCCGCACTGAATCATGTACCAATTACGCAGCAATGCCATTACATTATGATACCAGTTGATATGGCTTTCCATGATCTCGCCGCTACGAGGATCCGAGATGCTCGGTCCGCTGGCGTTTGGAATGTCGGAGGGCTTGTAAACGATAGCGGAGTTGCGCGCATCATCAAGGCTCCAAGTGCTGTCCTCTTGACGAGAAGGCGCTCTTTTGGCCATGATGGCATTTTTAAAACCGGCTTTTTCGAAAGCCCCTTTCCAATCATCAACACCCTGCATTAAAAAAGGTATCCATTTTTCGGGGGTAGCCGGATCGATATAGAATACAATTGGTTTAGCAGGCTCTACCAGTTCTCCTTTTTTATATTTTTCTACGTCTTGTGGCTTGGGCTCCAATCTCCATCTTTTGACCAACGAAAGAGATTTTACACCCTGCGGGTTCGCATCAAAGTCGGTGTAACCAACGGCGAAGTACCCTACTCTGGCATCATAAAAGCGAGGCTGCATAGGAACTTTGGGCAAAATAACGATAGAGCTGTTGAGCTCCATGGTCATGTTACCACCACCGGCTGCACCACCCATCGAAGGCCCAGCGCCGGGAACGCCACTTGGCGCACCACCCCGCAAATAGGTTTTGATGGCTTTGATCTCTACGTTGATCGGAAAGGATTTCACCGATACGACATACGACTTGTCGGCTTGCAGGGCTGTCAATCGAAGCGAAGATTTTAGCGAAGAGCCAAAATGAAGTACATCGTTATCGCCCGAAATAAAATCAGTAATGTCAAGCACCACCGATGCTGAGTCTTTGCCAAATGCCTTTACATCGAACGACTGCGCAATGGGTTGAATATTGGAGTTGTTGACGGTGGTAAACATTGGAGAAGTGGAATCCTTTGCATATTCAGCATACGATATCGTGCGCAAAAAGACCTTGTTGTTGGGCCCCTTCTCAAACCGAATTACATTTTGCCCGATCTGATCACCGGCATATCCAAAGAAACTTCCTCCGGCGCGAAGACCGGCGGGAGCTTTTGAGATACGGTTAACGACCAACATGTCGCGCAATAACAACGAATCGGGAACTTCAATAAAAAAACGATCCTCGACCTTATGTACCCAAAACAGGCCTTTGGTGGTAACTGCTTTGGCAGTAATTACTTCTTTATAGGCTTTGGGGCCGGTGGCAGGAGGCGCTCCGCCGGGACCTCTGCGGATAGAATCGGCGGGTCTGGCACCGGCGGCGGCAGGGGCGGAGGGTGCGGGCGGTTGTTGTGCCATCGCCATCACAGCGGCGAACAGCAGCGAAGCAAGCATAGGTAAGCGTAACATAAAAATCAAGGGGGTTATCTTAAAAAATTGAAAAGAAAAAGGATCAACCTTTCTTTTTTCCTTTGGGTGCAAACATGGCAAGCATACGGCGCCCTTCCATCTTGGGCAAGTTTTCGAGAACACCGATCTCGGCCAAACGCTCGGCAAACTTTAACAGTAAGAGCTGACCCCGGTCCTGAAACTGGATGGCTCTTCCTTTAAATTGAACGTACGCTTTGACCTTGTTGCCATCCTTTAAGAACTCGATGGCATGCTTGGCCTTAAAATCAAAATCATGATCGTCGGTGTTGGGCGTAAAGCGAATCTCCTTAACCTCGGAGACCTTGCTTTTGGCCTTCATCTCTTTTTCTTTCTTCTTCTTATCGTACAAAAACTTATTGTAATCAATAATCTTGCATACGGGTGGATCGACTGTGGGAGAGATCTCTACCAAATCGAGCCCTTGCTCTTGAGACATACGAAGGGCATCTTGCAACGAATAAATGCCCACCTCTACATTGTCGCCCACGAGCCTGACCTGTGGAACCCTAATAAAATGGTTGATGCGATGTTCGGGCTCCTTGCGTGGGGCAAATCGCCCCCTGTTAAAACCGCCCTTGTTAAAACCTCCGGGGCCACCGGGTCTGGGGCCGCCTGCGCCGGGAGGACGATTAAATCCGCCTCCGGGTCTTTGTGGTACTGCCATTTATTGAATTTAGGTTACTAAAATACACTATTCTGATTTTCTGCTGCCAATTTCTTCCAGGGCCAATTCTATGAAGGTATTTACCGGTTGGGCTCCCAAATCGCCTTTACCCTGGCGACGAACCGCCACTTTTTCTTCGCTCATCTCTTTTTCTCCGACCACCAACATGTAGGGGATCTTCATCAGCTCGGTGTCGCGGATCTTCTTGCCGATCTTTTCACCCCGATCGTCAGTCTCGGCACGAATACCCGCCTCTTTTAACTGACGTTGTACCTGATGGGCATAATCGAGAAACTTATCGCTGATCGGCAGGACCTTTACTTGTACCGGAGCAAGCCACAGAGGGAACTTTCCGGCATAGTGCTCTAGCAAGAACCCAATAAAACGCTCGTGCGTGCCCAAGGGTGCACGGTGGATGATCAGCGGTACCTCGGGGGTATTGTCTCGGTTGGTATACGAAAGTTTGAATTTAAGACCAGAATTAAAATCGACCTGGTTGGTAGCCAACGTAAATTCTCGACCAATGGCGCTCCAGATCTGCACATCGATCTTGGGTCCATAGAAAGCAGCCTCGTCTTGCACTTCAACAAATGGAGTGTTGGTCTCTATGAGTACTTTTCGAACCATCGCTTCTGTCTCTAGCCAAAGAGCAGGTTCATTTACATATTTCTGTCCCAGTTTGGCCGGATCGTGCAAGCTAAGACGCATTACATATTTGTCGATACCAAAGATCTTAAAGTACTTAAGATACATGTCGTTGACAGCCTTGAACTCGTCGAAGAACTGTTCTTTGCTGCAGTAAATATGCGCATCGTTCATGTGCAAACAGCGAACGCGCATTAATCCAAATAGCTCCCCACTTTGTTCGTAGCGATAGCAAGTACCGTATTCTGCAATACGAAAGGGAAGCTCGCGATAACTTTTAGGTTCGGCATCGAATATCTTATGATGATGCGGACAGTTCATGGCTTTGAGGTAGTACTTCTCGCCGTCCATTTCCATGGGAGGAAACATACTGTCGGCATAGTAAGGCAAGTGGCCACTGGTCAGATACATGCTTTCTTTGGCAATATGCGGCGTTACCACGCGCTTGTATCCGGCAGCACTCTCTGTTTCTTTTGCTAGTTGTTCCAGCTCTTCTATAATAACGGTACCATTAGGCAACCATAACGGAAGCCCCGGGCCTACATCATCATCCATAGTGTAGATACCCAGCTCTTTTCCCAGCTTTCGGTGGTCGCGTTTCTTGGCCTCTTCGAGCATCAGCAGATATTCATCGAGCTCTTTTTGATTAGGAAAACTGATTCCGTATACACGGGTCAGCATTTTATTCTTTTCATTTCCTTTCCAGTACGCACCCGCCAAGCTGGTCAGTTTGATGGCCTTAATGGGGGCTGTGCTGGGAATATGAGGTCCTCTACACAGATCGGTAAACTCCCCTTGTTTGTAAAAAGTAATAGAGCCATCGCTAAGCCCCTGCAACAGGTCAAGTTTGTACTCATCGCCTTTTGCTGTAAAATAATTGATCGCCTCTTGCTTGCTGATCTCGATACGTTGATACGAATTGTCTTTTTTGGCCAGCTCTGCCATTTTCTTTTCGAGCTGCGCCAGATCGTCTTCGGTCATCTTGCGATCACCCAGATCCATGTCGTAGTAGAAACCTTGATCGACGGCCGGGCCTACCCAAAACTTTACACCCGGAAAATGGGCTTCGACCGCCTCGGCCAGCAAATGGGCAGAAGAATGCCAAAAAGTAGATTTGGCTTCGGCATCATTCCAAGTGAGCAAACGAAGCTGAGCATCTTCTTCGATGGGGCGATGTGCATCGCGTACCTCTCCATTAACAGCGGCTGCCAATACTTTTTTGGCTAAGCCCTCCGAAATGGAACGGGCAATGGAAAGCGCGGTACTCCCCTTTTCGAAACTGCGAACCGCTCCGTCTGGAAATGTAATGTTGATCATGCAAATAGCTTTGTGCAAGGCCTGCAAATTTAACGAAATAAGGGCAATTTGACTAGCCTATAAAGAGCTTGTTAAAATTGAAGGGGCCGGGGTGTAGCCGGTGCATGCATTCCTTGTTTCGCCTACATTTGTGCAGCCCATGAATTGCCCTCGTTTTATAGTCGTTTTTGTCGCCCTTTTCGCCATCAACTTTCAATTACCGGCCCAGCAACTGACCGGCATCTGGAAGGGCTATTTTATTACCAAAGATCAAAATCAGTACAAAGTAGAGGTCCAGATTAAAGAAAAGGGAGGAAAACTCACCGGCGTTACCTATTCGTACCTCGATATTCGGTTCTATGGAAAGGCCTCTATGACCGGCAATGCCGATAAGAAGCTAGGCAAGGTCTCGATGCAAGAGATCAAAACCGTAGAGGTTAGATCGGCCGACAGCTCCGAAACTTGTATCATGAACTATCAGCTTTCGTATAGTCGATCGGGCCAAGAAGAATACCTCGAAGGGGACTATTCTGCTACATATGAGAAAAACGGAACTAAGACCAAAAAGGGACAAGACTGCGGAGGTGGTATCGTCTTTTTAAGAAGAGTAAGCAGCTCTGACTTCAATAACAAGGCGGAAGCTATGCCACCACCAGTTGCCAAAAAGATATTCTATAACGAAGCGCCCCCTGCCAAACAGAAAAGCACAACTACAACAGTTTCTCCCGTCAAGAAGCCTGTAACGGTTACTAAAACGGTCCTTCCTACAAAAGCCGGCACAGCAAACAAGCCCGCTACTGCTGGCAAAACCCTGGCTAAATCGGTAGATAAAGAAGAATTCGCAGTTACCCCCAGCAACGAAAATAAGGTTGGCGAAATAACGAACCACGCTCCAAAAGAAGCTTCCTCTCCGGACAAGGCTTTACCCTTGCCTGTAGACAACGACCGACAAAATGAGTTGGTCAAAGAGATCGCAATTTCGTCTAAGCAGCTTGTTATTTCTGTGTACGACAACGGAGAAATCGATGGCGATACGGTATCTGTTTATTTGAACGGAGAGGTCGTGTTGCCTAAAAAACGACTTGGCTCTACCCCGCTGCAATTACGCATCTCACTGAGCGAAGAAAAAGACCTGCAAGAACTCACATTCGTAGCCGACAACCTGGGGCGCATTCCTCCGAATACGGCCCTGATGATCGTGGACACGGGTCAGCAGCAATACCGATTGCAAGTGCTGTCGACCGACAAAAAAAATGCGGTGTTTCGGTTTCGATACCAGCCTGCTCGATAAAGATCCTTTTGTTACCTTCGGTACATGTCGCGACCGCTGGTATCCTTTCTCATTATTTTAGCAACCTATTCTGTGTTGCCGGCGCAAGACCTTTCGGGCAGCTGGAAAGGGAGATTAGTGATGGCCCCCAGTGGTTGTTTTCCTGTTTATAATTTGCAGTTCGATATTCAGGTGAGTGATTCGGTGGTGCGGGGTACCGCTTGGCATTTTTCTGATTCGTTCAATTTTGTAAAACAAAATTTACAAGGTATATACCGAGCCGATAGCCAAGTTCTTTTGTTGCGCGAAACCTCCCTTATTAGCCAACAATTAAAACCCGATTGCATTCCCTGTACCAAGCAGTACAGACTTACTTATCATAAAGCCAGCGGCATTAATACGACCGATGAACAGATTAGAGGCACTTGGTTTACCGCGGGTGGCCGGGCGCAAGATGGAAAGACCCTTTGCGAACCGGGTACAGTGGTATTGAACCGATTTAGCGTAAAACCCACTGCAACAACGAAGCGCGCGCCTTCGCTTCGCAATAAGACCAATACCCTTTTTAAAGAGATCGTTGTCGATAGCGGGCTGGTGCAAATTGAGCTCTACGACAATGGCCAAATAGACGGTGACACCATCTCTGTATATGTTAACGAAAAACCGGTGGTTTACCGACAGATGCTAAAAACAGTGGCTGTCTCACTCTCTGTCTTGGTCGATCGGCAAAAGCCCCTGCAAGATGTGGTGATGGTGGGTGAGAATCTGGGCACCATTCCTCCCAACACAGCGCTCATGGTCGTTTTGGCCGGCAAAGATCGCTACCAGCTACACCTAAAGGCCGATGAGAAACAAAATGCATTGGTGCGCTTTATTTACAAAGGGTCGGCCGCTGCTTCTAAAAACTAAAGTTCCAGGTAACAGAGGGCAGCACCGGAAATAAGGACACCTGCTTGGCCGACACCTTTAGATCTCCACCGGCGATCGTACCTTCTTGATCAAAATAAATAAAATAGGGATTAAAACGACTGTACAGGTTGTAGATACTAAACACCCAAGAACTTTTTACCTTTCGGAGCTTCTTAGGAACCGGTGTATAGGTCATGGAGACGTCCATTCGATGGTAAGAGCGCATTCTGTATTGATTGATGCGACTATATTCTTGATTAAGTACCCCATTCATAACATAAAAACGTTCGGGCAGTGTAATGGCGTTGCCTGTTCCGTAAACAAAGACCGCACCCATCTTCCATTTTTTAGTAAGGGTGTAATTGCCAACCACCGACAGATCATGTCGACGATCAAAGCGAGCCGGATATTTTTTTCCTTCGTTAAGGTCTGGGAATTTTCTCCACGTCCACGAGAGCGTATACCCCACCCAACCGGTCAACTGTCCCCTAACTTTATTAATGAACCACTCGGCCCCATAACTCCAGCCACGACCAAAAACAAACTCCGACTCTGGATCGCTGATCGATGGCGTGTAGCCCTCTCGGTATTCAATCTGGTTTTGCATATCCTTGTAATAGACCTCAACGGATGTTTCCAGGGCGTTATCCATAAAATTCTTGAAGACCCCGGCCGCATAGAGCCAACTACGTTGCGGACTTACCCGGTACGTACTGGGCACCCATAGATCGGTGGGCAGTGTGGTGCCTGCGTTCGAGACAAGATGTATGTATTGAATATTGCGACTGGCCGAAGCTTTAAAAGAAAGATCTTGGCGAACCACATAGCGAAACGAAATGCGGGGCTCAAATCCACCATAGCTGATCACGGGCGTAAGCGAACCATACAAGGTGCTGTCGGTCTTGTTTCCAAAAGCATCTCGCTCGTAACGGGTAAAGGGCCCCACCTGCGAAAAACGGCTGTACCGGACTCCGTAATTGATCTGCCAGCGATCGTTCAGTTCCCAATCATCTTGCAAATAAAGGGCGGTTTCAACGGCGTACTTAGCCGATTCGTTATTGGGAGCAAAGACCACGGAGTCTTGTTGTCCGGATGCTACATTCGGAAGAAAGCGGTGATGAGTAGCTAGTACCCCAAACTTAAGTTTATGTCCGGGTAAAGGATAATAATCAAAATCGGATTTGATAGACCCATCTCGAATGCCCGAATTTAAGCCAACAGAAAAATTATCTTGACGAGCCGAAAACTGAAATCGATAATTATTAAAGACTGCCGTCGTGTTCGAAAATAAACGAGGACCAAAGACATGGTTCCAACGTACGGTGGCGGTAGCATTGCCCCATGGGATATTGGTGCTAAAGGAGCGTTTGTTATTATTAAAATCAAAAACATCCCTTCCAAAATAGCCGCTTATAAAAAGTCTGTCTTTTTTTGAGAACCGGTGGTTGAATTTGGCATTGAGATCGTAGAAATAATAGCCGGATCCGTAAAAACTACTGTTTTTACTTACAAAGGGAGTAACCAGCGCATCAATGTACGTTCTTCTGCCCGATAGAATAAAAGAGGATTTTCCTTTCTCGACAGGCCCTTGTGCCGCGAATCGAGAGGCAATAAGCCCTATGCCCCCGTCGAATTGATAGTCGTTGGCATTCCCTTCTTTCATCGATACGTCTAACACCGACGAGAGTCTTCCTCCGTACTGAGCCGGCATGCCTCCTTTAATCAATGTAAGGTTGCGAATGGCATCCCCGTTAAAGATGGAGAAGAATCCAAATAAATGACCGGTATTATATACGACCGCATCATCTAAAAGAATCAGGTTTTGATCGGGGCCACCGCCGCGAACATAAAACCCGGCATTTCCTTCTCCGGCGTTTCGCACACCGGGTAAAAGCTGTATCGTCTTTAAAATATCTACCTCCCCTAGCAAAACAGGCAGCGACTTGATCTGCCCTACCGACAGGTCGATCTTACCTAATTGCGCAGCCGTAATATTGCCATCTCTTTTTTTACTAAATACTACGACCTCTTGAATAGCGGCCGATCGAGGAACCAGATCGATGTTACGGGTCTGGTTCGTAGCAAGAGAGAGACTGAGCGATTGTACTTGATAGGAGATATGCGAAAAACTAAGCACATAGGTGCCGGGAGAAAGGGTCAAGGAATAAAACCCAAATTGATTGCTTAAAATACCCCTGGACTGCCCGTTGATCTTGATGGAGGCACCCGCCACCACCTCTCCGGTCAGTGAGTCTTTAATGTACCCATTGAGCGTAAAGCGTTCTTGCCCGGTTGCCATAAAACAGACAGAAAATACGATCGCGGCCAGTACAGATCTGATCATCATATTGCCAAAACAAAATTACTGTAAAATGGTTGTATCACACCAGCTTGTCTGCGTACCTTTGCGCCCGTTAAACGATGTTAGCAGGTTTACAAAATATAGACTTCGAGTTTGGTGCCAGAACCATCCTTCGCGATGCTTCCTGGCATATTCAGCCCGGAGAGCGAATTGGACTGATCGGCTATAACGGAACCGGAAAATCAACCTTACTCAAATTGCTGGTGGGCGAATATCAGCCCAGCAAAGGAACCGTAGAAAGAAGTCGAGGCACCACCATCGGCTACCTTCACCAAGACCTGCTGAGTTTTGACACCAACGAATCGATAGCGGCGGTTGCGCTCGGGGCTTTTGCCCGAGTGCTGGAACTAGAAAAATTAATTGAGACGCTGGGCCAAGAATTAGAGAAGACCGGAGACGAAAAAGTATTGCATCAATACAGCGACTGCTTGCAAGAAATGGACGCTCTAGACGGCTACAGCATCCATCACCGAACCGAAGAGGTACTGCAGGGACTTGGCTTTAGCAACGAAGATCTGCAACGGCCCTATAAAGAATTTAGTGGAGGATGGAGAATGCGGGTACTACTTGCCAAGATGATCTTACAACAACCCGACCTGCTCTTGTTGGACGAGCCGACCAACCACCTTGACCTCCCCTCGATCGAATGGCTCGAAAAGTATTTGTTGCATTACAAAGGTTCGGTGGTCATGGTCAGTCATGACAAGTATTTTTTAAACCGGATGGTCAATAAGATCGTAGAGCTCTACCAGCAAGAATTGCACAGCTATAGCGGCAACTATGACTTCTATGAAAAAGAAAAGGCCGTTCGAATGGAATTACAACAAAAGGCCTTCGAAAATCAGCAAGACTACATTCGGCAACAAGAGCGGATCGTAGAACGGTTCAGGGCCAAAGCCAGTAAAGCCGCCATGGCCCAAAGTATTATCAAGAAACTAGACAAGCTGGAGCGAATTGATGCAGCTGAGCTTATTCGACCCAACATCAAGATCAATTTCAGGGTCGATAAGACGCCGGGCAAAGTATTGGCCGAATTAAAGGGTATCAAAAAATCATTTGGCAAGAATTGTATACTCAAAAATGGAGTGGCCGAGATTGAACGAGGCGATAAGATCGCGCTGATCGGCGCCAATGGAAAAGGAAAATCGACACTATTGCGCATTATTGCGGGCACAGAACCCTTTGACGGCGGGGTGCGAAAATGGGGACATAATGTCTCGGAAAGCTTCTATGCCCAACATCAATTAGAGTCGCTTCGACTCGATCATACAATTTTAGGCGAGATGAAGGAATGCGGCAGCCAACTAAACGATTTAGAGCTGCGAGGCCTGTTGGGATGCTTTTTATTTAGCGGCGATGATGCCGACAAAAAAATCAGTGTACTAAGCGGCGGAGAGAAAGCCCGGGTGGCACTCGCCAAAGTGATCGTGAGCAAGGCAAACTTTTTATTGCTCGACGAGCCGACCAATCACCTTGACCTGCATAGCTGCGAGCTGCTCATCGAAGCGCTCAATAATTACCAAGGCACCCTGATGTTAGTTAGCCACGATCGGCATTTTATTGCTAAAACCGCCAACAAGATCTGGGAGATCGTAGACCAAGAGATCAAAGAGTTTAAAGGAGGATACGAAGAATGGGTAGCCTGGAAAGAGCGGATGGCTCGCCAAAAGACAATCACTTCTCTGTCGCCAACACCTGCCACTGCAATGGCCGCTGTTGCACAAAAACCAACATCTGTCCCTGCCACTTCGCCCACCCCTACCGCTTCGACCGGTGCAGTAGATAAAGAGAAGAAAAAAGAAACGCAACGACTGCAAAAAAGATTCGAGCAAGTCGAGCGTTCGCTAGCCGAATGGCAAGAGAAAAAACAACAACTCGAAACGCAGCTAGGAGACCCGGGCATCTATGCCAGTAAAGAACTCTTTTTAAAGACCGAAACCGCTTTTACACAAGCCACCCAACAGCTCGAATTGCTCAACAAAGAATATGAGGAGCTTTTTGAAAAGCTTATGACTGCATCATAACATCGGCGACAAGCTTTAAGATCGAGGCTTCTTTTTCGATGGCCTGCTGCTCCATCTCTTTTACTTGTTGCAATAAATCAACTACGAAATTCTTGTCGTCATAACCCGATACGTTGATCTTTACATTAAGTGCAGCCCCCAATACGGCACTGCGGGCACAAAGCGCCCCTACCCCTGCATCGCTCACAGAATTTGGGTTGCCCTGCTTGGCCATGGCCATGATCAATTCCATGCTTTGCAACGAACACTCCATGACCCGAAAGGGAATATCGATCGCCTTTCGGGTAGCGAGTTGAAGAGCGGCCTTACGCGATTGCTTATCTTCTTCGGTCGCTTTGGGTAGCGACATGGCTTGCATAATACCATTAAAAGCAGCTGTATCGGCATCGACAAGCCCTAATAACTCATCTTTTAATTGTTGCCCTTTATCGGCCCAGTCGCTGAATTCTTTCCAGCGGTCGTCCCACCCTTTTTTATGTGACGATAAATTGGCGACCATGGTACCCAGCGACACGCCCAGTGCACCCAAATAAGCCGCCACCGATCCTCCGCCCGGGGCCGGCGACTCGCTGGCCGTTTCGTTGGCAAAATCCAGCAGAGAGTTATATACTAATTTTCTATCGGCTTTGTCTCTTAATAAATATTCGATCACTCTTTTTTCGGGATCAAAGGGTGCCAATTCGTCGAGCCCCAGTGACCGTACCGCAATTTTGATCAACTCGGCCTCAGCAACGCCGGTAGACCTTTTTTGCTTTTCCAAAAAATAGCGACCCGCATCGGTGAGCGCCTTGAGCGGCACCAAACCTACCAACTCACTACCGGTAACCCGAAGCCCTCTTTCGGTGGCTTTTTTGCAAGCCTCGTCAAAAGCCACATGTACCGGTGTTGTTCTAATGTCGGTCAGATTAATCGAGATCTGTGCGATTCCATACTCTTCGATATACCAACCAATGGCTTTTACGGCTTTGAGCGATCCGGGAACATGAATGGTCTTTCCATTCTCTATCTTGTTACGTCCGGCCTCCCGAATATCGAAGGCCACGGCATTCGCCCTACGCGTCGATGTTGTATTTAGATTGATATTATAGGCCACTAAAAAATCTCTGGCGCCAATTACGGTCGCTCCTCTTTTTGCATCGAAACTCGAGGGGCCAAAGTCGGGTTTCCACGCGGGCTTCTTGATCTTTTTAAAAAAGCCTTCGTACTCTCCGGCTCTAATCACCGATAAATTAGACCTGGCGGGGTCAGGTTGTGCGGCTTCGTAGCAATAGACCGGAAGGTCAAGCTCGGTGCCCACCCGCTGCGCTAACTTTCTTGCATACTGAGCCGTTTCTTCTAAGGTAATACCGGCTATAGGAATCAGCGGACAAACATCGGTGGCTCCCATACGGGGATGCGCCCCTGTATGCGAGCGCATATCAATAAGTTCACCCGCCTTTTTTATGGCACAAAAGGCGGCCTCGCAGACGGCCTCGGGCTCTCCTACAAACGTAACTACGGTGCGGTTTGTTGCTTTACCCGGATCAACATTGAGCAATCGCACACCCTCTACCGATTCGATCGAATCGGTGATCTGCTTAATTACAGAGAGGTTAACGCCTTCACTAAAATTTGGAACACATTCAATGATACGTTTCATGGCAAGAGTTGATTTCTTTTCTCAATTAAGGGGCAATCCGTTTACCAGCACCTGGGCTATGCAAGGTTGTCCAAAGGCATACGGAAGATACGAAAGCGAAGAAACAGGATGGGTTACAATAAGATCGGCCCGCTTACCGATTCGAATGCTCCCGCAGTTCGCTTGTAGCTGCAAGGCGCAGGCTCCATTTATAGTGGCAGCATTGATGGCCTCTTCGGGAAGCATACGCATACGAATACAGGCCTGCGATACAACGAAGTTCATATTGCCAGAGGGGGCAGAACCCGGATTATAATCAGAGGCCAGCGCAATAGCGGCCCCCGCATCGATAAGTTGGCGAGCCGGCGGATCGGACATACGCAAGAAAAAGGCCGCGTTGGGAAGTAAGGTGCCAATGGTATCAGAACCCGCCAGGCATTCTATGGCGGCTGCATTCATGGTCTCTACATGATCGACGCTAATTGCATGTAGTTTGACCGCCGTTTGCACCCCTCCCGATAACGAAAGTTGATTACCGTGAATTTTGGCAGGTAACCCGATCGCTTTACCGGCCAAGCAGATCTGCTCGGTTTGTTCGGGCGAAAAAAATCCTTTTTCGCAAAACACATCTATAAAATCAGCCAGTTGCTCGGCAGCGATACGTGGAAGCATTTCCTCTACGATCAACTGAATGTAGCCAGCATGATCTTCTTTGTACGCTAGCGGAAAAGCATGCGCGCCTAAGAAGGTCGCTTTGATCTGCAGCGAGGAACGCTCCTTTAATTTTTTGATAACGCGCAGCATCTTTATCTCTGCCTCAACGCTAAGCCCATAGCCGCTTTTGATCTCTACGGTGGTCGTACCCATCTTGCTGATCTCTTGCAGTCGCTGCCAGGCAGTATTGAACAACGCATCTTCACTGGCCTCGGCCACTTTGCGGGCAGAGTTAAGAATGCCCCCGCCATTTGCTGCGATCTCTTGATAGGTGCGTCCCTTTATTTTATCGACGAACTCCTCTTCTCTGCTGGCCGCAAAAACAAGATGGGTATGACTGTCACACCATCCGGGAAGAACGATTCCTCCCTTGGCATCAATATGATCAGCACCGTTGTACCGTACTCGCTCAAGTGTATCCATTGAACCAAACTTGGCGATCGTGCCTTCTTCGATGAGCAAGTAGGCATTGCGCATCGTGGGTAGTTCGGCCAACTGCGCACCTCGCAATACTGTATCGTCTTGGTGCAAACCCACCAACCGATCGATATGAGTAATAAGGGTGGTTCTTGCCATTATGCCAATGATTCGATTACAATTGCACTGGCACCGCCACCGCCGTTACAAATACCGGCAGCGCCATAACGGGCACCGCGTGAACGAAGAACATGCAATAACGTTACGATAATACGAGCGCCGCTGCATCCTAACGGATGCCCCAACGATACCGCCCCACCATGCACATTGACCGAGGCAGGATCGAGCTGCAGCCTTCTGGTATTCTCTATTCCTACCACCGAGAAGGCCTCGTTCAATTCCCAAAAAGCAATATCAGCAGGCTGAAGGCCAGCTTTGGCAATGGCCTTGGGCAAGGCTAGCGAAGGAGCTGTGGTAAACCACTCGGGAGCTTGCTCGGCATCGGCATATCCTTTTATGACAGCCAGCGGGGTCAATCCCAATTCTTTAGCTTTGTCGGCAGCCATTAGTACAAGCGCTGCCGCTCCGTCGTTCATGGTAGAGGCATTGGCCGCTGTAACCGTTCCATCTTTTATAAAAGCAGAAGGCAGAGAAGGGATCTTTTCGAATTTTACGGCAAAGGGCTCTTCGTCCTTACTTACGATTATCGGATCGCCTTTTCGCTGCGGAATAGTAACGGGTATTACCTCATCGGCAAAAAGCCCTTGCTCCCAAGCACGCTGCGATCGGGTATAACTTTCAATGGCGAAAGCATCTTGTTCGGCTCGGGTTATTCCACAGTTCGATGCGCAATGCTCCGCCGCAAAACCCATCGCTTTTCCGTCGTATACATCGGTAAGACCATCTTTGGCCAATCCATCTATTAACTGGGTGTGGCCGTATTTATTTCCCCAGCGAAGCGTATCGGTATAAAAGGGCGTATTGCTCATACTCTCCATTCCACCGGCAATCACCACCGAGGCATCTCCCAACAAGATGTGTTGCGCAGCCATCGTGACCGCCTTCATTCCACTGGCACATACTTTATTGATGGTTGTACAGTTGACCGAGTCGGGAAGCCCCGCAAACTTGGCGGCCTGACGAGCGGGGGCTTGACCCAGGTTGGCTTGTAAAACAGAACCCATAAATACATCCGTAACCAGACCCGCGTCTAGACCGGACTTTTGAAGCGCCCCTTTTATAGCCAGCGCACCAAGCTGTGTGGCCGTTAAACTTTTTAGCGATCCGCCGAAACTACCCATGGGTGTTCGCACCGCGGCAACAAGTACAACCTGGTTCATAAAGCAATCATTTTAACGGTAAAGTTAATCATCAACGCCTAAAGTCAGATAAGCCCTGATTTTGGTCATTGACACATTATAAGACCTACCACACCTTTACTCGTAAATCATCCCCCGATTGTTTAATTTTGTACTATCAACCCCACCCGTTAACACATGAAAATCTTTGTAGCCGGATTGCCGCTCGATATGGATGATGCCGAACTCGAGGAATTTTTTGAGAAATTCGGCAAAGTAGAATCCGTAAAAGTGGCCATAGACAGACAAACCGGCAAAAGCAGAGGTTTTGCATTTGTAGAGATGCCCTATGCTGTAGAAGCCCGCGAGGCCATTGCCACGCTAAATAATCTTGGAATCGGAAAAAAAGTATTGGTGGTAAAAGAAGCTACGGAATCTACCCTGCAACGACCCCCTTCGGCGCAGTCGCGAGGTGCAGGGCCTTCTAACCGCGGATTTCGCCCCGGTAGCGGAAGACCTCCCGGCCGGTATTGAAATCTTATTGATATAAGATCGAACAGCTAAGCGCCTCTACCCGAACGGATGCTCCCCTTTTTTTTACTTTTTCACGCACAGGATTGTTTTGCCAAAGAAAAGTTTTCCAGGGGCCCTTTACGGAGGCACTTTGCAAGGCAATCTCGCTGGCTTCTGTTCGGCCATTATAGACAACTAATACTTTTTTCCAGGTGTCGTCAAGTCCCTTGGTATCGATCACAAAAGCGATCACACCTGTTGGCAATGCATCCAAAAAGCGAAGACGCGACGCCGGATCGGTTAGCTGAAAAGCCGGGTGCTGTTTACGCATCGCGATCAGCGCCTGCACCATCTTTACATTATCGGCGTGTGTCGTCTTAAGGTTCCAATCAATGGCATTGATGCTATCGGGCGCATTGTATGAGTTTTCATTTCCCTTTTTGCTTCGCAAGAATTCGGTGCCGGCATGCAAAAACGGTGTTCCTTGCGAAGTCAGTACCATGGCCAGGGCCAACTGGTGCATCTTTTTTCGATCTGCCTCACTAAAGCTCGAAGCCGAAATAGCAAGTCGATCCCATAGCGTATGGTTGTCGTGGCAATCCGCGTAAGCGATCATTTGACGCGGAGAAATGGCATAAGGCGCTTTACTGTAATTGACTTGTTGGTAATTGAGTTGCGGATGCGATACGGCACCCACCACCCCGAATTGAATCGAAGAAATATTTTCAAAAGCCCCGCTTACAAAACCCGGCTGATGATAATCAAACACCGACCCTTTGATTCCATCTCTAAACTCATCGCCGAAAACAGCGATCTGGTCTAGTTGACGCACGCGGTTTTTTATGGCTCGCAACGAATCTGGCAGTGGTGAAGAGCCGGCCGTCCAACCCTCTCCGTAAAGCAATAGGTCGGGGCGAATGCCGCGTAAATGACGGGCGATCTGATTCATGGTCTCCAGATCGTGTATACCCATAAGGTCAAAACGAAATCCATCAATGTGATACTCGCTTACCCAATGGGCTAAGGATTCCAGCATAAATTTTCTGAACATGGGCTTTTCGCTGGCGGTCTCGTTTCCACAGGCAGATGCATTCGAAAACTTTCCATCGCTGTTTTTTCTAAAATAATAACCCGGCACCAACTGCTCAAAATGCGAGGTCTCGGTAAGCCCGGTGTGGTTGTATACCACATCCATCACTACTTTAAGTCCTCGCTGGTGCATGGCCAGGATCATTTTTTTTAGTTCGCGTATGCGCGTACTCGGATCGCTTACCGATGTGGCATAGGTTCCTTCTGGCGTATTGTAATGCAGCGGATCATATCCCCAATTATAAGGGGGTGACGTAAGCGACTCGTCGCTCGATCTATAATCGAAGAACGGAAGCAAGTGAATATGCGTAACCCCTAACTCGGCCAGGTGGTCGAGTCCGGTTGAGGCACCATATTGGTTGGTGGTGCCCGTCTCGCTAAGCCCGAGGTATTTTCCTTTTTGGGCAATACCGGAGCTGATATCCATACTGGCGTCTCGAATATGAAGTTCATAGACGATAACGGGTGCCTGAGCGGCGCCAACGGGCAAGCGGTTGCGCTCCCATCCCTCGGGATCTGTCTTCTTGATGTCAATAACGGCCGCCCGAAGACCGTTAACACCGGTAGCAATGGCATAGGGATCGGAAACCTCTTGCGACCATTCAAACCCCAGAGAGGTTTTATTATTTACTTGAAATGTGTAATAAAGGCCTTCGCAATTCTCCGGTACAACTGCACTCCAACTTCCCTGCTCCCCCGGCTGCATTTCAATCCGTCGAGCGATTCCCCCTACTGCCTCGCGATACAAGTGCAAACGAGCGGCAGAGGCCAAGGGAGCCCATACGGTAAAACGGGTACTGGCGGGCGTATACGAAATACCCAGATCGCTACCGGTATACAATGGCCATACCGTTGCATTGGATGCTTGACCCCGAAGCGGTATCGAGTAAAATAAAGAAGACATAAGAAGCGTACTGAGTAAGAAAGGTAAACAACGCATGGGTGAAAGACTAATTTGATTTATATTGTTGTCCGTTATAAAAAATCATATGAGAGAGTTGCAAATTAAGAAAAAAGCAAAGCGCTATGACGCCGTTATCGTTGGGTCGGGAGCCGGAGGGGGCATGGCCGCTTATGTGTTGGCAAAAGCAGGACTTAAGATCTGTTTACTAGAAGCGGGTCATCACTACGACCCGCAAAAAAATAGTACACAATTAAATAATCCCTGGGATTCTCCTCGACGCGGAGCCAGCACCTCACACAGGCCCTTCGGCGATTTTGATGCCTGCTATGGAGGTTGGAAGATCGAAGGCGAACCTTTTTCGACCGAGTCCGATACCGACTTTATGTGGTGGAGAGCCCGAATGTTGGGAGGACGAACCAATCACTGGGGACGTATCTCACTTCGGTTCGGCCCCAAAGATTTTAAGCGAAAAAGTATTGACGGGCTCGGTGATGACTGGCCCATTGGCTACGAAGACATCAAACCTTACTACGATAAGATCGATCAGCTAATCGGGATCTTTGGCACCAACGAAGGACTCGACAACGATCCCGATGGCTATTTTTTGCCCCCTCCCAAACCCCGGTTGCATGAGCTTATGATCAGAAACGGTGCGGTACAAAGTGGCGTAACCGTTATTCCATCAAGATTATCGATTCTTACCAAATCCATTCCTAACGATGCAGGCCGGGGTGTCTGCTTTTATTGCGGACAATGCAATCGTAATTGCAGTATGGCCAAGGCCGATTTTTCTTCGACCAATGTACTGATCTATCCGGCCTTGCAAACCGGCAACGTAGAGCTGATCACAAATGCAATGGTGCGCGAGGTGCAGACGAATCAAGAAGGAAAGGCCACCGGTGTATCGTACGTCAACAAATTGGACTTGCAAGAATACCAAGTAGAAGGACGCGTCGTTATTTTGGCCGCCAGCGCCTGCGAAAGTGCAAGGCTCTTGCTAAACTCCGTATCGAACAGGCATCCGAACGGACTTGCCAATAACAGCAATGTGGTCGGCAAGTATCTGCATGATTCGACCGGTGCTGCCTTGGGAGGAATACTCCCCTCACTGTTCGGCAGAAAACGGTACAACGAAGACGGCGTGGGCGGGGCTCACATCTACTCGCCTTGGTGGCTTGACAATAAAAAGCTTGATTTTCCAAGAGGATATCATATTGAATATTGGGGTGGCATGAGCCAGCCCTCCTATGGTTTTAATTGGGGTATTGAAAATCTAAATGGAAAATACCTGGTCAACGGAAAAAAGAAAGAGGCAGGCGGCTACGGAGCATCGCTCAAAGAAGATTACCGCTATTTCTATGGATGCGGGGTTGGCATGGCCGGACGTGGCGAGGCCATTCCACTCGAAAGCAATTATTGCGCCATTGACGCCGGCAAAGTAGATCAATACGGCATACCCGTACTAAAGTTCAACGTTAAGTGGAGCGAGCACGAGATCAACCAGGCCCGCCACATGAAAGAGACCTTTAAAGAGATCATGCACAACATGGGTGCTATTGTAAACTGGGGCGGCGAAGACAACGCGTCGAATAACTGGGGGCTTAGCAAACCGGGCGAGATTATTCACGAGGCAGGAACCGTGCGCATGGGCAATGATCCTAGGCGATCGGCCCTTAACAAATGGAGCCAAGCTCACGACTGCAAGAATTTATTTTGTGTTGATGGCGGGCAGTTCGTATCGCAAGCCGATAAAAATATTACGTGGACCATTTTGGCGCTGTCGATGCGCGCATCGGAATACATCGTTGATCAACTTAAAAAAAATCAACTCTAATGGATAGAAGAAAATCCCTCAAACTACTGGCCACCGGTGCGCTGGCTACGCCCCTGGCCATAGGAGCCTGCCGCTCGGATAATGAAAAAAAGAAAATAGAGGCGATCCCCTTTTCGCTAGATAGAAATCCCGACGAGGTCGTTATGGAGCAACGACTGCTTGCGCAAGAAAACTTTTTTTCGGCTGACGAAATGGCCACTTTAACCGTATTGGTCGATATCATTATTCCAAAAGATGAGAACAGTGGCAGTGCTTCCGAAGCCGGAGTACCGGCTTTTTTGGAATTTATTGTCAAGGACATGCCCCAGCACCAAGTGCCGCTGCGCGGTGGACTTCGATGGCTAGAGCTCTATTGCATCAAATCGTATGGACACTCTTTTCGCGCATGCGAGCCGAAGCAGCAACTGGCCGTTATCGATCAGATCGCCTATCCTCAAAAAGCTACCAAAAAAGTTCAACAGGGCGTTCGATTCTTTTCGTTATTGCGCGATCTGACTGCCACGGGGTTCTACACCTCTCAACAAGGCGTCAAGGACCTCGATTACAGGGGTAACCAGCCCAACCGCTGGGACGGGGTTCCCACCGATGTGCTGGCCGAGTACAAGCTACGCTACAGCGAGAAAGACCTGCGTGATTGCATCCGGTACGAAGACCAGGGCTAGCGCTTCCAAATGGGGTTTATTTAAGTAACTTGCCTTTTCTTGATCTCACCGGCTACCATACAACAGATCATGGCAAGAACCGACATCACCGATGTGGTCGGGAGCTTTGTCAAACTAAAAAAGAGGGGTACCAACCTGCTCGGACTATGTCCGTTTCATAACGAGAAGACTCCTTCTTTTACCGTCTCTCCCAGTAAAGAGATCTACAAATGCTTTGGATGCGGCAAAAGCGGCAATACCATCAGCTTTGTCATGGAGCACGAGAAATACAGCTACCCAGAGGCATTAAAATGGTTAGCGCAGCGCTATGGTATCGAAATAGAAGAGACCTACTTAAATGAGGAGCAGCGTCAGCAGGTGCAAACGGCCGACAACCTCTTTGCCCTTAACCAGTTTGCGCAGCAATTCTTTACTACACAACTACTTTCGACAGAAGAGGGACAAGATATTGGCCTGGCCTATTGCAGAGAAAGAGAGTTCACAGAGGCGATCATCAAGAAGTTTCAACTGGGCTATAGTCCCGAGCAAAAGGATGCATTTACCAAAGCCGCCTTGGCCGCACAATTTAATCCGGAGCTGCTGGTCAAGTCGGGGCTGGCGGCCAACCGCTACGATCAATTAAGCGATAATTACCGCGGAAGAATCATTTTTCCAATCCATAATCACAGTGGTAAAGTGCTGGGCTTTGGGGCTCGTACGCTTAAGAAGAACGATACCGCTCCCAAATACATCAACACGCCCGAAAACGAGATCTATGTAAAAAGCAAGATCCTCTATGGCTCTTTTTTTGCCAGACAGGCCATCGACAAGGCCGACGAATGTCTATTGGTAGAAGGATACACCGATGTCTTATCGCTACATCAATCGGGTATCGAAAATGTGGTAGCCTCGGGTGGTACTGCCTTAACACCCGATCAACTTCGGCTCGTAAAAAAATACACCAATAACCTCACCATAATTTACGATGGCGATGCCGCCGGTATTAAGGCGGCTTTGCGCGGACTCGATCTGGCACTCGAAGAAGGCTTGCAAGTACAGTTGGTGCTAATACCCGATGGAGACGACCCCGATAGCTATGTAAATAAAGTAGGACCGGCCGCGTTTCGCAGTTTCGTGCAGCAGCACAAAAAAGACGTAATACTTTTTCAAGTAGAGGTAGCCCTGCGCGACACAGGCTCGGATGCCGCGAAAAAAGCCGCAGTGGTCAACCGGATGGCCGAGACCATCTCGCGAATCAATAAGGCCGAGGACTTTACCAAGCAACAAGATTACATCAAGCAATGCGCCACTTTGCTAAAGATCGATGAGGCCGGTTTGCACACGTTGGTCAATAAGTATATTCGCGACCGCATTCAGGCACAAGAGCGCAAGACCGCTCCTCTCTCTTCGGTGGTCATAGAAGAGAATGCCCAGAGATCGGCAGCCAGCAACTTCGATGACGCCACCTTTTTACTGCTGTTCAAAGATGAGCTACAAGAAAAAGAAGTTGCCCGCATCTTGCTCGAGTACGGGCACCGCCGCTGGAATACGGATCAGAAAGTAAGTGACTTTATTTTAGAAGAGATCGCCGACGACAGCCTGCTCGAGAACGCAGAGGTACAAAAACTTTTTACCGCCTACCGAGCCCTTCGTATGCAGGGAGAGGATCCGCAGGGCCCCCAGTATTTTTTACAACATCCCGATCAGCAACTCAGTACGCTGGCGGTCTCACTTATTCAATTTCCGTACGAAGAGAGCGGCCGTTGGAAATCGGAGTTCAGTCAACAAGCCGGTTATCAATCTCGGTTATTCGAACAAGACTATGAACAATTTATTGCCACGCTGTCGGTCGGACAAGAAAGTAGTTTGCAGCAATTTCTTAAAGCCGAAGAGGACCGCTCTCCCGAAGCCATCCATTCGGCCATTCATTACCTAAAGCTTCGTAAGATCAAACGAATGCTGCTCGAAAATCAACAGGACATGGAAAAGCAACACAGTACCGAAAAATTCAGCGTACTGTTACAAACGCACGATCATTTAAAACAAATGGAAATAGCCTTAGGAAAGCAAGCCGGAAGCGTTATTATTCGCTAGCGACGGCCACCTCGCAGCGAGTAAACCGAAGTGCGCTCCACACATGGTCAAGCTCTACCCGTTCGATGCTTTCGTAGCCACCTCCTGTCAACTGGTTCCAGCTGGCTTCGCGGTTAAGATTGGTCACGATCTTGGACGTACTCTTGGGATAGGCTACCCAGAACTTAGAATTTTCCTTTAAAGAAGGCATCACATCTCTAAGAATACCATTGAGTTGATTCTCATTTACGGCAAAGATCAGCGCAAAATCGATCTTTCTGCTTTTGAGCAGTGGGGTCATGTTTTTTGCAAAAGAAAGCTTGCTGAACTGTTTTTCGATGGATGAGGGAAGGCCTTGAATCAAGAGGTTCTTTTCGTCGGCTAATTGTAATTTATCGAACAGGTTCTGTGACATAGGCAATACTTTAGCAGGGTTGTAAAATTAACGAATTTTAGCCAATAAGGCACTGCTATGACGCAGAAAAACTACGTAAAAAATAGAGGTTGACTCAAATGAAAATTGAAAATCAACACGTTAGATCAGCGTGTCTTATTCCGCTGTTCCCGGCGGCGATCGCGCCCCTTGAGGATGGGCAACTTACCCTCTTTCCCTTTTAAGAGCCTGCCAATATTTTTTTGATGGGTAAGTAATACCAGCAATGCCACCGTTATGGCAAAGACGCGGTAAAGGGGATTTTCGACATTAAAAACAACGAGAATAAAGACCGGAAAACTAATACTGGCCAAGATGCTGCTAAGAGAAACAAAACGGGTCAGGTACAAAACCAGCGAAAAAATGCTAACACATCCTACGGCCGTAAGCGGAGAGATACCGAGCACCATTCCAAAGATCGTAGCCACCCCCTTGCCTCCTCTAAAATCGGCCCAGATCGGAAAAATATGCCCAATAACAGCGGCGAGCCCTAACAGCGTTTGAAGATTCTGAAAGGCCATTCCCTCGGGCTCATAATCAGGAAGCAAAAAGACCAATTGAACGGCCAAGACCCCTTTGAGCATATCGCCGATCATCACCAGGGTACCCCATTTAGGCCCCAACACACGGTACACGTTGGTGGCCCCGGCGTTACCACTACCGTAGTCTCTGATGTCGATAGAGAAAAAACGTTGACTGACCCAAACAGCGGTGGGGACACTACCAATCAGGTAGGCTATAAGGGTTAATAGGAACTCGTTCATTACAAACTGGCTTTACAAAAATATGACAATTTGTTAATATGCCAGTCTAAGCACGCTCCATCCTAGCAGGGTCTGCTGCGAGAGCAAACGCAGTTGTTCCTGCTCACAAACAGGCAAAAAAGTAGAAATATCCTCTTCGAGAATCCCACTTAATACTAGTTGACCTCCAGGCAATACCATTCGAACCAGTGCACGCATGTGTTCGGTAAGAATAGAGAGGTTGATGTTGGCAACAATAATATCCGCAGAAACACCGGGCAACGGCGCAGCACCTTCCGAAAGTTCAATGCGACTGCATTGATTAGCTTCTATATTTTCAGCTGCGTTTTGCAGACTCCACGAATCGTTATCGATGGCGATCACCCTAGAGGCGCCCATTTTCTCGGCAAGAATGGCTAGCACCCCTGTTCCGGTACCAAAGTCAAAAACTGTTTTATCGTTTAGATCGAGTTGACGCATTTCGGAGGCCATTAACCGCGTGGTAGCGTGGTGTCCGGTTCCAAAACTCATCTTGGGTGTAATAACAAGTTCGTGCGTGGCCTGACCAAACGGTGGATGAAAGGCGGCTCGAATATGTAAAAAAGAATCGATGGTAACCGGATCAAAATTAGATTCCCATTGTTGATTCCAGTTAATGGGCTCTACGTGCTGTACGCTATACGTCAACTGCATCTCGGATGCAAGTGCAGCGAGCTGCGATTCGTTGTAGGCCGCGCTGGGAATATACGCCAGCAAGGCCTGCTCTTTTTCTTCGAATCCCTCATAACCTGCCTCGCTTAGCAGGGCAATGAGCCAATCGGTCTGCTCGGCCGTAACTGGCGAGAAGGTGATAGAGATATAGATGATCGTATTATTTATTCTCCTTCGGAAGGAGCGGTCTGATCGGGTTTTGGAATCAGCGCCTTGCGAGAGAGCTTGAATTTTCCGGATTTGGGATCGGTACCGATCAGCTTAACTTTCATGGGATCGCCTTCTTTTACGAGTCCATCGAGGGTCTCGAGACGTTTCCAGCTAACCTCACTTATATGAACCAATCCTTGCTTACCGGGTAAGAACTCCACAAAAGCACCAAAGGGCATAATAGATTTGACCACGGCATCGTAGGTGTCACCGATCTGGGGCACGGCCACGATTCCTTTGATCCAAGATACGGCTTTGTCTACGCCCTCTTTGTTGACACTAAATATGCTAACCTCTCCTCTGTTATTGATCTCTTCGAGGGTAATGGTAGTGCCGGTCTCACGCTGAATTTCCTGAATCACTTTACCACCGGGCCCAATAACAGCACCAATAAATTCCTTATCGATAAAGAGCTTGACCATACGAGGCGCATGCGGCTTAACATCCTCTCGAGAAGCCGGAATGCATTGATACATGGCATCCAAAATATGTAAGCGACCACGACGCGCCTGATCGAGCGCTTTGCGCATAACTTCCATCTTGAGCCCATCTACCTTTATATCCATTTGCACACCACAAATACCATCACGGGTACCGGTCACTTTAAAGTCCATATCACCAAGATGATCCTCGTCTCCTAGGATATCGGTAAGAATCGCGAATTTGTCGCCCTTGGTAATTAATCCCATGGCTACGCCCGACACGTGCTTGGGAATTCCCACACCCGCATCCATCAGGGCCAACGAACCGGCACAGACCGTAGCCATCGAAGAAGATCCGTTCGATTCTAATATATCACTCACCACGCGAACCGTGTACGGAAAGTCACCCGTGGGCATCATTTGCTTTAAAGAACGTTGAGCCAGGTTACCATGCCCTACCTCTCGGCGGCTTTGCCCGCGCATCATTTTTACTTCGCCCGTAGAGAACGGAGGGAAATTATAGTGCAGATAAAATTTTGAGTCTACCGATTTTGCGGCACTCTCTACCAGTAACTCATCCATGGGTGTTCCCAAGGTGACGGTGGTAAGTGATTGGGTCTCTCCTCTTGTAAATAACGAAGACCCGTGTGGAGAAGGCAGCACATCCACCTCCATATCAAGAGGACGAACGGTCTCCAGATCACGCCCATCAAGACGAACCTTTTCGTCGAGTATCATGTCTCTTACCACATCGTACTGCAGATCGCCATAATAGACCGATGTGAGTTTTTTGGTAAGATCAGGCAAACTTTCGTCTTCAGAAAGACCGGCTTCTTTTTTAATATAGCTAACCAGTTCTTTCTTGATCGCCTCAAAGCGATCGGAGCGTTCGTGCTTGCCAAATTTTCCTTTGGCCACCTCGTATACTTTAGGTTGAGCAAACGAATAGATCTTTTCTTTTAACGCTTCGTCGGTGGCGGGCTTGGTGTATTCTCTTTTTGCGGTAACACCGGCCAATGCCCTCAACTCTTGTTGCGCCTTTACCTGAACGCGGATGGCATCATGGGCCAGTTCGAGCACCTTGCAAAGGTCCTCTTCGCTGCACTCTTGCGCCTCTCCTTCTACCATCATCAAATTCTTTTCGGTAGCCGCAATAATGAAATCCATGTTTGATTTCTCCATTTGGCTGCGCGTAGGGTTGATAATAAATTGTCCATCTACCCGCGATACCCTTACCTCCGAGATAATTTCTTTGATCGGAATGTCCGAGACCGCCAGTGCAGCAGAGGCCGCCAAACAGGCCAATGCATCGGGCATAATTTCAGGATCGCTAGAAACCAGCGTGACCAATACCTGCACATCACAGAAATAATCTTCTGGAAACAGCGGACGAAGGGCACGGTCGATCAAACGACTGGTGAGTACCTCGTAATCGTTGAGCTTAGCCTCCCGCTTAAAAAAAGATCCCGGAATACGTCCGGCCGCTGCAAATTTCTCTTGGTAGTCGACCGTTAAGGGAAAGAAGCTTTGCCCTTCTTTGGGCTCGCGATTGGCCACTACGGTGGCCAGTATCATACAATTTCCCATCGATACCGTAACGGCACCGTCGGCTTGACGAGCCAAACGACCTGTTTCGATGGTAATGATTCGGCCTTGACCGATATCGAATTTTTTACTGATTGGTTGTTGTAACATAACGTGAGTTTTAACGAGACAACGTCTCTGTTGTACGGGTGCTATGAAAGGGGTACGCTGCTGCCAGCTCCCCTAATAACCTGGCCTATTTTGTACTAGAGGCTAGGTTGTTCAATAGACTAGTTCCGATAAATTTATTTTCTGATTCCCAACTGCTCGATCAACTTACGATAACCGCTCAGGTTATGCTTTTGTAAGTAATTGAGAAGACGCTTACGCTTACCCACCAGTTGCATAAGACCACGGTGTGTAGAGAAGTCTTTCTTGTTGGTTTGAAGATGATCGCTGATCTGGCTGATCCGCTCCGTGAGCAAAGCGATCTGTCCCTCGATAGAACCGGTGTTCTTGGCCGTACCGGCATACTGAGAGATAATGGTTACCTTTTTTTCTTTTGCTAGAGGCATCTTGTTGATTTTTAATTTTTCATCCGATTATCTGATTCATCCGACATCAGGGCGGCAAAGGTAAGGCAAGCACCCGTAATTGCAATGGTTTGGGGGTGGTTTTTTTACATTTTCCGGCCCTATTTGGCATTGATTATCAGCCGATAGCTTAGTTTTGAACCGTGACAATCTCTTCTGATACTCAAACCATATTACGGTTACAGTTACCGACCGATCCCCGCTGGGTCGACCTGGCCGCCTTATCGCTCGAAGATATACTCACCGATCATGCCTATTGCGAACAAAAGGCAGCGACCACTTGCATCTCTCTAATTCAGCGCTACCCCCTGCACGAAAAGATCGTCGAAGAGTTAGCGCCCATCGTAACCGAAGAATGGGGTCACTTTCGCGCGGTATTGACCGAGCTTAAAAATAGAGGGCTAAAACTGGGCAAGCAGCGAAAGGATCTTTATGTCAATGCCCTGCTGGATTTTCAACAAAAAGGAGGCAGCCCCGAAGGACGATTACTCGATCAATTACTGACCATGGCCCTGATAGAGGCCCGCAGTTGCGAGCGATTCAAACGACTTAGCGAGGGTCTTGAAGACGCCTATCTTAGAACGTTCTATCGAAAATTTATGGAAAGCGAGGCCGGCCATTATACCCTTTTTATAAAACTGGCCGATCATTATATCGATAAAGAAACGGTGCGAAAAAGATGGATGGAATGGCTGCACTACGAATCGCAGGTCATTCTTTCGCTCGAGGTTAGAGGAGACCGAATCCATTAATGCATACTTCGCAAGTACAAGAAGTCATAGCCGCCCTCGACAACTCCTTTAGCGGGTCGATCGTTCACCCTATTAGCGGCGGACTTATCAATACTTCGTTTTGCATAGAAAATCCGGCTGGCAAAAAAGTTTTTTTACAACAGATCAACGAACAGGTCTTTGCCCGACCAGAGCAGATCGCAGCTAACCTGCTTGTTATATATACTGAATTAGAAAAGCAAAACGCTGCCCATAGTATGGCCAAGCCACTTGCCTTTGAAAATGGAGGGTGGTTGTTTCGAGATACCAAGGGATCTTGTTGGCGCATCGCAGACTATATCGAGGCGGTCACCTATCAAAGAGCCGAGCGACCCGCGCAACTCGAAATGGCCGTAAAAAGTTTTGCAGGTTTTACAGCCTTACTCAAAGAGGTGGCCCTGGATAAGCTGTATACCACGTTGGCTGATTTTCATAACCTCTCCCTTCGTTTTTTGCAGTTTCAAGAAGCCATTGCCACTGGCCATCCGGGGCGAAGGAACGAAGCGTCTTATCTGATCGAAGGCCTGTTGCAACGGAGTACGTACGCAGACCTCTACCAGCAAATGAGCCAGTCACCCGATGATTTTAAAAAAAGGGTCATGCATCACGACGCCAAGCTAAGCAATCTTCTTTTTGACAAAAAAGAAGACAGGGTGCTAGCCGTGGCCGATCTGGATACGACAATGCCCGGATTTTTCTTTTCGGATCTGGGAGATATGGTCCGGTCCATGTCTTGCAGCGACGACGAAAACAGCCATCAACCCACCCGTGTAAGCGTAGTGCCAGCGGCCTACTCCATGCTCTACACGCAGTATAGATCGATACTATCGAGCCAGTTGACCAAGGCCGAAACCGAGCTGCTGCACGGCGCAGGGCTGCTAATGATCTATATGCAATCAATCCGCTTTCTAACGGATTATCTGAACGGCGACCGCTATTATAAAACAGAAAGAGTCGGACAAAACCTAGACCGGGCCCTGCATCAATTTACCTTGCTCTGCTCCGTAGAGGAGCACCTAAAAAAAGAATATCGCTTTAGTGTGCGCTAAGCTATGGTATCGGTGGCCTCTTTAAAATAAGCTAACGCACGACGAAGATCGAGCTGCGGATATTGCCGCTGTAGCGATTGCGCCAACTCGTATTGCTGCCGCAAGAATTGTTGATGTAACTGCGTTTGGGGTTGGCGAGGTCGATGTCGCATGGCCATTACCAGTTTTTTGACCTGCTCCGACAGCGATCGGGTTTCGCTGCCAACACAATGCTCTAAAAATTGCTCCATCACATACTGCGTGGCCGCATAATTAGGATGCACCAGGTCAATATCATAAAACCGATAATCCCTTAGCACATCTACGACCAATTCGTAAGCAGGAAAATAATAGAATGGGACGGCCTGCTCCTCGAGTTGTTGGAGCGCTTCGAACAATCGGGCCTTACTACGATTATTCTCTATGGCCCCATCTCGTATATGACGAACCGGGCTAACGGTTACAATAATTCGCGCCTGGGGACGCGTTGCATAAAAAGCAGTAAAGGCCCCCTTTAACAAAGCGACGATCTCTTCTACGCTCAATAATTCTTTTTGAAACCAGTGGTGCGGGGCGCGGTGGCAATTAGCGACCGGGTAGCCAAGTGAATGAGCCGCCTTGTCGGCTTGTGCGGTAAGACGGTAGCAAAAAGAAGAACCTAACGTAATGATCAACCAATCGGTGCTTTGAATAAAGCCATGCGCCTGCGCTTGCGACAAATTGATGTCTCGAAGACAAGTTTCTTGGCTGCTGTTCGAAAACCGAGAGTGATGATCCCAGCTATGCCAGCATTCTTGCCAAAAGAAGAGATCTTTTTCGCTATACAATCTGTTATCCAGATAGGAATGTAGAGAACGACATACCGCATCGGGGCCAAATAAGATACCGTGCGGATTTTGTAAGACCGGAAACGTAAGCGTATCTAAACCATCTCCTATATGCTCCGTAAAACAAGAACCGATCAGCAAGATTCGTTGTCCGTACTCGATGCGGGTTTCGGGGGGTGTAATCGATATGGGTAATTGAAACTGCATGTCTTAAGAAAATAACTGCTTGGCCATTGCAGAACTAATTTTTAATTGCGCGGCATCAATACCGGTCGAATGTCCTTTGTCGGTTAACCATTCTACCAGCTGCTCCATGTTCAGATTACTAACCAGGCTATCGGCCGCCATCGGACAACCTCCCACTCCGCCCAAGGCGGCATCAAAACGAGTACAGCCTGCCTGCAGACCTGCCTCTACTTTTTCTTTCCATCCCAACGGATTTGCATGCAAATGCAATCCGGTCTCTACCTGAGGAAAGGCCTTGCGAAAAGCCGTGGTTAGCTCGTATACCCGATCGGGTGATGCCATGCCCACCGTATCGGCCAAGGAAAAGACAGAGATACCCAATGGAACCAACCGATCTGCCCATTCCAACACTTCTTCTTGATGATAGGGATCTCCATAGGGATTTCCAAAGGCCATCGATAGATAGACGACCAATTGATGGTGTGAGGCACCGCACAACTCTTGAATAGTAGCCACAAGGCTTGCCGCTTCTTCGCGACCGGCGCGGGTGTTTCGTTGCTGAAAAGTCTCTGAAACAGAAAAAGGAAAACCCAGGTAATGGATCGTGGCATACGACAAGGCTTCACGAGCGCCTCTTTCGTTGGCAACGATTACCAACTGCTTTGATCTCGATTCCTGTAGCGGGAGCTGTCTGAGCACATCGGCAGTATCTGCCATTTGCGGAATAGCCTTGGGCGATACAAAACTGCCCAGATCGAGCGTATCGAATCCCACCGATAATAACGAGCGCAAATAAGCCACTTTTTCTGCAGTAGGTATAGTCCTTGCAAACCCTTGCATCGCATCGCGGGGGCACTCGATCAGCTTTATGAAAGGGGGCGCACTCATACCATTCGTTGCTTCATGGCCTCGTATAAGATAATACCGGTTGCGACCGATACATTTAACGACTCAAAATCGTTTTGCATAGGAATAGAGAAATTAAGGTCGCATTGCTTTTGCAAAGCCGGATAGATGCCCTTATCCTCACTGCCCAATACGATGGCGATGGGCAAGGTAAAGTCAACAGCGGCCACCGCGGTGGTAGAGCGCATAACGGCACCCAGCACTTGAATTCCATTTAAATGAAGGTCATCGACCGCCTTGAGTAAAGAAGGTACGCGGCAAACCGGGATCTTCTCTAAGGCGCCGGCCGAGGTAAGGATGGCATCTTCTTGCAAGGCCCCCACCCCTTTTTCGGGAATAATGAGCGCATGTACTCCGGTGCAATAAGCCGTGCGTGCTATCCCGCCAATGTTTCGAATATCGGTTATGCCATCGAGTATTAAAAATAGAGGGGCTTCGCCGCGCTCTACCGTCTGAGAGATGATATCTTGAAGCGCGCTGTACTGCACCCTGGATTTTTGTGCGATGCAGCCGCCATGTTCACCCGCATTAAAATTGTTAAGCTTGACCGTGGGCACATATAAAACAGGAACCCCATTTTCTGAGGCTAGCTTTCGAATAGAAGAAGCGTCGGCGTCTTGCCATTGGGTATCGACATAGATCCGGTCGAGGGCCGGTCCTTGCTGAAGGGCCTGTAACACGGCTTTGGGTCCAATGACCAATGTGTTTTTCTTGGGGCGGGGAGACGACTTTCTAAATTCCTTCACGTAGCAAAGAAAAGAAAAAAAAAAGACCCGTCGCTAGCAACGGGTCCTTACTAAACAAATTCAATGTCGATTATCGCAAGCCGAAAGCTTTTTTAACCTTGGCTACGTAATCGAGTTTCTCCCAGGTAAAGAGTTCTACTTTACGTTTTACCTGCTTTCCATTGGGAGCCGTAAACAATTTTTCTACGGTTTGAGGGGTACGTCCCATATGGCCATAGGCAGCTGTTTCGGAGTACATGGGGTTGCGCAACTTTAAACGCTGCTCGATAAAATATGGACGCATATCAAAGACGCTTTCTACGATCTTACCGATCTGTCCGTCGGTCAGATTTACCTTGGCCGTTCCGTAGGTATTGACATTGATGCTCGTGGGCTTGGCCACACCGATCGCGTACGAAACCTGTACGAGCACCTCACTGGCCACACCGGCCGCGACCAAGTTCTTGGCAATATGGCGGGTAGCATAGGCAGCCGAGCGGTCAACCTTAGAGGGATCTTTTCCACTAAAGGCTCCACCTCCGTGCGCACCCTTTCCACCATAGGTATCCACGATGATCTTACGTCCGGTCAAACCCGTGTCTCCATGGGGTCCTCCGATCACGAACTTACCGGTTGGGTTAATATGATAGTTGATATCGCTATTAAATAACTTAGCGTACTTCTTGTACTTGGCCTTGATGCGAGGAATCAGAATGTTGATCACATCATTTTTGATGCGCTGCAACATCTTAGTCTCCTGATCAAAATCATCATGTTGTGTAGAGATAACAATGGCATCGATACGAATGGGCTGATTATTGTCGTCGTACTCGAGTGTAACCTGACTTTTGGCATCGGGTCGCAGGTAAGGCATCTTAGAGTTCTTCTCTCTGCGAATGGCTGCCAGTTCTATGAGTAAGTTATGGGCCAGATCGAGGGCAAGTGGCATGTAATGCTCTGTTTCGTTGGTGGCGTAACCGAACATCATACCTTGGTCACCGGCGCCCTGTTCTTCTTTTTTCTTTTTATCGACGCCCTGGTTAATGTCGGCCGATTGTTCGTGTATGGCCGATAAGACGCCACAGCTGCTGGCTTCGAACATATATTCGCTCTTGGTATATCCGATCTTACGGATCACATTACGAGCGATCTCTTGTACGTCTAGATAGGCACTTGACTTTACTTCGCCGGCCAATACCACCTGTCCGGTGGTCACCAATGTTTCACAAGCAACTTTTGATTGCGGATCGAAAGCAAGAAAATTATCAATAAGGGCATCAGAGATCTGATCGGCCACTTTATCGGGGTGTCCTTCACTAACAGACTCCGATGTAAACAAATAAGGCATGATTAACAGGTTTAGAATTAGGCTTACAAAGATAGGAGTAGCCCGCTATAAAAAAAGAATAGCCGTCTTATTTATAACTTGGAATAGACGACCCGCAAACGAAGCCTTTTGGCCGGGTTAATAAAGTTGCCCCCGGCAATAACGATACGGCCGTATCCCACCTGATCGGAGATGGCTAAAAGACTCACCCTTCTAAATTGCGATGAATACGCATAGGTCCTAAGGGGGGCTTGTATGCGAAGGGTAAAGTTTGAGGAATCGTTGGTAACGATACGCTGCACATAGCGCGTGATATCGAATTTATAAGAACTATCCCTTAACAATAATCCTCCAAAGCGGGCATAATCGTAACTAAAGGAACTAAAATTATCCCTTGGGCTCATGTCAAAGTCAAAGAGTCTGGCTGTATCTCCACGGGCATTGATGCGATCGAGAAACAGGGCCTTCGGAAAGAAGAAGTATGCGTTTTGTTGCGTTTCGAGGGGCGTTACGAGCAGCTCGGCCCGATGAATGACAGCATTTTGCAAGGTATCAAGCCCTGGAATCCGAATGGTCGCATACGACCCGGGACTTGACTGCAAAAAGACTTTATCGTCACTGGTTTGGTTATTGGCCAGGTACTGCGCCTGCGTGCCACCTGGGGTTCTTCTTACCAAGTTGGCCTGTCCACCCCTAGAGTGATAAAATTCGGTGAACGTAGTATCGATGGTTCCATTTTTTTGAACCCGGTAATAGACGATCAACTTGGTCTTGTTATCGGATGGAGAAAAGTAAGTTAAGGCATTGCCATTGTTATCGGCTTTAATGGCGAGTCCGCGAAATAAAGCAAGGAATGCTGAATCGCTTCTATAACCACCATTGGCGGTCGTGGTGGTATCGTAGTTGGCAAAGCGAGTCCCCAATTGTGAATTGATCGGTATTCGAATAACACCGGATAGCTTCAAGGTATCTCTTCTGCGTATAAAAGAAACGCTATCGCCGAGTTGCTTCATTCGATAGGTCTTAGAACCCAGCTCGGTGCCCACGGTCGTAAAATTGGGATGATCGTACCGGTACAAAGAAGTATCACTAAAGCCAGCCCGCTGATCGATCTCGTAGACCCGAAGGGTTTGAAAACTGGTGCTATCCCCATAGTACCCACGATACGATAAGGACAAGATGACCGAATCGATGGCTACTATCGAATCCTTTCTGTAAAAAGGATAGAACATGCCTGTTAACGGAAGAATATTAAAGTAGGCGTCCGCATGGGTCTTTCCAAACTCTCTGTCGTCATCGATATGACCCAAAGCCAGATCGTCTGAATAAAAGACTTTGTTAGAATCGTTGAACAAGAAATTATCGGTCTGTGTCTCTAAAAAGGTCTGAAAGGTGCGGATATTGTCTATTGCAGGAAGCACATCACCTCCGAGTTCGGTGGGATCGTTGATCTTGGTACATCCGACAACACCCAACAAAAGAGCAACTATGGCAAAAGGCCATAAAAAATTTTTGTTCCTGCGCAAAGAAAATGGAGAAAGCATTCGCATTACTTCGACGCAAGGTCGTTATAGAGTTGTAAATAGTCTGTTAAATCGCCTTCAGGTTGAAAGGGAAGTGTCTTTTTGCCTTTTACCTTGGCGAACTCATCGGCTAATTTCTTATCGATCTTCTCTGCTCCAAATGTAATGGCATCGGCATAACTGGCCGCCCCTCTAAAAAGTGAAGTATTAGTGCCCTCTTTAAAAAGCTCCAGGTCCTTTTCTTTTAAACTGGCATGAATGAGTGCCTTTTTAATAAAACTCGAGCCGAGTTTTTCTTTGAAGGTATTCGTTCCGATGGTGTAGATAATCTTGCTATGCGCAAAGACCGGTTCTTTTCTATACAAGGTTTTGAGATAGGCCGGAATTAATGAGGTCATCCAACCACTACAATGGATAACATCGGGAGGCCAGCCAAATTTTTTGACGGTCTCTAAGGCTCCTTTACAAAAGAAAACGGTTCGCAGGTCGTTATCGTCGAACCATTTTTCGTTTTCGTCATGAAAGACGAACTTGCGTCGAAATAGCTCTTCGTTATCTAAGAAGTAAACCTGTAAACGGGCGCTGGGCAAAGAAGCCACTTTGATCTGCAGGGGCATGTCGTCGTTATCGACCGATACGTTGATACCCGAAAGCCGAACCACTTCGTGCAGTCGGTGTCTTCTTTCGTTGATAACCCCGAACCGGGGCATAATGCAACGAACCTCAAAGTTGTTCTCGTTTGCCTTGATGGCCAGTTTGTTGACGATCTCAGAGAACTCGGTGAGTTCGAGATACGGTGACATTTCGTTGGCAATGAACAGGATACGCTTTTTCGGTGCCATAGGGGCTGCAAAGTTAACAAATTAGGGCCATCTGTACAATTTAACCATGGAAATGTCTAAGCGCCTCAAAATCACAATACAATATATTTTTTTCTTAGCCCTGGGGGTGTTTTTCACCTGGCTCTCGGTCAAGAATCTCAACCAAGAGAACCGGCAGCAGATCCAACAGGCCCTTTCGAGCTCTAGACAGTGGCTGATCGTACCTGTCTTTTTAATGTTGGTCTTTAGTCATTATTTGCGGGCCCTTCGTTGGCGGCTACTGCTACAGCCCCTGGGTCATCGCCCCTCGATTGTCAATACTTTTTTGACCGTGCTCATGGGCTATCTAATCAACTTAGGGGTGCCTCGCTTAGGGGAACTCGCCAAATGCACGTTGCTGGCTCGCTACGAAAAGATACCCGCAGAACAGCTGGTCGGCACTATTATAACGGAGCGGCTTATTGACGCGGTTAGCCTGGTGCTTGTATTTGCACTGACCCTTGGTCTGCAACCCAGTTTATATGGCCAATTGCTCATTACCTTTTTTCCGAATTCGGCCTCCACGGCCGGAGGGTCTTCTTCGGGTACCTTATTTTTAGTAGTGGTGGCGGTGGGGTCGCTTTTCGTTGCTTACTGGGTAGGTATCAAAAAAAGAAAGCTCGTTGAGCTACAGCAATTAATTAGCACGTTGTTGCGCCGCGTTTACGCAGGTGTATCTTCTATCGCTGCGTTGCAACAGCGAGGATCTTTTATACTACTTAGTATTAGCATATGGGCCTTGTACCTGCTGGCTGGCTACATCGGATTTTTTGCGTTTAAAGAGACCGCCAACTTTGGTTTACCAGCGGCACTGACCATCTTGTCGGCCGGTAGCATCGGTATGATCGCCTCTCCGGGTGGAATTGGCGCTTACGCTTTTCTCTTGGAGAAGTCCATGCAATTATACGGACTACCCTATCCTATTGCATTGGCCTTTGGCTGGTTGCTTTGGCTGGCACAAACAAGCGTCACCATCTTGTCCGGATTTGTAAGCTTTATCGTGTTACCCCTTTACAATAAAAAGTAGAAGTCTCGAACTACTGCGCTTTACATAGATATCAGCAGAAATAAAATAACTTTACCGACTCAACTTTTACCCCATGAATTTTTCTTCGTTGATTCCCGACACGCGTGTTGCACCGGCTCTTTGCACGGGCACAAAATGGATACAGGGCACCGGCTCTTCGATCGTCTCCTTCTCTCCTGCAGATGGAAATAAAATCGGAGAGGTCAAGAGCGCCTCGCGAAGTGAGTACGATGCCGTAATCAAAAAAGCAGAACAAGCTTTTGCTACCTGGCGATTGAAGCCGGCGCCTCAGCGCGGTGAGATCGTTCGACAAATGGGCGAAGCCTTTCGACAACACAAGGCAGCCTTGGGCGAGCTAGTATCTTACGAAATGGGAAAAAGTTTACAAGAGGGTTTGGGAGAGGTGCAAGAAATGATCGACATATGCGATTTTGCCGTGGGGCTCTCGCGACAACTCTATGGACTTACCATGCACAGCGAAAGACCCGGTCATCGCATGTACGAACAGTACCATCCCCTGGGAGTCGTAGGTATTATATCGGCTTTTAATTTTCCGACCGCCGTATGGAGTTGGAATGCGATGATAGCCTTAGTATGTGGTGATGTCTGCGTATGGAAACCTTCGGAGAAAACTCCTTTTTGTGCCATTGCCTGCCACACTATAATTGCATCGGTGCTTGCCAACAACAAGATCGACGAGGGCGTCTGTAACCTGGTCATTGGAGGACGCGAGGTGGGTGAATGGCTGGCGGCCGACACAAAAGTTCCGCTGATCTCTGCTACCGGCTCTACAGCCATGGGAAAAAAGGTGGCTGCCGTAGTGGGACAACGATTGGGCAGAACCCTGCTTGAGTTAGGAGGAAACAATGCGATCATCATTACCCCAAATGCTGACCTCGATATTGCCATTCGAGGAGCCGTGTTTGGAGCGGTAGGCACAGCCGGACAACGTTGCACGACCACCCGTCGACTCATTATTCACGAGTCGCTCTACGAGACCGTAAAACAAAAACTCAAAACTGCGTACGGACAACTGCGAATCGGTAATCCCCTCGATCAAGAAAATCACGTGGGGCCGCTCATCGATACCGATGCGGTAAAACGATATAGTGACACCATTGCCTCTTGCCGAAAAGAAGGAGGTCAATTTGTAGTAGAGGGCGAAGTGCTGACCGGAAAAGGATTCGAGAGTGGCTGCTACGTAAGACCTTGTATTGCCGAGGCAAAACCACAGTATCAAATTGTTCAAGAAGAAACATTTGCCCCCATTTTGTACCTGCTCTCTTACCAGACCTTAGACGAAGCTATCGCCATTCAAAATGGCGTACCCCAAGGGCTCTCCTCTTCTATCATGACACTCAACATGCGCGAGGCCGAGCAATTTCTTTCTGCCCAAGGAAGCGACTGCGGCATTGCCAATGTAAATATCGGTACCAGTGGTGCCGAGATCGGCGGTGCTTTCGGTGGCGAGAAAGAAACCGGGGGTGGTCGCGAAAGCGGAAGCGATTCTTGGAAGGCCTACATGCGAAGGCAAACCAATACCATCAACTTTAACCAATCACTACCGCTTGCACAGGGTATAAAATTTGACATTTAATAAACCGCACTATGAAAAATCGTTTCCCCCTTTTAATAGCCGGCCTTATTTTCTGTTGGCCTCTTTTTGCTCAAACAGCACCTGCGCCGCTAAAAAAAGAAGTGCCCAAGGGTTGGCATTTGCTAGATCAACAAGACAGCGGCTATGCCGGCATTAGTCTTTCAAAGGCCTATGCCTTTTTAAAAAGCCAGTCCCGTAAAAGCCAGCCTGTGGTGGTAGCCGTTATTGACTCGGGCATCGATACGCTACACGAAGATCTGCGCGGGGTGCTTTGGACCAATCCCAAGGAGATTCCCGGAAACGGAGTGGACGATGACAAGAATGGCTACATAGATGATCTGCACGGCTGGAATTTTCTGGGCGGAAAAGATGGACGTAACGTAGAGAAAGATTCGTACGAAGCTGCCCGAGTGTACCACCGCTATAAAAACGAATTTGAATCGATAGACCCAACGGTCGTAAAGTTCAATAAAGAGGGTTTCTACTTGTATAACATGTGGGTACGCTCCAAGCAAGAAATTGCCGGCGAGAAAAAAGGGAACGGCGCTGAAATGATCATGATGAAAAGAGCCTATGGAAATTTATTGAAAAGCGATAGCGTACTTCGTAAGGCCTTAGGAAAAGACACCTTTCAAGGCAAGGATCTCTCCGATTTAAAGACAGACCAAGCTGATGTAAAAAAAGCCCGCTCAGCCCTCTATAACCTGATGCTTAACAACGACGCACTCGAAGCAAGCAATATCGAATTCTTAGAAGGCTTTGGCGACTACATACGCTCTATGGAGCAAAAAGAGGAGGCCGCCGAAAAGGCACCCGAAAATTATCGGGGTACTATTGTGGGCGATAACGAGCAAGACATCAACGACCAAAGCTATGGCAATACCGATATTATGGCCACCGCCAAATCGGCGTTGCATGGTACGCATGTTTCTGGCATCATCGCGGCCAGTCGGGATAATAATAAAGGAACCGATGGCGTGGCAGACCATGTAAAGATCATGACACTGCGGGCAGTTCCCGACGGCGATGAGCATGATAAGGATATTGCACTGGCCATTCGGTACGCAGCAGATAATGGAGCGCAGATCATCAATATGAGTTTCGGAAAAAGCTATTCTCCCGAAAAAAAATGGGTAGATGAAGCCGTGGCCTATGCCGCACAAAAAGGAGTATTGCTGGTACATGCAGCCGGCAACGATGCCAAAAATCTCGATACGACCTTTAATTTTCCTACACCCCTTTCCATTGCAGGAGAACGTGCCGAAAATTGGATCACCGTCGGCGCCAGTGGCGACCCCGATGCCGGGGGCTATACCGCCTCTTTCTCGAATTACGGAAAGAACGAAGTAGATGTTTTCGCTCCCGGCGTTAAGATCTATGCTCCTGTACCTGGTGGCAACACCTATCAGTTCTTGCAAGGCACCAGTATGGCCTCTCCGGTCGTAGCCGGAGTAGCAGCGCTTTTATTAGAATATTTTCCAACCCTTAGTGCCCGCCAATTAAAAATGGTGATCGAAAAGTCGGCCGTGGTCGTAAAAGATTCCGTGCGTAACCCGGGCTCCGGAGAAAAAGTATTGCTAAGCGATCTATGCAGAACAGGTGGACTTGTCAACGCCTTCGAGGCTGTTAAACTGGCCGCAACGATAAAGGGAGAGCGAAAAATACCACCAACTCCCGCAAAGCCCACCACTAAACCGGCAGCAACACCTGTAAAAAAGACCAAGGGCTTCTAAAAGGGCTCTCATTCCCCGAAAAGAACCTAATAGCAGGGCTTTACTATATTTGTTGAACAAGAAAGGTTATGGCCAAAAAAATTGAAGACCTCGACGTAAACCTAACCGGTGAGGGCTCCTCTCCGGAAGGGCCGCGAAGCAGTTGGTTTAAGCGGATCAAAAAGGGGATCAATACCCGTACCTCAGAGAAGATGGAGACGCCCGAGGGACTCTGGAACAAATGTCCTGACTGTGGCCATATCTGTACCTCGCATGACCTGAAAGAAAATTGGCATGTATGCCCCAAATGCACCTACCACTTTCGCATTAACAGCGATGCTTATTACGAGATCATTTTTGACAATAACCAGTACACCGAACTGTTCGCCTCGATACGCAGTAAGGACTTCTTGGAATTTACCGATCTAAAACCTTACAAAAAAAGACTCGAAGATATTTGGAGCAAGACCGAGCTACACGATTCCATGCGCGTAGCGGTAGGAGAAGTAAACGGAAAGAAGCTGGTGGTCGCCTGTATGGACTTTGAATTTATCGGTGGCTCGCTGGGCAGTGTGATGGGCGAAAAATTCTCACGGGCGGTCGACTACTGTATCAAACATCACCTACCCTATCTCGTTATCTCAAAAAGCGGCGGGGCTCGTATGATGGAGAGCGCTTTCTCGCTAATGCAGCTGGCAAAGACAAGTGGCAAACTCTCACAATTAAGCGATGCCAAACTTCCGTACATCTCACTGCTGACCGATCCTACGTTTGGAGGTATCTCTGCCTCTTTTGGTATGCTGGGAGATCTCAACATTGCTGAACCCGGCGCCCTGATCGGCTTTGCGGGTCCACGGGTCATTAAGGAGACCATCAAAAAAGACTTGCCCGAAGGGTTTCAGCGTTCGGAGTTTATTTTAGAACATGGATTTTTGGATTTTATCGTTCCCCGCAAAGAGCTAAAGCAAAAGCTCTTTTCGCTCATTACCCTATTTGAACAATAGTTCACGCACGGCATTACCTTTTTTATGCAGGCCCTTCAAAACAGACAGGCACTCTATGATTATTTTATAGAAACACGCTACCAAGCGGGTCTGGTACTGTTAGGCACCGAGGTAAAATCGCTTCGAGAAGGAAAAGCCAGTTTTAACGACAGCTTTTGTGTCGTACAGGGCGGTGAGGTGTTCATAAAATCACTGCATATAGCCCCCTACAGCCATGGCTCGCACAGCAATCACGAACCCTTGCGAGACAGAAAATTGCTGCTGAGTAAAAAAGAGATCGGAAAGATCGCTTCGTCGCTTAAAGAAAAAGGCTACACGCTGGTACCCCTTCGCATCTTCTTTACCGAAAAAGGACTGGTCAAGATCGAGATCGGACTGGGCAAAGGAAAAAAAGAATACGATAAGCGAGATACGATCAAAAAAAGAGAAGCCGAGCGAGAAATCAAGCGAAAAGGCCTCTAACCATACAGACCACCTACTCAAACAACTCGGGCTGCGTATTGAGCTTTGTCTTGACCCATTCCATTTCGGTAGACTTGCTAAAATCGGCCAGCTTGGTACCCACGGTCTTCCACCCCGTCACCTCTGCCATCTTGCTCAATTTTAACTTTGCCTTTCGGATCTGCGCCCCCTTTCCCTGTTGCATGCTTAGCACCGGCTCGGCATCGGTAGTTACAGCTTCTACATAATTATCGGAGCCCTCTTTTATAAAACAGAATTTGGTTCGCAGCGTACTCGTCTCTACTTTAAAGCGCTTGAGTATGTATTGCTTTTTATCGGCATCGACATACACGGCGGTTACAATTTTCTCGGGATCGAATTTTTCGATCTGTAATACTTTATCGGCATCGAATTTTTGCGTGGTCTCCTGGTCGGTAATCTCGTAGTTACCATCGCTGTAAATAACCAATAGCAGATCGTCGGGATCAAAAGAGCCCAAGGGCATTCCTTTTTCTTCGGAGTTCAGACGCCCAAATTGGTCATCGAACCAAAGTCTTTTTGCAGAGAGGGTCGACTTGCCGGCTTCTTTGAACTTGACTTGCTTAATGGGATACTTGGTCACCTGATTTCCCATGCCGCTTCTGCCCTTTACGGCCAGGGTCTCGAAATAAAAATCGAACTCTTTAATGCGTGCCGATGAGCCCGGTGTTAGCAATATCTTTACCAATTCGGCTTCTCCGTTGGGATTGACACTCAGATAATGCACCTTACTTTTTTCATCCCCCTTGGTCAGGTCATATTCCTTGTCGCGGGTTACGCCGGTAACAGTGAATCGTTTTGCATAACTAACCCCACCCTTTCCATCGGCATAGATCATGTTGTACGTGGTGCGTTCATCGTTCTTTTGAAAGATGGCCACATGCAGTATGTCTTTACCAATAAAGGACTTTTCGGACACCTTTACCACTTTTAAAATTCCTCGCTTGGTAAACGCTATAATATCATCGAGGTCAGAACACTCGAAAAGTAGCTCGTCTTTTTTAAGGCCCGTTCCAATAAACCCTTCTTCGCGATTGACATAAAGTTTGGTATTGGCGATAGCCACTTGTTTGGCCTCGATAATCTCGAACTCTTTGATCTCGGTGCGTCGTTCGCGACCCTTACCGTACTTTTTTAGCAATCCTTCGTAATAAGCCACGGCAAAATCCACAAGATGATCCAGATCGTGTCGAACTTGCTTCATACCAGCCTCGAGTTCGCGTATTTGCTCGTTAAGTTCATCGATATCGAGCTTATAGATTCTTCTGACAGGCTTTTCGGTAAGCTTTACAATGTCTTCACGGCTGATCGCTCGTTTGAGTTTTTTCTTAAAAGGATCAAAGGCTTCGTCGATAGCGACTAAGACCTTTTCCCAGCTGCTGTGTTTCTTTTCTAGCTCTTTGTATATTTTTTCTTCGAAGAATATCTTTTCGAGCGAGGTGTAATGCCATTTTTCCTGAAGCTCCGCCAGCCGGATACGAAGTTCTTTTTCTAACAACGACTTGGTATGGTCAACAGAGAATTTCAACAACTCTTGTACCCCCAGAAATTGTGGCTTTTGCTCGGCAATTACACAGGCATTCGGAGAAATGGAGATCTCGCAATCGGTAAATTTATACAAGGCATCAATGGTGATATCGGGCGAAATACCGGCCGCCAGATCGACCAAAATCTCTACCTCCGCAGCCGTATTGTCCGTTACCTTCTTGATCTTGATCTTTCCTTGGTCGTTCGCTTTTACAATCGACTCCATCAGTTGCATGGTGGTAACACCATATGGAACACTGCGAATGGCCAATGTTTTCTTATCCCACTCCTCGATATGGGCACGAACTTTAACCTTACCGCCTCTTTTACCCTGGTTGTAATCGGATACATCAATAAGCCCCCCGGTCTGAAAATCAGGAAAGAGTTCAAATCGACGGCCACGCAGGTATTTAACGGAAGCCTCTAAGAGCTCACAAAAATTATGTGGGAGTATCTTGGTCGAAAGACCAACAGCAATTCCGTCGGCACCTTGGGCCAACAATAACGGAAACTTCATGGGCAAGGTAACCGGCTCTTGCTTTCGACCATCATAGCTAAGCTGCCATTGAGTAGTCTTGGGATTAAAAGCTACTTCTAATGCAAATTTGCTAAGACGAGCCTCTATATAACGGGCCGCAGCGGCATCGTCTCCGGTTCTTACATCGCCCCAGTTACCTTGTGTATCGATCAATACGTCCTTTTGTCCGAGATTGACCAGTGCATCTCCTATGCTAGCATCGCCGTGGGGATGATACTGCATGGCCTGCCCGATTATGTTAGCCACTTTATTATAGCGACCATCGTCCATCTCTTTCATGGCATGAAGAATACGACGCTGTACGGGCTTTAATCCATCTTCGATTGCAGGTACGGCACGCTCCAAGATCACGTACGAGGCATAATCCAGAAACCAATGCTTGTACTGCCCTTGAATACCGGTATCACCGGCTTGCGCTATGGGTGCTTTCGTTTTCAACGGTCATTGACTTTTTTTATGGTTCAACAGTAGCCGACTCGTCTTTAGAGCCAAAGGCGCCGGGTTGTCTAAACTCCAGCTCCTTCCAAGGCCCACCTGGTTCTCCTTTCAGTTCTAGTACCCCTGCTTCTACCAGCGAACGAAGACGGCTCATTAAAAATACATCCCCGGTTCGGTTTTTCATACGCAGGTGCAACTGGTTCAGCAAACGAGTAGACTTTTGCCAATCGCCGCCAACAAAACGACGGATCTCTTGGTCATAGCAAGAAATCTCTTTACTGACCAGCTTCTTGCCACCTTCGAGCCAACGAACCAAACCATTCTCATTACAAAGTTTAGTCCATTCGTCCGGATCGATCTCAAATTCACTTAGGGTAATGGGGCGAGCCAGCTTTTTGGCCTTTAAGAACTCGGCCGGTCTTATCTCGCTCAAAAAACTGGGATAGAATAACTGCCCCTTCTCATTTAAAAAAGGAAGGTTGTTCATGTATAAGATCAATACCCGCCCCTGGTAGGCTCTCAACTGCGAGGTTAGCCAGTAGTAACCCGATACATCATGTTGATTTTGTCCCATCCAGATCCAGCACTCATTCGAATCCTCTTGGTCCAAGTACTTTTTTATGGATAAAACGGTCGCATCATCGTCGATCTGATCGGCCCGCTCCGTTCCATAGGGTGATCCGGATAGCAGTTGCTTCCACCATTGCTTTCTTCTTTCTTTGCCTTCCGGGGTACCCAGCTCATCGAGCGGACCCACGGCAAAATCATCGCGAATCAATTCGACGGGTCCCTCTAGCGTAGGATCCAGCCCTATTACTTCGTGGAGTAAAGCAACTTCAGGTTCATTAAAGACAAGGTGGAGCATATCAAAACTATTTTACGGCAACGGGCGTTACCAGGTAATAAACACAAGTAGTTACAAAATTGCGCAGATAGGGGATCTTACGAAGCAGGGTCCATTGTTTTTTGGGATTCCATCCAAATTTCCATTGATAGATCGGATTAATCAAATAATGTAAGGTCTTTAGGATACTATACCCCTGCTCCACACAGATGCGCTCAAAGCGTTCGATGGTGATGCGGGTATCGCGTATCTCCAGCAGCTCACTGACGGGCTCGTTGTTGATTGTTAGCAGAAAGGCATAGAGCCTACGCGGTAATAAATGAACGTAAGGCAACTTGGCCAAAAAGGAATGAGCAATTTGCTGGTGACCACCAAAGGGCATTTGCCAAGGAGGAAAGCCAAAAAAGATCACACCGCCGGGCACCAGCCAATTATGCATCGTTTTTAATAAGCGGGGCTGATCGTGTATATGCTCAATGACATCCTTTAATACGATAATGTCAAAAGCTCCCTTAAGGTCGCTGTTCAGATCGGTCTGGTAAATATCCTTATCTACAAAATGGAGTTGACCGCGACCGATGGGTTCCCAAAGAAACCCACAGGCCCATTCTACGCGCCGGGGATCAAGCTCTACCCCCACTCCCTGACATCCCCTTTCTAAAAAAGCATTTAACACCCCTCCTTCGCCGGCACCGATCTCTAACACACGCATACCCGGTGCAATCGTTACATGCTGCTCAATAAAGGGAAGTACATACCCCTTGGCAGTCAGGTATTGCATTTCAAAGTAGCGCTTGCGATCGGCATGAAAGTCAAACATCAGTTTTCTAATTCGGTTTCTAGAGGCGTATCGGATTCTATGCGGAGGTTATCGATAATAAACTCCTGACGATCGGGTGTGTTCTTTCCCATATAATACTCCAGTAATTGCTGCACATGATCTCCCTGCTCTAGTCGCATCAGCTGCTTGCGCATGTCGGGGCCAATAAACTGTGCAAATTCGTCTGGGCTAATCTCTCCTAATCCCTTAAAGCGGGTTACCTCGGGTTTTTGGCCCAGCTTCTTCATGGCCGCCATTTTCTCTTGCTCTGAATAACAATAGATCGTCTCTTGCTTATTGCGCACCCGAAACAGCGGGGTCTCTAATACATATACTTTTTCGTGCTTGACCAGGTCTGGAAAAAATTGCAAGAAAAAAGTCATGAGTAAAAGTCGAATATGCATGCCATCTACATCGGCGTCGGTGGCGATCACCACATTGTTATAGCGCAACCCGTCGAGTCCCTCTTCTATGTTAAGGGCGTGTTGCAGCAAATTAAACTCCTCATTTTCGTAGACCACTTTTTTGGTGAGCCCAAAACAGTTGAGAGGCTTACCGCGCAGGCTAAAGACCGCTTGTGATTCTACTTTTCGCGCTTTGGTAATCGATCCACTGGCACTATCGCCCTCGGTAATAAAGATGGTCGTTTCTTTTTGACGGGCTATGAATTCTTCTTTACCACGAGCCGGTGGTTCATCGTTAAAGTGAAAGCGACAATCCCGAAGTTTTCGATTATGGAGGTTAGCTTTCTTGGCCCTTTCGTTAGCCAGTTTTTTGATGCCGGCCAGCTCTTTTCGTTCCCGCTCACTTTGCTCAATGCGCTTTTTGAGGGCATCGGTCACCGTGGGATGCTTATGTAAATAGTTATCGAGCTCCTTGGCCAAAAAATCGCCCACGAACTGACGCATGCTGGGCCCCTCTATGTCGACATTGACCGATCCCAGCTTGGTCTTGGTTTGCGACTCAAAGACCGGCTCTACCACCCGTACAGAGATAGCCGCCACAATGCCGGTTCGAATATCAGAGGCGTCATAATCTTTTTTAAAGAAATCACGGATAGTCTTTACATATGCCTCGCGGAATGCCTGTTGGTGGGTACCCCCTTGGGTCGTGTGTTGCCCATTGACGAAACTGTAAATATCTTCTCCGTAATCGTTGGTATGCGAAAGGGCTACTTCGATATCGTTACCGATCAGGTGAATAATGGGATAGCGAATCTCATCTTCGTTGGTCTTGCGCTGGAGCAGATCGAGCAAGCCGTTCTTACTGTGATAAGACTTGCCGTTATAGTTGATCTTGAGCCCTGCATTCAAAAAACAATAATTCCAAAGTTGATTGTCGAGAAACTCGGGCAAAAACCGGTAATTCTTAAATACAGCTTCATCTGGCGTAAACGTTACAAGGGTTCCGTTGGGCTCTGTGGTCTTGGCTTCTTTTTGCTCTTTGACCAATTCTCCCCTAGAAAATTCGGCCGTTTTTTCTTTTCCTTCGCGGATGGCCGTTACCTTAAAATAGTTACTTAGGGCATTGACCGCCTTGGTACCGACCCCGTTCAATCCTACCGATTTTTGAAAGGCTTTACTATCGTACTTGGCTCCGGTATTGATCTTACTGACCACATCGACTACTTTTCCTAGGGGAATTCCTCTGCCATAGTCCCGAACGGTCACTGTCTTGCCCTCTATAAGCAGGTCGATCGATTTACCAAATCCCATGGTGTACTCATCGATGCAGTTATCCATCACTTCCTTGACCAATACATAAATACCGTCATCGGGTGATGATCCATCGCCCAGCTTACCGATGTACATTCCGGGACGAAGACGAATATGCTGTTTCCAATCGAGCGACTGAATACTGTCTTCGTTATAAGAGAACAAGGAACTGTCTTTTTCTTTTGCCATAGATATAAACGCAGGCAAATATACCAATTGAGGGTCTACTGTTGCAACAACTCTTTTACACTTATTCGTCGCTTTTGATCGGGATCGAAGAACCGGTAGGTGATCGTGTAGTCCTTGCCCACTAAAAAGACAGAAGGCACCGGCAGATGCGGGGTATGGGGCGCATTGATCTTTGTCAGGTCTATACCACCGCTGCGATAACGTGCCAGTTGCGATTCGGAAAGCTCCTGCAACACGTCGTAGCGCTTAGCGATGCTATGCGCTGAATCGGACAGCAGCGAGAACCCGGCCCGCGTTTTTTGAAGGGTTTGAGCACGGCTCTCGTCGGACTCAGGGCCAATGGCAACAACGGCAATGTTTCGGTCAGTAAAAAAAGATAAAGAGTCTTGCAAGCGAGTCAGAAGACGAATACAAGAAGGACTCCAATAGCCCCTATAAAAAACAAGTAAAACAGGGTCTCGCTTTGCAAGCTGTCTAAGATTGACCTCCCTTCCAAACTGATCGGTACCTGTAAAATCAGGAGCCTTGGCCCCTAAGAAAACCCCCTCGGGCTGACCCTGGGCAATTATCGGTGCCGACAAGACACAACAAAGCGTAAGAAAGAAAAAGCGTGTCATATAAACGATATCAACCCGGCAATATCAATTTTGCTGAAGGCTTCGAAAATCGACCGTTACTAGTTTGCTAACGCCCGGCTCTTGCATCGTTACCCCATAAATAACATCTACGGTACTCATGGTCATTTTATTGTGGGTAACGATAATGAACTGTGAATTTTCGCTAAACTGGCGGATCATATTAGTAAACTTGCCCACGTTCGCATCATCGAGCGGAGCATCGACCTCGTCGAGTATACAAAAAGGAGCGGGTTTAATAAGGTAAATGGCAAAAAGCAGTGCGGTTGCGGTGAGTGTTCTTTCTCCTCCACTTAATTGAGTAAGCGAGGTAGGGCGTTTCCCTTTGGGCTTGGCCACAACATCAATACCGCTTTCTGCAACATTATTCGGATCTTCTAGCACCAGATCGCACTGATCATCTTCTGTAAAGAGCGTTTTGAAAACTTTTTGAAAATGCATGCGCACTTGCTCAAAGGTGTCCAGGAACTTTTGGTTGGCAGTAGCCTCTACTTCTTCGATGGTCTTTAACAAACTGTCTTTGGCCGTAACCAGGTCTGTCTTTTGCTCAACGATAAAATCATATCGCTTCTTCATTTCCGTAAAGGCCTCGATAGCCGTTGGATTGACCTCTCCCAAATTCTCGAGCCGTTTTTTCATTCGATCGGCCGTGGCTTGCAATTCATCGAGGGCGGTCTCTGAGATCCGAGCCTCTCCCAAGATCTGTTCCAGATCGACCCTAAACTCCACGCTCAGACGCTCCTTCATACCGGCCAGCTGCAGCTTCAGCTCATTGAGCTTGTCTTTAATGGCCGCCAGCAAAAACTCGATCTGCTCTTTCTCTTTGCTCTGATGACGAATGGCGCTTTCCTTTTCGCTTAACTCATTTCGTAGAACATAATAGGCTTGGTCTGCTTCGTTGAGCGATCTTTCGTCTTGCTCTTTTTTGCGCAATAACTCAAGTAAACGTTGCTCGATTTGCAACAGCTGCTCACGTGATTGATCGGTCGATTGCAGGGTTTCGCCTTGTTGCTGCTGGCTCTGTTCGATCTGCAGACGCAGATCGGTCAATTGATTATTCTTGAACGTGGCCTCTTGGTGTAATCCGGCGATCTTATTTTGTTGACGGGTTACCGACAGGTTAAACTCGTTGAATTGCGTATTGGCCTCGTTGTAGTGCTGCTCGCTTTCACGAAACTCATTTTCGGCTCCCTGTAAAGCCAGTTGCAGATCGGCGAACGTAGCGTTGAGCTGTTCGAACTCTGTGCGCACCTCGGCCACCGACTGAAGCGTTTGGTCTACCTGTTGCTGCAGCTCCGCCATACGTGCGGCACTGCTTTGCTGCGTAGCCGTAAGATTCTCCACTTTATTTTGAATGGCAAACACCTCGTTGGTAAGTTGCTGGATCTCCTTTTCGGCTTGCCGAAGCGCTGTCTCGCGCAAGTCCTCGTTAAAGGCGATCACTTCGTTATGACGAGCCTGAATGGTAGATCGCAATGCATCAACGACAGCTTGTTGACTGCTGATCTCTAGCTGAAGCTTTTCTAGATTTTTAGCGCGGCCAATCTTGTTACCTTCAAAGAGTCCTACACTACCACCGGTTAGCGAGAATTTTCCTTTTACATATCGACCTTGTTTTTCGATAACCACAAAACCATTACTGTTGCTAAGGGCCTCTTCGCCATCGGCGATAAAGACATTACCCAACAGGTGCTGGGCCAGCTTTTGATACGGTGCCTCCACCTCGATAACACTAAGGGCCGGAGTGGCCCCGGCAAGTTGGTGCGTAGCATCGGTTGTTAGCCGGGTATTGATCTGATCGAGTAAAAAGAAATTAGCCTTTCCCTTTTGGTGCTTATCAAGCAGGTGTACTGCATCGAGCCCCTCTTGCAAATCGCTTACAACGTAGTAGCTGAGGTAAGGCTCCAACACATTTTCGAGCGCTTTTCGATATTCCTCTTTTACATACAACACATCCGACAAAATAGGAACCTGCAGTTTCCAGTCTTTATTGTTGTGCAAGAACTTGACGGAATCCGGATAGCCCTCCATTGAATCGATCATGCTTTTAAGCAGCGCATGCTCGTTTTTCTTCGCATCCAACTTGCGACTCTCTTCTGCCAGTTCGTTACGCAAGGTTTCTAATACCGCTTGCGTCTGCAAGATCTGCTCTTTGGTATTGTCTTGATGCTGCTGTAGTTGCTCCAGATCTGTTTTTCGAATCTGCAGTGATTTTTCTTTTTCGATTCGCTCGGCTTCTAACTGCTCCAGTTGACCGGCGCGTTGTACGCGCTCTGCCTCTAATTGCTGCAAGGTGCGTTGCAAATTCTGAACGGAAGTATCGGCAACAGCTACCCGCTTTTCGGCATCGAACTGCTGACGCTGGGTTTGTTGATATTGACCCCTTAGCTGATCAAGCGCGTTTCTTTTTTGCTCCATCAGCAATCGAGCCTGCTCCATGCCCTCTTGTCGCTGCGCTAGCGCCTGTGCTAACCCCTGCAAGGCTTTTTCTTCTTCGGCAATCTGCCCGTTCGTAAATGAGATGCTTTCTTCTATTCCTTTTAACTGCCCCTCTGCCTTCGATAAAAACGATTGCAACGCAGCTTGCTTCTCAGACAAATGCTCTATTCGTTGAGAGGCCAGATTCTTATCGTTTTCTTTGGCACGCACCGTTTGTTGCAGCTCGTTAAAGGACTGCTGCATGCGTTGCAGGGCTTTCTCTTTTTCAATAAAGGCCAACTTCTCGCCCTCAAGGGCCGCTTCTTGCGTTCCGATGGCCGCTTCGATCTCTACTTTTCGATTCGTTTCTTTTTCTTGTTGCTCGTGTAGGTCTTTGTACGATAGATTGAATCCCTCCAAAGAGGCTTTGGCCAGTTCGATACTAACTTCTCGATACTCTTTTTTGATCTCTTGATACTTCTCGGCTTTTTTGGCCTGGCTTTCGAGCGACTTGAGTTGATTGTTGATCTCAAAAAGCAAATCCTCTATGCGCGCAAGGTCTTGTTCGGTAGCTTCCAGCTTTGATTTCGCTTCTTTCTTTCGGGTCTTGTAAATAGAGATGCCGGCTGCTTGTTCCAGCATTTTGCGACGGCTGTTGTCTTTGTCCTTAATCAGTTCATCGACCATGTCGAGTGCGATAATGGCGTAGCTGTCGGTACTAATACCCGTGTCCAGAAATAAGTTTTGAATGTCCTTTAAGCGACACTGCACATCATTGAGACGATACTCGCTCTCTCCGTTCTTATAAAATTTTCGGGTAATGGTCACCACGTTGAACTCGGTGGGCAACAGATTGCGTGTGTTCTCAAAAGTCAAACTAACTTCTGCCAATCCGCTCGCACTTCTTGTTTTAGAACCATTAAACACAAGACTGTCGAGGTTCTCGCTTCGCAATTGGCTGATCTTTTGTTCGCCGATTACCCAGCGTATGCTGTCTACAATATTAGATTTACCGCATCCGTTGGGTCCAACAATGCCGGTTATATTATCGTCGAAGTTGATGACCGTTTTATCAGCAAAACTCTTGAAGCCCTTGATTTCTAAGCTCTTTAATCTCACAATACATCGATTTTAATAGGAAAAAGACCGCTGCGAATTTAACGGGAAAACTGCAGAATACGCCGGGGCTTGGCCCCCCAGTTATTCACATGAAAAAGGAAAAATTGTGTAAAGATTTACCATATCCATGCGCGTACAGAGAGGTAAACCGTCTGGCCCTTTTGCAGGGTATTGATGCGGGTGCTGACCTTTACTAATTGACCAAGGCAATAGACCTGCGCCTCAAAAAAAGCCCCCCTAAAAAAAACGTCGGCAATAGTGGCCGGCCGGGCCTGGGGCGGCGGGTCCTCTAAATGAATTTTTAGTTGTTCGGGTCGCAAGAAAACTGTCTTACTCGCATCCTCTGTTTCGGGCTTATTAGCCAGCCGGGCCAGCCATCCATAAGAGACGGGAGTATAAGGCCCCAACAACGAGGCGCAGTAATTATTGATAGGATTCAAATACAAAGCCGTTGGCGAACCTTGCTGCACGATCTTTCCCTGCTGCATAAGCAAGATGGTATCGGCCCAGGCAAGCAGGTCGGCCGCATCATGAGAAACGATCAGTAGCGTTACAGAGAGGCTTTTTTCAATATTCGTTAATACCGCTTTTATCTTTTCTTTTTGAGCCCCGTCCAAGTTAGAGAAGGGCTCGTCGAGCAATAATAAACGAGGGTTTTTTCCAAGTGCCGCCGCTAGCGCCACTCGTTGCCGCTCCCCTCCCGAAAGTTGAGTGGTCTTTCTAGCGAGCACCTGTTCAATATCGCAAAGGGCGGCCAGTCGCTGGCTCGATGCCCCATCAAGTACGCCAGTCAGCTGCAAGTACTCTTCGACCCGGTAATTGTTGAGTAATTCAAAATGTTGACTGAGATAGGCAATAGATGAATGCCCAGGCAGCAACTGCTCTTCGGGGCCCTTTATACGATCACCCCCCAGTAAAAGATTTCCTTGATCGGGTTGCAAAAGACCGGCGATCATCTTTAGCAGCGAAGACTTGCCGGCTCCGGTTTGGCCAGCGATCCCCAAACGATGACCAGCCTGTATAGAGAAGCTGATATCATTGACCACTCGTTGCCCATTGAGCACCTTAACCACTTGATTTACAACCAGCCATTCCATTTCACAAAAATACTCGTTAATTATTTAACCTTTTAATCTCCGGCTTGTTAAACACGCTTGATGAAGCATTATACGATAGAAGAGGTCAAAAGTTGGGACAGATTTTACCGCGGCAATTTTATCAATTCCATCAGCGGCTTTAAATCGGTTAGCCTGATCGGGACGGTAGATCAAGACAACAACGCGAATCTGGCCATCTTTAGCAATATCGTTCACCTGGGTGCAGACCCTGCACTGATCGGCTTTATCAATCGTCCGCGCGAAGCCTCTCCGCATACGCTAGCTAATATCGAAAGTACACACTGTTACACCATCAACCATATACAAGAGGAGTTTGTAGAGAAAGCCCATCAAACCAGTGCAAAGTACGATAGTAAAGAAAGCGAGTTCGATAAAACAGGACTTACTCCGCTATGGACCGATGACTCCAAAGCTCCTTATGTAAAAGAAAGCAAGGTTCGTTATGCATTAGAATTGCAAGAGATTATTCCACTTAAAAAGAATAATACTTTTTTGGTGGTGGGCTCCCTAAAAGACATCTATGTTCCCAAGGTAGCTGTACAACCCGATGGATTCGTGGACCTCTCCAGTGTTGGAACATTGACTTCGTTAGGTCTTGATGGCTATTATAAAACATCACTGTTAAGCCGTTACTCTTACGCAAAGCCGAATCTACAGCCTGCTCGTTTAGACAATTGATCGAGCCTTGCAAAAGCAAGCGCTTTAAGCGTTTAACTTTTACTTTAATTTTCGCAGAAGATCTAATCCTTTTTCGATGGCCACTTTTTTGGCAATGTCGTAACCGGCATCGGCATGACGAATAACACCCATGCCCGGATCGTTGCGAAGTACGCGAGATAAGCGAGCAGCTGCCTGAGGCGTGCCATCAGCCACGATTACCATACCGGAGTGAATACTATACCCCATTCCCACACCACCTCCATGATGTAAACTTACCCAACTCGCCCCGCCGGCAGTATTGACCAGCGCATTTAATATGGGCCAGTCAGCAACAGCATCGCTGCCATCGAGCATGGCCTCAGTTTCGCGATTAGGGCTTGCCACACTACCGGTATCCAAATGATCTCTGCCAATGACAATGGGAGCTTTTAGTTTTCCAGTGCGAACCAGTTCGTTAAAAGCCAGACCGGCCTTTTCTCTTTCTCCTTGCCCCAGCCAACAGATGCGGGCCGGTAACCCCTGAAAAGCGATTTTCTCACGGGCCATCCTCATCCAGCGGTTCAGTCCTTTGTTTTCAGGAAAAAGCGATAAGATAAGTTCATCGGTTACTGCAATGTCGGCAGGGTCGCCGCTCAGCGCCACCCAACGAAAAGGTCCTTTTCCCTCGCAAAACAAAGGGCGTATGTAGGCCGGAACAAATCCCGGAAAAGCAAAACAATCTAGGGTATCGTTCGATAAAAACTTTTGTTGGTACTCTTTTGCACGGGCCCTGATATTATTACCATAATCAAACGTAATGGCCCCTTTGTTCATCAATTGCACCATCAACGATACATGATGATACATCGAGTGGTAGGCCAAGGCAGTAAATGCATCCGGATCTTGCTCTCGTAGTTTAATGGCTTCTTGATAAGAGGTCTGGTGCGGCCAGTATCCTACCAACGGGTCGTGTGCACTGGTCTGATCGGTAAGGGTATCGGGTACGATATTTTTTTGGATGAGCCTTTCGAGCAGTTCAATAGCATTGCAGCGAACGCCGATGCTACGCGCCACCCCCTTCGCTTTGTAGTGCAAAGCGGCTTCGATAGCGATATCGATATCGGTAAATTTTTCGTCGAGATATTTTGTCTCTAATCGTTTGTCAATACGCCATTCCTCTACTTCGGCCACAAGGGCTACTCCTTCGTTCATAGTAATGGCCAGCGGTTGTGCCCCACCCATACCGCCCAGACCGGCCGTTACGTTAAGGGTGCCTTTTAACGATCCACCAAAATGTTTATCGGCTGCGGCAGCATAGGTTTCGTAAGTACCCTGTACGATACCTTGCGAGCCGATATAGATCCAACTGCCCGCGGTCATTTGACCGTACATCATCAGCCCTTTTTTTTCTAGTTCATCGAAGTGCGTCCAATTGGCCCAATTCGGCACCAGTTGTGAATTGCTAAGCAATACCCGGGGTGCATCTGGATTTGTCTTTAAGATGGCTACGGGTTTTCCGCTTTGTATTAACAATGATTCGTCTTCTTCTAACACCAACAATGCGCGAATGATATGTTCAAGGGCTTCTGGGTTGCGGGCCGCTTTACCTCTACCGCCATAGACGATCAGATCTTCTGGCCGCTCTGCAACTGCCGGGTCCAAATTGTTGAGTAACATTCTAAGCGCGGCTTCTTGCACCCATCCTTTGCAATGCAGGGCCGTGCCCGTAGGCGTTTTTAGAGGAATGGCATTGGCAGTAGAGATCATAACAACGATTTAGTATCCAAAAGGCAAAAATACATATCTTGTCGGGTAAGTACTTTTTATGAGCATACACATTAGTGCCCGCCCCGAAGAAATTGCACCCCTTATGCTACTGTCGGGCGATCCGCTGCGCGCCAAATTCATAGCCAAGGAATTCTTGAGCGCTGCGCGCTTAGTGAGCGAAACACGCAATTGCTTATTCTATACAGGACAATACAAAGGAAAAAATATTAGCGTTGGAGCCAGCGGAATGGGTTGCCCCTCGATCGGCATCTACTCGTACGAATTATACACCGAGTACCAAGTCGACACGATCATTCGCATTGGTACTTGTGGGGCCTATCATCAAGAATTACAACTCTTCGATCTGATCAATGTAAAAGAGGCCGTCAGCGAGTCTACCTTTGCCTTGCATGCCTGGGGTATTAAAGAATCGGTGATCGGTTGTCAGGGAAAGATATACGACACCATCAATAGCGTTGCCACTGTACAAGAAAGAATGCTGCACTGCGGAGCCATTCATTCCAGCGATGTGTTTTATTCGAATCAAGCGGGATTCCCACCACTGGCCCTGCAACACGATTGTTTGGCCGTAGAGATGGAGTCGTTTGCGCTATTTGCCAATGCCCAACACTGCCAAAAAAATGCGGCTTGTCTACTTACCGTATCCGATCTGATCGCCGCTAAAAAGAAGATAAGCCCCGAGCAACGAGAAAAGGCCCTGCTCCCGATGATACAATTGGCTCTGGATGCCTCTATTAGCGAGGCCGCTGTTTAAATTGAAGTACCCGGCAGGCGGCCGGGCTTATAGGCCAAATTGCTCGTAACCCTCATTGAGCGATGGCCCTGCCGTATTTGAAAATCGATTGACCTGCTGGACAAAATCAAAAGACCGAAGCTGAGAAGCCATTTTTTCTACATCTAAAGCAAATATTCGGTCTTCGTTTGCAAAGCTAACGTAATTACGTACATACGAGTGTGCAAACTCGAGAATATTTGAACTTTTCAAAGGCCTTCTAAACTCAATGGCCTGGGCCGCAGACAAGAGCTCAATGGCCAAGATGTATTCTAGGTTATCGATAACCTGACTGAGCTTTCTGCCACTGATACTCCCCATTGACACATGATCTTCTTGTCCCAGCGAAGTGGGGATACTATCGGCACTGGCCGGAAAACATAGCGTCTTATTTTCTGTAACCAGGGCGGCTGTAGTGTACTGAGGAATCATAAAACCACTGTTGAGGCCCACATTTTTCATAAGCAACACCGGAAGACCCCACTTACCCTCGAGAAGTAAGTAACAACGGCGATCGCTAATATTGCCGATCTCGGCCGCAGCTACGCAAGCGTAGTCTAGGGGAATAGCCAGGGGTTGACCATGAAAATTACCACCGCTTACCGCCTCTCCGTCTTCGAGCAAGATGGGATTATCGGTTACGGCATTAAGCTCGATTTGGGTAAGCGTAGACAAGTGCAACCAACTGGTTCGCGATGCACCATGCACCTGCGGCATGCACCGCAGCGAGTAAGGATCTTGTACACGATCGCAATTGACATGACTGGCCATGATGGCCGAACCTTGTAGCAAAAGCCGGAGTCGTTGTGCCACCAATTGGCTACCGGCATAAGGACGAAGCGCATGCAACCGCGCATCAAAGGGAGCACTGGTACCGGTTAAGGCTTCCAGACTCATGGCCCCAATTATATCGGCCGCTTCTAAACAGTTATGCAATCGTTGTACGCCTTTAATGGCGAACGAAACTATAAACTGGGTGCCATTTAGAAGGGCAAGTCCTTCTTTGGGGCCAAGGCTTAGCGGCTCTATATTTCTTGAAGAGAGGTACTCACCTGCGGCCACTCTTTCTGTAATCGCTCCGGTTTTGGAGGGCACAAATAGCTCGCCTGCCCCAATAAGGGGTAAAAAAAGATGGGCCAACGGAGAAAGATCGCCCGAGGCTCCTACACTGCCCTTCTCGGGCACCACCGGTATTATATTATTGTCTATATGCCAAACAATGCGCTCTATGGTAGAGAGCCGTATCCCACTATGACCCTTGGCCAGTGAATGAACCTTGGTAATGAGCATTAGTTTTGCGATCTCGACGGGCAAGGGTTGCCCAACCCCCACGCTATGACTTTGTAAGATCTTATGCTGCAAAGTAGCCGTATCCGCTGCAGAGATGCTGGTCGATGCCAAGATGCCAAATCCGGTATTGATACCATAAACGGTCTTGCCCGATGCAACAATGCTTTCCACGGCAGCCTGAGATCGACTAATAGATTCGGCAGCCACATTTCCAATTACTCCCTGGCAAGTGCCATTGGCAATAGCGATCGCTTTGGCAACAGTAAGCTTATCAACGCCATAGAAAAAGGTAGATGACATGGCAGCGGTTTGTTCCGCAAGTTAAAGAAATGTAACTTTGCGATGCCCAACCAGTAAGGGTACTGGTCCGGTAGCTCAGTTGAATAGAGCAGCTGCCTTCTAAGCAGCAGGTCATTGGTTTGAATCCAATCCGGATCACGTAGAAGTCTCACCCAACCCGGTGGGGCTTTTTTGTTGCTGCTCAAAGGCCCTTACAAAATTATTGAACTCTTGCCCGTTGCTAAGACTCAATTTTTTCATAATACGTTGCTTGTGGGCCGACAGCGTAGAGGGGGCCAGATTAAGCAAGCGGGCTGCTTCTTTCATACTACTCTTTTCTGAGATCTTCTCGAGCACGGTAATTTCGCGCTTTGTAAGTTGATTGAGTCGAGCATCCACCTCGGTAAACACAAAGCCGTCACAAAGAATATGTAAGATGATACTTTGGGGCACATGCACCTTTCCGTTTAAAACGACCGACAGGGCAGCGAGTACCCCGTCGGAGCTATCTTGTTTTGAAAAACTACCATCCAGTCCATTTCGGTAGGCTTTTAAAACATCCTGCTGGTATTTATCAAATACGAAGACAACTTTCTTGAGGGGATCGGTTTTTTTGATCCCCAACAGCAAACTATTGACATCGGCCTCGTAAGCATCGATATCGAGCAGCAATAGATCGAAATGCGCGTTTAGTAATTGCTCATGAGTAACAGAGGCCGTGCGCATAATTTCAAATTGCAGACTTTCAGAAAGCTCTTGCAGCAACTTGACGATACCCTCTGCCAGCAGATGCGTTTCAAAACATAGCAGGACTTTCATGAAAACATTGAAAATTAAAACCAGTCGATCGCTTATAAAAAACACTAGCGGCTCATTTGAAATTATCAGTTTGGCCCTTTAAAATCCAGTAAACGACTTTTTTATTTACAACTAGCAATAATTGAATAATCATTAACTAATTAATAGTTGTTTTTGCAATATTTACTTAATTCTAAGAAATTTTACAATATTAAGTGTAAACACTAAAAGAAATGCTTCTCAACTGCGTCATGTTGAGCTAGAAGAGATCGGCTTACATTTTTACCGATTTGTAGAGCACCACATCGATCAATTAGAAAGAGATTACTTATTAGGCACCTATGAGCTACCTTTTGTGCACTATTGCTTTCGGCTTTTTGTAGATCACTACCGCACCATCCATACGGTAGAAAATAACAAAAATTAGCCTGCACAAGACTTCGCCTAGCCTGGCAAACAAGAGGCCTATCTTTGCGAAAACAGCGGGATGAAAGTATCGATCGAGTCGTCATGGAAGGCCGTTCTCTCAACGGAGTTTAGTAAACCCTATTTTAAGCAACTGGCCCTTCATTTAAAGACCGAAAAGCAGCAAAAAAAAGTTATTTACCCCGCTGGTAAGCTAATTTTTAATGCCTTTGACAGCACCCCATTTACCCAAGTAAAATTGGTCATTTTAGGGCAAGACCCTTATCATGGTCCCGGGCAGGCACATGGCCTTAGTTTCTCGGTACCTGCCGGGGTTTCCCCGCCCCCTTCGCTTCTAAATATTTTTAAGGAATTGCAAACTGATACAGGCATGCCCATTCCCGGCTCGGGCGATCTTACCCCCTGGGCCCGTCAGGGTGTTTTTTTGCTCAATGCCTCTCTTACCGTTCGCCAAGCGGAACCCATGAGCCATGCCCAGATCGGCTGGGCTTTTTTTACCGATGCGGTCATCAGATCGTTGAGCGAGAAAAAAGAGCACCTAGTCTTTCTGTTATGGGGCAAGTTTGCCAAAGAAAAAGCAGCGCTGATCGATAGCAGCAAACACCTGGTACTTACAGCGGCCCACCCCTCTCCACTTTCGGCCCATCAAGGATTTTTAGGATGCAGGCATTTTTCGGCTGCCAACCAGTACCTCGTAAAAAACGGGATCGACCCCATTGACTGGCACTTGTAGAGGGTTGAAAAAGCCAGGAAAAGAACTGAACTTAAAAGCCGGTAAAGAAACGCGTCCGGTTAATGCGTAGATCTTGCAATAAGGAGGCCTTTGGCGAGATCGTAAAACTAAAAGAACGGGTAAACCCAACCGGAATTACATTGATGGCCAGTTGCCAGCAATGAAGATCACGATTAATCGCCATGGTCAGGTACTGCACATCTCCCCGACTCATGTCGATACTGGCAGAGCCAGACAATTTCCACTTGGGAGTAAGGTTAAAACTGCCGGCCAGATTGACCCCGCTTTGAAATTCTTTTTCGTATCCACTAAAGTCGGGGCGAAGCCGGCTAAAAAAAGAAAGGGAATAGCTAAGGTTAAGCTGCCACTGAATATTGAAATCGACGAACTCATTGGGATTTTGCTGCATGTACTCGAGCAATCGTTGCTGGTCTCCTTGCAAGATCGGATCATTGAGTCGTTCTTCTGCTTGTTTTTTTCGAAGCTCCTCTTTTTTAGGGTCCTTGGGTTTGCTTTGAAAATTGGTACCAATGGCTACACTCCCCGAACTAATGCGGCCCAGACGAAAACGGCCTCCCTGCCAGGCATAACGATTGATCTCAAATCCATTCTTATCGGTTTGATACGGATTTAGACTAGTCGAAGCATTTATGTTGATCTTGTCAAACAGTGTCGTGCGCAAGTAAAAGGGAATTTCGCGAGAGAGATTCATAGAGTCGCGCAACAGATCGTAGGTGGCGCTAAATCCGAATCCGTCTAGTAAGACCACCTTTTTTATAGCCGCCTTGCCGGTATCTTTTTTAGAACGGTATTTCATCTCCAGGTTATTGTCGACACCGAATTGAACGGTTCCGGAGCGTCTCGTAGACGTATTGTACAAGAATTGTCCTTCCATGTCGTTGTAGTAAAGAATTCGGCCGGTCGTATCGACTTGTGTACTAAAAATTCGGTTCTTATTAAAGTCTGGGGTATAGCTGAGCGCAAGTTGCGGACGAATGATATGCCGCATGGCCATAATGCGAGAGCGCTTAAACTGATACATTCCATAAAGCGCCGTATTAAACCCCAACGAAATACTGGCTCGCTGGTCAATAAACAACCCCTTTTGTGTGATCGTATCGACCTTTTTACGGTTGGCGTTCCACCCATACCTGGTAACGCGCTGCAACCAGCTCTGGTTATAACTAATTCCCGGAGAAACAATTACACGTCCACCCAAGATCGGTGGCAAGGCCAGCACAATAGGAACAGAATGATTGGCCATCCACTGCGCCGTATCGAGCAGATACCGCATAAAGGGCTTTACCCCGTTTTTTCCATAAGAGAGCGTATCAAAAAAACTAAAAGAATTAGAGAAGGTCGCATTATAACCCACGGCTAGTTTCTCGTACCAACGGGCTTCGCCGGCCGCATTTCTTCTTTCGAACGGGTAGATGTTATTGAGGGTAAAGGCGCCATTAGGAAGAGAGATGTTGATCAGCCCGATGTTATTGTTCTGGTTATGATTGGCACTGAGCGAAATGTTATAGGGCTTGTTCTTCCAGGTTTTCGAAAAAGTAATGGAAGAGCCCAGCATGTTTTGAAAAGGAAGCACCGCATTGCCGGGAATACTGCGGTTATATTTTGTAGAGCCGGCATTGACGTTGGCACTGAACGTAACACCGGGTCGAGCCCGACCATCTACGGCATGAGACCAAGAGATATTAAAAACACGCGTTTTATTAAAATCAGGATCGCCCTTAAAATTTTGTTTTGATGAACGAAAATCGAGACCAAAGCCCCCATTGTACCTGTATCGTCTACGGTACGAAGTGCGCGCGCTCGCTGCCCACTCGCCGTACGAAAAAAGATCGGCCGTAAGCTGGGCATCCCAATAATCATTGATTACCTTGTAATAACCCATTCCCTGCAAGCCAAGACCCCGTTGTTCATCATTCATAAAATTGGGACGCATGAGCCCAGAGTGTCTTCCTTGGTTAAGCGGATAAAACCCAAAAGGAACATAGATGGGCATTGGCACGCCTTCGAATTCTGGATGAGCCGGGCCCGATACGGCCAACTGCTGATTGATCATTTTCATTTTTCCCGACACAAAGGCAAAATGAGGCTCGTCGAGCATACAAGTGGTAAAGCGCGCCTCTTTGATAAACGTGGTGGTGGGGCTTACCTTCTTGGCTTGCTCGCCAATTACAAGCATCTCACCTTGCTTGGTATATGTCTTTTTAGTAACCCCCACTTGCGTTCGAAAATTATAAAAGATCGTGTCGTTGGTCATCTCTGTCTCGCCCGTCTTAAAAACGGCGGCTTCTAGCGTGCCTCCGGTACTATCGACCGTGCGAACGGCTTTGACCACTTTTGTTTGTTGATCTAGTTCTACTGTAGGGGCAGCGAGCGTCATGTCGGTATACGCCGTATTGGTCTTTCCATAAATGATCAATTTTTTTTGACGTACCAACACGACCGCCGAGTCAGTGGCCTGGTACTTGATCGGTGCCTCTAAGGTGTCTTTAGATCGCTTGATTTGAAAAGTATCTGTTGTCGCCATTGTCGTTGGCGCGGGTTTTGATACAGGAACCGTATCGAGCGTTGTTAATGAATAGCCAAATCGCTCAATAGAGGCAGCGTACACCGTGGTTATACACGGCTGGGTATAAATTAAACCCGACAGGAGTACCCCCAATAAGCAGCAATTTGGCTTAAATTTGTATGCTAGGTTCATGCAGCGGGGCAAATGTAAATCTTTATGCCCTCTATAGCGGCTGCCCGGACCCAACAAATTGTGAATATTGCCTTTTTCTAACCCTATGACCAACAGAGTTCTACTTCTTTTTATTCTGGCCGCCGGTTGCATCAGTGTGTCTTCTTTTGTCCGCGAAACCCCCGTTCCCAAAAAAAAGAAAGTCATCAACACCATCGTGATCGATCCGGGTCATGGCGGATCGGACGCCGGAGCCATGGGACAGTATTCGACCGAGAAAGAGATCTGCTTGGCTGTTTCGCTAAAACTGGGTGCCCTAATCAGAAACGAATTTCCTGACCTCAACATACTTTTTACACGCGAAACAGATACGTACCCCGAGCTGCACGACCGTGCAAAATTTGCCAACGAGAACAAAGGAGATCTTTATCTCTGCGTTCACGTAAATGCGGCCGGTGGCCGAAGAAAAGCGGAGTTGATCGGTTACAAGACCGTTACTTACTATACCGGCAAAGGGGCCAGCAGAAAAAAAAGGACCAAGCGGGTTCCGCAATATCGTTACACGAACCTTCCCAGCGAAGCCAAAGGCACCGAGACCTACATTTGGGGAGCCCACCGCAGCGAAGACAAAGAATTGGCCATTATAGAGAATGCCCCCATGCTGCGCGAAGAGAACTTCGAAAAAAACTATGGTAATATCGATGTCAACTCACCGGAGTTCATTGCCATCTCGCTCTTAAAGACCAAACAATATTTTAAAAGGAGTGCCACGCTGGCGGGTTTTATACAAGACGAATTTGTAAAAGTAGGGCGAGTGGACCGCGATGTAAGACAACGAGGAATCGGTATTTGGGTTCTGCAGGCTACGGCTATGCCCAGCGTGCTTGTTGAAACCGGATTTATCTCTAACCCCGACGAAGAGCAATACCTTAACAGCAACGAAGGACAAGAAGAATTATCGGCTTGCATCGTAAGGGCGTTAAAGAACTATATAGCCTGGCTGGAGCAGCGGCAAAACGGAACAGGCCAAGAACCTCCTGCGCAAGGGTATAGCAGTAATCTCTCTTTTTTACAGCAAGTAGCGGCCGCAGAAAAACATCGTCATCCATGAAGATCAGTAACGAGACAAAAGTAGGAGCACTTACCATTTTGGCCCTGGCCTTGCTTTTTATAGGGTTTAATTACCTAAAGGGCAGAGATGTGTTTAGCCGATCCAAAAAGATCTATGCGGTCTTTACCGATCTGGGAAGTTTGGAAAAATCAAACGAAGTAAAGATCAACGGCCTTCCAATAGGTTCCGTCTATGATAAAAGAGAAAAAGATAAGGATGTAAGTGCCATTGTCGTAACCATACAATTGACGCGCGACATTAATATTCCCAAAAATTCGGTAGCCTACATCTCGTCGAGTCTGGTCGGCTCTTCTTATATCGTAATTGAGCGAGGCAACAGTAGTGAGCTCTTGCAAGACGAAGATACCATCGCCACCAGGCTAGAGACCGGCATCTTAGGCGATGTTAAGGCCCAGCTTGATCCTACGATTAGCAGTGTCAGAAATATCTTGGATTCGCTCAAAAAGACACTAGGCGGTATCAATCAATTACTCGATACCGAAAACAGGAACAACCTAAAACAGACCATGGCCAACCTCAACACGGCAAGTGCCAATTTAAATATGTTACTCAATAGCGAGAGTGGTGCCTTGGCCCGCTCACTACAAAATGCCGAGGACTTTACGGGTACACTCAAGGCAAGCAGTCAAGATATCAAGGCCACACTTCAAAACACAAAGAGGGTCAGCGAGCAACTCGCTGCCATGCCGTTGGCGGCAACGGTCGATTCGCTGGAGCAATTGATCGGTTCGTTAAGAAGCACGCTGCAAAGCATTAATCAAGGTAAAGGCACCCTGGGTGGGCTGTTGCAAGACCGCACCCTTTACGATCAATTACAACAAACTGTGCTAAGTGCCGAGATATTGATGGATGATCTGCGCACGCATCCCAAGCGATACGTTCAAGTATCGGTGTTTGGAAAAAAAGATAAATCCACGCCGCTTAGTTCTCCTGCAAAAAAGACCCCGCTTTCCGACCCCGCCCATGATAAACAATAAGGCATTTCGAGGCCTTTTCGGCAGCTTACTATTGCTTGCTTGTTCGAGTTTATTACAAGCCCAGCAGCCTACAGTGTTGGCTGACACCAACCGGGTGCAGATCGTAGGAGCCGAACGGTTAACGTTGCTAAAAAAAGACGATAGTACCAGTTTGCAGATCTTGGCGGGACAGGTACAACTACAACAAGGAAAGACCTTGTTTTTTTGCGACAGCTGCGTGCTCAATAACGATCTTCAACTTTTTGAGGCCTGGGGCAACGTACAGATCAAAGACAATGACAGCATCAATGTATTTGCTCGTCATCTCCGCTATATAATCGATAAGAAACTCGCCTATCTAGACGGAGGCGTTCGTCTATCGGATGGAAAAGCACAACTTACCACGCCCGATCTCGAATACGATCTTAACACCGACATGGGCATCTACAAAAAAGGTGGACGACTCGTTAACAAAAAAACGATACTTACCAGTAAAGAAGGATACTACTACGCCTCCCTCAAAGAGGTCTATTTCAAAAATCAGGTCTACTTAAAAGACCCCGGATACGAGATCAAGACCGACTCTCTTCTCTACAATACCGCTACCCAAACCAATCGGTTTATAGCACAAACGCTGATTGTGGATAGTTCCGGAAGAAGCATCCAAACCTCGGACGGCTTTTATTCGACCAGCACCGGCAAAGCAGAATTTGGAAAACGCCCCGTTATTAAAGATGGTCCCACTACCATTGTGGGTGACCGTGTAGCTTTCGATGATAGTTCGGGAACCTCGCAGGCAGCCGGTAATGTAATTATTATCGATACCGCGCAGGGCACTACCCTGCTGGCCGGCGAAGTCTTTAGAGATAACAAGAAAGAGCGCTTTTTAGCCACTAAAAAACCATTGCTTATTATAGAACAAGAGCGGGACTCCATATATGTAACGGCCGATACGATCTACTCGGCAACAACTCCGGAACTAACTACTACTTCGATTAAGACCCCAAAAAAAGACAGTGTAGTCGCTGTTAAGGATAGCACTGCTCGGTTTCTGGAGGCTTTTCATCATGTGCGCATCTTTTCTGATTCTTTGCAAGCGGTCTGCGATAGCCTTTACTATTCGTACAAAGACTCGACCTACCGACTCTATACCGATCCGGTAATCTGGTCGAACGGAAGTCAAATTACCGGCGACACGGTGTTGTTGTTTACCAAGAATAAAAAACCCGAACGATTAAAAGTGTTCGAGAACAGCATGCTGGTGCAAGAGCAAGAGCCGGGTCTCTATAACCAGATCGCCTCCATTCGTATGGATGGTTTTTTTTCGAAAGGAGAACTAGACTCTGTTCGAGCGCTGGGGCAAGCCAAGACCATTTATTACATTCAAGACGAGGATAGCGCTTACACGGGTATCAACGAATCGAGCAGTGATATTATAGATATTTATTTACTCGAAAAAGAACTAGACAAGATCGTCCTTCGCAACGAGGTCTCCGGCACCCTTTGGCCCATTGGTCAAAAAGATCCGCTGCTCATGAGACTGCCCAAGTTTCGGTGGCTCGAGAACAGAAGGCCTAAAACAAGGCTTGAGATTATAGAATAATCTGACAATCAGTTATTTTGAAGGATTTTTATCGGGTTTTATCGGGTTTTTGCGTTTAATTGCGGTATTTCGTTTATTTTGTAGTCGAGAATCTAACGAATGCTTAAGAAAGAGAGGCAGGCCTACATCCTGCAAAAAGTAAATCTTCACAACAAGGTTTTATCGTCCCTTTTGTGTTCGGAGATCAATGTCTCAGAAGACACCATTCGCAGAGATCTGCAAGAACTTGCCGACGAAGGAAAAGTAATAAAAGTACACGGCGGGGCCTTGTCTTCTTCGTTTTACGAGGTCTCGCTACCCCCTGCTGCCGTCTACTCGCAACAAAAGAAAAAGATCATTGCACAAAAGGCCGTTTCATTGCTAGAAGATGGCATGTTTGTGCTTACCAGCGGCGGAACCACCATTGTAGAAATGGCCCGTATGTTGCCTACGCAGCTGCGTGCCACCTTTATCTCGGGCAGCATTCCGGCCATTTTGGAATACATGCATCACCCCCATATCGAAGTGATCTTGATCGGCGACAAGATCTCTAAGAATTCTAAGATTACGGTGGGTTCCGAGGCCATCGCCAAGATCAAACATATTAAGCCCGATATCTGCTTTTTGGGCACCAATGCCATAGACCCCGAGCAAGGCATTACCGACAACGACTGGGAGGTCGTTCAGCTTAAAAAAGCCATGATCGAGGCCTCCCGAAAGGTGGTTTGCCTAAGTATTGCAGAAAAAGTGAATACCATTCAGCCCATTAAAGTTTGTGATACCGATAAAATCGATATATTGATCACCGAATTAGCCCCCGAATCGCCCCAACTGCAACCTTTTGCAGCCATGGGTATTAGGGTGTTATAATTTTTTATATTTGTACCAACTATAACTAAACAAACAGCTATGAGAACCCTTCTCCATGTCTTGTTGGCGTGCACCCTGTTTCTGTTCGTGCTTCCTGCCGGCCTTTATGCACAGGATAGAACCGTTACCGGTACCGTCGTTGCCGACGAAAGCAAATCTGCCTTGGCCGGTGTTACGATTCGCGTTAAAGGAACACGCCGAATTACACAAACCGATGCCAACGGTAAATTCTCCATTAAAGTAAACACGGGCGAGGTCTTACAGATCTCGAGTGTTGGATATGAAACCACCGACATCAAGATAGGCAGTGGTGATGCTTTGGGCATCTCTCTAAAAACAGCGGACAATACACTCGGAGAAGTTGTAGTGACTGCCATGGATATTAAGCGAAATCCTCGCTCTATGGGCTACTCTACTCAAACCCTCAAAGGAGAAGAAATTCAAGAGACCCAACGGGAGAATTTCATAAACTCCCTACAGGGACGTGTTGCTGGTCTAACGTTGGATCCAACGTCAGGCATCGCGGGTGCGTCCTCCTCAATTGTTCTTCGAGGATTCAACTCACTTTCCCTAAGCAATCAACCGTTGTATGTTGTGGACGGAGTTGTAATGGATAACTCCACATTGAATGAAACTTCGACCGGTGGCACCAGCAACGGATTAGCATCCGACAGATCCAATAGACTTTCTGACTACCAAAATCGCATTGCTGATTTAAATCCAAACGACATTGAGAGTTTAACCGTTCTAAAGGGTCCGGAAGCTACCGCACTTTATGGCTCACAAGCCAGCTCTGGTGCAATTATCATCACAACAAAGAAGACAAAAACAAACAAATTCGGTCTTCAATATGACAATAGTTTTCGCTTCCAAGAAGTAACTAGGTTTCCAGAAACATTGGAATCATTCAGTCCTGGAGTAAACGGTGTGGCGAGCCAGGTGTTCGGACGTTTTGGACCCGCCTATCCTTCCGGAACTGAACTTTACGATAACGTCGGTAATTTCTTCCGTACAGGTAAGGCCCAAACACACAACTTAGGACTAGATTTTGGAATAGGAGAAGCTAAGTTTCGCGCATCCGGCAGCATATTTGACCAACAAGGTGTTGTGCCCAATAATGATTTCAGAAGGTACAACGCTCGTATTTCGAATACAACCAAGTTTTTTAAAGGAAAGTTAGAAGTGTCGCCATCTGTTGCATACAGCCATTCCATCAACAATAAAGTATTACGCTCGGGAGGTGGCTTTTTACTAGGTCTACTCATCTGGCCACAAACCAATGATATCCGCAAATTTGAAAACGACCAGCTCGGTGACAAGTTGGACTTATTCGAGGGCACTGATGGCAACTCGGAAATTGACAATCCCCTTTGGAACGTCAATAACAATTTTGGCGAGGATAAGAATACTCGTTTAACCTATACACTTGGAGTTAACTTAAATCCTGTCAAGTGGTTGACCATAAATGGCCGTTTCGGATATGACACGTACGACCAAAATGGATTCTTGTTTTTTCACCCACAATCCTTTTATCTAAATGCCAGCGTGGGTGGATCCTTGGATAACTATTGGAGAAAATACGCCGGATACAATCACACCATTATGGCTACCATAAAAAAGGATCTGACCAAAAATCTTAACCTGCGCATCATGGGCGGTACCATGTGGCAAGATTATACCACAAAAATGTGGGCAGTACAAGGACAAAATATTGTCGACTCCGTGGGATTAGCACGGAATCTTTCTGGCGGAAATGGAAAGATGTACAAAAACGGAAAATTCATATCAGACAGAGACCTAGAAGCGCTAATGGGCAATTATATGGACTCTACTGTCACCCTTTTAAGCACGCGAAAAAGACTTAATCGTAACAAGTTTAATGAGTATAACTACTCTACCTTACGTCAATTGGCCTATTTTGGTGAAGTTGCACTTAGTTACAAGAACTACTTATTCCTTAATTATACCCATCGTTTTGAACAAGCCTCCACCCTCGCACCCCAATTTCGAAATTATGATTACCCGGGTGTCAGTGTAAGTGCAATCATAAGCGATATGATTCCTGCGATCAAGAAAAACTCCTTTATCAGTTATTGGAAACTTCGCACCTCTCGTGCAACCACAGCTCGTCTGAACAGTCCGTACTCAACTCAATCGTTCTTCGTAGATAACTTGAGCAGCGGCGGTGGATATTCTTGGGGCTTTACAAACAGCAACGAGGGCGTACGACCAGAACAACAGAAAACCTACGAGCTGGGAACTGAAATGCGCATGTTCAATAATAGACTCTCGATTGATTTTACTTATTACAATACGCTGAACGATGGTCAAATCATAGAAAATTATCGTTTAAGCTATGGAACCGGTTATATACTTAATACACAGAACGCAGGCTCTACACGAAACAAGGGAATAGAAATTATACTTAATTATGCAATGATAAAGAGTAAAGATTTCAGTTGGGATATGACCTTCAACTTCAATCGGATGCGCAATCGTGTAGAAAAATTACCAGAGGGTACCTCAGAGTTTTACATAGCTGATACATGGCTTTACGGTGCGGCAAGAGGAGGTTTGGTAAAGGGCAGACCCACAACTACTATAACAGGCAATTCTTTTCAACGAAACCTGGCTGGTCAGATTTTAATTGATCCGGCTACGGGAATGGCTTTACGCAACATTGCTTATTCCGTTATTGGAGACCGAAATCCTGACTTTACTTGCGGCTGGATAAACAATCTGAGATATAAAAGATGGAAATTGAGTATTTTATGGGACTCTAAAGTTGGCGGAGATATATTCAACGGAACTAATCTGTTCATGACCATAAACGGTTTAAGCAAAAAAACAGCTGATAGATATACACCTCGTGTAGTTGCTGGAGTATTAAGAAACGGTCTTGAAAATACAGCCACTCCAACTGTTAACACCATATCAGTGATACCCGCTTACAATACCACCTACTACACTACTATGCCAGAAGAAGAATTTATTGAAAGGGATGTCAACTTTATACGCCTTCGTGACATCACCCTTAGCTACACTTTCAAAAGGAACATAATTAAAGGTTTTACTGGGCTTAGTGCTTTTGTAACAGGAAATGACTTACTCCTTTTAACAAATTACAGTGGTGCAGATCCATCTGTAAACGGCAATACAGCCGCCGGCAGAGGGGTTGGGGCGTTTGGGTTTGATTATGGAACACTATCTGCGCCTATGCAGGTGAATGTTGGAGTACGTGCATCATTCTAACCTATAAAACAAATCAAAATGAAACATATTCCTTACATAAATGTTTTCTTTGTTGCATCACTTTTACTAATTGCTACTGGCTGTAGCAAAAAAATTGATGAAGCTTATCTCTGGCCAAATAAACCTTGGCAAGATGTAAACGATCAAGCACCCGTAGAAGATCTTTTAGCTGGGGCTATATCGAGTATGGCCAACACCGCCTCCGCTAATGGAAACAATTTCGGCCTGATGAATGACGGTCGCTATGTTGGTTCCTATATTCAGTTTTGGGCTTCAAACGGGACAAATAATCAGTATGACCGCATGGGTGGCGTTACTGGAACCAGCGATATCCTAGGCAGCATTTGGGGTATGCATTATTATACCTTGGGTCAAAATATTGGCACAATCATTGAAAAAGCAACACTAGAAAAAAAATGGGATTTTCTTGGCGTGGCACAAGCATTACGTGCTTGGGGTTGGTTAACACTAACTGACATGCACGATGAGGTTATTCTCAAAGAAGCTTTTCGAAAAGATTTACTTGTTTTCAAATACGATACACAAAAAGAGGTATACGAAGAGGTCAAACGTTTATGTAATGAGGCGATCATAAACCTGAACAAAACTGGTGACAACGTAAACCCTACAAAGCTTGCTCAAAGTGATGCTTGGGGAAATGGGGGCGACCTTAAAAAATGGAAGAAATTGGTCTACGGAGTGCTCGCACGCGTCAACCATAGAATAACTAATAAATCGATTTACAACCCCGAAGATGTTATTCGATTTTGCGACTCCTCCATTCAGAATAACAGCGAGAACACTTATGTTAAGTTTTCTGCAGCTGGTGGTTACGGCACTTTCAATTATATGGGCATTCGCCGTTTAGGGACAGGAGGCTTGGATAATACCGCCTCCCAAACACATAGACAGACCAAATTCATTGCCGATTTGATGTCAGGTACAAATAATCAGTTCCTCACTGGATCCGTTGACCCTCGTGCACCTTACATCATTCGAGAAAACTCCCTAGGAACATACAGAGGGGTCCGACCTGTCAGAGGAGCAGATGCTACCTTGTTGACTGCAGCTCAACTCCCCGCCTCTTTTTGGGGAACAGCTTTTACTGGATCTGCCTCAGGTTCGTCTGACGCAAATTGTCGATACATTTTTACCAATACCGGCCCCTATCCAGTAATGACTGCCAGTGAAATTCAATTCATCAAAGCTGAAGCACTGCATAGAAAGGGTGATAAGATTAACGCCTTGAGCGCTTATAGACGTGGGGTTGAACTAAGTTTTGATATGTTGAGAACAGTATATGAAACAAACGTTCCCGCATCCTTGCGCATGACAGATGCATCTCGTAACGCCTACTTAAATAATCCCTTAAACGTTCCAACGGCTGCCAATCTAACTCTATCCCATATCATGCTACAGAAGTATATAGCTATGTACGCATGGGGCGTTGTTGAAACCTGGGTAGATCTTCGTCGTTTCCATTATATTGACTTGGACCCTGTAAGTGGCCAACAAGTATATCGAGATTTCACCCCCCCAACGGGTACCGATTTGTGGGTAGATAACTTTGGAAAATTAGTTCAACGTGCTAGACCACGTTTCAACTCTGAGTACTTATACAATATAGCTGAACTTACCAGAATAGGTGCTCTAGCATTAGATTATCACACTAAAGAACAATGGTTCTCTCAACGTTAATCAACCCAACCAAGATTATTACCATGAAGCAATTAATTAATACTAAGAAATTATTTTACATCCTTTTGCTGGGTGTGATGGCCACCTCCTGCGCAAAAACCTTCGACGAAAAGACCATTCTAAACGCTGACTTGTCCAACAACAGCTCAGTACAGGTCTTTCTGACCACGGTGGGTGCAAACAGAAATTACATGCATGTAGATGGAAAGCTTGTAACCGGCGCAGTGCTGAATACCGTCTTTAGCACCTTGACTGGATATTCAGCCAGCTTGTTCCCTGCAACCGGTATTGGGCATTTTGTACCCGCTGGGCTTAGATCCTTTTTGCTGCGTGACACACTAAGCACCACCACGCAACCCCAACTCAACTTTGCACAGAACCTGGAGGCCGGTGCTTACTACACCACATTTGCCTATGACACCATCACCGCTGTCAAGCAAAAGACCGTACGTAATACTATTTCGATTCCTGCCGACAATAGTTGCCGGATTCGCTTTGCCAATTTTGCCTACAATGGAAATGCGCTTACCCCTGCAGTAGACGTTATTTCGCTGGGCAAGAACGAGATCGTAGCCACCAACGTCCGCTATACCGATGTGACCGAATTCATTGTTCACCCCTCGTTGCTGAGTGGCGAAGGATTTCAAATTCGTGAGACCGGTACCAGCAATGTATTGGCCATCACCACTTCTACTTCGTTAGTACCCAAAAGAAGTTATACGATCGTTTACAGAGGATCCCATCGTGCCACCAGCGGTACTAGTACACGGGCAGTAAATGTATTTGTGAATTACTAAAATACCCTATTACAGGAATTTTAAAACCGCCTTACAAAGGCGGTTTTTTTATGCGAAAAACAGATAGGCCAACCAAACCGAGGTCAGAATGCCGACCAGATCGGCCAATAGCATCGACCCGATCGCATAACGGGTGTTGCGTATGTTGACCGACCCAAAGTAAACGGCCACCACGTAAAACGTGGTATCCGAAGAACCTTGTAAGACAGAAGCTAACCGGCCGGCAAAAGAATCCACGCCGTAGGTCTTCATGGTGTCGAGCATCATACCGCGAGCGCCACTGCCACTAAGCGGTTTGATCAAGGCGGTCGGTAACCCATCTACAAATCGCGTATCGGTGCCCAGATAAGCGAATAGCTGCTTTACCCCATTGATCAGCACATCGAAGCTACCGCTGGTTCTAAGCAGGCTAATGGCTATGAGCATGCCCACTATATAGGGAATAATGCGAACCGCAGTTTCAAATCCTCCCTTTGCGCCCTCTACAAATGCATCAAAAACGTCTATTTTTTTATAGAGCCCCCCGAGTACGATCAGCACGAAGAGCATCAGAATAATGCCGTTACTAAGCTTGCCAGAAAAGAGTTGTGCAGTGGAGGCATCGAGCTTGACCACATAGAGCACCAGCAGGGCGATCAGCAGCGAAATACCCCCTACCCATGCCAGAATAACCGGCTGCAATAAATTGATGCGCTGCCTGAAAGAAACGATAAACAAGGCCGCCATGGTGGCGGCAAACGTGGCGATCATACAGGGAATAAAAATATCGGTCGGATCGGCCGCCCCCATGCCCGATCGATATGCAATGATCGTAACGGGAATCAGCGTAAGCCCAGACGCATGCAAGGCCAAAAACATCACTTGCGCATTAGAGGCCGTGGTCTTGCTGGGATTGAGCTCTTGCAAACTTTCCATGGCCTTTAATCCAAAGGGGGTTGCCGCATTATCTAAATTGAGCAAGTTGGCCGAAAAATTCATCATAATATGACCGGTGGCCGGATGACCCTTTGGAATATCCGGAAAGATGCGCGAGAAGAAGGGCCAGATGATCTTCGACAATAAGCGCACGCCCCCGGCCTTTTCGGCAACCGATAAAAACCCCATGAACAAAGCCAGGATGCCAATAAGAGGAAGGATAATGTCCAGTACGGCATTTTTAGCCGTCTCGATGACGCCATCCACCTTGCGAATCAACTTAGATTGAACGCCAATGTAGGTGTGGGCTTTCAACAACGGATAAAGCGACCGGTAATAACCAACAGAGTCGTCCGAACGCAGGTCATGTAACAAGTATCCTGCCTTTGCAGGTTGATCGGTAGCAAAAAAACCATACTCCTTGAGCAGATCCGGATACGAGGCGGAAAGCCCCATGTTCTCGGGCTGGCCCAGTGCATAATAAAAAACAGAATCGTAGCGATCGGACGATTTACCGGTCACCATCCGATTAAAGATCTTCTCATCGCCCGAAGCCATCCGAAAGGCCCCGACGGTAAAGGCAATGATCACAAAGGCAGACCAGATCTTGGTAAGTGTCATACGACCAATTTTTGATAGATTGAAGATACTGAAAACAGCAAGGAACGATCAGGGCCTGCGGTGGAATTCTTACCTTTGCGCGGCACAAACAAATCGACACCTATGGCACTTCAGGCAGGCATTGTAGGGCTACCCAATGTGGGCAAATCGACACTTTTTAATGCGGTCAGTAATAGCGCCAAGGCACAGGCCAGCAATTACCGCTTTTGTACCATTGACCCCAACGTAGGATTGGTCGATGTGCCCGATCCTCGGTTGACAAAACTGGCCGAGTTGGTGGTTCCCGATAAGATCATTCCCACCCAAATCGAGATCGTGGATATTGCAGGGTTGGTGCGGGGAGCCAGTAAAGGAGAAGGCCTGGGCAATAAGTTCTTGGGGAATATCAGAGAGGTAGATGCCATTATTCATGTGGTACGTTGCTTCGAAGACGAAAATATCTTGCGCGAAGAAGGTTCCATCAACCCGGTGGGTGATAAGGAGATCATCGATACCGAGCTGCAATTAAAAGACCTGGAGTCGATCGAAAAAAAGATACAACGTACCGAAAAGCAAGCTCGTATAGATCCCAAACTTAAGGCCGAGCTCGACGTGTTACTACGGTGCAAAAGTCAACTAGAAAAGGGACGCAGCATTCGGGAGTTAGCGTTGAGCAAAGAAGAAAAATCAGCCATTGCCGATCTATTCTTACTCACCGACAAACCTGTACTGTACGTAGCCAATGTAGACGAAGCCTCCATGCATACCGGTAATGCTTACTCAAAAGCTTTACAGGCCGCCATTCAAAGCGAGAATGCCGAGTTGATCATCATGAATAATTCGATCGAGGCCCAGATCGCCGAAATGGATTCCCCCGAAGACAAAGCACTTTTTATGGGTGAGTACGGCATGCAACAACCTGCGCTCGATCGCCTGATTCATGCCACCTATACCCTACTTAACCTGTTTACCTATTTTACCGCAGGCGTACAAGAGGTGCGAGCCTGGACCATTCACCAGGGATGGAAGGCACCGCAAGCGGCCGGTGTTATTCATACCGATTTTGAAAAAGGATTCATTAAGGCAGAGGTCATCTCGTACGATGACTATGTGCACTACGGCTCAGAGGCCGCCTGTCGAGAGGCCGGCAAACTACGAATAGAAGGAAAAGAATACATCGTTAAGGATGGAGATGTAATGCATTTCCGATTCAACGTCTAAGGAACATTCTTACTTGTCTTCGGTCAGACCCGCCATCATATACTCGCGGTTGAGCCTTGCGATATTCTCGATAGAGATCCCCTTGGGACAAACGGCCTCACAAGCACCGGTATTGGTACAAGCTCCAAATCCCTCTTTATCCATTTGGGTTACCATGTTAAGTGCCCGGTTCTTTCGTTCCGGAGAACCTTGTGGCAACAGTGCCAAGTGAGAAACTTTGGCTCCGACAAAGAGCATGGCCGAAGAATTTTTACAAGCCGCCACACAGGCACCGCATCCGATACAGGCCGCTGCCGCAAAGGCTTCGTCGGCCTTGTCTTTCTCAATGGGCGTGGCATTGGCATCGACAGCGTTACCCGTATTAACAGAAATATATCCACCCGCTTGTATAATGCGATCAAAGGCGCTGCGATCGACCATCAGGTCTTTAATTACCGGAAAAGCATTGGCTCTCCAAGGTTCCACCACAATAGTATCCCCATCTTGATAGGCACGCATATGCAATTGACAGGTGGTGTTTTGCTGCCAGGGTCCATGTGGCCTTCCGTTGATGTACATCGAGCACATGCCGCAGATACCTTCGCGACAATCATGGTCGAAAGCAATGGGCTCTTTTCCGTCTTTGATCAATTGCTCGTTCAACACATCGATCATCTCTAAAAAAGACATCTCAGAAGAGATATCCTTTACCGGATAGGTTTCGAAGTGACCATTGTCGCCGGCATTTTTTTGCCGCCAAACTTTGAGTGTCAAATTCATGGTATAGTGCTGCATAAATACGGCTATTAAAATAAAGTTTATTTGTAGCTACGCTGACTGGGTTTGGCCACCTCGAAGCTGAGAGACTCTTTGTTCAATTGCCAATTATTCTCGGACTGATAGGCCCAGGCCGCCACGTAGGCATACTGCTGGTCATTGCGAAGCGCCTCTCCTTCGTTGGTCTGGCTTTCTTCTCTAAAATGCCCCCCACAGCTTTCGTTACGATCGAGCGCATCAATGCACATCAACTCTCCCAGTTCAATAAAGTCAGCCACACGGCCTGCTTTGTCAAGTTCGGGATTCATCTCGTTGATAGAGCCGGGAATCTTTACATCGGACCAAAATTCCTTTTTAAGTTGGCGAATCTCTTCGATAGCCTTGGTAAGTCCTTTTTCGCTACGCGCCATACCGCATTCTTCCCACATGATCTTTCCTAACCGCTTATGAAAACTTTCTACGGTCTTAGTACCATTGATGCTTATCAGCCTGTTGATGCGGTCGGCCGCTTGTTGTTCTGCCTCTATAAAGGCGGGGTGATCGGTAGGGATCGGCTTGGTCGCAATTTCGTCGGCCAGGTAATTACCAACGGTATAAGGGATCACAAAATAGCCATCGGCCAGCCCTTGCATCAAGGCCGATGCGCCCAGACGGTTGGCTCCATGATCGCTAAAATTCGCCTCGCCAAGGGCATACAGACCCTTTACGGAGGTCATCAGCTCGTAATCGACCCAAAGCCCGCCCATGGTGTAGTGTACGGCCGGGTAGATGCGCATGGGAACTTCGTAGGGATTTTCGCCGGTGATCTTTTCGTACATATCAAAGAGATTACCGTACTCTTCTTTCACTACTTCTTTTCCCAATCGCATCAAGGTGTCGGTATCGGGATGTTGAATGCCTTGTTTATTAGCCTCGGCCTTACCGTACTTGTTGATGAGGTTATACTTGAAATCGAGATATACGGCCTGTCCGGTGGTACCTACGCCAAAGCCGGCATCGCAACGCTCTTTGGCCGCTCGCGAAGCAACGTCTCTGGGAACCAGGTTACCAAAGGCCGGATAGCGACGCTCCAGAAAATAATCCCGCTCTTCTTCGGGAATATCATTGGCCGGTCTTTTATCGCCAGTCTTGGCAGGAACCCAAATGCGTCCGTCGTTGCGTAACGACTCAGACATTAGGGTTAGTTTAGACTGGTGATCGCCACTTACGGGTATACAGGTAGGATGAATCTGTGTAAAACAGGGATTGGCAAAATAGGCGCCCTTTTTATGCGCTTTCCAGGCAGCGGTCACATTGCTACCCATGGCATTGGTAGAAAGATAGAACACATTTCCATATCCACCCGTACAAAGCAATACGGCATGCCCGAAATGTCGCTCGAGTTCGCCAGTTACCAAGTTGCGACAAATAATGCCACGAGCCTTGCCATCAATAACGACTACATCGAGCATCTCGTGGCGGGTATGCATGGTGACCTTACCGAGCGCAACTTGTCTTTCGAGTGCCTGGTAGGCGCCGATCAATAATTGCTGACCCGTCTGACCGGCCGCATAAAAAGTTCTTTTAACCTGCGTACCGCCAAAGGAACGGTTATTGAGCAGACCGCCATACTCGCGGGCAAAAGGAACGCCCTGGGCTACGCACTGGTCAATGATGTTGACACTTACTTCGGCCAACCGATGCACATTGGCTTCACGAGCACGGTAGTCGCCCCCTTTGATAGTATCGTAAAAAAGTCGGTAGACAGAGTCCCCGTCGTTTTGATAGTTCTTAGCGGCATTAATACCCCCTTGCGCCGCAATAGAGTGTGCCCGTCGGGGTGAATCCTGAAAACAAAATGCCTTTACCTGGTATCCGAGCTCTCCCAGCGAAGCGGCCGCCGAAGCGCCGGCCAAACCGGTACCCACCACAATAACCTCGAGTTTTCGCTTGTTGGCAGGATTGACCAGTTTGCAATGTCCTTTGTAAGAGGTCCACTTTTGATCCAGAGATCCCGATGGAATTTTTGAGTCGAGCATAGTTAGATCGGTTTCTTCGTAAAGATTATTTTATCCAGCCCATGTACATCGAAACAGGCATGAGTGCAAAGGCGAGTGGAATAAGTACAGAGAATAGCACACCGGCCGATTCTACCAACAAAATATAGCGCCCATTGGTAAGTCCCAGTGTTCTAAAGGCACTTTGAAAACCATGCAACAGGTGCCAGGCCAGGGCCAGACAACCCAGTACATACAAAATAACGACGGCCAAATTACCCTGAAACACTTGCAACATTTCTCCGTAGAGATTATGATACTCCTTTCCCTCTATTCGTACCGGATCGAGCCCGGTAATACGGCTGGGTACCCAAAAATGAGAGATGTGCATGACCAAAAACAAAAACAAGAGCGTTCCCAACAATCCCATGCTACGACTATACCATTTGCTTCCTTTGCTCCCCATCGCAACGGCATACCCTTTTTTACGTGCGGCCCGGTTAGACATTTCGAGAGACCATCCTTGAATCATGTGCAACAGAATACCGGCAAATAGACCGATCTCTAAAATTCGAGGAACGGCATTCGATCCCATAAAGTGGGCCGCCTTGTTGAACATAACCCCGCCGTCCATCGCAAAGATGCAAGCATTGAGCCCCACGTGCACCACCAGAAATAAGATCAGAAAAATTCCGGTAAGCCCCATTATCCACTTTTTGCCTACAGAAGAAGTAAATAACTCAGACCATTTCATCAGACTACGATTTTAAAAATTAAGCGACGAGTGCGGGTCAGCACCCTGTTGGTTCGTGGTGCAAAATTAACGCGGCAAAGCCGAAATCAGATAAAAGATTTAGGCTAAATACTAGGCTACGGAAGCCCTACTGCAAGAGATGCGGGCCCAAGATGGCCTCTACCTTTTTAAGCAAATGAAAAGGCCTGTACGAGCGCCATTCGGGTATATTAAAAACTTCTATAAAGTGATGGTTGCCGGCCTGTTTAAACTCGATTTCTGACTGCGAAGGCATATTTAAACAAACGATCCATCCCCCCATGTCCCTTAACTCTTGTGAAAGCTCTTCGTAGTAGTCAGTGCCACCACTATGAAAATTGAGCACGTTCTCTGCGATCAGTATAAACTTATGGATGCCTTCGTCGGAGAAGCGTTCCAAAACCGATCGCTTCAGAAGCATAATATCATTCTCAAGTGCATCGTTCCACTCGCCGATCAATTCAATAACGGCATAACGTTCTTCGTATTCGGCCATCAATACCTTGCCATATAATGTTCGGCTACCAAACTCATCCCACTGCGGGTGTATGTAATAGTTGTAGATGGTTTGAGAGAATTCAAATTCGGAATATTGCTTTCCAAAAAAAGGAGAGCGAGCATCTTCTTCGCTTAAATAAATGTGCTGCCAGTTATAAAAGGGCTCCAGCGTATGCATAGTTGCGTTACTTGCCTTCTAAAAATTGAAGCGCTTTTTTAACACTCCCCTTGCTCAGCAGTAATTTCTTCGCTTCTTCGTAATCGGACAGCCCCGATTTTTCCATGAGCATTTTGGTGCCGCGGTCCACTAATTTATCGTTGCTCAATTGCATATTGACCATCTTATTGTCCTCTACCCTGCCTAACTGAATCATTACCGCTGTCGATATCATGTTGAGCACTAACTTTTGTGCCGTTCCACTTTTCATTCGGGTGCTGCCGGTCCACAATTCGGGTCCCACCACCACCTCGATCGGAAAATCGGCCGCTTGGCTAACAGGGGACTGTGGATTACAACTAATACTACCCGTAACAATGCCGTGGCTGCGACAAGCCTCTAGGGCGCCAATCACATAGGGCGTAGAGCCGCTGGCGGCAATACCTACCACCACATCCCGGTCAGACACCTCGCACTGCTGCAGATCTTTCCACCCCTGGTCTTTACTATCTTCTGCAAACTCGACGGCCGTGGTGATGGCTTTCTCGCCTCCGGCAATAATTCCTATGACCAGCCCATAAGGCACTCCGAAGGTTGGAGGACACTCACTGGCATCCACTATACCCAGTCGACCGCTGGTTCCGGCGCCAATATAAAAAAGACGGCCTCCCATCAGCATTTTATCGCTGATAGCCTCGACCAAGCGCTCTACGTGGGGAATGGCCTTTTTAACCGCGGAAGCCACCGTGTTGTCTTCGTTATTGATATGGGATAGCAGTTCGTGCAACGGCATCTTTTCGAGATGCCGATACTCACTTGTTTGCTCTGTTATTCGTTGAAAAGACATAGCAGGTTTTAAGAATGATACCGAATCAGCCCTTGCATGGGATGCTGCAAGACCTGTCCGAGTTCAAATTCGTAAGCGTGGCAAAGTTGCTGGATTATATCCCGAAATCCAAATGCCACTCCACCGGTAAAATGCACCGGATACTTCCAGATCTCTTTGTATTTGCACAGATGCTGAAAGAAAAAATCGTTGAGACCGTCTTGGATGATATTCTCGATCATATAGTGTCCGCGGTTCTCGGCAAGAAACCGAGTGTAGCCGGCCAGGTATCGGTTGGGCAGCGGCTTTTTATAGACCTGCTCCAGTATCTCCGCAGCCGTCGTGGTAAAACTGGCATCGAAGCGAGCCCTAAGCTCTTCGTCGAACGTGTCGTACAAATAATACTGAATAACTTTTTTCCCCAGATACGCCCCACTGCCTTCATCACCCAATACATACCCCAACCCGGGGCTGTTACGAACGATCTTTTTTCCGTCGTAGTAACAAGAATTCGAACCCGTTCCCAAAATACAGGCCACCCCTTTTTGCGTACCGCACAGCGCGCGGGCCGCAGCCATTAGATCGTGAGTAACCGTAGACTTAGTATCGGGAAATACAATACCCAATGCCTTTTTTACCGCGCGCGCATTGGCAGGATTGGCACAACCGGTGCCGTAATAGAAAATATCGGTGATGCCCATGGCTTTAACGGTGGGCCATAACTCTTTTTTTAGCAGTGAAACGATCTGATCTGTAGATAAAAAATAGGGACTGATGCCTTGTGTAACGATCGATTTTTTCTTACCCCCGCGTAGCACACACCACTCCGTTTTTGTGGCCCCACTGTCTGCGATCAGCGTTACAACTGCCATAGCTAAATCTTAGTAAATACAAAGAGGGATTACCCTCAAATCCAGTAATTTGCGTCAAATTACAGAATAAGCGCAATAATGAGCAATAAAAAATGGAATTGGGCGCTCCCACTGGTTTTTTCTGTGGTGCTAATAGCCGGCATGTGGCTGGGGCATTGCCTAACGCTCAAATCGGGTCAGGACCTTTTTCAGAAAAATAAAGGCAGCGCTTTGCAAGAGACTCTCGATCTAATGAGGCTCCACTATGTAGATACGCTCAAGATCGATAGCATCGAACAACTTTCTATCGAGCAATTAATGGACCATCTCGATCCTCATTCAATTTATCTGGCTCCACAAGCGCTGGCAGCCGCCAACGAAGAGTTATCGGGCAACTTTGAAGGCATTGGCGTAGAGTTTACCATTCGAAAAGATTCTGTTATTGTAACCCACGTGATCTCCAAGGGGCCCAGCAGTGTGGCCGGACTCGAGCCGGGCGACCGCATTATCAAAGCCGGAGATTCCGCACTCACGTATGCAGGAATAGAGGCCGAACGCGTTAAAAATCTTATTAGAGGACCTAAGCGATCTACCATTACGATACAAGTATTCAGGGATGGAAAGAAAATAGAAAAAAAGATCACCCGCGGTGCGATCCCCTTACCAGCCGTGGATGCCGCCTATCTGATCGACGACACGACGGGCTATATAAAATTGAATCGTTTTTCTGAGAACAGCTACGAAGAGTTTATGGAAGCACTCGAAGACCTGCTGCAGCAAGGAATGCTTTCGCTAGTCTTTGACCTGCGCGGCAATGGTGGAGGATTCATGAACGAAGCCACCGACATGGCCGATGAATTTTTGGATGGCGACAAACTGATCGTTTATACCAAAGGAGCGCATTACCCAAAAAGAGAGTACCGCTGCAAAAGACCGGGCCTTTTTGAGAAAGGAAAATTGATGGTTCTGGTCAATGAAGATGCAGCCAGCGCCAGCGAAGTACTGGCCGGAGCGTTGCAAGACTGGTGCAGGGCTACGCTGGTGGGGATGCCCACCTTTGGAAAAGGGCTGGTACAAGAGCAATTCGAGCTCAGCAACCAATCGGCCATTCGGCTGACCGTGGCCCGCTATTACAGCCCGTTAGGGCGTAGCATACAGCGCTCGTACGAAAATGGAAACGAAGCCTATCATGAAGCAGCCGTCAATAGATCGCTGCAACCCCTGCTAAATGAAAATGACAGCATGGCCGCTATTTTAAAAAAGAAAAGATTTTTGACGGCCTGTGGCGACACTTTATATGGCGGAATGGGTATTATGCCGCACTTGTTGGTCGCTGTCGATTACCAAACGGATACCAAAAATTGGATCGCCAAAAATGATATTGCCCAGCTCGAGGACTTTACGGTCGACTTTTACAGAAGGCATCACAAGCAGGTACAAGCGATTCGAGCCGTTAATTCAATGGAAGCCGATCCACAGCTGCGTAATCAATTGACCAAAGAATGGAAAAGTCTAAACCCGGCTGCCAGTCCCCTACCCGTTGATATGTACAACTATGCCCTTGCAAGAATAGCCCGTTTCCGATTTGGAAACAACGGGTACCACCAATTGGTCAATCAAAAGGATCCCGTAATCGAGACCGCGCTAAAAAAACTCCGCGACTAAATTTTTTGCTGCCATGGACATTAAAAACAATATTCTAGAAACGATCGGAAATACACCGCTTATTCGGCTCAATAAATTAACCAAAGAAGTACGCTGCCCGGTGCTGGCCAAAGTGGATTATTTTAATCCGGGCAACTCTATCAAAGACCGGATGGCACTTAAGATGGTCGAAGTGGCCGAGCAAGACGGAAGACTCAAACCCGGGGGCACCATTATTGAGGGCACCAGCGGCAATACCGGCATGGGGCTGGCGCTGGCCGCTGTGGTAAAAGGGTACAAATGCATCTTTGTTACAACCGATAAGCAATCCAAAGAAAAAGCAGACATCTTAAAGGCCGTTGGAGCTGAAGTGATCGTTTGCCCGACTAATGTATTACCCGAAGATCCTCGTAGCTACTATAGCGTGGCGGCCCGATTGGCCAAAGAAATTCCCAATGCTTGCCACATGAACCAGTACGACAATCTGGCTAATCGATTGGCGCATTACGAGACCACCGGACCCGAGATCTGGCGTCAGACCGACGGCAAGATCACGCACCTGATATGCACGGCCGGCACAGGTGGCACCATTACCGGTACAGCCATGTATTTGAAAGAAAAAAATCCAGCTATACAGATCTGGGCCATCGATGTGTATGGGTCTTTGCTCACTAAATACTTTCGTACCGGAGAGATCGATATGAACGAGGTCAAGCCTTATATCAGCGAAGGGTTTGGCGAAGACTTTGTTCCCAAGAACTACGACATGCGTTTTATCGATCATTTTGAACAGGTAACCGACCGCGACGGAGCCGTTATGGCCCGAAAGCTCGCCAAAGAAGAAGGACTATTTTGCGGTTACAGTGCCGGCAGCTGCCTGCAGGGCTTACTACAACTTAAAGCCAGATTAAAGAAAGATGACCTGGCGGTTTGCATCTTGCACGACCATGGCAGTCGCTATGTGGGTAAGATCTACAACGATCAGTGGATGATGGAAAGAGGCTTTCTAGAGGTAAAAACCATTCGTGATATCGTGAGTGCCCGGGGCGCCAAAAAACTCATTAGCGCAGCGCCGGAGCATACCGTAGCAGATTGTGTGGAGCTCATGAAAAAATATGATATTGAACAGATCCCGATCATGCAGCAGGGCGAACCCATCGGGGCTATCAGTCAACAAGGACTTTTCAAAAAAGTATTCGACGATCCGGCCCTCAAGAATGCAACGGTGGCCCAGGTAATGGAACCTGCTTTTCCGGTGGCCCCTTTCGATACGGCAGCAGAAAAACTAAGGTTATACATTACGAAAGAAAACGGAGCGGTCATGGCCAAAGACGAAGCCGGCAACTATCATATCGTTACCAAATACGATGTAATTGCCGCCTTGGGCAATTAATGGCAAGTCAACTTTATTTTTTTTTAATTTGCGTTCTATGAAAAAATACACACCCGGTGTTTTATTTGGCGAAGAGCTCGCTGCCCTTTACAAAGATGCCAAAGACAATCAATTTGCCTTACCCGCGGTCAATACCATTGGCACCAACAGTATCAATGCCACGCTCGAAACGGCGGCCAAGGTCAACTCACCGGTCATTATTCAATTCTCGAATGGCGGGGCTCAGTTTATAGCCGGTAAGGGCATGCCAAACGATCAATTGCAAGGAAATATTCAAGGGGGAATCTCCGGAGCCCTCCATATTCATAATGTCGCCAAGTATTACGGCGTGCCCGTGGTATTACATACCGACCATGCCTCTAAAAAATGGCTCCCCTGGGTGAGCGGGTTACTCGATGCCGGTGAACAATTTTTTAAAGAAAAAAAGCAACCCCTGTTCAGCTCACATATGCTCGATTTGAGCGAAGAGCCCATCGAAGAGAACATCAGCAGTTCGGTGGCATTTTACAAACGCATGAAGCCCCTGGGCATGAGTATCGAAATAGAGCTGGGGGTAACCGGCGGAGAAGAGGACGGCGTTGACAATTCGGATGTAGAAAATTCAAAGCTCTACACCCAACCCGAAGATGTAGCCTATGCCTTTACCGCTCTGCAAGAAGTAGGTGATTTATTTACCGTAGCCGCCGCTTTTGGTAATGTGCACGGCGTTTACAAACCCGGCAACGTAGAGCTAAGACCCGAGATCCTAAACAACAGTCAGCGCTACATAGAGACCCAGTTAAAAACAGGGCCTAAACCCGTTTACTTTGTCTTTCATGGGGGCAGCGGCTCTCCGCAACACCAGATTCGCGAAGCGATTGGCTACGGAGCCATCAAAATGAATATCGATACCGATCTGCAGTGGGCTTTCTGGGATGGCGTACTGGCCAATTACAAAAAGAACGAAGCCTACTTGCAGGGACAGTTGGGCAATCCGGAAGGAGAAGAAAAGCCCAACAAGAAATATTACGATCCCCGCGTATGGCTGAGAAAAGGAGAAGAGGCTTTTTGCAAAAGACTCGAGGTGGCCTTCGAAGACCTGAACTGCATAAACCGAAATCAGTAAGTAATCGCAACGGAGCGTTTGATGCTCAGCATATCCTTCATTACCTTAACTCCCTGATCGAGGTAAATATCTTTTTTTAGATTTCCGATCCAGCTATTGAATCGTTCTTGCTTGGCGGTATCGGGGGCATATTTGTTCTCTTCGCCCGTTAGCGGAAACACCAACAGCGGTGTACGCAGTTGCTGCAACTTCTCGAGCTTCTTAACACTGGCCTTGACCCTGTCTTGCTCCTGCTGGTACTCGCTGAGCAAAAGAGGATACTTCTTGTCGTTTTGATCGGCCAGCCACTTTGCGGTCTGCCCGATCAAAATAAAGGTAGAGTCTTGAGCCAATCGCTTTGCTGCCATCTTCTTAATTTCTTCCGAATCAAAGCCCGGTGTCCAAGTAATAAAGCTGGTCTTGGCAATTTGATCCCAAGGCAATGCTTCGGGCGTATCTTTTTCGCGCAGCTTCATGTACTCATAATTATCCGGTATTACGATATCGGCCGCTACACCCCGAAGTTGAGTAGAGGCCCCTGTTATTCTATAGAATTTTTGCAAGGTAAGTTTCACCGAACCCAACTCATCACTAGAGGTAGAGAAGCCATAGATCGGATCAAGGCCAATATTGCGCTGTACGGTTCCTTTGCCAAACGTAGAGGTGCTGCCAATGACCATCGCCCTGCCATAATCTTGCATGGCCGCGGCAAAGATCTCAGAAGCCGAGGCACTGAACTCGTTGACCATAACGACCAGGGGGCCATCGTAGAGCACAGAGCGGTCTCGGTCGCTAAGAACGCTGGCCTGCCGATCACGGTCCTTGACTTGCACAATGGGGCCCTCTGGAATAAAAAGTCCTGCCATCTGTACAACATCGTAAAGAGAACCACCTCCGTTGTTTCGCAGATCGAGAATAACACCCGATACACCCTCTTTCTTTAGCTTTTCGAGTTCTTTGGCCACATCGGTGTAGCAGCGTCTTCCTTTGGGATCATCGAAATTGGCATAGAAATCGGGCAAGAAGATATAACCGACCTTGGCATCGCCCTCTTTGAGCACGGCGCTACGGGCATAGCCCTCGTCTTGCACGATCTTTTCCCGAATCATCGAAACTTCTTTCAGGTCACCGGAGGGCTTACGAATGATTAATCGAACCTCGGTATTTTTCTTTCCTCTAATCAATTTGACGGCGTCGGTGGTCATAAATCCGGTCAGATCGACGGGCTCTTCTTTTCCTTGCCCGACCTTAAGAATAATATCACCTGATTGAATCTGACCCGACTTGTAGGCGGGGCTACCCGTTACCACACTGGTAATCTTAATAGCACCGTCGTCGTATTGAAGCATGGCTCCGATACCAAAGAATTCACCGCTCATCTCTTCGTCGAAATAACGTTTGTCTACCGGCGGCATAAACTCGGTATGCGGATCCATGGTGGTCGTAATGGTGTTGACCAGCAAATTGAATTTATCGTCCTGGTCGAACTTTAAACGAAGCCGATCAAAAGTGCGGTCCATTAGCTTGCTTACTTTTTCGCGCGACTCTCTTTCGAGCGTAGAATCGGCTTTGTACACAAACCCCTCTTTTCCGTTGTTTTTACTGCGTAGTTCAAGGGCATCAGCATATCGTTCAAGCGTCATGAACTTAAGCTTTAGCCTCCAACGTTGCATCCGCTCGGCGGTAGACGTCGGAAACGAAAGCTTATCGGCATCCAACTCGGCCTGCTCGCTTACGGTAAAATCAAAAGGCTTTGCCAAAATATTTTTTGATAGTGTAGCGGCCTCTAGCATACGCGCATTAAAAATCTCTGCCGTCTTTTTAAAGAATACGACGGGTGATCCCTTTAGTTCATCATCTATTGTCTTTTCGTAGGCACGCAACTTCTCGATGTCGACGCTCAGCAACATATTTTTTTCGGGGTCCAATTCTTTGAGATAGCGGTGAAACACCTTTTGAGAGAATGCATCATCGATGGCTTGCGGACTAAAATGTCCTTCTTCGAGCATTCGTCCGACCAGTGCCATAATTTTTTCGTATCGACCGGGAGGATCGGAGGGGCCTGCTATGCCCACGGCATGTAAGGTCAGATAACCGAGGCCGGCCAGCAACAAAATCAAAATCGGTATTCGCTTCATATTCAACCAGTATTTTAAGGAGAGAATCATCGGTCTCAAAAATAGCATAAATTGACGGGTGTTTTTTTTGCATCTGCGAAAGTTGCTTACCTTTGCAATTCTTTAACCGAAAAGCCTTCACAAGAGGCGTTTTGGTTAATTACGGTGGCTATAGCTCAGTTGGTTAGAGCATCAGATTGTGGTTCTGAGGGTCGCCGGTTCGAACCCGGTTAGCCACCCCATAGACCCCGTCGAGCAGGCGGGGTCTTGTATTACGACATCACTATGCAATACTGGCCAATTTTTCTTATTCTCATTTCGGGCTTTATTGGATGGATCACCAATTGGATCGCCATCAAAATGCTTTTTCACCCACGCAAACCCATACGGGTATTGGGATTAACCCTACAGGGCATTTTTCCAAAGAACCAATCGCAGTTCGCGCAGAAACTAGGCAAGTTGGTAAGTGGGGAATTTCTATCGTTTGCGGACATCGAAAAAAAAATAAGTGAGCCGAGCAACATTCAAAAAATGATGCCGCTTATCGAAGCGCACATCGATACCTTTCTCAAAGAGAGATTGAGCGAACAACTGCCCATGATCAGCATGTTCGTAGGAGAAAAGACCATTACCCGGTTAAAAACTACGTTCTTGCAAGAGATCGAAAATCTGTTGCCCCCGGTCATGAAAACCTATGCCGGTCAACTTCGAACAGAGCTCGACCTAGAGTCGATTATTACAGAAAAAGTAGCTCATTTCTCTTCTGACCGCCTAGAGGAGTTGCTCTACCAGATTATGGCCAAAGAGTTTCGCTTTGTAGAATGGGTGGGCGCTATAATCGGCCTGTTGATCGGCCTTGTACAGGTATGGATCAGCAGCTGGGCCCATTAAACAATTTCCATTCATACTTGTTATGGACCAGTAGTCCCAAATAAGCTGAGGACCAATAGCTTAAACCCCTTTTCCCGTCTAATTGAAAAATCCCTACATGAAATACGCCCTTTTGGTTCTTTTTGCCCTTATCCCCTCACTTATTGCCCTTTCGCAACCCCCAATGGGCATGAGCAGAGGCGGCTCCACCGGCGGGGCCAGACCACAGGTAAATGGCAATTTCTACGGAAAAGTGCTAGAGGCGACCAGCGGAAAGCCTATAGAGTACGCCTCGGTGCAACTGCTTCAAAACAAATTTGACTCAGCCACCAAAAAGAGAAAGGACCAGGTAATTGCAGGAATGTTAACGCGCTCCAACGGGGAGTTCAGACTCGAGAACATTCCTGCCTTTGGACAATACAAACTTCGAATTAATGTGGTAGGATACACGACCTATGAGCAGCCCATTGGCTTTGACATTAAAATGCCGCAAGGAGGCAACGCCGATTTTTCTTCGATGCTTTCTGCCCTCGACAAAGACTTGGGCAATATCAAGATCAGCATTGCCGAAAAGACACTCGAGAATGTGACCGTCAACGCAGGCACCTCGGGGCTTCGGTTGGGTATCGACCGGAAAGTATTCGGCGTCGATAAAAACATCGTCTCAGCAGGAGGAACCGCCATCGATGTTATGCGTAACGTTCCCTCCATCAATGTGGACATAGATGGCAATGTGACCATGCGCAATAACACCCCGCAACTTTTTGTGGACGGAAGACCCACCGTGCTAACGCTAGAGCAAATTCCTGCCGATGCCATAGAGTCGGTAGAGATCATCACTAACCCTTCTGCCAAATTCGATGCCTCGGGTGGCACGGCAGGGATCTTGAACATCATCCTCAAAAAAAATAAACGGGTTGGCTACAGTGGCAGTCTTCGCAGCAATATCGACTCTAGGGCTCGTGTGGGTATGGGCGGCGACATCAACGTTCGTCAGAACAAACTTAATTTCTTTGCCAGTGTAAATGTAAACCAGCGTAAATCGATCAGCACCGGACTTACCGATCGAAAGACCCTAATTACCAATCCCAATACATTACTACACCAAGAGGACGAGAGTATCAGCATTGGGTACTTTATGTTCCTTCGGGCCGGCCTGGACTACTTTATCAATAACCGCAACACATTTTCGGTTTCCGTAAATAAAGGGGGCGGGCAATTCAAACCCACCAGCGAAGGCGATATTGCCATCGATTCGCTCTTTATCAATCCCAAAAAATCATTGAGTGAGCGCAACTCTTACTCGAGTAGTGAATTCGGATTTACCGGCATTACCACCAGTTTTAAGCACCTGTTTCCCCGTGCAGGCGAGGAGTGGTCCATCGATCTAATGTATAACCTTAGCAACAGTACCAACTTTAATCAGATTACCACCTTCTATTACGATAACCCCTTCTCTTCTTTTGCCAGAACCGCCGCTCAACAACAAGACGGCACCGGCGACAACGACAACCTGGTCATTCAAACCGATTATGTAAGACCGCTCAGCGACAAATCGAAATGGGAAGCAGGTCTGCGGGCCCAATTGAGGAATGTGGACAATCGAAACGATTTTTACCTGGTCAACGGCAGTACCCTATTTTATATTCCGGCCCTCTCTGTCAATTACAATAGCCACGATAATGTACTGGCCGCCTATAGCACCTACTCGAATCAGGTTAAAAATTTTGGCTATCAACTGGGGCTTCGTGTCGAAAGCAGTCGCTACGACGGAGTACTGCCCGACTTGAATCAAGAATTTAGTATCGATTTTCCGATAAGTCTTTTTCCTAGTGTGTTTCTGACCCAAAAATTGAAAAAGAATCAGGACCTCCAATTAAACTATACGCGCAAGATCAACCGGCCTAATTTCTTTCAGCTCTACCCTTTTACCGACTACTCCGATTCACTGAATTTGAACCGGGGCAATCCCAATTTGGTCCCTGAGTTTACCAGTTCGCTCGAGCTCTCTTATCAAAAAACCTTTGCTAACAAAGACAACTTTATCGCCTCGGCGTACTTTAAGCAAACCGATAATCTTATAACGCGTTACCAAGACAAAGAGACCAGTGCCACCTCTGGAAAAGAAGTATTGATCAATACCTATATCAATGCCAACAGTAGCTATGTAACAGGCCTCGAGCTGGTCGCTAAGAATAAACTGAAGTCTTGGTGGGATCTGACCACCAACTTTAATCTCTTTACCTCTGTAATCAAACTAAGCGACCCAACACTGGCCAATATAGATCCATTCGCCTCGTTCTTTATTAAACTCAACAACAGTATCAAACTGCAAAAAAGCCTTACCCTTCAGTTATCGGGCGAATACCAGTCTCGCTCGGTATTGCCTCCCGGTGGCAGTGGCGGCGGTGGTGGCGGTCGCTGGGGCGGCGGCATGGGTGGCATGTTCGGAGGGGGCATGTTCGGTCAGGCCAGTGCGGCACAGGGATATCAAAAGGCCAACTACTTTGTAGATGCGGCCCTTCGCTTTGAATTCGGCAAAAACAAACAAGCTAATCTTTCTTGGAATATCAATGATATTTTCAGAACCCGCCGTCAACAGATCTTCTCTTCTTCTGCCTTGTTCGTTCAAGATGTATTTCGCAGAAGAGACCCCCAGCTAATGCGATTGAACTTTGGCTGGCGCTTCGGAAAATTCGATCCCAATTTGTTCAAACGCAAGAGCAACAAATTGATGGGCGAAGGCATGGAAAACATCAATATGTGATCGAAAAAAAGACGATACATATTGTCTGTCCCGAGGCCCCCTGGCCCCTGACCAGCGGAAGCCGCATCGACATGTTTTACCGCATACGCTGTTTGCACGATGCAGGGCTGACCATCCTTTTACACTATTTTTCGGCGTCGGAGGGCCTTCATCCCACAGAGCTCAACCCCTATTGTAAGGCCATCTATATTTATCCCCTAGAAAAAGGAAGATCCCGTCAGTGGCCCGAAAGCATCAGACTTCGCTCCCACCCGGCCTTACTGGCCCGCCTACAAGAAGACCAGCATCTCATCCTTTTAGAAGGGCTTTCTTGTTGCGGACATCTTACTGCCTTATGTGGTTCGCAAAGAAAGATCTTGGTGAGGATACAGCAATTACGGCATCGCCATTTACTAGAAAAAGGAACGCAGACTAGAAATCCTCTACTCTGGCTGCGGTGGTTTATCGAAAGAAAAAAACTCTTACACATTAAACGTCATTTACCCGCCGGGGTACGCTATGCCTGTAGCAACGAGGAGCAGGCTACTTATTACCGCGAAAAACTGGGCATGCCCGATACGGTGGTATTGCCGGTCTTTTCTCCGTACACCGAGGTTCGGGCCAAGGAGGGCGTAGGAAGTTTCTGTCTCTTTCAGGGAGATCTTTCCGAAAAAGAAACCGAAAAAATGCTGGTGTGGCTGCTGACCAAGGTATTCTCCAGAGTGTCGATTCCCTTTGTGATCGCCGGCCATCACCCTTCTTCACGAATAGAGAAACTGGTACATCTTTACCAACATACCTGTCTGGTGGCCAATCCCGGAGAAGCTGAACTCGACGATCTCATCCAAAAAGCACAAACCAATGTATTACCCTCTTCGGTTAGTGCGGGTACCAGCCTTCGCATACTGCATGCGCTCGCTTTGGGTAAACATTGTATCTGTAATGCCAAGGCGTTAAAAAACTCCACGCTTAAAGAGGCCTGTTATAGTGCGGAGACCGCTACAGGAATAGCGTCGCTGATTACGCAGTTGCAACATCGGCCCTTTGGGCAAGAAGAGATTACACTTCGAAAAAAATTATTGAAAGAAAACTTCGATACGACAAAAAGCACGGCGGCCCTTATTGAATACCTAGTGTAGCATTGTCAATGACCTTACCCTGCTCGGTGCGAATAAGACGGGCAGGAAATTTCTGTACAACAATATAGTCGTGCGTAGCCATCACCACGGTGGTGTTATAATCGCGAGAAATATGAAACAACAACTTCATGATCTCGTCCGAGGTTTCCGGATCGAGATTTCCGGTAGGCTCATCGGCCAAGATCAGTTTGGGAGAGTTGAGTAGGGCACGTGCAATATCGACTCGTTGCTGCTCTCCGCCACTTAATTCGAAGGGCATCTTGAACCCCTTAGACTTAAGTCCCACCTTGTCGAGTACATCAGCGATCTTTTCGTTCATCAGACGCTCGTCGGTCCAACCGGTGGCGCGCAGGACGAACTTGAGATTATCATTTACGTTTCGATCGGTTAGCAACTGAAAATCTTGAAAGACCACCCCCAGATTACGACGCAGATAGGGGACTTTTTTCCAATCGAGTCCCCTTAACGAAAAACCGGCCACCGTAGCCTCTCCTTCGGTCAGCGGTAATTCTCCATAGAGCGTTTTGAGCAAACTCGATTTGCCCGTTCCGGTCTTTCCGACCAGGTACACAAATTCTCCTTTGTTGACCTGCAAATGCACATCGGCCAACACTAAACCGGAACCCTGGTAAATATTTACATGTCGTAGATCAATTATGGCGTCTGACATAGAGAGGTTTTATGTAAAATACTATCATTTATTCGCAATTGGTCAAAATTGAAGTCGCTCAGCGCCGGTCGCGATCTCGAGCGATTTGCTAGCCGCTTGTTCCACTCGACCAATAACCTGCGCCTCTACCCCAAATGCGCGAGCCAGCTCTATCAATGGTTGGGCGTTGGCCTCTGTCGTATAGATCTCCATGCGGGTTCCCATATTAAATACCTGATACATTTCGCGGGCATCGGCACCACTGGCTTTTTGAATAAGATCAAATACAGGGGGTGGCGTAAACAGATTATCCTTTACTATCCGCAAGGGGCCCGGCAGGTATTTTAGACATTTGGTCTGTCCGCCGCCGCTGCAATGTACCAACCCATGAATGGACTCAAAATGTTCCTTAATAAAGGTGGCAAGAACCGGGGCAAAAGTGCGAGTCGGGCTCAGCAACAAGTGACCGATAGAAACAGCTTGCTCATTGATGGTGATCGTATCGCTCAATTGATGAGGCCCGATATAAACAACCGATTCGTCAAGCCCATTATCGTACGACTCCGGAAAACGGGCACCATAGGTCTTATGCAAGCTGTCGTGCCGGGCACTGGTAAGCCCATTGCTGGCCAATCCGCTGTTGTAAGCCGATTCGTAGACCGTCTTTCCAAAGCTCGCCAACCCCACAATAACATCGCCGGGTTCAATTTTCTGATTGGTAATAAGCTTAGCCTTGGGCCAACGAGCCGTCATCGTACCATTTACGGTAATGGTTCTGACCAGATCGCCAACGTCGGCCGTTTCACCTCCCAGGTAGTGAATGTCGATTCCATAGGGACGCATGGATGCAAAGAAATCACGCGTACCCTCTATGACCGCTTCGAGCACCTCAGCGGGGATGAGTCTTTTATTGCGATCGATGGTAGAAGAAAAAAGTAAGGGAGAAGTAACCCCCACACAAAGCAAGTCGTCGAGGTTCATGACAATGGCGTCTTGGGCAATACCTCTCCAAACCGAGAGATCACCCGTTTCGCGCCAATATAGATACGCTAGTATGCTTTTGGTGCCGGCTCCATCGGCATGCATAATGTTGACCCAGTTGCTGTCGTTGCACAGATAGTCTGGATAGATCTTACAAAAGGCCTCTGGATATAGACCCGGATCGAGCCCTTGGGTAGCTCGGTGCACCTCTTCTTTCTGGGCCGACACGCCTCGTTTTGAATAAAGCGACATACTGGTGTTTAGCAATGAATTTGCAAAGCAAACTTACTGATTAATGCCCGTTCGGTCAACTCAAAACAGACAGCTATCTTTGCGGCCCATGAAGGTCCATTTTGATGTAGAGAACCTGCCCGATTTTACAAGAGCCGTCATTACGATTGGCACTTTCGATGGCGTACACTGCGGTCATCGGCAAGTACTCTCGGAACTTACAACTACCGCTAAAGAGGTGGGTGGCGAATCGGTGATCGTGACCTTTCATCCGCATCCGCGAAAAGTAGTCTCATCGGCTATATTGGGCATTCGGCTTATCAATACCTTAGAAGAGCGCTTAAAGCTATTCGCTACCCTATCGGTCGATCATGTGGTGGTGGTTCCCTTTACCGATGCTTTTGCCAACCTAACCGCCGAACAATACATTGCCGATTTTCTGGTACAAAAGTTCAAACCGCACACCATCATTACCGGCTATGATCACCAGTTTGGAAGAGACCGGTCGGGCAATTTTGAACTGCTCCAACAAATGGCCACAACCTTCAGCTACCATGTAGAGGAGATTCCCAAGCATGTGTTAGAGAGTATTTCGATCAGCTCGACAAGAATCAGAGAGGCGCTTTTGCACAGCGAGATCGAAAAAGCGAATCGGCTACTCGGCTACCCTTTCTTTTTTAGTGGAACGGTAGTGCATGGCAATAAAATCGGACGCACCATTGGTTATCCAACCGCCAACCTGCGTGTAGAGGATAGCGAAAAGATCGTTCCCGGAAATGGCATCTATGCCGTGTATGCGCAACCCCAGTACTACGACAGCCCCCTAAAAGGGATGATGAGCATCGGCTTTAGACCTACGGTAGATGGAAAAAACAGGGTCGTAGAAGTAAATTTGTTCGGTTTTGACGAAGATATATATGACCAGACCCTAACCGTTCACGTAAAAAGATACCTGCGATCCGAAAAAAAATTCGAGAACCTGCAAGCCCTTATCATGCAATTGCACCTCGATAAAGCGAATAGCTTGCAACTACTGTGATCAAAACTCGATCAGGTACTGAAGCTTCTCGGGCTCATCGAAAAAATCATCAATATCTACGTTGAGTGTAATTCTCTTCTTGTCTTCGGATAGTTTTAGAGACTTCCCCTCTGCTTTCGTAGCCGGGCGAGGCAAATTGATGATATAGGCAGATTTCATAGAGAGCCCCATGCCCGAAAGCTCACGCATTCCTTTTAAAAATTCATCATCTTGAGCCTTTGCGTACTTTTCTTTATTCAATACCCGCTTTATACTGCCAGCTGCGATCGAGAGATCGTAATAATTTTCAAAACTTCTGGGCGAGGGCATTTGACGACCACCGGTAGGAAGTTTATCGCCCAGTTGACGACGGGCCGCGTCTCCCAACAATTTTCCAGCTAGGGGCTGTATAATGGCCGCTTGCTCGTAATTGTCAAAGGGCATTCGAATGGCGGTTTTCATCTGATCGGCCCCGATATTCATGACAACAGAAAGACTGGCCTTGGCAACGAGCGCCTTTTCGTTACTAGAGAGCCCCTCTAGACTATCGGCAGCCGCAGCCAACGCAATGACCGTATCCATTTTTTGTTTATCCAACGAAGAAAGGTCCTGCGCCGCTCCCATTTGACGAGCCAGGCCCAACAGTTCTCCCATATCGGTCGAAGAAGCAAAGAGGCCTCCCCCATTTTCATGAAGTGTTATCTCCTGGGTGTTTTCTAAACATCCCGTTAACAGAAAACTCAAAAGTAAGGTTCCAAAAAATTGTATTCGCATAGACTAGATTTATAAAAGAATTTTCATGACCAGTTCTTTTAGCAACGAGGCATCAGTAGCGCCGGGCGTCCCCATCCCTACCGATCGCAAATTATACTGATGAAGCAAGAGCAGCACCTTCTCTGTAGCGGCATAGTCAAAATTACGGGTGGCAGATTTGTAGTCCTTTAAGAAAAAAGAAGGCACGCCAAGCGTTGCTGCAATCGCCTTATCATCACCCCCATTTACCCCATAGAGCATAAACACCTTCGAGAAAAAACCATACAACGAGGGTAAGATTAGCTGGATGGGGCCCGCTTTGGGATTGGCCTCGAAGTAACTTACAATTCGTAGACAACGGGCCGTATCTTTCTTTGCCAGGGCCGATTGTAGTTCAAAGACATTGTATTCTTTGCTGATACCAATGAAGCGCTCAATATCATCTGCGGTAATGGTCTTTCGGTCGGCCAAATTAACGACCAGTTTCTCAAGCTCGTTCTCTATTCGCTGCATATCCGACCCAATATGGTCAATAAGCAGGCTCAGCGCCATGGGTTGTATTGATAAGCCTTTAGTTTGCACCAGGGCTTCGGCAAAGGCGCGCAAATCTTGCTCGTATAACTTTTTTGTACTGACCAGCACCCCTTTGTCTTTGATCAGTTTGGCAAATTTTCGCCGGTTATCCAGTTTTTTTTCTTTGTAACCGATTACCAAGATCGTGGAGTCTAGGGGTTGCTCGAGATACGATTCGAGTTTATCGATATCTCGCATATGCTGCGCCTCTTTGATCAATACCACTTGTTTTTCGGCAAACATGGGGTACCGCTTGCAGGCATTGACCACATCGGGCCAGGCAGCATCACGACCATAAAATACACTCAGATTAAAAGAAGCCTCTGCATCAGAAAGCAATTGATGCTCTGCGTAGTTCAATACCTGGTCAATATAGTAATCCTCTTCGCCCTCCACCCAGTAAACGGGCTTCCATTTTCCTTTCTTCCAATCGGCTATAATGGCAGTGGCGCTCATAAAACACTAATATACAACGATTCGAAAACTATCAGCCAAGCACTGATCAAGTTCAGGGGGTAATTTAAGATTAATTTCACACAGTACTATAGGGCATTTGCTAATTTGCAGAAGCCATCACTTTCTTATTTACCCACAAAATCCATTATGTATGAATGCCCCTCTTTCAGGCCGCCCCGACGATACCCAATCTTCGGCTGCCCTCAAAAAAAAGAATACCATCATCGTGTTGCTCTCGGTAGCACTGGTTTTTACCTGGGCTTATCTTCTGTGGGATAAAAGCCAGAGTCGAGACACCATTGCGTTGCAAGCCGTTCAAATTGAAAATCTCGATGCAGACAAAGCGGCCATTCAAAAGGAATTCGACATGGCCATTATTCGCCTTGACTCCGTAACCAACACCAACACCACACTCACAAACCAGGTGGCCGAGCAACAGCGCGATATTGAATCGCAGAAGACCGCCATAAAAAAAATACTGAGCGACCGCAATGCCACCAAGGCCTCTCTCGACAAAGCACGAGGAATGGTTAGCGACTTAAATGGAAAGATCGCCGCCCTCGAAAACCAGATCGCCGTTCTAAAACAAGAGAACCTCGAGTTAACACAAGCCAATACGGCACTGCAAGGAGAAAAAGAGGGGCTGGAGCAAGACCTGTCTAAAAGTGCAGCACAAAATGCGGAGCTGGCCAAGACCGTAGATATTGGTTCTACTTTTTCGGCATCCTCTATTCAGATCTCTTCGATCGATGTAAAACCAAGCGGAAAAGAGAAGCTTACCGCTAATGCCAAGCGGGTAGACAAACTACTGGTTCGATTTGATGTAGAAAACCGAATTGCCCCTTCTGGGCCGGCCGACATGTACCTGATCGTTACCGACCCGGCCGGAAAAGTAATTACCGAAAAAGGATTTATGCTGCCCACCCGAGAAGATGGAGACCGATCGTATACAGCACTAATTCCTGTAAACTACGAAAAGGGGACCCGACAAAAAGTAGAGTTTCCGGTAAGGGCCGGACAATATAATAAAGGCACCTATCGACTGGAGATCTATCATAATGGCTTTAAGATCGGAGAGAGAAGTTGCCCACTCAAATAAAAAGAAAGGTCCCGCCAGCTGGCGGGACCTTATACTTATTACCCGATAGTTTTATTGCAGACCGTAAAGGCCGGAACAATTAGAACAGGTTGTATCCATAGCTCACATAGTACAGACCACCCACAGCGGGGCTTCCGAAACCAGTACGCTGGTAGTTGTTGGCAATGTTGGTACCACCCACACGGAAGGTGCTCTTGGGATTCTTGGCAGGACGATAGGTAACCTGTGCATCCCACCAGCCAAAAGCAGGCAGTGTGCCGGTAATGAACGTGCCTTCGTAGTAGTTACGATCTTGCCACTTGTACACTACGTTAAAACCAAAGTTCTTGTAGACATTGTCGTTACGAAGACCAATGTTGGTGCGGTAGCGAGGGGCATTAAAATAAGTTACCACATTAGGATCAACCTCACTGAGTCTGTCAGAGAACACGTTTCCGTAGAGTACGTAGCGCTTGACCCACTGATACTCAAATCCTACACCCCAACCGGTAGTGGTCACAGCATCGGCAGAGTTCTGAACATAAGAGAGGTTGGTACTGCTAAAGGGAGAATAAAGATCTGAGTTAGCACCGGAACGAGATTGCACCAAGGCTACACCCACTAAGAAATCTTGATAGCGGCTATAATAGATATAACCATCGATCAGCAATTTCTTGCCAATAACCCCTTTATACCCCAACTCGTAAGACTTAACAGTCTCGGGCTTCACTTCTTGATACTTAGCTCTCACTAAGCGAGAAGAGTCTCCCAACGATCCGGAGCGGTAAGCGAGTACACTGGCCGCTGTATAGCCGGGACGAGTTGAATTCAGCTTGTAATAATCTTGGAACTGAGGCAGACAGCCCATCAGCACACCCGAACCGGTCACTAAACTGATATACTGGTTCTGGTTGGTGGGGAATCGATATGAGGTTTGGTAAGAAAGACGAAGAAAGTTCTCTTTTGCCACTTTGATTACAGCAGACAAACGGGGTGTAAAACGACCCTTGAAATTGGTTTGTCTATCGTAGCGACCAGAGGCAGAAAGAGTGAGTCCATCATCAAAGAATTTCTTTTTCAATTGCATGTATCCGCCATACTCATTAATACGGATCAATTGGGCCGTATCGGCAAAGAGCGTACCCTGCGAATTGAGCACATATTGTTTCCAGTTGGTACCGACCATCATCTCTACCTTGTCAGAGAAACCAGCCATATCAGAGATATTGAACTGGGTCTCGACACTCCACAGGTCCGTCTTGTCTAAGAAGAGGGCACCTCCTTTACTAATAGGAGTACTCTTGATCTGGTTCACAGCATCGGTATATGCCTTGGTGCCAGGTATTAAACGGGTGGCATCGGCAGAGGTGCGAGCGGCTTGGTGCAATTGAAAACTGCTGGCGAGGCCTGAATTCAAACGCATGCCCTCAGAGAAGGTTCCAATATAAAGCGGGAACCAGTTGGCACTCGGAGCTGCTCTTTCATTTAAAAAGGCACCCAATGCAGAAGCATTGTAAGATTTACCAGCATTCTCTTGTGTAGTGTACCCGCGAACAAACCAGTTCTTATGACGGAGCTCTACTTTGTGCTGCCCCATACTTAAGTTATTAAGTGAGTAACGATCAGCACCTGTGTAAACAGTTGTTCCAGCACCAATAAAACTATTAAAAGAAAGTTCAAGGTTGTCATTGAACTTATAGTGAATACCTCCGTTAAAACGAATATTCAGCGTATTGTAATCCACTAGTTGCTGCTCCTCATAACCCGTACGAGAAACAGTTGCGTTTCCAAAATAATTATTCTTTAACCCGTTATAGAAAGGGAACATTTGATCGATCAACGGCTTTAACTGAGGGCTGTTAATAGCCCCCAAAACTTGAGCCGGGAAAAATGGAAAAGCATAAAACCCTTGGCGTTGAGCCTCGGTGGGGAAACGAGGATTTCCAATAGCACCATAATAGGCATTAAGCAGTGATACTACATCAAGCGATCCGCCTGTCGCACCTAGAATACCGCCGCGAATTGATCCCTGTACAAAATTTGCAAAAGCATTCATGTTTGCAGCGGTCTCATCGCCATACATGTTGATGCCATTGAAGTCTGAATTGCTGGTACGATTACCGGGAGCAACGGCACTCAAAATACCGATCTGGGTTTTGTTGCGATAATCTTCGGCTTCCCAATCGGAACCTTTTACCATAGAGGCCGCCAGTTTAATAGCCAGCTTGTTCTTGTAGGCCTTGGCCCAACGGAACGACCAGTCATAGAACGGTGCTGCTGCACGTTGCTTTTGATCGACGTGCATCATTCCCTGCTTAATGTTGTAACTAAGCCCTTGATATTTGAATGGGTTCTTGGTATTGATAAGAACGGTACCGTTCATACCCCCCGAGCCGTAGAGCGCAGAAGAAGCTCCTGAAAGAACCTCTACACTTTCTACATCGAGGTCAGAGGGCCCTACCATGCTACCCACGGCAAAGTTCAGACCGGGTGCCTGGTTATCCATTCCATCCATCAATTGGTTTAAACGCGTGTTACCACTACTTACGAAACCGCGGGTCGTGACCGTACGGAAAGTAAGAGAGGCCGTGTGAACGTCTACGCCTTTAAGATTACCGAGTGCCTCATAAAAGTTAGGTGCGGCCACATTGCGAAGAGCGGTACTGCTGAGACGCTCAACGGTAACAGGAGACTCCAACAGACGTGTGGGCGTACGGGTGGCAGCCACCACCACTTCCTGTCCTAGGGCGTTGTTGACTTTGAAGTCTACGACCAGGGCTTGAGAAGCATCCGATACGCTTACCTCGGCATCGAGGTAGCCTACCGAAGTAAAGACAAGCACGGCCGGCAATTTGGAGACACTGATCGAAAAGGCTCCGTCAGCGTTGGTGTAGGTACCCTGCGAGGTTCCCTTAACGGCAACCGAAACGGCGGGTACGGCTTCTTTTGTATCGCTGTTACGAACAGTTCCTTTTAACGTAACTGTTTGAGCGTAAGCGGAAAACATAAAAAGTAACGCCGTAAGCGAAGAAGCTAAATAAAGGTAGCTTTTTCTCATATTTCGAGATTTTGGTTTTAAATAGAATTGAAAAGTACAATATGTATGGCGTCTGTAAAAATTTAATTTTTAACTAGAAACGAAGGTTTAGCGTACCCCTCAAACCCTTATTTTCGGGCTATGGCTACCCCTCCCTTTTTATTTCCGGGTCAAACGGCCTTTTACAGCGGTAAGGTCAGAGATGTATACAGCATCGGTAAAGACTGGCTGGTGATGATCGCCTCTGACCGAATTTCGGCCTTCGACGTCATTTTACCCAGACCTATTCCCTTTAAGGGCCAAGTGCTCAATCAAATTGCGGCCTATATGCTCGAGGCCACCCAAGACATTTGCCCTAACTGGCTGGTCTCTTCGCCGGCCCCCAATACCTCTGTTGGAAAACGATGTGAGCCCTTTAAGATCGAAATGGTCGTACGCGGGCATCTTACCGGACATGCCTGGAGAACCTATGCCTCAGGCAAACGCGTGCTCTGCGGTATGCCACTGCCTGAAGGGATGAACGAAAATGATGCATTTGACAAACCGATCATTACGCCCAGCACCAAGGCCGAAGCCGGACACGACGAAGACATTAGCCAAGAAGAAATTATTGCACAAGGACTGGCGAGCGCAGCGGAATGGCAACAACTTACCGATTATGCCCTGCGTTTGTTTGCCCGCGGACAAGCCATTGCCCAGCGACAGGGATTAATTTTAGTCGATACCAAATATGAATTTGGAAAGATCGGCAACAGTATCTATTTGATGGATGAAGTACATACCCCCGATAGTTCTCGGTATTTCTTCTCGGACGGTTTTAGCGAAAGACAACAACGAAAAGAACGCCAACCCCAACTTAGCAAGGAGTTTGTACGCGAATGGCTTATTGCCAACGATTTTATGGGAAAAGAAGGCCAACAAGTACCCACGATGAGCGATGAATGGGTCGATACGATCTCGAAGCGATACATTGCATTATACGAAAAAGTGATCGGCCAACCCTTTGTGCCCTCGCCCCTCACCCATGAAGCCCTTTACGAGCGTATCTGCGATGAACTACACCGATTGACCGCTTGAGCCCGGAGGCTCTTTCGAGGACAATAGTGGCAGGCGGCTTCTCGATTTATTAAAGATGTGCTGCCCTTTGTCAACACCTTTTCGCAGCTTCTTTCTCTCTTCGGCTGGCAATGATGCTACCTGCAGACAAGCGGGGGTACAACAGCCCTTTAACGTCAAGGCGCAGCTCTCGCACTGAATAAAAAGCAGATGACATCCTTCGTTGGCGCAGTTAACATGGGTATCGGCAGGTGCACCACACTGATGACAATGTGCGATTACATGGTCGGTGATCCGCTCGGAGAGTCGCTCGTCAAAAACAAAATTTTTTCCGATAAATAAATTATCCAGTTGCTTCTCTTTTACCTGCCGGGCATAATTGATAATGCCGCCCTCTAGATGAAATACGTTTTTGAAACCGTTGTGCAACATATAGGCCGAGGCTTTCTCGCAGCGGATTCCCCCGGTACAATACATAAGAATGGTGGCGTCTTTTTTATCGCGCATCAGATCGGCCGCCAGTGGCAATTGCTGGCGAAAGGTGTCTGAGGGTATCTCGATCGCATCTTTAAAATGGCCTACCTCGTACTCATAGTAGTTACGCATATCAATGATGATCGTTCGGGGATCTTTGGCCATCTCGTTGAATTGCTCCGGAGTTGCATAGCGGCCTTTGCGCTGCATATCAAAGGCAGGATCGGTAATTCCATCGGCCACGATCTTATCTCTAACCTTGATATCGAGTACAAAAAAAGACCGGCTGTTATTGTCTACCGCTGTATTAAGACGAATGCCTTTTAAGGGTTCGATCCCATAAAGCGTCTCTTTAAAAAGGGCAAGCTGTGCCGTTGGAACACTGATCTGTGCGTTGATCCCTTCGCGGGCCACATAGATTCTGCCTACTACGCCGACCGAGTTGAGTAGATGGTAGAGTTGATCTCTGAAACCAGAGGGATCAGTAATAAGAAAATAATGATAGAACGATACCGTAGTGCGAGGCGTAGGGTCGTTAGACATACGCTCCTTGAGCTCCTTGCGGGAGATACGGTTGTGTAAAGCCTTCATAGGTCGAATTTTAGTTCGCTCTGAACCCCAATGGCAGGTTGGGCAAAATTCTAAAGCAACGCAAAGATAACAAGACGCTGCTTACCGAATAAGACTTCCTGTAACTCCCAAGCGAAGGGCCGATTGCATGGGGCGGCCGGGCAAGTACGAAAAGATATAATCGATCCGAAACAACTTGAACAAATTATCGACGCCGGCATACCACTCAAAATACCGGGTGTCGTTGTTTACATAACAGGTGTTCAACCCCGTCAGCAAATAGAGATTCAACTTTTTAATGCCGGGAATCTTATTGGTAAGAAACCCTTTGAGATTGTATTCGGCATGCGCCAAGCCATAGAGCGGACGGGTATTGCTTAACTGATACATAGGCAGCAACTGAAAACTATTAAGATTACTAGTGCCGAATTGCCAGTTGTTGCCATTAAAATGAGTATAGTCGGGCAACTGCACTTGCTTATCGTTAATAAACCCTCCCCCACCGATGCGGTACCGAAAGGCTCCTTTCAATTTTAGATTAAGTTGATCGGTTATATCGAGTCGCCATTTTATAAAAGATCCATCGCTGCCGGCGATCCCCTTGACCGACTTTGTGAGTTGCAAGAAAAAGATAGGCGATTTACCCCCGATGTTGATGGTACGCTGCGGTAATTCAATGTAGCGTGCCCCGGGCTGCCAACGCAGACCCGCGCTGATCAAAAAGACCTGGTGCGGCACAATATTACCAGCCACGATCTCGGTTGGATAATTGGGCGAATACGTTTTGCCTACTTTGTCTCGGAATGTAAAATCCGTTACATTGTCGAGGGGAGAACGACTGGCATACTGTACAGCAGCATTAAAAGTAAAGCCCGCTCCGATACCCGACACAAAACCCAGTCGCGAAAAAGAAGAGAGATAGGTCTTAATAACATTGTCTTCGTAAAACAAACAAGCGATGGTGTTATTTCTTTCGTCAATAGGACTCTGGCTATTGAATTGTTGCACTTGTCGGCCAAACGACAACGAAACTGACCTGGAGAATCTAGAACCAAAGGCATAGGTAATACTGGCCCTGGGATTGAACATTTTATTTCCAAATCCATAGCGCAGCCCTACCCCACCGCTCAAGGAGCGGCGCGAACCTCCGGTATCAAGATCATGTCTCCAAGTAAACTCGGGCTGCAAGACCCATCCTTCGGCCGGATTAAAATTCAATTGTTGAATCAGGGGATTTAGCGAAAGGGAACTGATGGATCCCTTAGCATAAAGCGGCTGCCCCAGCAAAAACAATTTTGGTATCGTAAACTTGTTGCGCACCCTATTGAGCGAATCGAGATAGCGAGGATCTTTTTGTATCCGCTCTAAACTATCTTTTGTGGCGTAGTCCTTTTTTTCGTCGGCCATTAACGGAACGGGCCGCATCGATTCCCAATAGGTCAAGTCGCGCTTGTTGGCACTGTCGGCGTATCGAAGCAGGGTTCTGTCAAAAAATTTCTTGACCCACTGCGGACGGGTATTGTAGTCGGTATAGACATTGACAAAACTACCATAGGCATCAAATCCAAATTTCTTACCCGCCGGATAGAGCACCTGGCTATACAGTAACCAATCGCCTCTTTTATCTTGTTGATATAATTGCACCAGGCGAAGGGTGTCGAGTAATTCCATCTGCTGTTGACGGGTAAGCAACAGATCGATCGAGTAGAGTTGCCAGTCATCTTCTACAATGGTGACCTCACCACTAAAGAGCGGCTCCATCTTTCTGCGAGGGGTCACTTGAATACGACTGATGGCTTTTCCGTTCTCGTAAAAAGTGCCCAGCAATTTGTACTTATAAAAGGAAAGAGCATTCGCTGCCAATGGTGATACAAAGCCACGGGGATTGATGCGAGAAGAGATCATGACATTGTTCTGATACAAACCATACTGATCCGGTACGGCCAAGCCATAACCATCGCTGCTACCACTTACCTTGGATGAGACCACCTCTACCTTTCGCCTCGAGGGTCCGTCGATCGCAAACTGCGAAACGGTTTCAGACAAGTAAATGATCTTTTGCTGACTGGAATCACCATCCTCGAAATCGACCTTCTCGCCTAAAAACTTTTTAGGATAAGAACGAAGTCGAAGCTGCCCCTTCGAGTACACCTGACAACGAAAGCTGCGCGTTCTGTCAAGATTATCTTGTTGTTTGGCAATGGTACTTCGGATAATCTCGTAGGCAGGATCCTCTCCTTTGGTAAGCACCACATCGGGCATCAGCAACGCTTGTCGCTGCAATACAAAATTGAGTTCTACCTCTTCTTGCTGTACAGTAACCGACAGTTTTTCTTGGGCGTAGCCTACATACTGACAAAGCAGTATGTATTTTCCGGAGGAGAGATTTAATTCGTAACGACCCTGGCTATTAGCAATGGCACCCTTGGTAGTGCCCACGACCAAAATAGAGGCATACGGTAAGGGTTTGCCCTCTGCATCGGCAACCAACCCTTTGATCAGCGTAGCGTTTGCGCCAACAGAAAAAAACAAAAAGAGAACAAAAGAAAAAGATCGCATCATACAAAAAGAGAAAATGACCAGGCCAACTATTTTTGAACGGAAGCCCTTGCATAATGACCGCTTAAGGCAGCCAATCCGGCGAGCAGTCCTCCTACTGTTCCGGTTATGAACAGTAAAGCAGCGGCCGAACCACCCAAGGGCAGTACCAGCGCGATCTTTTGCGAAAGCAAACTTTGATTTTGCCAATCGATCCACCAGGCAAGACCACCCCAGGCCATAAGCATGCCCAGAAAACCGGCAGCAAATGTTTTAGTGGCAGTTTGGTGCACCGTTGCGCCGACCAAAGCAGCGGCCACCACAAATCCCCACCAGGGAACAAAGGCGGTTGTGCCGAGCCCTAAACCGGTAAGAAAGGTGAGCAGCAAAGCGATACTGAATTTCATAAAGATTCGTTTATGATTTTTTAAATTGAATGACCCCTTTTACGCGGGCATCACCCCGCTCTTCTGCTCGCATCATCCAAAGCGGATGATAAGCGCCCTTTTCCCATACAGAAATATAATCATCATAAAAACGACTACCTGGATTGCCGCTTTGCCCACCGGGATAGACTCCCCAGGCCTCAGTTTTATTGGTAAGATGAACCACCATTCGCCAGCTGGGTCCGTGACTATGTTTGATGGCGTTGACTATATTGCCATACCCGCCCACCTTTAACCCTTTGCGCGCAAAGGCCGGTAATGCGTCTTTTAGCAAGTGATAGACCGATGGGTTCATAGATAAAGACCATTCCAGTTTTTGCTCGGCCGATTTTTTATCGAGCACGGCACAAGCCCGCTTAAAGGCGATCGTTATAATATCGGGCAGGGTCTCTACCGCAGGAGTGCGCACATCGTCGGCAAATTGCAATGCACTGTCTTTTACCAGTAACTCAAGAGTAGCTTGTTCGGTGGGCCAAGTGGCCATGGGATCCATTTTGGTCAACTCGTCTTTCCAAATAGCCGATTGCACGCTATCCCAAAAACACTGAAACACCGTTTGTCCGATACTGCTGGGAGAGGCCAGCAGATCCCAAGTAGCGAATGTTTGCAAGTATCCTTTTTCGAGAGCGGTAAGCTGATCGGTTCTCACATGCTTTAACAAAACCGGACGTAGATCTTCGGCCGAGGTATTAAAATAATCCTGATGAAGCTTCATCATATCTTCTGGCGTAATCTGACTCATGGCCGCCAGTTGCTTATCAATGCGAACACCACGGGCGGTAATATAGGCTCCCGGAATAAAGTAAGGGTACGTGCTGTCGGCGGCGCGCTGGTTGGCACTTTGTAAAAATCCTCTTTCGGGATTTAGGCTATGTGGATTTTCTTGTTGTGGAATAAAGCCCTGCCAAGCATAGCTACTGTCCCAACCCGGCATCACATACAAACCTTGCCCGGGCCAGCGTGCCGGAAAACGACCCTGTTGCCAAATGGCAATATCGCCCGACTTAGCGGCAAATACGAAATTTTGACCGGGGCATTGAAACGTACGGATCGCCTCTTCGTAATCGGCATAGTTGCGGGCATGATTTAACTTGTAAAAGGTCATCCCTTCGTTGCTGGGATCATGCGCTGCCCAGCGCACGGCCAGATTCATTTTTTTGGAGTAGCCATTCGAAAAACTTGCATCGAACATAACGGGCCCAAAAACAGTATAGGCCACCGTATCGTATACCGTAGTGCTATCTTTGACCCTGATCTCTTCGATACGTAACCGAGTGGGCTCCCATTTTCCGTTGTACCAGTACTCTTTTCTAGTATCATCTTTAAAACGGATCTCGTAATAGTCTTTTACATCGCGCTGTGAATTGGTAACCCCCCAGGCAATGCTGTCATTGAATCCAATAATGACCATCGGAGAACCCGGCAGGGAGACCCCATAAACAGAACTGGTGGGAGTGGTCAGTTGCATCTCGTACCAAATAGAAGGAAGCGAAAGCTCCAGATGAGGATCGTTGGCCAAAATAGGCGCGCCACTTTTGGTCTTGCTACCCGCTACGACCCAGTTGTTGCTTCCATTGTCGGGATCGGGTTGATAATGTGAATGCGCAGCGATGGTATCACGATGACTAAAGTAAAGGGAATCGGCACTGGCCGGGGCCACCGGAACAACAGCGGGCTTAGAAAAAGCCGAGCCCATGGGTACAATGGGGAGCAGCGAATCGGGCACCTGCGGATACAGACGTTTTAGCTGGTCGGGCAAAAAGATCAACTTAGCATTGGTATTTGAGAGGTCATTTTCCGTTCCGGAAGAAAGCATTTTTGCCATCATCTTTAATAAAAGAGCCGTGCGCAGGTTAGTCCAGCGCTCCGGGGTCGCATTCATTAATTTATATTCGATGGGTAGCTTAGCCTGCGTAAGTTGATCGATATAGGCATTAACACCAGCGGTATAGGCATCGAAGATCGATCTAGATAAAGGATCTTTTTCGATTTCTCGAAGGGCATTCTCGGCAGCAAAGACCATACCCAAACGACGCTGCTCCTTATCGAAATTAATAGCCTTGGGGCCGGCCAGTTCGCTGGCTCTTCCGGCTGCTGCGCGCGTCTGCAGATCAATTTGAAAAAGTCGATAGCGAGCATGCAAATACCCTTGCACAAAGTAGAGATCTTCTTCGTGCTCCGCAAAGACATGAGGCACCAACCGCTCATCGAAGAAGACCTCGGTGTTACCCTTTAACGAAGCGAAAGAGAGATCCTCGTTTGGAATGCCATCGAAGGGCTCGGCATTTTGCCAAAACCCCGTTTGAGGGCTTAAGAATTTTCCGAGAGCAGGAGCTTTTCCTAGGGGCTTATCGAGTGCGACCACCAACCCAACGGTCAGCGATGTGCAGATAAGAAAAGGGACAAGACGCATGGCAGAAGTTTGTTGACCAAAGATAGGAATGATAATCAATCGGCCTTCTTACCGCTGAGCATGGGCACAAAAGAAAAACTGTCGAATATCTCTTCTAAGAATCCGCCTTGTTCTAAGCGGGTGATCTTTTTCATTTGTTGCACCTCTCCCTCGCCTACCGGCACTACCATACAGCCCCCCGGACGCAACTGCTCGAGCAAGCGCATAGGAACAGCCGGAGCAGCGGCCGTAATTAAAATGCGGTCAAAGGGAGCATAGGTGGGCAACCCGGCAAAACCATCCCCATAAAAAAACTTGATGCCCGGTTGTTCTTGCAACCAAGCAAACCCTCTGTTACTATCAAAGAGCGTCTTTTGTCGCTCGATGGTATAGACCAGCGCTCCGAGCTTTGCAAGCACCATGGCCTGGTACGCACTACCCGTTCCCACCTCTAGTATCTTATCGAAGCGAGCGGCCGAAAGTAATTGTGACTGGTAGGCCACTGTGTAGGGATGAGAGATAGTTTGCCCCTGGCCGATCGGAAAGGCCCTGTCTTCGTAAGCGATCTCATCGAAGGCCGAATCCAAAAAAAAATGACGCGGCACCTCTGCCATGGCCTGCAGTACCTTTTCGTCGGAGATGCCCTTGGCACGAAGAGAGTCGACCAGTTTTTTTCTAAGCCCCTGGTGACGATAGGTATCGACAGTGGGTCTCATAGTTTAAGGTCGGCCCTAATGCCGTTGATCCGATCGGTAAGTTGCGCAGATACCTGTTCGTACTGCGATGCCTTATGCAAGGGAGCGTGCACGCTAAAATAAAATTTGATCTTAGGCTCCGTACCACTGGGTCTGGCCGATATAACACTGCCATCTTCTAACAAGAACTGAAGCACATTAGAGCGTGGCAGCGCAATGGGGGTAACAGCTCCGGTCGCTGTAGTTGTTTGCTCCCTTTTCTCAAAATCGAGTAGTGATACAACACGAGACCCGTTAATGGTGGCAGGCGGATCTTTTCTAAAACGATCCATCATAGCGGCTATTTGCGCTTGCCCATTCATTCCTTTTTTTGTAATCGAGAGCAAGTGTTCTTGGTAACAACCGAACTGCACGTAGAGGTCGATCATCTTTTCGTAAAGTGAGCGGCCTTTTTGCTTCTCGTAAGCAGCCATTTCACATAATAGGGCGACCGCACTTACGCCATCTTTATCGCGTACCTGATCGCCGATCATTAGCCCAAAACTCTCTTCGCCACCAATAATATAATGCTCACTGGTCTCTTTCTCACGAATCAGGTCGGCGATCCACTTAAAACCGGTAAGCACGCGGTAACAATTAACACCAAAGTGGCTGGCAATGGCATCGATCATTGGGGTGGTCACGATCGTGGTCACGACCATGTCGCGGGCGGTAGCGATTCCTTTTTCTTTTCGAGCTTCGAGAAGATACGTAAAGGCCAATACCGCAGTTTGATTGCCATTCATCAGCACCCAGTTTCCTTTATTGTCCTTAACGCCAATGGCCAATCGGTCGGCATCGGGATCGGTACCGCACAGAATATCGGCATTGAGTTTCTCGGCCAGCCGAAGTCCATAATTCATAGCCTCGCTCTCTTCGGGATTGGGGTAAGCCACCGTAGGAAAATTGCCATCGGGCGTTGCCTGCTCGTTGACCACATGAATAGTTTCGAATCCAAACCGACGAAGCACTGCAGGCACCAGGGTAATGCCGGTACCATGGATGGGCGTATAAACGATGGACATATTTTTTTGGGCTTCGATCACCTCCGGATAAATGCTTAGACCGGCCACCATGTCGATATACTGCTGGTCCATCTCTTTTCCCAATAACGTAATAAGCTGCCCGCCACCCGACCAGCGAACCTCCTCGACAGACTGGATCTTTGCAACTTCGGCGATAACATTTTTATCGTGGGGCGATACTAACTGAGACCCATCGTTCCAATAGGCCTTATAGCCATTGTACTCTTTTGGGTTGTGCGAGGCCGTACACACCACCCCGCCCTGGCAACCCAACTTGCGTATGGCAAAGGATAGAGCAGGCGTAGGACGTAACTCTTCGAATAGATAAACCCGAATGCCGTTGGCGGCAAAAACATGGGCCGTGGTCTCTGCAAAAAAACGACTGTTGTTGCGACTATCATGGGCAATGGCCACCGATACACCCGCAGGGAAACAAGCTTTTAAATAATTAGAAAACCCCTGGGTAGCCATACCCACGGTATATTTATTCATACGGTTGGTTCCAACACCCATCAAACCGCGCAAACCACCGGTGCCAAATTCCAAGTCTCTATAAAAAGCATCCGCTAATGCCTGAGGATCCTCTTGCTGCAACCGCAAGACTTCCTCTTTAGTGGCAGTATCGAAGGAACCTGTTAGCCAATTGTTCACTCTCTTTGCAATGACCTCGTTCATCTGCATTTCAATTTTGAAGCCGGAAAGTTACCAATTTTTGGGCGCTCTTTTGATCGGGGCTTCCCTGTAGCTTTGTAGTACATGTACCGAGTAATCCTTAGCTTATTTATCCTGCTTCTTCATCAAGTTCCCACAGGGGCGCAAGACAGTATTTCGCTACAAAAAAATTATCGAAGCCGAACCAGCTGGGTGGCCGCAGCCAATGTTGCCGGCTACGGCGGAACGATGGTGGCTTTATATCGCTCTTGGTATCTAAACTACCCAAGGTCCCCTTTTCATACATTCAATGACATGCCGGAGTGGAAACAAGCAGACAAGGCCGGACATCTCTACAGCGCCTACATTCAAAGTAGTGCCAGCACCGATCTCTGGAAATGGGCAGGCATGAACCGAAAGACCCGTATTTGGGTAGGCGGGCTTAGCGGTACGGTGTACCAAACGGCCATTGAAATACTCGATGGGTTTAGTGCCGATTGGGGATGGAGTTGGGGTGATATAGGAGCCAATGTGCTCGGCAGCGGAACCTACATTGCTCAAGCACTAGCCTGGGATGAGCAACGGATTCGTCTTAAATTTTCGTTTCACCGAAAAAATTATAACGACCCTACCCTCGACCTGCGCAGCGATCAACTTTTTGGAAGCGGATGGAGCGAACGCATGTTAAAAGATTACAATGGACAAACGTATTGGGCCAGTGTGCGGCTGGCCCCTTTCTTTACGCATGGGCATCTCCCCCCCTGGCTATCCTTGGCCGTTGGTTATGGGGCCGAAGGCTTGTTTGGCGGCCGAGACAACATAGCCACCAATAGTAGCGGCACCGTTACCTTCGACCGAAGAGATAGGGTCAGGGTTAGGCAGTGGTACTTGTCTCCGGATATTGATTGGACGCAGATCAAAACGAATAAAAAAGCGGTCAGCGTACTGCTAACTTTTTTAAATGCCTTTAAGTTTCCGGCGCCGACCCTGATGTTCTCGAATGGAAAATGGAAAGTGATCCCCCTCTATTTCTGATAAGATTTATCATAATTTAGCGATCTAATTATAGCGCATGGCCTTTTTAGAACCCCTTGCTTTTATCGTGCTCTTTGCCGTAGCCGTTGGCCTGTTCAGCAAAAAAGCGGCTGCCATTCGCCGCAATATATTATTGGGGCAAAAAGAAAGCATCAATGACCAGCCAGCCCGCCGATTTAAAAACATGCTGCTGTTGGCCCTGGGGCAAAAAAAAATGTTTCATAACCCGCTGGTCGCCATTTTACATCTTTGGGTCTATGCAGGATTTATTATCATCAATATCGAGATTGTCGAAATTATAATCGACGGACTCACCGGTGCGCATCGAATCTTTTTTCCGCTTATCCCCTCGCTTTACCCCTACCTCATCAATAGTTTCGAGGTGTTGGCTTTTCTGGTGCTGGTAGCCTGTATAATTTTTCTAGTTCGCCGAAACGCAATGCCCATCAAACGCTTTTTAAGCAACGACCTTGCCGGGTGGCCAAGAACCGATGCCAATTTTATATTGATTACCGAGATCGTGCTCATGAGTCTTTTTCTGCTCATGAATGCCAGCGATACCCTCTTGCAACAGCGAGCGGTGGGCCATTATGCCGATCGACTAACGGGTAATTTTATTCTTTCTTCGCTTCTACACGAAGGCCTGCATTCTTTTTCTGACCAAACGCTGATCGTAATGGAGCGAGCCAGTTGGTGGCTTCACATTGTGGGTATTCTTGCCTTTTTAAACTACCTGCCTTATTCCAAACACCTGCACATTGTGCTGGCTTTTCCTAATGCCTACTATGCCAGATTAGCGCCTGCCGGCAAAATGGAAAACATGCCCTCCATTCAGCAAGAAGTTCTATATGCCATGCAACCCGAGCTGGCGCCGGCCGATGCGGCCGCCCCGCAGCGATTTGGAGCGCGTGATGTGAACGACCTGAGCTGGAAGAACCTACTGGATGCCTACAGCTGTACAGAATGCGGCCGGTGCTCAGCGGCTTGCCCGGCGCGCCAAACCGGCAAGTTGCTCTCTCCTCGAAAAATTATGATGGACACGCGCGACCGACTCGAAGAGGTAGGTCGACAAATTGACGATAAACAGCCCTGGCAAGAAGATGGTAAATCACTTTTGCATAGCTATATCTCTACCGAAGAACTCATGGCCTGTACAACATGCAATGCTTGTGTAGAGGCTTGCCCTGTTAGCATTAACCCCCTGGATATTATCTTACAATTGCGTAGAAATCTGGTGATGGAAGAGAGCAAGACCCCTGCAGAGTGGGCCGCCCTCTTTAGTAATGTCGAAAATAATTTTGCTCCGTGGAAATTTAGTCCCGACGATCGAGACAGTTGGACCCGATCGGTCTAAGCAGCAATGCCCAACCAGTTAAGAGCGGGTCGCTTTTTCTTCGATCTGCTGAAACGTATCTTTTTTACGAAGTATCTTGTAGAGTTGTAGCAGGGCCGTGCCGGCAAAGACACCGCCAATTATCCAATTGAGTAGTTGCTGATTATTCTCGATACGGTACGCCACATACTGCCCTCCAAAAATAAATACGCAGTTGCCCAAAAAGGTACCCGATCCAATCCCCAGGATATAAAAATAGTATTGTACCCGGTCTGGCACGATTATTTTTCGAGAGAACAATACGGCACTCCAGCCAAACCAAAAGGGAATCTGCACCGGGTTTAAGGCGCTCATTAAAAATCCAAGTACCACTTTTGGCATCGATAAAGCTAACACCGGATTAGGCGCGGGCTCCGATTGCGCGGCCGTATAAAAACTAGACAATGAAAGCGCGGTTACGATCAGCACCGTAAGCCAGTCCAACAGCTTGAGCAATAGTTTTTGCTTTCGCACCCAGTCCATGGCGACCAGCGAGAGGCGCACATAGATCATCTCTGCCAGTAGTGAACCTAATGAGAATAGCATGGCTGATTGAATTCCCTGACCAATGGCGATCTGCATGGCCGCGATGTTGAGTGTTCCCAACGGAAGAGACCCTAAGAAACTCACCAGCAACCCCACCAGAAATACGCGAACAAAATTCATACTGCAAATGTAAGGCTGCAGGCTAGTCGATGGTCTCGAGCAGTGCAAAATGCTTTCGCGCCTCTCTTAAAAAGCGCCAACCCTTTCTAAGTGGCCAGTAGCGATGACCCATCTGATGATTGAACAAGCTGATCTTGTAAAGCATGTGCCAGTGGTGTAGCAATACCCGATAGGCTTGCCAAACGGTTAAGCCGGCATCATAGATATGGTTGGGTTCGGCACCACATCCGTTATATTCCAGAATAGAAAACGAATGCCCCTCTCGTAGGGCTTGCAGCGAATGGCACTTGATGTCGTAGCGACCATAATAAAAACAGGTTTTTCGGCTAAGGTCATCAAATAAAGAAACAAGGCGGTCATCGACCTCGTGCATCAGATCGATAAAACGTGCACCGCGGTTGTGATTGCCCGCATACGATAGGTAATAGCGCGTTCCTGCCGGCACTATCCGATCAAAGTGCTCGCCATGTCTTTGTCGCATTTCTTGAAATCGAGCAGCCGCACGCGGCTGTTGGCCGATCAGTTGTTGCAGGGTGGCCTCTCCATTACCCACTACTTGTAACAACTCTTTTTCTATACAGCCAGAAATCGTGCCTCTCTCCGTAGCGGGATGCCGATAGTAAAATACACTCAACTCAAGGGGATAATTGATTAGCTCTTGTACCAAGTACGTAACCGGCATTCGGTTATGATACTGCTCCCACTGCTGCCAGCTCTCTATTTTTCGAAACAGGATCCCCTTCATGCCCACATCGGGCTTTACCACAAAGGGAGGCTCGAAGCCAGCATCCCTAATGGCCTTGCGCACCAGGGCCGCTTCTTTTCCGGGTTCGATATAGTGAGTTTTTGGATACCAATCCGCCGGAAGCTGATCATACATCTCTTTTTTACCCTCCCCCTCTAGCCCGCCAAAAGTAATCGTAGGATTAGAGGCCGTAAAGAACCAAAGCGAACGGCTTTTGATGCAATACCAACACCACACCGGAAAAAGAGGTAAATAGAGAACAAAGAAGTTCCATTGCTCCCAATTTGTTACAAAGCGAACTAGTTTTTTCATGCAGGTATCAACAAAAGTAAGGGCAATTAAGCAAGCACAATTTGAGTGATGCCCACGAAAGCTGTAATTTTATACTCTAAATCGAAGGCTGATGCATGTACCAACCGTAGCTGAGCTTATTGCGCAGGGTAAAAGCCCCGAGATCTTATTTTGGGTAGGATGCGCGGGCAGTTTCGATCAACGGGCCCAGCGTGTCACCAAAGCCTTTGCACAAATACTCGACCAGGTCGAGATCAACTATGCCATCTTAGGAAAAGAAGAATGCTGTACCGGCGATCCTGCTCGCAGAGCCGGTAATGAGTTTTTGTTCCAGTTAATGGCCTACCAAAACATACAGGTGTTAAATGGATACGGTATTAAAAAGATCGTTACCACCTGCCCGCATTGTTTTAATACGCTCAAGAACGAATACCCAGAACTGGGCGGCAATTATGAGGTCATTCACCATACCACGCTGCTACAGCAATTGATCAACGAGGGTCGAATTAAACTAAAAGGAGGCGGAACCTTTGCGGGCAAAAAGATCGTTTACCACGATAGCTGCTATTTAGGAAGGGCCAACGGGATCTACGAAGCTCCCCGCGAAATCTTAGAATGGCTCGATGCCGATCTGGTAGAGATGAAACGTTGTCGCAGTAATGGTCTCTGTTGCGGAGCGGGCGGCGCCCAGATGTTCAAAGAAGAAGAAAAGGGCGATACGCGTATCAATACAGAACGAAGTAAAGAGGCACTCGCTACCGGGGCCGGTATTATTGCGGCCGCTTGCCCCTTTTGCAATACCATGCTTAGCGACGGTGTTAAACTAGCCGAAAAAGAAGAGCAAGTACAAGTGTTGGACGTTGCAGAGCTGATTGCTTCGCAGCTAACCAAGTAATGATATGAACCTAGCGTATACCCATTTGCTGCCCTCCGATTTTTCGGCCACCTCCCGCGTGTGGATCTATCAAGCCCCGCGCTTATTCTCGCTGGCAGAGGCCTTTGCCATCGAAGATCGAATTGACCAATTTACGGCGCAGTGGCAATCACATGGACAGCCCGTTAAGGGAAAGGGCTTTCTATTCTTTGGTCAGTTTATTGTTTTGCTGGCCGATCAAACTGCAACGATGGTAAGCGGCTGTAGTACCGACAGCTCCGTTGCCCTTATAAAAAAATTGGAGCAAGAATTTTCCACCTCGCTGCTAGACCGCACCCAACTGGCCTTTGTAGTGGGCGATAAGATTGAACGACTCCCCCTGGCGCAGATCGACTATGCCCTAGAAAAAGGATTTATAACCGCCACTACCCTTTATTTTAACAACACGGTAGCTACTAAGGAAGAGCTAGAGAAAAACTGGATCGTTCCGGTATCTCAAAGTTGGTTGTCAAAAAGGCTAACGCGACAAGGAGGGCTTTCTGGCACTGAGCAAGTACGCGATCGTTAACCGATAATTTTCTGTACGCGTAAGCGTATACCCCTCTAGCGAAAAATTGGGCCCGAACGTAAAACTTTTACGCTGTTGGTTGATAAACGGATCTACCCATGTTGTCGTTATCAGCAGCTTCTTTTTTAGTAGTTTTCGCTGCACTGCCATTTGAATAGCCGCCGTCCAGTTGGCATACCCTTGCGGATTTGCGAACCGATTTACGTTAACCGTTCCATTGGCATTCCAAACATCACTGGCTACCCATGCATAGCCGACCGAAGAAGAGAACGAGGCCCCATTTCTAAATTTTCTCACCAGTCTATCGTAGTTACTGTACCGCTGCAGGGTTAGACTGGCATTGATGTTCAATTTTAAGCGCGACGAAAGATTTACACCATTCCATGAACTGAACTCCACTTCTTTACGACCACTAATATTCTCCCAGGTCACTTGCGTTTTACCGCCGTCAAGCAAGGTGCGCACCGGGCTAAATATATCTTCGATGCTATTGTATCCCACGCCAAGATTCAAAAAATAGGTGCGTTGAGTACGGCTGAGGATCAGATCGAGGTTATGCGCGCCCGAAGCCTCTAAAAACGGATTACCGAAACGCAGATTATACGGATCCGAAAAATCGATGGTAGGATTCAACTGCCCCAGTCCGGGACGGTTGATCGTGCGGCGATAGGCCAGGGTAAGCGATAACTTCTCTTTCCAACTTTTATTTAGGTTGGCAAAGGGAAGCCACGACAAATACTGGTTGTTGACCTTTCGATTCTCTGTTAACAGATCGAAAAACAGTCTTGTTTGCTCCAAAGCCGCTCCGCCCGTTATGCTGAACTCTTTTCCGACTAACTGTCGAACCGAGAACCTCCAGTTTCCTACGGTCTGGTAAAACCAAAGATCATTACTGAGGCCGGGGAGTGGAAGCATGATCTGCTCCGGTCTTTTCTTATAGCTAGCTGCATTTAAAACATGATGTGCCCCATGCTGAAAATAACTACCCATCGACAAAAACGTCTTTTTACCTGCGAGCATCTTATCGTAGAACAATCGCATAGATAAGGTACCCACCGACTGATCGATCAACTGTCGCTGCAAAGAGTCGACGCCCGTAAACAATCCGTTGGCAAATAAATAACGTTGATAAAACTCCCTGTTGTTGCCGCTAAGAGAGTGGTTGTAATTGAATACTAATTTAAAGGTCTCTCCCGGCTTGGGCTTTTGCTGATAACTAAAGGTCAGGGCCGGGCTACCCGATGTGGTATTACCCGTTACCATTCGATCGCTCAGACGACTGATGGCATCAAAACGATTACGGTTGGTAAAGCGGGTATCGGACGTACTGTGCCCTTGCTGGCTATTGTATTGAACGACCAGATTAAAAAGCGTCTTTTTATTGGGTTCGTAGTCGATAGACAAACGAGACGATGGCCGTTGGGTCCGTTGCCGGTTCTGGTTAGCGATCGAAAGCGTGTTGACACTATCTACGTAGCTATTTTTTCGCAGCGAAGAGCTCTCTCCGGCAAATAGGTTGTTGGTAAACCCCGCCGTAAGTTGTAGCGCCCAAGCATTTTTCTTATAGGTAAAATTCGCGTTCAGGTTTTGCTCTCCGCGTGTTCCGGCGGCCAGCGAGAGACGACCTGTTTTTCCGACCCTACCCTTTTTGGTAATGATATTAATAACACCCCCCTGTTCGTTGGCATACTGCGGTGGCGGTTGGGTCATTACCTCAATTTTTTCGATTGAGCTACCCGGCATTGACTCGAGCAGGTCTTGCAATTGATGCAAGTTCAACTCTACCTGCTTGTCATCGATCAAGATTCGGGGCTCTTTACCGCGCAGGGTGACCTTACCATCCGGATCACGAGAAATAAGGGGCACCTGGGTCAATAACTCCGAGGCGGACGATCCGGCTGACGCGGCAGATTCAGAAACGTTAAAGGTTAGGTTTCCGTCCTTTGACTGAAACAATGGTTTTTCGGCATAAACAACCACATCTTTTAATTGCTCTGAACTACTAGATTTCAATACGATATCAGAAATGTTGAAATTTAATTTATCGACTCTAAACCAAAGGCTATCGACGCAAAAGGTTCGAAGTCCCACATAACTGATGCATGCCCGGTAATACCCCATTGGAATGGAGAGAATCTGAAAATCTCCGGCCGCATCGGAAACTGCAGAAAAGAATATCGAGGTATCGGCAAGGAAAAAAAGCCGTACAGCGGCTGATTCTACCGGCTTTCCACGCTCTGAAATTACCTGCCCGGTAAGGGTTCCCAATTGACGCAAGGGCTGCGCTATCGCATTGATAGACAATGAAAAAAATAGGATCAAGTATATGAAGACTCGCTTCAACCGGCTAAATTTAATCAAATATACGGTTTGCCCCTTCGCGATTGTTAAAGCAGTGTGACAACCTGTCAGAATAGAGGGGATAGTGGTATATTTGTTCTCCCAAATTTGAAAGGGCCGATGGAGACACTATTTATTGACAAAATGCACGATGAGTTGCGGCAAGGAGAGGCCTTTGCTCCTGCTGCAACCGACCCTATCGCCTACAAAAAGCGTTTCTACATTGAAAGCTATGGGTGCCAGATGAATTTTGCCGACAGCGAAGTGGTAGCCTCTATTCTTAACCAAGAGGGATTTGGAGCCACTCGTAACCTCGAAGAAGCCGATCTGATCTTTGTTAATACTTGCTCCATTCGAGAAAAAGCAGAGCAAACCGTACGCAAAAGACTCACCGAGTTTAAACGACTTAAGAAACAGAACAAAGCATTGTTGATCGGCGTACTTGGCTGCATGGCCGAACGGCTCAAATCGAAATTTCTAGAAGAAGAGCGACTGGTCGATATTGTAGTGGGGCCTGATGCCTATCGATCGCTTCCTGCATTGGTAAGCGAAGCGGCCGGCGGGCAAAAAGCCGTCAATGTACTGCTGAGCAGAGAAGAGACCTATGCCGATATTGCACCGGTTCGCCTCGATGGCAATGGCGTTAGCGCTTTTGTTAGCATTATGCGAGGCTGTAACAACATGTGCTCTTTCTGCGTGGTGCCTTTTACCCGTGGCAGAGAGCGTAGCCGCGATGCCGAAAGCATCTTACATGAGTGTCGCGAGCTGTTTGCACAAGGCTATCGCGAAGTAACCCTGCTGGGGCAAAATGTAGATTCCTATTACTTTGTACCCGATGATGCAACAGCCCAAGAGAGTACCCCGGTAACGTTTGCGAAGCTTCTCGAAAAAGTAGCGCTGATCTCTCCGCTACTGCGGGTGCGCTTCTCGACCTCGCATCCAAAGGATATTACCGACGAAGTGCTCTATATCATGCAGCGCTACGAAAATATTTGCCAGTACATTCATTTGCCGCTGCAAAGCGGTTCTACCCGCGTTTTGCAACTCATGAACCGCACCTACACCAAAGAGTGGTATATGGCCAAGGTAGATCGCATAAAGACGCTCTTGCCCGATTGTGGAATTAGCGCCGACATAATTGCCGGATTTTGTAGCGAGCAAGAAGAAGATCATCTCGATACCCTTCGCGTAATGGATTATTGCGGCTTTGACTTTAGCTACATGTTCTTCTATAGCGAAAGACCCGGCACGCTGGCTGCACGTCGCTATCAGGATGATATACCCGAAACAGTTAAAAAAAGAAGATTGCAAGAGATCGTAGAGAAACAAAATCAGCTGTCCTTACGAAGCAACCAACGCGACCTGGAAAAGATCTTTACGGTGCTTATAGAAGGAGACAGTAAGAAAAACGACCAGGAATGGAAAGGAAGAAACAGCCAAAATAAAGTGATCGTATTTCCTAAAACGGCTAACAGTTCTCTCGAAAAAGGTTCTTATGTGCGCGTAAAGGTCACTGAATGTACCCAGGCTACCCTGCGGGGCGTGCCGGTTTAATTCGTATTACCATGGAAATTCAAAACATCAAAAATCGGTTCAATATAATTGGCAACTCCCCTGCCCTCAATTATGCGTTGCAGGTAGCCACACAAGTGGCGGCCACCGACCTTACCGTGCTTATTAACGGAGAGAGCGGTGTTGGAAAAGAAGTATTCTCACAGATCATTCATACCCTTTCGGCACGCAAGCACAACCCCTTTATCGCCGTAAACTGCGGGGCCATTCCCGAAGGCACCATCGATTCCGAGCTGTTTGGTCACGAAAAGGGATCGTTTACCGGAGCGGTAGAGGCACGCAAAGGATACTTTGAGACCGTCAATGGAGGCACTATTTTTTTGGACGAGATAGGAGAGCTTCCATTAGGCACGCAGGCTCGTTTGTTACGGGTGCTCGAAACCGGAGAGTACATTCGGGTGGGATCTTCTAAGGTTCAAAAAACCGATGTTCGCGTGGTGGCGGCCACCAATCGCGATCTGCTGCAACAAGTGCAAAATGGAAAATTCAGAGAAGATCTGTATTACCGATTAAGTACGGTGCCCATTCGGGTCCCTTCGCTTCACGACCGTACCGAAGACATTCATTTATTGTTTCGAAAATTTGCGGCCGATTTTGCCAATAAATACAAAGTGCCCTCGGTACAACTTAACGAAGAGGCCATTCAATTACTAATCGGCTATCCCTGGCCCGGCAATGTGCGCGAATTAAAAAATATAGCCGAGCAGATCTCGGTGCTCTCTTCCGACAAGGTAATCAGTGCCGAAGCGCTGGGCAAATTCTTACAGCCCTATCCTAAAAATCGTTTGCCGGTATTGCAATCGGCTGCCGCATCGGGCGGCCCTGAATTTGCCAATGAGCGAGAAATTCTTTACAAGCTTTTTTTTGATATGAAAAAAGATGTAACAGAGCTCAAGAGGATGTTCGTCGAACTCTTGCAAAATCCAGAGCTGGCGGCCACTCATCCGCAATTCGTCAATCAACTTCAGGAGTGGAGAGGACCCGGCTCTTCTGAGCTGCTGCCCGCCACGGCTTCTCCTTCGGCCTCTTCGGTGGCCACCCCTGTATCGCCCGTTATTCATACCGGCTTTGCTCGCGCTAACTCCAACATTCAAGAGCACGAAGAGGTAGAAGAAAGTTTAAACATTATTGATAAAGAGAAAGAGCTTATTGTCAAAGCGCTCAAAAAACACAAGAGCAAGCGCAAAGATGCCGCCCTTGATCTGGGCATTAGCGAACGAACACTCTACCGCAAGCTTAAAGAATACGATATAGAAGAATGATCCAAAGACTCCCCATACTCGCCTTACTCGCCATGGCCGCTTATCTACTAGCGGTGCCACTTATCGGTTGTGGCGTGTACCGATTTACCGATGCCTCGGTACCCGATAGTATCAAGACCATCAAGGTAAATTTTATAGAGAATAAGGCCTCGTACATTAACCCGCAACTGAGTCCTCGCCTTACCGATAAACTACGCCAAAAAATTATTGCCCAGACCCGGCTTACACAAACCAACCGCGATAACGCCGACTGGGAGATCACCGCGACCATTACACAATATCTCTTTAGCACCTCTGCCATTGCGGGGCAACAAGCCTCGAATAACCGTCTTACGGTGGGTGTACAAATTGTCCTCTACGATCGAACGGCCAACGAGACCAAACGATTTGATGTAAGTAGAAGTTTTGAATTTAAAGGCACGCTCTCGTTTCAGGCGGCAGAAGCCAGCCTGGGAGATGAAATGACAAGAACGCTCACCGACGATATTTTCAATAAACTATTTTCGAACTGGTAATACCCTTTCATGAATAACCGCATCAACTTGTTAACGCAGACACTGGTAGGTAAGCCCCAGCTGGGCGATGCCAGTTTACAAGAGCTAAAAAAACTGGCACTTGACTACCCATGGATGCCTGCGGCCCGATTACTGATTATAAAAAAAATGCAGTCCGAAAAGGACCCCGGATGGAAATCGGAATGGGAACAAGCCAGCTGCTACTTTACCGATACACTGTGGGCATCGTTATTATTGACAGAACCAGAGACAGAAAAAAGAGAAGATAAAGAACTGCTATTTGAGCCCTACTATACGGTAGACTATTTTGCGGCGCAAGGCATACAATACAAACCCGAAGAAGTACCCGCTGATAAGTTCGGGCAGCAACTCAAGAGCTTTACCGATTGGCTTAAAGTAATGAAAAGACTGCCACTGGCCGATCTGGGTAAATCAGTAGATCCTAAAGAAGAGAGAAAGGTAGAACAGATGGCCGGCCAATCGCTGGCCAGCGAAGAGGTCTTTACCGAGGCCATGGCCGAGGTCTGGATTAAACAAGGAAATCTTGCTAAGGCCAAAGAAGTGTACGGCAAATTAAGTTTGCTAGAGCCCGCTAAAAGCGCTTATTTTGCGTCGAAAATCAGTGAATTACAGTAACTAAATTGTTTCGAATATGACCATTTTATTTGTAGTACTCATTGTTGTGGCAGCTATCGCGCTTGGATTTTTTGTATTGATTCAAAATCCAAAAGGAGGCGGCCTCTCTGGAAATATTGCCGGCTTTAGCACGCAGTTTATGGGCGTAAAGCAAACCACCGATGTGTTAGAGAAAGGTACTTGGATCTTTGGTACTGTCGTAGCCGTGCTCTGCCTGCTCTCCGTTCTTTTTATTCCTAAAAACGCTACCAGCAATGGGCCTGATCGTTCGATGGATGCCACCAGCGCTCCCGTTCCTGTGCAAGCTCCTGCCCCTGCTCCGGCAGCTACCCTTCCGGCTCCTGCTCCTTCCGCTACTCCCGTAGCGCCTGTGCAACCCGGAAAATAATCTCTGATCGAATTGAAGTTTCGATAAACCGTTTTACCAAAACCCCGCCCACCGCGGGGTTTTTCATTAACTTGAACTCGGTATGCGTTGGTCTCGACTAATAGGATGGCTCTCTCTTTTACTGCTCTCGGCCCTGTGCTGGGTGCTCTACAGCCTTTGGGGGCCAGCCGTCTCGCTCTACGAAAAAAAATATTTTTATGTAAGTCGGTCCACGACAACGGACTCCATTGCACGTCAACTGCAACAAGAGGGCTTCTTATCTTCTGATTATTGGTTCTCGCTGGTGAGTAAACAGCTTCAACTTCAAAAAGTAAAAGCCGGTCGCTACCAGATAAAGCCGGGCACCAGTATAATTCAGTTAGTCCGCATGTTCAGAAACGGGCAACAATCGTTTGTAAAGCTCAGCATCGTCAAGCACAGAACTTTACAAGAACTGGCCGGCAAGATCGGCAGCCGTACCGATACCCAGACCGATTCTGCAACGCTGTTGTCTTTTTTATCGAATAACGATTCGCTACGTTCTTATGGCGTAGATACCAACACGGTGCTTTGTATCGTAATGCCCTTTACCTACTCGATTGGCTGGGCAGAGACCCCCGCTCAACTACTGCAACGGATGCATGCCCGTTATCTACAGTACTGGAACACCGAGCGCAGCAACAAAGCAGCGGCCAAAGGACTTACCCCGCAACAGGTCTCTATATTGGCCTCTATCGTAGAAGAAGAGACCAACCGCCAAGACGATCGCTACAAGATAGCCAGCACCTATTTGAACCGCCTTCGTCTGGGCATGAAACTACAAGCCGACCCCACCGTCAAATACGTAACGCGCAATTTTAGTTTGAACCGAATTTTCTATGGACATCTGGGGCTCTCATCGCCGTACAATACCTATCAAAATAAAGGGCTACCGCCCGGACCCATCTGCACCCCCTCTATTGAATCCATAGAGGCGGTACTGGATGCGCCCGATACCGATTACTTGTTTTTTGTAGCCAGTTGGAAATTCGATGGATCCTCTGTATTTAGTAGCAGCTATGCCGAACACCAACGCTATGTAAAGCTCTTTCATGCAGCGCAAGAAAGAAGATCAAAAACACCTTGACCCCTTGAGCCAACCCACCCATGAAAACGCGCCTTCTAACCTATATTGAACAACTTCGGCCGGTGGCCTGGGTCTTAACTAAAAGCAAGGCGACCTACTTGCCTGGATTTGGCGGGATCGCCCTCTATGATGTGATCAGCTTCTTTATTAAACAAGTGCAAACGATCGGCATGACCGAGCGGGCTTCATCGATCGCTTTTAATTTTGTAATGGCCATTCCGCCCGCCATCATCTTTTTATTTACGCTTATTCCGTACCTGCCCATTACCCAAGCTTTTCAGGTAGAACTCTATAGTCTTATCAGAGATGTAATTCCGGGTGAAAAAGACAATGCCATCCTGATTGGATTTCTGCAAGATTTTATCAATAATCCCCGCAATGGTCTGCTATCGCTGGGTTTTGTATTATCACTGTACTTCTCTTCGAATGCCATGATGGGCATTATGCGATCGTTCGATAAAAACTATGTAGGATTTACCAAACGAAAAGATTTTAACAGAAGAGTGGTCGCCCTCAAGATCACTGCCCTGCTTTACCTGATCGTTTTTACATCGCTGGCCACCCTTATTGCAAGGGATGTCGTGCTGCAGTGGTTGGGCATAGAGACACCCGCTGTAATCGCCGTTATTATGAACCTACGCTGGCTTGTCATCGTATTACTCTTCTTTTTTTGCATCTCGTTTATTTACCGACATGCCCCCTCGGTACAAAAAAAATGGAGATTGATTAACCCCGGCTCTATTGTAGCCACGTTACTGATGCTACTCATGACCCTGGCGCTATCGTGGTGGGTATCGCAGTTCTCGCGGTATAATCAACTGTATGGATCGATCGGCACGGTGCTGATCATTATGATAATGATCTTTATTAATTCACTGATCTTACTGATCGGATTCGAGCTTAACGTAAGCATTCACTCGCTACACACCCAAGCAAAAGAAAAAGAAGCGATCGGGCTGGACGAGTAAGCCTCTCTACGATAAACCCCAGTCTTTTTTGACTTGTTGTTTTACAGGATGATTGAGATCTGAGCGCTGATAATGGCCTGCCAGCTCCTTTTGACGAAAGGCCTCATAGACCGTTACGGCACAAGCCACACTTATATTGAGCGACTGAATAATACCCACCTGAGGAATCAAAAAGTTTCCATCGGCCAGTGATCTGATCTCGTCGCTGACGCCGCTGTGTTCGTTACCGAATACCAATGCCAATCGACCTGTCAGATCGATCGCATGCAAAGGAACGGCATCAGACGATAAATGAGTGGTCAAAATGCGATCGTAATTCGTTCGCAGCTCCTTAATACAAGCCCCTGTGTCTTCGTATTGATGAATGGTCAACCACTTGGCTGCACTCGATGAACTGCGCGCACCCCATTTTTTGTGGCGAGGAATTTTCGTATTCAAAATATAGATCTCTTGAATACCTACGGCATCACAGGTGCGCATCACGGCCGAGATATTGTGCGGATCGAACACATTTTCTAAAACAAGCGTAATATCGATCTGCCTTTTTTTTAGTACCTCAGTTAACTTATGCGTGCGTTCCGGGGTCATGCTACAAATTTGCAAGGGTGTAAAATGCGTCTTGCCGACTAAGGGCTGTCCAATGAGCGTCGTAGCCGGGTGCTAACTTTCCAAGCCGCTGGTCAAGACCCAATGCCCTGGCCGGATAAAGACTGCACATGCGTAACGCCTCTTCGAGATCGATATGACAAAACCGTATCAAATTATTGAGTGCTTTCAACATCGTTAGGGACGATCCGCTCAAAATGCCGCCCGCTTCGTAGTGGTCATTACCCAGTTGATGAGGGTAAGGCCCCGATGTGGTATCCGTAACGGCATCGGTAATTACAAAAAGTCGATCGCCCAGTTGCTTTTTGGCGATCTGAATGGCTGGCCAGTCTACATGATAGCCGTCGGGTATAATGCTGGCCATTGCCTGCTCGGCGCAAAAGATCGCTCCCACCATGCCCGGAGCGCGGTGCTGCAATGGCGACATGGCATTGTAGAGGTGTGTTGCCAACGATACCCCGCTATGGAAAGCCCTGCTAGCCTCTTCGAAACTGGCATTACTGTGTCCGGCCGATACCTTTACTCCAAGATCGTTGATCAGCTCGATCAATTCCCGATCACAAACCTCTGGGGCCAACGTAATTATTTTAATAACATCTTTACCTTCTTGCAACAGGTCGATCAACCCCGACTTGGTAGGTACCTGCAACAGTGTCTCAACATGGGCTCCTCTTTTTGCCGGATGTAACCAGGGCCCCTCCAGATGCAGACCCAGACAACCCTGTCCACCCTGCTTCCAATAATCCCGAACGGCTTGAATGGCGGCACTCATCACCTGCGAAGTATTCGTAGCAATGGTTGGTAAAAAATGAGAAGTGCCCGCTTGCATGCAATACTTGTAGAGCAGCGACAAACTTTCCACATTGGGATAGACCGAAAGCAATTGGCCAAAAGCCCCATAGATCTGCAGATCGATAAAAGAGGGAACCACCATCTCGTATTGAGGAGTTGAAGAAGTCAATTTGATATCTACGATCTTTCCGCTTTGCAGCAGGAGTTCTGCGTTTAACAACCATCCCTCTCCGGTAAAGATCTTTTGGGCACTAATCTGTTGCAATTGACTCATGGGGCTCAAAATACCACATATTTTTAGCAAGAAAGGGTCGTTAAAAAGCTAGTGAAAAGTTGACCCTAAAAGGGCCTTTAGCGTCTCAAATGTGCATAACCCGGGCGATTCTTTGTAGGTATTTACTTCCAAATATCTGATTATCAATATATAGAATATATGTTTTGCACTGATTTTCAATGTTTAAAACTTTAGAATCATTTCTGAAGCTTTTTGAACTTTATAAAAATTTTTATGTTTAGCTTTACAACGCTTGCCGTTTAACAACATTTTTTAACTTAAATCAACGAGCTATGACCTTTCTTTTGGACATCACTCAGATTAATCCGGGTGATTACAGAGCGTTTACGTTTTTCATTGGCTGTATGGCCATGATGGCTGCCTCTGTATTCTTCTTCTTTGAGGTCGGTAACACCGAAAAAGCATGGAAAACTTCTGTGCTGGTTTCCGGACTCATCACCTTCATTGCAGCCGTGCATTATTATTACATGCGCGACTACACCATTGCAACCGGACAGTCTCCTACCTTCTTCCGTTATGTAGACTGGTTGCTGACTGTACCCCTGATGTGTGTAGAGTTTTACCTGATTACCAAAAAAGCAGGAGCCAAAATTGGCTTGCTGTGGAATCTGATCCTAGCTTCTGTAGTGATGCTGGTGACCGGATATTGGGGTGAGGTAGCTGCAGGCGCTGACAACAACAATGCTACCCTTTGGGGTACCGTTAGTGCCATCGCTTATTTCTACATTGTCTATCTGGTATGGATGGGTGATGTAAAGAAATTAGCCGCCAGCGCCGGACCTGCCGTTGCCAAAGCCAACTCTCTGTTGGGATGGTTCGTATTGGTAGGTTGGGCCATTTACCCTGTTGGATACCTTGCCGGTACTGCTGCTGGTCAGTGGTATGCTGGTTTCGCCAACCTGGGTCTCGACATGGACATCATCTATAACATTGGTGATGCCGTAAACAAGATCGGTTTCGGTCTGGTTATTTATAACCTCAGCCGCTCTTCTAACTAATTTCGACTCTTTCAAAAGGGGGCTGTTTATTGATAGGCAGCCCCCTTTTTTATTTTCATGACACCCATCCTTAAACAGCAAAGCTGGCTGACCCTTGCCGGTCTGGTCATGGGGCTTATCTTTTGGTTTAGTCCAATACCGCACTCCTGGCAATGGATCTTCTTCTTATTGGTGATTGTAACGGTAGGTCTGCCCCACGGCGCTTTGGATTTTCTGGTGGCCGGAGAAGGAAAAAACAAGGCCAAGCTAAGCACGTTCTTGTTCTTTTATGTCTCTCAATCGCTGGCATTTTTGTTGCTATGGTTTTGGCCGCTGGCCGCAGCGAGCATCTTTGTAGTACTATCTGCCTATCACTTTGGCGAGACGGACCTACAGGAGTTTAATCCACACCCTTTTCTCAAGCATTTCTCGATCGTATGCTATGGATTGGCGACCCTTACCGCCCTTCTCTTTGCGAATTACAGCGAACTAATTACGCTAATACCCGATATAAACAAGCAGGTATCGCAATACGGCGCCCTTCAATGGCTTAAAGAAAACTACCTGATTGCCTACTTTCTTTTAATGGGGATTAGTCTTTTGATCTTACTACAAGAAAAGAGCATCGACAGAAGCCAGCTAGCCTCACTGCTTATATTGAGCATACCTCAGTTGCTCATCTTTCTACTTCCTTTCTTGGCAGGTTTCACCTACTACTTTGGCATATGGCATTCCTTGCTCTCTATTGCCACCATCCAAAAAAATACGAATGCTACGGGCTGGTCTCAGATCGGTAAATTGATCAATGCACAAACCGTTTCTTTCGCATTGCTAGCCCTGGTAATTATGGGCCTTTTATACTGGCTAATCAGCTCTTTCTTTAATTACGACAATCAGCTCCTGATCTTTTTTATAGGACTCTCCATCTTAGCTATCCCCCATATGCAATTGATGCATCAGCTTTTGACCCGACGCTACCTATAAAAAAGTCGGCCCCTTTGCAGAGGCCGACCGTCGGAACAAATTCCACAAAACACCAACCCTTAATTCGACGTCTTTCTTTTAAAGATAAAACGGGTAATAAATATACCCACTCCATCCGCTTTGCCTGCATCACTCTCTACAGCAGAGGTTACGTAGGCCAGCTCCCATCCTTGTTTCACCAGGTTATTGATCTTAGAAGTAAGAACCGCATCGTTAGAGGCGATATTTTGAAAGTTGATGCCGGTCATACTGTAAAAATTGAGCAATTTGGTTTCGCTTAGCTCATCGATCTTAACATCGCGACGCTTAACACTTCCTTGCTGAGAGTCGTTACCACTATTACGCTCAGTGGTCAATTCATCGGCATTGATCTGCCCGTTGTTCTCAATGACGCGAGAGCGACCCAATCCCATCGGAACGATCGATTCTACAGAGGTAACGATCTTGTACTCGAACTGTGCTTGTGCACGGGTGCCCAATAAAAAGGTAAGCCCCAGAGCGGCAAAGATGATCTTATTCATGTTGTATAGGTTTTGATAGTTAAAGATAATAAGGACACCCTCTTCTTGTACGGCCCTACCCCCCATTGGCCGAAATTTAACAATTCGATAGGTCGCAAATTATCCGGAAATTTGCCACATGTCTTCTTCGCAATTAGCACTGGCCATTGAACTACTGAGCAACCATGAGGTGGTCTGCATTCCCACCGAGACCGTCTATGGGCTGGCCGCTAATCTCTATAGCGAAAAAGCCATCGCTAAAATTTATGCGATAAAGGGTCGCCCCCGAACCAACCCGCTGATCGTACATATTGGAAGAAAAGAAGATTTATCCCTGCTCTGCTCCGAGGTTCCTGCACCCCTACAGCGGCTTATCGATCGCTTTTGGCCTGGGCCACTTACTATTTTGGTCGAAAAATCAGCGCAAGTTCCCGACTCCATTACCGCGGGTGGCACAAGGGTCGGTATACGAATGCCCAATCATCCACTAACGCTCGAACTTTTGCAAAGCCTTCCCTTTCCACTGGTGGCTCCCAGTGCCAACCCCTATAATGCCATTAGCCCTACCACCGCAAAGCATGTGCAGGACTATTTTGCACTACAGATACCCCTTATTTTGGATGGAGGCCCTTGCCAGCAAGGGTTGGAGTCAACTGTCGTTGGCATAGAAAAAGGACAGGTGGCTATTTATAGGCAGGGAATAATTACGACCGAGCAAATTCGAGAGGTAGTAGGTAACGTGATAGACCGATGCGGAAACACAAAAGAATTGACTGCGATGGCAATAGATAATCAGGCGCAAGCAGCTCCGGGAATGACCCTAAAACATTATTCTCCTAAGACGCCAACGTTTTTTTGTGAGAACATAGAAAAGTACAAAGAAGACAGTGATGGAAAAGCCTTTTTACTCTTTTGCAAAAAAAATCCATTACTGCCTCAAGAACATCAATATCTATTAAGCGAGAAGGGAGACCTAAACGAGGCGGCGGCCCGGCTGTACCAGCTGCTTCATGAACTCGATGTGCAATCGTATCGTCAAATTATTTGCGAGCGCTTTCCAGACCAGGGTATTGGCCGCGCCATCAACGACCGACTACTGCGGGCCGCTGGCGGAATTGTTTCTCAATAACTGAGCGGTGACCACAGCTGCCAGCAATTGAATACACCCCATGGCAATAAACAACAGATCAAAAGAATAATAGTAAGTAAGTACACCCCCTAGCGCAAAGGCCAGACCCGATACGATCTGCGATTGCCCCGTAGACAACCCCCAGGCATAGGTCTGGTGCTCACGGTGCAAGCTCGAGGCATATAGAGAATCCCATAGCGGGGTGCCAATGGCCTCTGCTACCCCCAGCCCAACCTGTATCCAAAATAATTGCAGCGGCGAAGAGACCCATAAATAGCCAAACGTGAGTAGCGCATTGAGCGTATATCCCAACACCATCATTTGCACCTTGTATCCTCTACGATTAAATAGCTTGCCGATCAGTATGTAACAAAACCCTGTGCAGATCAGATACGCCGACCAAGCCCAGGTAAGATCGAGCACATCGCCTCCGATCTTTTCTGAAAAAATCGCATACAACGGCCCCAGCATTCCTTCTCCAAAATACCAGATATTAGCACCCCACAGAAGGAGTTTCATGGTCTTGCTTAGTTTCATGGCTCAAGAAATCGATTGAATGACTAAGACCAAAAAAAGAGAAGGGAGTTTAATGCTTTGGGGGAAGAGAACCCATGAGATGCGCCTTACGACCCGTAAGATGCCAACCCTCTATTTTTTTCGATTTCTTTTCCCACACTTCTGCTACTGATAGCCGATACGTGTTTCGCTTACCCTCTTTACTCACATCGATGGTGGCCTTAAATAGCAAAGTAGCGCGATTATCAAAGCGGGGACCAAATTGAGTTAGTTGCCCGTTTAAGGTAAATTCAGGTGGCTTGGAAGGCAAATAAATACTCATGCTATCTTCTTTAAAACTATGATAGACCAGATAGCCGGTCTCTAGATTTTTAAGCTGCTGTTTTTGGCTCTCGACCCAGCCATTACTGTGACCATAACGTAGCTGTTTAGAAGTGCGATTTTTGATAACCGCTACATCCCGCTTAACCAAGGCCTGGTGATATTCCATTGCGTTGAGCAGTAGCGCTCCATAGGCTGGGTCCATGTTCAGCATCGTATCTAGTAAGATGGACTGTTGTTGCTGTGCCTTTAGCGGCACCCACGCCTCCAGCGATAACAGCAGAAAAAGTAAAAAGACTCTCATGGTTGGTAAATTAACAAAAAGCCCCGACAAATGTCAGGGCCTAGTTGGTTGGTCGGGACGACTAGATTCGAACTAGCGACCCCTTGCACCCCATGCAAGTGCGCTACCGGGCTGCGCTACGTCCCGAACAAGCGAAGCAAGCTTCGCGGGGAGGGCAAAGGTAGGCTATTTTGCCTATTTTTTTAAACCGAGTGCAATGCATTATCTTCGTTCCTTAATGAAGCTCCTCATTAAGCAAGCCAGGATCGTTGACCCTGCCTCTCCCCATCATGGTCAAGTCGCTGACCTTCTTATCGAAAATGGCATCCTGACCACCCTTTCTAAAAAGATCTCCGGTAAAGCCGATCAAGAAATTGATATGCCCGGACTTCATGTATCACCCGGTTGGGTCGATTGCTTTGCTCATTTTGCCGATCCGGGATACGAGCATAAAGAAACACTAGAAACTGGGGCGGCTGCCGCTGCCGCTGGCGGATTTACCGATGTAATGATCATGCCCAACACGGCTCCGGTGCTACACAATAAGGCATCGGTAGAATATATTTTACATAAAGCACGTACACTCGCGGTCAATGTTCATCCGATCGGAGCGGTCACGCGCAACACCGAAGGAAAAGAGCTAGCCGAGATGTACGATATGAAAAGCAACGGTGCCCTTGCCTTTTCGGATGGCCTCCATTGCATACAATCGGCCGGTTTATTGATCAAAGCCCTTCAATATATTAAGGCTATTGACGGCGTATTGATACAAGTACCCGACGATAAAACTGTCAATCCGCAAGGCCTGATCAACGAGGGCATTCTCTCTACGCAACTGGGACTTCCGGGCAAACCTGCCATTGCCGAAGAGCTCATCGTTAGTCGCGATATTGCACTCAATAAGTATGCAGAATCAAAGCTTCATTTGACCGCCCTTTCTACAGCGGCATCGGTGGCGCAACTTTCGGTAGCCAAAAAAGAGAAGAACAATGTCTCTTGCTCGGTTACTCCTTATCACCTTTTCTTTTGCGAAGAAGATCTCAACGACTACGATACGAACCTTAAGGTGAATCCTCCGCTTAGAACCAAAAGCGATCGCGATGCACTGCGAAAAGCCGTTCGCGAAGGTGTTATCGATTGCCTGGCCACCCATCACCTCCCGCACGAAAAAGACAGCAAGGTCGTTGAGTTCGAATACGCCCAGCATGGCATGATCGGGCTAGAGACCGCCTTTGCCGCGTTGCGCACCAGCATCGATGATCTTTCGGTCGATCAGATCGTCTCGCTGATGGCGATCAATCCCAGAAAGATCTTTGGCTTGCCTGCTGCCACTGTTGCCAAAGGGCATTGCGCTTGTCTGACCTTTTTTGATCCGGCAGCCCGCTGGACCGTTACCACTAATAGCCTTCGCTCCCGCTCTCAGAACTCCCCTTTTATTGGAAAAACGTTGCAAGGAAAAGTGGTAGGCATCTTCAACAAAAATGTACTCACACTTGCCTGAGATGAAAGTTCATCCTGCCCTTATTGGATTAATGAGCGCCGGTTTGATGATCGCAGCACTGCTGGCCGGTTACTATCAAACGATACCAGATGCGACCACCGCACAACTGGTTGCTTATGGATTCTATGCAGCCGGACTGGTGGCTAGCTTGCTGCTGCAGGGGTCGCCATCGAAGGGATTCGGTGGAAATTTCTCTATCGGCTTTCGTTGCTTTATTGTAATTACATTGGTGATGGTTCTTTTTACATACTTCTTTAACGCCCTTCATCCCGAAACGGCCGATCAGGCAGCGAACCAGCTCAACGATTCGTTGCAAAAGGCCAATAACAGGACCCCCGACGAAATAGAAAGAGACGTTAATTTATTTCGTGAGGGCTTTTCTACCATGGTGGTTTCCCGCGCTATTTTCGGATATTTGACGTACGGAGCAATTATCACGGCCATGGTCTCCTTTATACAAACCCTTAGAAAACCCTGATGCACCTTTCTATCGTTATACCCTTGCTTAACGAAGCGGAGTCCCTTCCGGAGCTTAGCCGGTGGATCGCCGATGTTATGAAGCGAAACGAGTTTGTGTACGAGATTATTTTTATCGACGATGGCAGCACCGACGACTCCTGGCAAGTAATCGAGTCGCTTCGCAACGAGAACCCCTGCATAGCCGGCATAAAGTTTCAACGCAACTATGGCAAATCGGCCGCATTGCAAGTGGGCTTTACGCATGCGCGTGGAGAAGTGGTTATTACCATGGATGCCGACTTGCAAGACTCCCCCGAAGAGATACCGGCGCTGCGGGCCACCCTATTGAACGACAAACTCGATCTGGTGAGTGGATGGAAAAAAGTTCGATACGATAACACCCTTACCAAGAATATCCCCTCTAAATTCTTTAATGCCGTAACCCGAAGCGTATCCGGTATTGGTCTGCACGATTTTAACTGCGGTCTTAAAGCCTACCGTAGACAAGTGATAAAAAGTATTGAGGTGTACGGAGAAATGCACCGCTACATTCCCGTGCTGGCCAAATGGGCAGGCTTTAAACGCATCGGAGAAAAGGTGGTAGAACACCGCCCACGCAAACACGGCTACTCCAAATTTGGTTGGGATCGATTTGTCAATGGCTTCTTAGATCTACTGTCGATTACTTTTGTGGGTCGTTTCTCGAAGCGCCCAATGCATTTCTTCGGACTTTGGGGTTCGGTCTGCTTTTTGGGCGGTCTGGTCATGGCGCTTTATTTGGTGATCGGTAAATTAGCAGACAGAGAGTTTGGGCTTACGAACCGACCTGCTTTCTTTTTTGCACTGACCTTTCTAATCTTAGGGATGCAACTCTTTCTAGCCGGCTACTTGGCCGAGCTGATCGCCCGCAATGCACCGGGTCGAAATTTCTACCTGATCGAAACACAAATCGGCTTGTAATGGCAAGGGTCGTGATTATAGGGCCTGCACATCCCCTGCGGGGAGGTGGAATCGTTAGTTTCAATCATCGCTTGGCACTCGCCTTTCAACAAGCCGGCCACGATTGCGAGATCTGGTCTTTTTCGCTTCAATATCCCTCCTTTCTTTTTCCAGGCAGCTCGCAATTTTCGAACGAAGCTGCTCCCATTGGCATTCGAATACATAGCGCCATTAACTCTATAAACCCCCTTAATTGGCTACGCGTTGGCAAAAGAATCAATGCGCTGCGCCCCGATCTGGTCGTGGTGCGCTTTTGGCTACCCCTTATGGGCCCCTCGCTCGGCACCATACTTTCTATTGTCAAAAAAAATAAATTTAGTCGTATTGTTTGTTTGGCAGACAATATTATTCCTCACGAAAAAAGACCCGGTGATCGTCTCTTTACCCGTTACTTCTTGCACCAGTGCCACAGCTTTATTACCATGAGCGAACAGGTAAGCCAAGATCTGCGTGGCTTTGAAAATTATAAACCACACCGACAAGTAGCCCACCCGCTTTACGATCATTTTGGAGAGCCGGTTACCATAGAGCAAGCCCGCACTAAATTGGGGCTTAGCGCAACCGACAAGATCGTATTATTCTTTGGATTCATTCGCCCCTACAAAGGACTCGATCTGTTACTACAGGCCATGGCCGATAAGCGCGTTGCACAACAAGGAATTAAATTGCTGATTGCAGGAGAGTACTACGAAAACCCACAACCCTATTTAGCTTTACTAGAAAGGCTGCACTTGAGCGAGCGCGTGCTTTGCCATACGCAGTTTATTGCCGATGCCGATGTACGCTACTATCTATGCGCAGCCGATGTGGTCGTACAGCCCTATAAGCAGGCTACGCAAAGTGGTGTAACACCACTGGCCTATCACTTTGAAAAACCCATGATCGTTACCCGCGTGGGCGGACTTGCCGACGCCGTGCCGCACGAAGAGGCCGGTCTGGTTTGCGAGCCCAACAGTGGGGCAATAGCAGAAGCGATCTTACGTTTCTACCAGTTGGGGGCAGACCATTTTTCGAAGGGACTTAAAGCACAAAAAATAAAACTGAGTTGGCCATCGCTCATACAGTCAATCGAAGAGGTAGCCGAACTAAACAAACCGCACGCACATGCCCGCTAGATCTTTTTTGATGGTTTTTGCAAACTCGGCACTGCTGGGGAGCCTACTACTTGCTAGCCCCGTTTTTTTGAGTGCACAACAACGCATCTTTTCGAAGCGGCTGGGCCCGACAGCGCAACAACAACTGCTAGCAAAAGAAGATACCCTTAAAGAATATGCCGAGTACCTGATTACCGATAGCTTACCCGAAGACCGCATGATCGCTGATAGTGTTTTTACCAAGACGCTGGTTAGAGCCCTTCGGATCAACCATTCCTTTTGGTTTCCCTTTGATTCGGTAAAGGGAATTTCGTGTCGCTACGCACCCGACTCGAGCTTTCGGATTATTACCTGGAATCTGCAGTTCGATGATTATTACTGCCGACAAAAAGGAGCCATACAGCTCCGTACAGAAAATGGCTCTTTATCGCTTTACCCGCTAAGAGATGTATCGGAGTTTACCGATCATCCCGAAGATTCACTACGAACGGCCAGCCAGTGGATCGGTGCGCTTTATTACAATATCATAGTAACTCGCTACCAAAATAAAAATTATTATACCCTGTTTGGCTTCGATCCCAACAATGCCAGAAGCAACATAAAATGGCTGGAGGTATTACAGTTCAACAGTAAAGGAGAGCCCTTGTTTGGAGGTCCTCTTTTTAGTTACGAAAAAGACAGCGTTCCTACCCCGCCTCGCCATCGTGTACCATTAGAATTCAAAAAAGGAGCCCGGGTGCTGATGGATTACATTGCAGAGCTAGACATGATACTTATCGATCACTTGATCTCAGAAAATAACGATCCCGACAGCAAGTACACCTACATTCCCGACGGCGATCAAGAAGGATTTAAATGGGTCGATGGCAAATGGGTCCACATTAACAAGGTCTTTACGCTGCAGTTGCAAGACGGACAGGCTCCGAGGGAGCAACCTTTGTTCGACAAGCCAAAGCCGCCTGCCAAGTTACCGGCCCAACGGCCCACGAAAGGAAAAGGATAGTAGCTGATAAACGGCGACCTACTCGTCTAATTTAAGCACGGCTAAAAAGGCCTCTTGCGGAACTTCTACATTGCCGATCTGGCGCATTCTCTTTTTACCCTCTTTTTGCTTTTCGAGTAGTTTTCGCTTACGACTAATGTCACCACCATAACATTTGGCGGTTACATCTTTTCGCATAGCCGATATATTTTCTCGAGCCACCACTTTGGCTCCAATGGCTGCTTGAATGGCGATCTGAAATTGTTGACGAGGCAGTAGTTCCTTTAACTTCTCACAAAGCTTGCGACCAAACTCTTGGGCCCGACTGCGGTGAATAAGGGCAGAAAGGGCATCGACCTTATCGCCATTGAGTAAAATATCCATCTTTACGATATCGCTCTCTCTGTACCCAATAGGATGATAATCGAACGAGGCATATCCACGCGTTTGCGATTTGAGCTTATCGTAAAAATCAAAAACGATCTCAGTAAGGGGCATCTCAAAGATCAATTCGACGCGGGTGGGTGTTAGATAGCTTTGATTGATCAAAATACCACGTTTACCCAAACAAAGGGTCATGATATTCCCTATGTAATCGGGCTTGGTAATAATCTGGGCCTTAATAAAGGGCTCATCGATATGATCGGTCTTGACCGGATCGGGAAACTCGGTGGGGTTATTGACGATCACGATTTCGCCTTTGGTAGTGGTAGCAATGAAACTAACGTTGGGCACCGTAGTAATAACGGTCTGGTTAAACTCCCTTTCTAGGCGCTCCTGAATAATTTCCATATGGAGCATCCCCAAAAACCCGCAGCGAAAACCAAAGCCCAGCGCCTGCGAGGTCTCGAGTTCGAAGGTGAGGGAAGCATCATTGAGCTGTAATTTATCCATACAGTCTCTGAGCTCTTCGAATTCATCAGTGTTGACCGGAAATATGCCGGCAAATACCATTGGCTTTACCTCTTCGAACCCTTTGATCTGTTCGGGATTGGGGTTGGTGGCCAGCGTAATGGTATCCCCCACTTTTACTTCTTTGGCATTTTTGATACCGGTTATAATATACCCTACATCACCTGTAGACACCTGACCTTTCTCGGTCATCTTTAACTTGAGAATACCGACCTCGTCGGCCCCGTATTCTTGGCCGGTAGAAACGAACTTGACCTTATCGCCTTTTTTGATGCTCCCATTTATAATACGGTAATACACAATAATGCCACGAAACGAATTGAAAACCGAGTCGAAGATGAGCGCCTGTAACGGAGCATGTGGATTGCCGGTCGGAGCAGGAATACGCTGCACAATCGCCTCTAAAACCTTGTCTACCCCCAGCCCGGTTCTGCCGCTGGCATGCAAGATATCTTCGCGCTTGCAACCGATCAGATCGACGATCTGGTCCTCGACCTCTTCGATCATGGCCCCGTCCATATCGATCTTATTAATGACAGGAATAATCTCTAAATTATTTTCAATAGCCAGGTATAAGTTGCTGATTGTCTGGGCTTGAATACCTTGAGTGGCATCTACTAAAAGAAGACAGCCCTCGCAGGCGGCCAGCGCTCGGCTTACCTCGTAGCTAAAGTCGACGTGCCCCGGTGTGTCGATCAAATTCAAGATATATTCCTGCCCGTTTTGGTGGCGATAATTGATCTGTATGGCATGACTCTTGATCGTGATCCCCTTTTCGCGCTCCAGGTCCATATCGTCGAGTACCTGGTCCATCATGTCTCGCTCACTAATGGTATTGGTGGCTTGCAACAGACGATCTGCCAGGGTTGACTTACCGTGGTCAATATGAGCAATGATGCAAAAATTTCTGATATTCTTCATGGAGCGGTACCCCTGGTTTTCGGCACCGCGAAGGTAGGCCTTTTACCTAGATCAAGAGGCGGATCTTTGCTTGATTTGGTTCCAGATCGCATCCATCTCGGCCAAGGTCATTTCAGCGAGCATACGACCAGCCAAAGCCGCTTCTTTTTCTAACAAGGTAAAGCGGTGAATGAATTTTTTATTGGTTCGCTCCAGCGCGGTTTCAGGATCGATCTTTAAAAAACGGGCATAGTTGATGAGTGAAAAGACCAGGTCGCCGAACTCCTCTTCTATTTTTTCTTGATGCCCCTCCTGCTCTGCCTGGGTGATGGCCTCCTTTAACTCCAGCATTTCTTCTTGCACTTTATCCCAGACCTGCTCTCGATGATCCCACTCAAAGCCCACTTGCTTTGCCTTTTCTTGTAAACGGAGCGCCTTAATAGTGGCCGGCAATGATCGAGGCACCCCTTGCAAGACCGAGGTCTTTCCCTCTTTTAATTTCAATTGTTCCCAATTTCTTTTCACTTCTTCCTCGCTATTGACCACCACATTTCCATAAATATGGGGATGACGATGCACCAGCTTATTACAGATACTCTCTATAACGTCGTTGAGTTCGAACTGCCTTTGCTCCGCTCCGATCTTGGCATAAAAAACAATATGCAACAGCAGATCGCCCAACTCTTCTTTAATAGCTGCATAATTCTGCTCGGTAATACTGTCGGCCAACTCGAACGTCTCCTCGATGGTCAATGAACGAAGCGACTCGATGGTTTGCTTTTGATCCCATGGACATTTTTCGCGAAGCTCTTCCATAATAGAGACCAATCGCTCAAACGATTGCTGGTAGTTTTTAATAGACATACCTAAAGGTAATCACAAAAATCATCGTTTGCTTGATAACGGTCATTGACACCCTTACCATAGAGAGACAGTAACCCTACAACGGCTGCCCTTTTTTCTCGCTGACCCACTGCCGGTACAGTTGCAGTTGCTCCAGTAGCAGTTTTTCAGCAGAAAACTGAAGTCCGGCCTGTCGGGCATTCGTAGAGAGTTCGGCATAGGGCTGATAGGAGATCGCTTTTAACAGAGTCTCGCCAAGGGTTTCGGGCTGGCATAAAAATCCGGTTACCCCATCGTTGATCAACTCAACACGAGTGCCAATAGCAAAGCCGATCACAGGCACACCCAGTTGCAGCGCCTCTACGATCGTAAGCCCAAAGGTTTCGTACCATAAAGAAGGATGAATCAGGTAGCGAGCCCGATCAATTAAAGAAAGAGTCTCTTGAGGCGAGCATGCTCCTTTAAAAATTAATTGTGGGTAATGGCTATACTGCTTTTTTAGCGTTGACTCTAACGAGCCGTTGCCAATTACGGTGAGTGGCTCTTTAATACCTTGCTCGACCCAACAACGAAGCACCTGCTCTATGCCCTTTGATGATTCGAGTCTTCCTACATACACGAATCCTATTTTATCGGATGGCGCACAGTGCGAAATGGCAGCTACTCCATTGGGCTTAACGACCAACTGCTGCGCCGAAACACCCCGAGCCTCCACCCAGTTCTTTTGAAAAGAGGTCAGCGCAATAAAGTAGTCGACATAGCCGGCAAACACTCTTTGCTTGACTCTTGATAGTACCCACAAAGAAAGTAAAGACTGTACACGCGAATTTCTGTAACAACCATGTCGAATAGCGTGTAAAGAGTGACCGGACGAAACACATAACTCACAGATTCCATGCTCTTTTCGATAAAGCTCTGCCCCCGTGCACCACCACCGGTAGTTATGAAGTGTATGTACCACCACAACCCCGGGCTGGCGAGCAGCCTTAAAAACAGAAAGGGTCAGGAGTGGAAAAAAATTGTGTACATGCACCAGGTTAATGTTATGGTCGCGAATTAGCTTTTTTATACGGCGCGTATGCCGAAAAGGGAAAAGCAGTTGCAAAACCAACCGCCACGGGGCTATAGCCGGGGTACGAACATGATACTCAAAAACGGAATTTTCAGGTAGTTGAGCAATAAGCCCTTCTCTTTCTTGAAAAAAAACACTGTCTTCGCCCCCGTAGTAGCGATACGAACAGTGAATGAGCAAGATCTTCAACTGCATGCCTGATTAACTAATTATCGTTGATCAAAATCGTAACGAAGGGTAAAGATAGCCTTGATTTACGACTGTACCTTTTTTGGCAAAAATTGAAGTTGCTATCCGAATAGAACTTAACCACCGCAACTCCGTAAATTTAGGGTATGAAAAGGGCTGGCTACCAAAAATATACAGTGTCACTACTGCTGCTACTTCTTAGTTTTTTTATAGCCCCCACTTATGCTTCCACAAAAACCCATTCAGGAGCGGCGCTAACCCGTATTCCGTTTTTACAGGTTACGGGAGGAGTCGTGATTATTCAAGCCAAACTTGCTCCTTTTAACGACACCCTGCAGTTTATATTTGATACCGGCAGCAGTGGTATTTCACTTGATTCCAGTACCGCCCGATACTTGGGCCTGCGCCCCTCCTACGACGGGCTACTTATTAGAGGTATTGCGGGTGTTCGCGAGGTACCCCAGTTGCGCGATCAAACGCTGACCATTGGTTCGCTTCGCACTGACTCGCTTCATTTTTACATAAACGATTACAGCGTGCTTACTTCCATTTATGGGGTACGTATTGATGGGGTAATCGGATATGCCATGCTAAGTCGCTACATTGTGAGCATCGACTACGAGAAGCAGGTAATGGAATGGTACAGCCCCGCTCCCTTTAGCTATCCTAAAAAAGGGCTGTTGCTGCGTCCACAAATTAATCGACTTCCCGCCCACCCCTTCTTACTGCAAGAAGTGCAAAGCAAAAGTTATCCGATGTTGATCGACATTGGCGCCGGCCTTAACCTTCTTTTTTCTGAGCGCTTTGCCAAAGAAGCCGGCGTGTTAGACCCTACGCGCAAAAGCTGGATTACGTCGGGCGAAGGAATCGGGGGGCAAATTGAACTACGACTTACGCTACTGCGAAGCCTTCGTATAGGCCCCTATCGCTTTAAGAAAATTCCTGTAACCATTTTCGAAGACAGCAATAACGTTACCAATTATCCCCACTGGGCCGGCCTCATCGGCAACGATCTGCTGCGACGATTCAATATCGTGATCAACTATCCGGCCGGCGAGATGCATCTTCGCCCCAATAAGTTATTTTATGACGAATTCGATTATGCTTATCTCGGCATGGAGCTTTATCTGATCGATGGGCTTATCACCATTGGCTTTGTAGCATCAGGCTCTCCTGCCCAAGAAGCCGGGCTAGAGGTAGGAGACGAGATTGTCGCTATCAACAAAACCGTTGGAAGCAAACTCGATGCTTTTAAGACAGAACTGGCCCATGCGACCAAAAAAGTGAGTGTCATTTACAAACGACGAGGAAAAATAGCAACTACTGTGGTCAAGGCCATTAGAATCAAATAATTGTTTAGCTTTGAAGAAAGAAAGTTTATGAAAAAACAAGCTTACTGGTTACTTCTCTATCCACTTTTTACCCTCTTTGGCTTTCAATGTAGCAAAGAGGAGCAAAGCGTGATCTATACCGGCAAGGTTGCACTAAAAGGTATTTGCGGTCGAACGGTTATTCAGATCGTGGAGGGAGACCTAAGCTTGTTACCCACCGGTTCTTTCACTACGCGCTGGACCGATCCTACTACCGGCTTTTCTTACGAAAATGTGTTTACGATCGGTAATATCTGTCAAATCGATCAAGAGCTAAGAGACGGGGATCAGTTTACATTTACTCCTCACGATCGGCCCAATAACTCTTGCATTACTTGCCTGGCCTGGTCGCCCGCCCCTGACAATCAATTAGCTATTAGAATCCTATCTCGGTGAGCCATTTCGGTTACTGAGTGGCGGTTCAACGACAACTCCGGCTAGGGCATGGATGTTTGCTGAATCCACAGCGAGCACATTTAAGCCAACGGGAAGTTTTTCTGCGATCGT
>Ga0194116_10000088_pt1 | contig 183316 bp, 169 predicted proteins | sample TA2MahsurfametaG_4_FD_148617 | JGI IMG/M metagenome (GOLD analysis project Ga0194116, IMG submission 148617) | Freshwater microbial communities from Lake Tanganyika, Tanzania - TA2015008 Mahale S9 surface | ecosystem: Environmental > Aquatic > Freshwater > Lake | place: Tanzania: Lake...
ATCACGCGACGGCGCGACGCGATCTATCACGATTACGGCTCGGGCCTCACCGACATGCTGGTGCCCGACAACATGGTGATGGAAGGCAAGTTGTTCGAACTCGTGAAATCGGTGGCGCCCGCGATCGTGAATGTTCATGTGCCGACCGAGGGCCGTCGCTTTCACGCTTATCTGCAACTGAGCGAGCCAGGACCAGGCGAGTCCCGCGATGCGTTGATGGCGGCTCTTGCTTATCGACGCGTCAAAACCGTCATTGCGGTAGATGCGGATATCGATCTCTTCAACCCCGAGTCCATTCTTTGGGCGATTGCGACCCGCGTTCGCTGGGACCGCGATGCGATACGGGTGAGCGGTCTGTCGGGTTCGAGCCTCGATCCGGCGTTGCCGGACGGTGTCTCGACAGCCGCCAAAGTCGGAATCGATGCCACGATCCCGGCCGCCGCGCGCGGTACGGGGCCGGACGCCTATGCGCCGGTGGCCACGGTCCCGGCCGCTGCGCTCGAACGCGCGCGTGATTGGCTGGCCAAAGCCGATGGACGCAGTTGGCCGATTTTTTGATTGCGACGAATTTTGAATGGGGATGACCCCCGGGAGCTATCGATCATGACCACGTTGCTCAACCAGAAAGATTTCTTTGCCGCGCTCGAGGCGGCACGCCAGCCGAAGCATGGCGGCGGCCACGTCTTCAGTCGTGCCTGGGCCGCAGGTGAGCTATCGCGTGCCCAACTGGGCGAGTGGGCCATCCAGCACTTTTATTACATCGATCCGATTCCCCAGCAGTTTGCGGCGTTGTACGCGCGCTTGCCGGATCTCGATGCGCGTCAGCATCTGCTCGAAAACCTGCTGGGCGAAGAAATGCCAGCCTGTCCCGAAAAGCGTCACCCCGATCTGCTGCGCAAGTTTGCCCGCGCCTGTGGCGTGTGCGACGAGCGCATCCTGCGTGCCGAAGAAAATGGCGAGGTGCTGCCGACGAGTCGGGCGATGCGCGCCTGGATCTGGGAGCTCGCGAGCATTCGCTACATTGGCGAGTCGTGCGCAGGGATCATGGTCGCGCTCGAGGGGCAGCTGCCCACGCTTTATCCGAAGTACGTCGAGGCGATGCGCAAGATGGGTTTCACCGACGATGACATGGAGTTCTTCCACGTCCATATCGAGGGCGACACCGAGCATGCCCACGTCGGCCTCGAGCTCACCGCGCGCTATGCCACAACGCCGGAGTTGCAAACCCGCGCGATTGCCGCGGTGCGTGCTTCCGCGGAGATGCGCTACTCGATGCTCGATGGCATTTACGCGGCACTCGTGACCCGCAAGGCGGCTTGATCGCGGCGTGACCGTCTCGTCGACAACGGCGGCCGGTGCGCCGGTTGCGCTCGTCACGGGTGCGGCAGGCGGCCTTGGGCGTGCGGTCGTCGCGCGCCTTCGCGAGCGGGGCATGCGGCTGGTCGCTACCGACCGCGCGCTCGCCGAGATCCCGTGTGGCGCTCCGCTGACGGTGGCGAGCCTTGATGTCACCGATGAAGCCGCGATTACTGCGCTCATCACGCGCGTGCTTGGCGAGCTCGGTCGCCTTGATCATGTCGTGCACCTTGCGGGTGTCGCCGGTCACGGGCCTTTGGATGCGGTCAGTCGCGCGGACTGGCAGCGCATCATGGATGTGAATCTCACCTCGACATTTTTGCTTGCCAAGGCGGTGCATGCGCCGCTCGCTGCGGCCCGCGGATCTTTGACCCTCATGTCCTCCACGAATGGGCTCAACGGCGGCAGCACGCTCTCGGGGCCGGCCTATGCCGTGGCCAAGGCAGGCGTGATCAATCTCACCCGTTACCTTGCCAAGGAGTGGGCGGGCGAGGGGATTCGCGTCAATTGTCTCGCGCCGGGACCGATCGCCACGCCCATGGTCACCGGTCGTTTTTCCGCCGAGACGCTCGACAAGCTGCAGCGCTCGGTGCCGCTCGGTCAGATCGGTGAGCCGCTGCATGTCGCGCACGCCATCGATTACTTGACGAGTCCTTCCGCCGCATTCGTCACCGGTACGGTGATGAACGTGTCGGGCGGCGTGGTACTCGATTGATGGGTATCCGCGATCGCGCCCTCGGTTCACCGAGGTATCACCAGGTTTACGTGACCTTGCGCACCTGGGTGCTCGAGGGCACCTACAAGGCGGGTGATCAGATTCCGACCGAACCGCAATTGTGCGAGATGTTTGGCGTCTCGCGTATCACGGTGCGCAAAGCGATCGACAATCTCGCGCGCGAGGGTTGGCTGGTGCGCCAGCAAGGGCGCGGTACCTTCGTGCAGCTCTCCGCAAAACGAGCCTCGAGCTCGGCGGATCTCGAGTCGATTCGTCATCGCGTCGCGGATCTCGCGGCGGCAACGGAAGTTCGCGACTTGCGCGTCGCCGAAGTCTTGCCCGATGAAGAAACTGCGGCCGCGCTAGGCGTGGACGAAGGCGAACGCGTGCAGCGCGCCAGTCACGTGCGCACGCTCAAAGGGGTGCCACTCGGGCTTATCACGACTTGGGTGCCGCTCGCCGTGGCCGAACGTGTCGCCTTGCGCGATATGGCGCAGCAGCCCATGTTCGAGTTGTTGGTGACGGCGGGTATTCGGGTGGCGCGTGCTGATCAATACATCGGCGCGACCTTGGCGGGTCTCGAGTCGGCGCGAATGCTCGAGATCGAGGTCGGTGCGCCGGTGCTGCGCCTCGTGCGCATTGTGTTCGATGTTTCCGGACGGCCTGTGGAACGGGTCGTCGCTTTGTATCGTGCCGACGCGTATCAATATCACATGCAACTTGAGCCACGTAACCATGAGTAGTGCATATTTCTTTGAGCCGCTCGACGCCCTTTGCCGCCAGCTCGGTCGCTGGCTTGTGCTGCCTGCACTGATGTTGACCCTGCCGGTCGCATCATTCGCAGCGGCGCCGGCGGCGATCCGTGACTGCGCGGATTGCCCGCAACTCATCGTCGTACCCAGCGGTACATTTCTGATGGGTTCGGAAAACGGCGAAGCCGGACGACCCGAGGGGCCAATTCACGAGGTCGTGCTGCGGCGGCCGTTTGCCCTCGGTCGTACCGAGGTCACGGTCGGCGAGTTCCGTCGCTTTGTCGAGGCGACGGGCTATCGCGTTGCGCCAGGTTGTCGCGTTCAATCGCGCACCGTGATCAAGGGCGAGCGGGTTGGGTGGGATGACCGCAGCGATGCAGGTTGGCAAGCGCCGGGCTTCATTCGGCCGCTCGCCGATGACTTGCCGGTGGCCTGTGTTGGGCATGACGATGCGCGGGCCTATGTCGCTTGGCTCGCGAAAACCACCGGAAAGCCCTACCGCTTGCCGACTGAGGCCGAGTGGGAGTTCGCTGCGCGCGCGGGGAGTCGAGGCATTTATCCTTGGGGTAACAACGCCGATCTCGGCTGTGCTCATGCCAACACCTACGATCGCAGCGGCCGCAAGTCGCTCGACTTCGGTTGGGGATTCGCCGATTGCGACGACGGCCACGCCGAGGCTGCACCGGTCGGCAGTTTCGCGCCCAATGCCTTTGGTTTGCACGACATGATCGGCAACGTCTGGGAGTGGACGGCCGACTGTCATCGCCTGACTTACGAGGGCGCGCCGACCGATGGCAGCGCGGTTCCGGGCGGCACCGATTGCGCGCGCTGGACGGTGCGCGGCGGCGGTTGGATGACCCGGCCGAGCCGCAACCGACTGACCTTTCGCGGTCGGGATCCCGTGGATGCGCGCTACAGCTATTTCGGCTTTCGCGTCGCGCGCGATCTCGATTGAGCTCTGCCGTGATCATCGCCCATTGCGCAGTCGCCTCGTTCGCTCGCAGGCGCCAGCGCCATCACGCTTTTGCATAATTTCGATTCGCTTTTTTCGACAGGTGTCCCATGGCTGAGAAAACTCCCAAATACGATCTGCTCATCAAAAACGTCCGCGTGGTCCGACCGCGCAAGACCACTGTCGAAAAGATGGATATCGCCGTCATCGGCGGCAAGGTCGCCAAGCTCGGCAAGAGCATCCCGGCGGGCGAGGCGAAGAAAGTCGTCGACGGCAAGAATCAGCTCGCTTTCCCCGGTCTCGTTGACCCGCACATGCACACCGGTATCTACGGTCCGCTCGCGCAAGATGCGCGCAGCGAGAGCTTGGCGGCTGCGCAAGGCGGTGTGACCTCGAGCCTCAACTACATGCGCACCGGTGGCTACTACATGGAGCGCGGTGGTCCGTACGCCGAGGTCTATCCTGAAGTGCTCGCGCAGTCGAGCGGCAACTTCTGGGTCGACTACGCTTACCATCTCGCGCCGCTCGATCGCACGCATATCGGCGAGATCGACATGCTGATCCACAAATTCGGCGTGACCTCATTCAAGATTTTCATGTTCTATGGCGGCTATGGTCTGCATGGCGCCTCGTCCTCGCAGCGCGAGTTCCTGATGATCGGCGAGGATGAGAAATACGACATTGCGCACTTCGAGTTCGTGATGCGCGGCGTGCACCGGGCGATGCTGCGCAATCCGAAGATCAAAGATTCCATTTCGCTTGGCCTGCACTGCGAGCTCGCCGACATCCTGAACGCGTATACGCGCATGGTGGAAGGCGGAGCGAAGGTCACGGATCTAGATACCTATCTCACGGGCGAGACGCATGACCCCGAATGCATCGACTGCCAGCCGTTGACCGGGCTGCGCGCTTACAGCGCCGCTCGTCCACCGCATTCCGAGGGCCTCGCAATCACCATCGCGTCGTATCTCGCGCACGAGACCAACTGTCTCAACATCAATCTGCTGCATCTCACTTCGCGCAAGGCTGTCGAGGCCGCGCTCAAGATGGCCAAGGCCTTCCCGCACGTGAATTTCCGTCGCGAGGTCACGATCGGTCACCTCTGCCTCGACTACGATTCAAAGATCGGCAATCTCGCCAAGGTCAATCCGCCGATTCGTTCGCGGGCGGATGTCGAGTTCCTGTGGGAATCGCTGCTCGACGGCAACCTCGACTGGGTGTGCTCCGACCATGCTTGTTGTCGCATGGAAATGAAGCTCGGCAAGAAGGACAAGAAAAACATTTTTCTTGCCAAGTCGGGTTTCGGCGGGACCGAGTTCATGCTCCCCGCGCTGATTACCGAGGGTAAACCGCGCGGCCTTTCCTACAACCGCATGGCCGAGTTGACCTCATGGAATCCGGCTCGTCGTTTCGGCTTGCAGGGCAAGGGGGACATCGCGCCGGGCTTCGATGCCGACATCGTGCTCGTTGATCCGAAGAAAAGCATGATGGCGGGCAACAAAATGTCCGAATCCGATCAGGGCTATTCGGTGTTCGAGGGCATGGAAATGGCCGCCTCGATCACCAGCACCTACCTGCGTGGCCAACTGATCTATGACAACGGCAAGCCGGTGGGCAAGCCGATTGGGCAGTATCTGCACCGCCCCTACGTCTGATCAAAGCCCTGCACGGGATCGGCTACACTGCGCAGCAGTGCGAATCCCATCACAAGGAGTGGATCAATGACCATCAAAGCCGGTGACAAGATGCCCGCGGGCGTGTTCAAGACGATGACCGCCGAGGGCCCAAAGGAAGTCAGTGCCGAGGCGCTCTTCGCTGGCAAGACGGTAGTGCTGTTCTCGGTGCCGGGCGCGTTCACGCCCACCTGCGACGCCAAGCACTTGCCGGGCTTCGTGCAGCATGCCGAGGCGTTCAAGGCCAAGGGTGTCGACAGCATCGCCTGCATGGCCGTGAACGACATGTTTGTCATGAACGCCTGGGGCAAGTCGGGCAATGTCGGTGAGGCGGTGATGATGCTCGCGGATGGCAATGGAGACTATTCGCGTGCGCTCGGCCTCGAGCTCGACGCGCGTGGCTTTGGCATGGGCATGCGCGGTCAGCGCTTTGCCATCATAGTCAAAGATGGCGTGGCGACCCACGTCAACATCGAAGCGCCGGGCAAGTTCGAAGTGTCGACTGCCGAATACGTGCTGAATCAGCTTTGACCGCCCATTCGTGAGCGGACGCAACCAGCGCATTACCTTCGCCCGCTCTCCTCGGGGACTGCCGGTCCCCGAGGATTTCGGCGCGGATGACACCGCGATTCCGACGCCCGGCGAGGGCGAGTTTCTCTCGCGCACCCTCTATCTCTCGCTCGACCCTTACTATCGCAATGTGATGAAGAACAGTCAGATCTACGCTGATCGACTGTCGCCGGGCGATGTGATGGTGGGCGAGACGGTGGCCGAGATCATCGAATCGCGACACCCCGATTATCGCCAAGGCGAGATCGTGGCAGTGCGCAACGGTTGGCAGCAGTACGCGCTCAGCAAGGGTACGGGAGTTCGACGCATCGACGCCGCGCTCGCGCCCGTCTCGACGGCCCTCGGCGTACTCGGCATGCCTGGGCTCACCGCTTATGCGGGCACGATTTTTTTGGCCCAACCGCTGCCGGGTCAGACTTTTGTGGTCTCGGCGTGCACGGGTCCGGTGGGCTCGACAGCCGGTCAGATCGCGCGTCACATGGGCGCTCGAGTGGTGGGTATCGCGGGTTCCGCCGAAAAATGTGATTACGCAGTGCGCGAATTGGGTTTTGCGGCCTGCGTCAACTACAAGGACGCGGATCTTGCCGGTCAACTCAAGACGGTCTGCCCGGACGGCATCGACGCCTATTTTGACAATGTGGGCGGCGACACGCTCGCCGCGGTGATGCGCAATCTCGCGCTCGGTGCACGGATCGTGCTCTGCGGCATGATCGAGGCCTATAGCATGGACACGCCGCCGCCCGGCCCATGGCTCGGCCCGCTGGTTGGGGCGCGCGGCACCATGAAAGGCCTCGTGGTCTATGACCACATGAACCGCTTTCCGGAGATGATCAAGCTGGTCTCGGGCTGGATTCGCGAGGGCAGTTTCCGATATCGCGAGGACATCACCGACGGCCTCGCCAATGCACCGGCGGCGTTCTGTGATCTCATGCAGGGACGTAATTTCGGCAAGGCGCTGGTGCGCGTCGGTTGATTGATTCGGCGGTTTCAAGCGCCTTCAGGCGCTCTGTCGATTGCGTACCATCTTTGCTGATCTCCAAGCGAGCAGACAGGCAATGATCATCAGCAATGCACACGGGCGGGCTGTGCCGTCATAAAGCACGCCGGTCGCGATGGCGCTGACCATCGAGAGCAGCATGGCAATCGCGCTGGAGAATCCCGCGGCAACCCCGGCAAGTTCGGGGTGCTCGTCGACGGCGCCCGCTAGCGCGAGCGGAGAGATCACGCCGTTGGCCAGCATGAGCAGCGCGAGCGAGCCGCTGAACAGCCACAAGTTTGGCGCAGCCGCGAACGCGGCGACCACAAAAAGCGTGGTCGCCAAAAAATTACAGCCGATACCGGCGCGGGTGGTCTGACGACTGCCGAGTCGACGCGATAGGTAGCCTGCGGCCATCGCGCCGCAGACGTAGCTCACGGCGAGTCCCGACCACAGTGCTCCGAATTGCGAACTGGCCAAGCCGAATAATCGACCATAGAGATCTGCACCCACCGTGATGAAAATGAAGCCCGCCGCGCTCACGGCGCTGTAGGTGAGGGTATGGCCGAGAAAACTGCGCTGTCGCAGCAGCACGCTCGCACCGCGCAGCAACTCGGCGACGCTCATGGCTTGGGTTCCGACGGGACGCGTTTCTCGCAGCTGGGTGCCGAGCAGCAATAGCAGGCATCCGGCAACCCCGGCGTGCAACCAGAAAATCCCGCGCCAACCGAGTGCATCACTGGCGAGTCCGCCGACGAAGGGCGCGATCACCGGTGCCACACCCATCACGGCAGTGATGAACGAGAGCGCCGTGGCGGCAGGACCTGGTTCGAAGGAGTCGCGCACGATGGCGCGCGTCACGACGGTCGCGACACTGGCGCCCATGGCCTGCAGAAAACGAGCGGCCACCAGCATCGCGATGTGGGTGGCGAGACTCGCAATGAGACTCGCGAGCAGAAACAAACCAAATCCCGCGAGCAGCACCGGTCGTCGACCAAAGCGATCGCAAAGCAAGCCCTGAATAGGTTGAAAGAGACCGAGACCGAGCAGGTAGCTCGAGACGACGAACTGCACGGTCGAAAAGTCGGCCTGCAGTTCGCGCGACAGCAAGGGCAGCGCCGGCACGACGCTCGCCATGCCGAAGGCCGACAACCCGCTCGCGACGCCGAGCAGGGCGATGAAGCCGCGCCGGGCGGAAGGTGAGCTCAGCTGCCGCTCGCGATCAGCTGTTCGATCTCCGGGACCAGTTGGAAGAGATCGCCGACAAGACCGAAGTCGGCCACTTCAAAGATTGGCGCCTCGGGGTCTTTGTTGACGGCGACGATGGTGCGCGCATCCTTGATGCCGGTCAGATGCTGGATCGCGCCCGAGATACCGAAGGCCATGTAAAGCTCGGGGGCGATGATCTTGCCGGTTTGTCCGACCTGCATATCGTTGGCGGCGTAGCCGGCATCGACTGCCGCGCGCGAGGCGCCGACGGCTGCGCCCATGCGATCGGCGAGGCTGTAGAGAATCTGAAACTTGTCTGCGCTGCCGAGTGCGCGGCCGCCCGAGACCACCTTGGCGGCCGTTTGCAAATCGGGGCGATCACTGCGCGCGGCCGATACCGACACGAAGCGAGTGTGGGTGGGAATCGCTGCCGCGGGATGAGCGGCTTCGATGGGTGCAGCGCTCGAGGCGGGGCCCGCAGCCTCGAAGGAGGCGGTACGCACGGTCGCTACGAGGCGTGTGCCCTCGGCCACCTCGACGGTGATGATGGCGTTGCCGGCGTAAATGGGACGACGAAACCGCGAGGCGCTCTCGACCACCATGATGTCCGAGGCCTGCGGTGCATCGAGCAGGGCGGCCACGCGCGGCATCAGGTCCTTGCCGAACGTGGTGGAGGGGCCGAACACGTGGCTGTACCCCGCGGCGAGCTCGACGAGTTGGGGTGCGATCAGCGCGGCGAGCGCATTTTGGTGCGCCGCGTGGCTGACGGTGATGACCTTGGCGACGCCCGCGATGTTGGCAGCCTGCGCGGCGAGCGCTGCCGCATCAGCCGCGAACACCACGATGTGGATCTCGGCACCAGAAATCTTTGTGGCGCAGGACACGCACTTGGCGGTGGAGGGGTTCAGCTTGTCGTTCACGTGTTCGGCGACGATGAGGATCTTGCTCATGAGAATGTGGCTTCCGTGAAAATCAGACGAGGCCCTTGCTGCGCAAGGCGGCGACGAGTTCTTGTGCGTCCTTGACCATGATGCCCTTGCTGCGTTGCGCGGTTGGCTCGTACTTCACGGCCCTCAGGCGTTCGCTCGGTGCGACACCGAGCGCTGCGGGGTCGAGCGTGTCCAGCGGTTTTTTCTTCGCCTTCATGATGTCCGGGAGCTTGACGTACCGCGGTTCGTTGAGCCGCAGATCGGTGGTAATCACCGCCGGCAGATCGACTTCCAGCGTCTCGAGACCCGCGTCGACCTCGCGGGTAACAAGGGCCTTGTCCCCGGCGACCTCAACCTTCGAGGCGAAAGTGGCCTGTGGTCGATCCCAGAGTGCGGCCAGCATCTGGCCCGTCTGGTTACAGTCATCGTCGATCGCCTGCTTGCCGAGGATGGCGAGCATGGGTTGTTCGCGCTCGACTACCTTGAGCAGCAAGCGTGCCGCCGTGCCAGGCTCGAGCGAGGCATCGGACTGCACATGGACCGCACGATCGGCGCCCATGGCAAGCGCGGTACGCAGTTGCTGCTGACAGTCGGCCGGGCCGATCGAGACCGCCACCACCTCTTCGGCGAGACCTTTTTCTTTGATGCGCAGCGCTTCTTCGAGTGCGATCTCGTCGAAGGGATTGACGCTCATTTTGACGCCATCGGTAATGACGCCGGTGCCGTCCGGTTTGACGCGGATACGAACGTTGTAATCAACCACTCGCTTGATCGACACCAGAATGCGCTTCATCGACGATGGATCTCCGTTGGAAACTTCAAGTTTGAGATACGAGCGACCGAGCCGCGCAGTTTACAGGCCGAGCGCGCCGGGGTTAAGGCGACGTTTCGGATCGACCAGCGCTTTGAGGTCGCGGATCAGCTTGGCGGTGTGCGGCTCGCGGCCACGCATGTAGGGATAGAACTTGCCGATCTGCATATGGGTCGCGCCGTGCCGCTGAAAGATATCGGCAATACCGCTCTTCATGCGATCGACCAACGCACGGCCCTCGGGGTTGTCGGCGAACTTGGGAAGGGTCGCCTGATAACCCTCAGGAAGCAGACGTTCCTGAGTGATGTTGTAGCCGTCCTCCCAGTAGAACACCGGCTCATAGAGAAATCCGTTGGTGCCGACGGTCATGAACATCGCGCCAGAGCGGATCTTCAGGCGCTTCATGTCATCCGCATGCTGCTCGTAGTACTGGCTCAACTCGGCGCGAAAGCCTTCGACTCTGGAGAAGGGCAGGATGCCGTGCACGGGTACCCAGCGCTCACCGAGCGGGCTGCGCACGTTGTAGAGCGGCATGAACGGCATGGCGTTTGCCACGATGGGTACGGTCGCCGGCACCTCGGCGCCATGCGGTTGCAGCGCCGAGCGCAGCCGGGCGACCGCCGCGCGGCAAGATTGATCGTCGATACCATCGACGATCCAGTGCGCCGAGAACACGGCTCCTTTGAGGAAGCCGCGTCCAGCAAGTGCCATCTTCAAGAATTGCCGCACCCCGTCGAGGACGCCGCGCGAGGTCTTCCAGACTGCGAATGCCGATTGCAACGCGGTCGCCGCGTCGGCCTTGCCGAGTTGACCTTGCTGCAGCGCCGGGTCGAGACCGAAGTTGGTGAGGTTGAGGCCTTGCTTCGCCGCCGCCTCGAGGCCCGCCGCCATGCTGTTGAAATCCTTGAAGCCGAAGGAGAGTCCCATCACATGCGTGTTGCGCGGCATGAGCCGCAACGCGACCGCGGTCTTGACGCCAAGCGCGCCACAGTCACCCATGAAGAGTCCGGTGAGATCGGGTCCATACGAGCGCAGGAAGGGCACGGAGTTGGCTGCACCCCATGAACCGGTGCGTATGACTTCGCCCGTGCCGAGCACTACCTCGACGCCGAGCGTGGTTTCGCCGGAGATGCCGAACACACCGGTGCCCCAAGTGACGCTGTTTTGCGAGAGCGAGCCCCCCACGGTTGCCGCAAGTCCCGAGAAAGGGCCAAAGAAAGGCGTTCGCAATCCCTTGGCGGCCAGTGCGTCGTTGAGCGTTGCCCAGGTGACGCCCACCTGTACGACCACGTACATGTCGCGCTCATTGATCTCGAGGATGCGATTCATGCGCGAGGTGTCGAGGCTGATCGAGCCCGCTTCGCTCGGCGTATACCCATCGGTATAGGAAGCCCCGCCGCCGCGGGGTACGAGGGCTACGCCTTCGGCGACAGCCAGTTGCACGACCTGCGCAACGTCCGCTGTGCTCTGCGGCCTGACCACCGCGAGCGGCATTTCGCCGGATTTGTAGATGTCGGTCGAATAGAAGCTGCGCTCTTCGGCATCGGTGAGCACGTGCTCCCTACCGAGCAAAGACTCGAGGCGGCTGAGCAAGCCTGTGGCATGCGACTGCAGTTCGGCATTCATGATGGCGTTTCCTCCGCGTGGCGACGGCCGCTTGTTCAGCGCCCGCCTGCGGCGGCGCGCAGCGGTTGCTGGTGGGGTGGTTCGCGTTGCTGATCTGCGAAGGTATGGCGAATTTTCTGTGCTGTTTCGCGCAGCTTGGGCAGGAAGCGTTCGATCGCCATTTTCAGCGGTACGGCCGTACCGCTGAAGCGGATGGTCACTGCGGCTAGAACGCGATCATCGATCATGATCGGCACGGCCATGCTGATTTCATCGGAGACACGGCGGGCGCGAACGGCGGTGGCGTAACCCTGCATGCGCGTGTCGTTGAGGATTTTCATGAGTTCTGGTCGATTGCGCGCGAGACCATCTTCGTCGCGGCTCGAGCGCCCGAGAATCTCGAGCAGCGATTCGCGTTGGGTCGGTGGCGAGAACGCCAGGTAGACCCTGCCCGAGGAAGAAGTGAGCAGCGGGATGCGAAAGCCTGCGGAGTAGCGCTCGACGGCGAGCGGACTGCGATGGTCGGTGGATTCGCGCACCATCATCGAAGTGCCCGAGAGCGAGGCAATGGCGACCGGCCAGATTATTTCCTTGCCGAGATCGTTGATGTAGGGCCTCGCGATCTGCGTGACCCAAGCCTCATCGTCATAGCCGTCGGAGAGACCCCGCACCATGATGGTGAGCCGATAGCGATCGTCGGTCGCATCGCGATAGACGAACCCCGCATGGCTCAGGGTCTCGAGGATGCGATAGGTCGTGGTGCGCGGCAGGCGAATTTCCTGTGCGACCTCCGACACCGTCGCGCCATTGCGCAGGTTGAGCACGGTCAGTGCATCCAGCCCGCGGATCAGTGCCCGAATCGGACGTGTGGACTCCATTTCGATTACCCCCGTTGAGAGTCAACTCGGCCGAGTGTACGAAAGGTTTGGACGAGTGTCCACTTAGCGGTCGAGAAACCGCAGCGTGGAAAAGGTGGTACGCCTGAGCCGCGCGACTCGACCCATAATCGTGTGCCACTCGTTCATGACGGCCGAGTGGAAGAGGGGGAATTCGTCAATGCATTACGACTATGTACCGATCTCGCAGCGTTTGCCGCTGCGGTGGCCCGGACGCAAGCGCGTTGCGCTCATGATCACGCTGAATCTCGAGACCTGGGATCTCATCAAAGATACGGATCGACCGTATTACGCCGGCGGACCGGCCATCCTGCCGGATGTGTTGCCCGGCAACACGCCCGACTTTCCGAACTACACTTGGCGCGAATACGGCCAGCGTGTTGGTGCTTTTCGGTTGTTCGAATTGTTCGACTCGCTCAAGGTGCGTCCGGGTTGCACCATCAACGCCGTAACGGCATTGCGTCGGCGCCCCATGCTCGATGCGGCACTCGCACGCGGCTGTGAAATTCTTGCGCACAATTATGAACAGGGCGAACTCCTGACCGATTACGCGCGACATCCCGCCAAGGAACGCGATGTCATCGAGCGCACGCTCGCCGTGTACGAGCAGGCCGTGGGACGCAAGGCGCGCGGCTGGTTGTCCTCGTCGTTGCGCGGCACGCTCAACACGGCGGATATCCTCGCCGAGCACGGCTTGATTTTTTACTGCGATTTGATGAACGACGATCAACCCTATCTCGTGCAGACCCCGCACGGGCCGATCGTCTCGACGCCGTACACCAACGAGATCAATGATTTCACGCTGCTGACGCGGCGCAATCACACGACCAGTGAGTTCCGCGACATCCTCATCGAGGAACTGTCGGTGCTGTACCGCGAAGGCGCCGAGTCGGGGCGCATGATGAACGTGGGCTTGCACCCGCACGTGAGCGGGCGGGCGTATCGGGTTCGCGCCTTGCGCGAATTCATCCGCTACGCCAAGTCGCTGCCCGGTGTCTGGTGGGCGACACGCGAAGAAATCGCCACGTGGTATCTCGCCAATCACGCGAAACACATTCCGCCCACCGCGACGCCGAGCAAGCCGCGCGGGCGTCGCCGCGCATGAGCACCGAGCTGCCGATCGCAAGTCTTGCGCCTGCGCTCGCGGCGACGCGGGATTGGCTTGCGCGTCACGACCATCGAATGCTCATCGGCGGCGAATGGGTGGACGCGATCGAGGGCCGGCGTCTGCAGTCGATCAATCCCGCGACCGGCGAGGTGCTGGGGACGTTCCCAGCAGCGGGCGCAGCGGATGTGGAACGCGCGGTCGAGGCCGCAAGACGCACCCTGCACGATCCCGCCTGGGCCGCGCTGACACCCGCGCGACGCGCGCGCTTGCTGTGGCGCATGGCCGATCTGATGGAGCAGCACCTCGACGAGCTCGCCGAACTCGAATCGCTCGACAATGGCAAGCCACTGTGGGTGGCCAAGTACGCGGAGATCCCTGGCGGCATCGAGCAGTTCCGCTATTTTGCGGGCGTCGCCAATCGGATCGAGGGGACGACCATTCCTACCTCGATCGACTATCAACCCGCGGGCAAGAAAATTTTTGCCTACACCGTCAAAGAGCCGATCGGGGTGGTGGGGGCGATCGTTCCGTGGAATTCACCGATCGTGTTGACGGCGATGAAAATCGCGCCGGCGCTTGCCGCCGGTTGCACGATGGTGTTGAAGCCCGCCGAAGACACGTCGCTGACCGCCTTGCGACTCGCTGAACTCATGCTCGAGGCCGGCTTTCCGCCGGGCGTGCTCAACGTCGTGACCGGACTCGGCGAGACGGCAGGCGCCGCGCTTGCTGCGCACCCGCGGGTCGACAAGATCGCCTTCACGGGATCAACTGAGGTCGGCAAGCTGATGCTTGAGGCCGCGCGCGGCAACCTCAAGAAGCTCACGCTCGAGCTCGGTGGCAAATCGCCCGTCGTGGTGATGGACGATGCCGACCTCGAACTCGCCATCCCGGGCGCGGCCAATGCGATTTTCTTCAACAGCGGGCAGGTTTGTGTGGCGGGCTCGCGGCTCTACGTGCAGCGCAAAGTTTTCGAGCGCGTGGTCGAGGGCGTGGCAACGCAGGCGCGCGCGTTGCGTCTCGGTCATGGTCTCGATCCGGCGACGCAGCTCGGGCCGCTCGTGAGTCGCCGGCAGGCTGATCGCGTCAGTGCGTACCTTGCGGCAGGTCGCCGCGATGGTGCGCAAGTCGTCACCGGCGGACGGCAGCTTGGCCCCGCGGGAACCTTCATCGAACCGACGCTGATCGTCGAGACGACCCCCTCGATGTCGATCGTGCGCGAAGAAATCTTTGGCCCGGTGGTCGTCGCAACGCCCTTCGACACGATTGACGAAGTGACCGCGCTCGCCAACGACTCGGAGTTCGGGCTCGCAGCCAGCGTGTGGACCCGCGATCTGTCCGGTGCGCACCGCATGGCGGCGGCGCTGCGTGCCGGGACGGTATGGATCAATTGCCATTCGATGTATGACGCGAGCCTGCCGATCGGCGGCATGAAGCAGTCCGGGTGGGGGCGCGACAGCGGTCATCAGGCCATCGACAACTACCTCGAGACGAAGACGGTGTGTGCGGTGATCTAGTCGACTGACAGCAAGAACGCGAGGGGAAGGGGGGACGATGCGACTCAGAACGAGCCAATTGCTCGCTTACGCGGCACCCACGGTGGCACTGCAGGCCATGCTCGTGCCGCTCTACAACTTCCTGCCGCCAGTGTATTACTCGACCGAAGTCGGCATGGTCGCCTTCACGGTCGCCACAATCTTCGCCATTGGCCGATTCTGGGAAGCCATCATCGACCCGCTGGTCGGTGCACTCTCCGATCGCACCGAGAGCCGCTTCGGGCGCCGGCGAGTCTGGATGCTGGTGGGCACGCCGATCGCACTGGTCGCCGCGTTTTTCTTGCTGTTGCCGCCGCAGGGGGCGGGGCCGCTGTACCTGCTCGTGTGGCTCGTAGTGTTTTACGCAGGTTGGACTATGGTTTACGTGCCTCACCAGACTTGGGGCGGTGAACTCTCGGACGATTACGCGGAGCGCACGCGGATTGCCGGGTTTCGCGAGAGCGGAGCCTTTTTCGGTTATCTCTGCGCCAGCGCGGTCGGGATTTTCTACTGGATCTGGGTGAAGGGGGTGGCGTTTCCGAGTTACGCCCAGATCGTGCAGTCGGTGGGTGTGTTCTTTGCGATTGCGCTGCCGCTCGCCATTCTTTGGTGCTTTGCGCGGGTTCCGGTGGCGACCGCCCAGACCGAGCGAACGCCGGGCTGGGGTGAGCTACTCGGCATCCTCACTCGCAATGCGCCGTTTCGTCGCCTGATCGGCGCCTATTTCATTGATCGGTTGGCGATGGGAGTTTATTTCGGCGTGCAGCCGGTGCTGATCTCGCAGGCGCTTAGCCTGCAGCAGCATGTGTTGACCGTCGCCATCGTCAATACGGTGGCCGCCCTGCTGCTGGCGCCGCTCTGGGTGCCGATCGCCGGTCGACTCGGTAAGCACCGCGCGTACTGCGTGGCGAATCTGCTGACCGCTGCGGCGTACCTCTCGCTGTTCGTGGTGCCGGCGGGGACGGCGGTGCCGGTGTTGCTCGCCAACGTGTTGATGGCGTTCGGTAATGGCGGGACCATGATCACGCCGCCCGCCATGACTGCTGATGCGGTCGACGCCGACGAGCTGCAGTCGGGGGTGGCGCAGATGGGTGGTCACATGGCGTTTCTGGCCTCGGTGTTCAAGTTCGGCATGGGTTTCGGTCTCTTCATCGGCCTGGGTTTCCTGAGTTTGTTTGGCTACGTCGATATGAGTCAGGCGATGACGCCGGCGCTAGAGCAGGGCATTCGCCTTGGAGCGTCGTGGCTGCCGGCACTGATGCTGGTGCTGCCGGTATTTTTGATGTGGCGCTATCCGATCGATGAAGCCAAACACGCCGAGATTCGTGCCGCGCTGGCAAAGCGGCGGGCGGCGAGTGCGTCCCCGGCTGCCGCCGGTTAAGCGCTGCCACCGCGACATACGGCAAGGGGAAAAATGATGTCGATCTTCAAATGGCTACTGCGCATCGTGGGTGGATTGCTGGGGGTGGCGGGCGCCGCGTTGGTCACGCTGCTCTTGGTGATCTGGGTGGCGGATCCGACCGTGTTGCGCAACATGCTGTTCGGGCAATCGCCGACGGATCCGGCCGGGGTCGAGAAATCACAGCCGCAGGAGGCCGTGCCTGGCGTCATCGCCGCAGCGCTGCCGATGGCGGCAGCGGAGGACATTGCACCCGAGGGGCTCGCGGCTGCCGAGGCCTACGCGACGGCCACCGAGTCGGTAGCGCTGCTCGTCTGGCATCGCGGCGCACTGCGCTACGAAAAATACTGGCCGGGCTTCGGGCCCGAGACGCGTACCAACTCCAATTCGATGCACAAGACCGTCCTCGCTCTGCTCGTCGGTGCGGCGCTGGCCGATGGTCATATCGATTCCGCAGATACACCCGCCTCGACCTGGCTGACCGAGTGGCAAAACGACGCGCGGCGTGAGATCACCGTGCGCGACTTGCTGCGGATGGCGAGCGGGTTGGAGATTCCGGTTTTCGGCACCTGGAAGTCGGCCAAGATCCTGTTCGGCTCCGATCTCGCTGCGGGTGTGCTGGGTCTGCAGAAGGCCGAGCCGCATGGCAGTCGCTTCCAGTACAGCAACGCGAGCTCGCAGTTGCTGACGATCCTGCTCGAACGTGCGACCGGTCAAAGATATGCCGCGTATCTGTCTGAGCGCTTATGGAAACCGCTGGGCGCGGTCGATGCCGCTCTCTGGATGGATCGCGAAGGGGGCTTGCCGCGCGGGTTCTGCTGCATCTTTGCGACAGGCCGCGACTGGCTGCGCGTGGGTCGCTTGCTGCTCGAGCGTGGTCGAGTCGGTGATCGTCAGGTCATTCCCGCCGAGTGGATCGACGAGATGCTCAATCCATCGCCGCACAATCCGAACTTCGGCATGCACATTTGGCTGGGCTCGCCGCCGCAAACGGAGCGGCTCTACAACGACTACACCATCAAGGCATTTCACTCCGAACCCTTTGCGGCAAGCGACGTGGTTTACATCGACGGCTTCGGCGGGCAACGCGTCTACGTGGTGCCATCGCTCGAACTGATCATTGTCCGCACGGGCAAGTCGCAGACGGATTGGGATGATCCCCGCTTGCCCAACGCGCTCATTCGCGCCATCCGTCAAACTCCACTCGCCAATGAGGTCAAGCCATGAGCCTGCAGAACCGCCGCACCCTGGAGCGTCTGCTCTCGGTGCTGATTTTTGCGCTGGTGTTGTTCCAGATGTACCAGTCGACCAAGGTCGGCGTGACGCCGCGCGGCACCCCCGCGCGCGAAGCGCTGCAGCATCTGCATATCTCCAACGGCTTGAGCGTGTTGCTGTTACTGATTCCGCGCTTCTGGCTGTGGTTCACGTTGCCGCGTCCGGTGCGTCCGACGCGTGTGCCGCCCGCAGCCGATGATTTTGCGCGCGCTTGCACGCTCTTGCTCTGGCTGACGCTCGCCGCCTTTTGCCTGACGGGTCCGCTATTCGCGTGGGCGGAAGGCCACGCAGTGTCGTGGTTCGGGCTCTTCACGCTGCCCGCGCTGCTGCCCGAGAGTTATCGATTGACGGTAACCCTTGGCTACCTCCACAGCATGATCGGATTTTTGATTCTCTATGCGACCGGACTCACGGTGCTGGTCGGGTTATGGCAAGCGCTGCGCTATCGGATCGGGCCGTGGCGACTATTGCCGGGCTTCGATTGGGGCGGTGCAACGACGGCGGATCTCGCGCGCAGCAGCTCGGCTTGGCGATTCGCGTATGCGGCGGTGTTTGCCGGGATTCTCGCGATCTCGGCGTGGACGCCGTACCGCGTGTTTGGTGTTGTCCCGTTCACGACGGGCAAGCAGCTCGTCGAGTCGGGTCCGCCGCCCGTGGTTGACCCATACATCGGTGTCGGCGAGGTCCCGGTGCTCACCGGGCAGACACAGCAGGATTTCATGTGGTGCCGGTTTTGTCACAGCTTTGAGCAGGGCGGAGCGCACGCCGTCGGTCCGAATCTGCATCGGGTGTTCGGACGGCGCGCGGCGAGCGCACCCGGGTTTTACTATTCCGGGGCGTTCGTCGAGGCGGGCAAATCGGGATTGGTCTGGGATGAAGAAAGCATCAGCGAACTGATTGCCGATCCCGCGAAATTTTTGGGCGGCGAGCATCGCATGCGCTACAAGCCGATCACCGATCCGGCTGAGCGCGCCGAGATCATCGCGGCCCTGAAGGCGGCGACGAAGTAACTCTCGCGCAGCGCTCAGCGCTGCTCGAGCGTCGCCTTGTCGGCGAATGGCGTAGCCGAGGTCGGCCAGTCACGTAGCCGTCGGCTCGCGCCTTGGTCGTCTCTGAGCCAAGCGTCCAAAAAAAGTCTCGATGCGGTATTGAAGGCATTGAGGTACGCCGGCGCGTCGGGTGATCGCGGCAGATCGTCACGACCGACGATGCCGCCGAGATAATGATCAGCGCCATCGAGCACGAGCAGATGCTTGTAGCCGGGTGCGATCAGATCATAAGGCAAGCGGCGCCACTCATAGCCTGTCATGCCGGGTGCTTGGTCCAGATCTTTGGTGCCAACCGTGACCAGCGTGGGCAGCGTCAGCGACAGAAAATCCTCGCGCTGCAACACGGGAGGCATCGGACCGGCACCGCTGAAAATGATCACGGCGCGCACCGCCGGGTGTTGGTGACTCACCGCCGCGCCGCTTGCCGGATCACGCAGCGTAGCGCCGCCGATAGTCTGTGCGATCAGACCACCAAAAGAATGCCCGGCGATGGCGAGCCGACGTGGGTCTGCACGTTCGGCGAGTCCGGGCACGGCAGTGAGCGCGGTGTCGAGTCGGTCGATCAACAAGCGCATGTCTTCGATGCGCCAAGACATGAATCGTGGATCGCTTTTGCCGCGTACGGCACCGAGTCGCGTCGAATCGCGGTGTGTAACGGCGAGGACCACATAGCCGTGCCCCGCCCAGTCATCGAGGATCGGCGCGTAGTCGTCTTTTGAGCTATAGGCGCCATGCGAGAAAACGATGACCGGTAACGCTCTTCCTCGCGCGGGTGCGGCAATCCTGACGGGCAACTCCGGCTGCCCGTCGGCGCGTGGCAAGATGATCTCGGTGACCTGCACCGCGGGCGTCGATGCCGCGACCGCACCCGATGCGCTAGCGAGCATTGTCAGCAGCAACGCTGCGTACAGCGCTACGCGAGACAGAAGTGAGGAAAATTTCATGTTCGTGGTCGCTCGACTCAAATAATCAGGGGGACGTTGCGGATTGCAGCGATGCCGCGGCGGCATCGCCGGCGATTGCACCCAAGGTGATCGCCATGGACAAGCCAACCGCCGGCAGATAACCCGTCACGCGCGCACCCGAAATGCTGCGCGCGGCGCCACCGCCCGCAAAAAGGTTGGGGAGTGGGCTGCCATCGGCGCGGATGACCCGCGCCTGTCGGTCGATTTGCAGACCACCCTGAGTATGAAACAGCGCGCCCGTGACCCGCACGGCGCAGAACGGCGCCTGCAACGGCGCGAGCCCGGCAAAGTCGCGGCCGAAGCGATCAGCCACGGCACGATCACGCGCCGCCTCGATCGCCGCATATTCGCCGGCCAAAGAACCCTCGGGCAGCGCGCAGGCGCGCTCGAGTTCGCCCCAGGTCTGACCGCGACGGATCGCACCAACCTCGACGAGTTGGCGCTGCTCGACCGAGTGCTCGATACAGGCGGCATGACGCTGCTCGTCAAAGATCACCCATGCGACACCGTCCGGCTGTGCGAGGACCGGTACGCACATGCCCGAAATATTCGCGAGCTCGTGAGTGAAGCGCTGACCTCGCGCGTTGACCAGAAAACCACCCTCGATCATCAACGGGTGTGGCACCACGATCTGCTGCGGGTCGGCGAGCGTGCCGAGTCCTTGATAGGCGGTCATATCGCCGACCGCGGCACCCAGTGCCATGCCCCAAAGAATTCCATCGCCGCGGTTGCCTTCGTGTGCGAAATAACGGGCGTTCGCCATCTCCGGGATATATTCGGCCACCATCGCGTGATTGCCGCCAAAACCGCAGGTGGCGAGAATCACCGCCTCGCAGCCGAGCTGCTCGATGACGCCACCCGGGCGCTCGATGCGCAGACCTACCACCCGATCGCCCTCGGCATACAAGTCAGTGACCCGTGCTTCGGTCATGACTTCGGCGCCGGCGCGCGCACAGGCATTAGCGAGCAGGGCGAGCAGTTCCTCGCCGTTTCGACCCGGTGGCAAATGCAAGCGGGGTCGAGAGTGACCGAGGCCGGTCCATTTGAAATCGAGTTGCAGGGGTACCGCGTGAGCGCTTGCGAGCCAATCCAAGGTCGGGCCGGAACGCTCGCCGATCAGGCGGGCAAGCACGGGGTCAGCTTCGCCTTCGGTCTTGGCCATGACATCGGCCACGAACAGGTCCACCGAGTCGTCGATGCCTTGCGCGCGTTGTTCGCGAGTTGCGACGCCGCAGACGGCACCGAGCGACATCGAGGTGCTACCCCAGGGACGCTTGTCGCGCTCGAGCACCAGCACCTCCACATCGCGATCACGCGCGGCGAGGGCGGCCGTCAAGCCGCAGGCGCCCGCGCCGATGATGGCGAGCGGGATGGTGAACTCGAAGTCTGGAACGGGATCGCGAATGATGCTCATGGAGAAGCGCGTACCTGCCTGATGGCTGCGCGAGTTTAGCACCTGTCTGTTCGCTCACTCCCCGACTAGAATCGGGCGCTGGATTGCTCATCGTTCGGAGGGGTTGCCGATGTCCCAAGCTGTCCATCTTATGCAGGGAGCCGTAGAAGGCGCGCTTGCCGAGTTGCGCCGTGTACTTGGTGCCGAGCGCGTCATCACCGATCGCGCCGAGCTCGACTTTCACTCGCAGGATGTCTATCGCAGCGGCGTGCTGCCCGCCGCGTTGATCCGGCCGTCGAGCACCGAGCAGCTCGCCGCGGCGTTAAAGGCGATCGCCGCGACCGGCTTGCCGATCGTGCCGCGCGGTGGTGGCATGTCCTACACCGACGGTTATCTACCCGCGCGCGAGCAGTCGATCATGATCGACATGTTGGCCATGAATCGCATCGTCGCCATCGACGCCGAAGATTGCTACGTCACAGTCGAATGTGGCGCCACCTGGAAAGACCTCTTCGATGCGCTTGCGGCGCAAGGCGTGCGTACTCCTTACTATGGGCCGCTCTCCGGCTTGCGCTCGTCGATCGGCGGCGCGCTTTCACAGGGCAGCATGTTCCTAGGCTCCGGCCGTTACGGGCCCGCGGCCGACAGCGTGATCGGCCTCGATGTGGTGCTGGTCGACGGCACGGTGCTGCAGTTGGGCAGTCATGCCAACCGCAACGGCGAGCCTTTCTTCCGACAGGTCGGACCCGACACGCTCGGTATGTTTCTCTCGGATTGCGGGGCACTCGGCATCAAGACCCGCGCCAGCTTTCGCCTCGTGCGGCCGCAGACCGAGAGCCGTTATCTGTCGTTCTCGTTTCGCAGCCACACCGATCTGTTTGCGGCGATGGCCGAGGTGGCGCGCTCCGAAGTGGTCTCCGAGCAATTCGGTTTCGATCCAGGACTGCAGGCCGTGCGCATGAAGCGCGCGAGTCTGCGCGAAGATGCCAAGGCGCTCGGCAAGGTCGTGGCGAATTCCGGCAGCCTGCTCAAGGGGCTCAAAGAGGGCGCCAAGGTAGTCATGGCAGGGCGGAATTTTCTGGAGGAGAATTGTTTCTCGGTGCACCTGTCGCTCGATGGCCGTGATGTCGTCGATGCCGATGCCAAAGCAGCGATCGTGCGTCGCATCATGTCGATGGGCGGGACCGAGGTCGAGAACACGGTGCCCAAGGTCATGCGTGCCAATCCCTTTGCCGAACTCAACAGCATGCTGGGGCCGGGCGGTGAGCGTTGGGTGCCGGTACATGGCACGGTCCCGTTTTCCAAGGCCGCGGCCATGTACGAAGTCTGCGAAGCGGTCTTCGCGCGACATGCGACCGACATGCAGCGGCTCGACATTGATCGCGGCTATCTGGTCAGCACAGTCGGCAATGCAGGCACGCTGATCGAGCCGGTGCTGTATTGGCCCGATGCGCGACTCGGTTTCCATGAACGTGTGCTGGACGCCGACTACCTCGTCAAATTGGAGCGTTTTCCGGCGAATCCGCAGGCGGCCGAGGTGGTCGCGGCGATCCGCGAAGAACTCGCGCACACGTTCATGCAGCAGGGCGCGGTGAGTTTTCAGCTAGGCAAGTTCTATCCTTACCAAGAGGGACTCCAGGACTCCGCCGCGATGTTCCTGCGACAACTCAAGCACCTCGTCGATCCGCAGGGACGAATGAATCCAGGCTGTCTCGGTTTGTAATAGACTCCAAAGCCCGCCACACGGAAGGTATCCGATGCCCAAGATCGTTGTGCTCTTCAACCTAAAAGCAGGCACGAGTGTCGCCGACTACGAAAAGTTTGCCCGCGAAACCGATCTGCCCATCGTCAACGCTCTGCCGTCGATCAATCGCTTCGAGGTATTGAAAGCTCAAAATCTTTTGAGCGGCGGTGATTCACCTTATCAATACATCGAGATCCTCGACGTCAACAGCATGGAGCAACTCGGCAAGGATGTGTCGAGCGAAACCATGCAAAAGGTGGCAGCGACCTTCCGCTCGATGGCGGACAATCCGCTCTTCATCGTGACCGCAGCGCTTTGATGGCGCGGCGAAGCGTGTCGGTTGTGGGGGAAGATTCGGCATGATGCGCTATGCGCTGCGTCGCATCGTCGGGGTGTTTCCGACGCTATTCATCATCATCACGCTGTCCTTTTTCGTTATCCGTATTGCGCCAGGGGGTCCGTTCGACGACGAGCAGACGCTGCCGCCGGAAATCAAAACCAACCTCGAGGCGGCCTACGGTCTCGACAAGCCGTTGCTCGAGCAGTACGGCCGTTATCTCTCGGGGCTGGTGCGCGGTGATTTTGGTCCCTCGTTCAAGTTTAAAGATTTCACGGTCACCGAACTGATCGCCCAGGGCTTGCCGGTGAGTCTGATGCTCGGGTTATCGGCGGTCTTGCTCGCGTTGCTCATCGGCATTCCACTCGGCACGCTCGCGGCGCTGCGGCAAAACAGTCCGACCGACTACGGCATCATGGCGGTCGCCGTGCTCGGCATCGCGCTGCCGAGTTTCGTGACCGGACCTTTGTTCGCCCTGATCTTTGGTCTTTATTTGCGCTGGTTCCCGGTCGCCGGTTACGAATCCGGCGATCCGCAGTTTCTGGTGTTGCCAGTCATCACGTTGGCTTTGCCGGTGATTGCTTACATCGCCCGACTGACACGTGGCAGTTTGCTCGAGGTTTTGCGCACCAATTTCGTGCGTACCGCGCGCGCCAAGGGGCTCGCCGAGCGGCAAGTGATTCTGCGCCATGCGCTGCGGCCCGCGTTGCTGCCCGTGGTGAGCTATCTCGGACCCGCCACTGCGTTTGTGATCACCGGATCGCTGGTGGTCGAGACGGTGTTCGGTCTTCCGGGCAGCGGTCGCTATCTCGTGCAGGGTGCGATCAATCGCGACTACACCCTCGTCATGGGCATGATCGTGGTCTACGGCGGTTTGACGCTGACGCTGAACCTGATCGCCGATTTGCTCTATGGCTGGCTCGACCCGCGGGTGCGCTATGACTGAGCCTGCGCCCTCAGCCCGCGGTTTCTGGGCGGACGCTTGGCGACGTTTGCGGCGCAACAAGGCAGCCATGTTTGCTGCGACGATCATTCTGCTGATCACCGTGTTGGCGTTCATCGGTCCCGCGTTTTCGCCGCATGCCTTCGATGCGATCGACTGGGACCATATGGCCGTGCCGCCCGGTGGTCCCAACGACCATTGGCTCGGCACCGACCGGCTGGGGCGTGATCTTTATGTGCGCACGCTTGCCGGGGTGCAGATCTCGTTGCAGATCGGGCTGCTCGCGACCGCGGTGTCGCTGTGCATCGGTGTGCTCTGGGGCGCGACCGCAGGCTATCTCGGCGGGCGTATCGATAACCTCATGATGCGCTTCGTCGACATCCTTTATTCTTTGCCTTATATCTTCATCGTCATCATCCTCTCGACGCTCTTCGATCGCGGCAATATCTATGTGCTGTTCCTCGCGATCGGCGCGGTCGGCTGGCTGACCATGGCGCGCATCGTGCGCGGGCAGACGCTCTCGATCAAGCGCAAAGAATTCATCGAAGCAGCGCTCGCTAGTGGCGTGAGCACGCCCGGAATTCTGCTTCGGCACATCGTGCCGAACGTGGTGGGGCCGGTGATCATCTATGCCACCCTCACCATTCCGCAGATGATTCTCTTCGAAAGCTTTCTGTCGTTCCTTGGCCTCGGGGTACAGGAGCCGCAAGCGAGCCTCGGCAGCCTGATCAACGAGGGCGCACAGGAGATGGAATCGGCTGTGTGGATGTTGCTGGTTCCCGCAGGGTTTTTGGTCACCTTGCTGACCTGCTTCAATTTTCTCGGCGACGGGTTGCGCGATGCGCTCGACCCGCGGGACCGGTGAGCGCGTGAGTGGCAGCGCGCTGTCGATCCGCAATCTTGGCGTCAGCTTCAGCACGCCGGATGGCATGCTTCCGGCAGTCAACGATTTTTCACTTGATCTGGCGCCGGGCGAATGCATCGGCGTGGTAGGCGAATCGGGGGCAGGCAAGAGTCAATCCTTTCTCGCTGTCATGGGTTTGCTGGCTGGGAACGCGACCGTACGCGGCTCCGCCAGCTTGCAAGGTCACAGCCTGATCGACGATGGGCGCATGGTCGATGCCGCGCAACTCAACGCGCTGCGCGGTGCGCGCATCGCCATGATCTTCCAGGATCCGATGACCTCTCTGACGCCACACCTGAAGGTGGGTGAGCAGATTGCCGAGTCGGTGATCCATCACCTTGGCCTGTCGCGCGAGGACGCGCGACGCCGCGCACTTCAACTGCTGCAGCAGGTGCAGGTCACCGATGCCGAGCGCCGGCTCGATCAGTATCCGCACGAGCTCTCGGGCGGCATGCGTCAGCGCGTCATGATCGCGATCGCGCTGGCTTGCGATCCCGCGGTGTTGATCGCCGATGAACCGACCACGGCGCTCGATGTCACCATCCAAGCGCAGATCCTCGCGCTGCTCGCCGACCTGAAGCGCGAGCGCGGCATGGCAATGGCGCTGATCACCCACGACCTCGGCGTGGTGGCCGGTATCGCCGATCATGTGGCAGTGATGTACGGCGGTCGCATCGTCGAAACGGGCAACGTGCGCGAGATCCTGAAGGCGCCGCGGCATCCCTACAGCCAGGCCTTGCTGGCCTCGATGCCGCGCCTCGACGAACCGGGTGGTCAACCGCTGCAGGCCATTTCCGGGCAACCCCCCAATCCGCGCAGTCTGCCGTCGGGTTGCGCGTTTCATCCGCGTTGCTTGCGCGCCGATGATCTTTGCAAGCACACGGCACCGATTCTCAGCACCGCGGGGCGGCGAGTCGCCTGTCATCATCCGGTGGAGTCCGCCCTCGAGGTGCCGCGATGAGCCGCACATTGCTGGCGCTGCACCAATTGCGCGTCTGGTTTCCGATCGGCGAAGGATTGTTCGCCCGCAAAAGATTTCTTCGGGCGGTGGATGGGGTCGATCTCGAACTTCGCGAGGGCGAGGCGCTCGGGATCGTCGGCGAGTCGGGTTGCGGCAAATCGACGCTTGCGCGTGCCATCCTGCGTCTCGTGCCGATCACTTCAGGACAGGTGGTGTGGCTGGGGCGCGCCATCGAGGCGGAGTCGGTCGCTGCGATGCGTCCCTTGCGACGCGATCTGCAAATCGTCTTTCAGGATCCGCTCGCGAGTCTTGATCCGCGCATGACCGTCGGCGAGATCGTCGCCGAGCCGCTGCGGATCCATGCGCCTCATAGGAATCGTGCCGAACGTCGAGCGGCCGTCACCGAGATGCTGGCGCGCGTCGGCTTGCCTGCGGATGTGGTGAACCGCTATCCGCACGAGTTCAGCGGCGGACAATGCCAACGCATCGGCATCGCACGCGCAATGGTGCTGCGACCCAAATTGCTGGTCTGCGACGAGCCGGTCAGCGCGCTTGATGTGTCGATCCAGGCGCAGATCGTGAATCTTCTGCACGATCTCAAGCGCGAGTTCGGCATGAGCATCCTCTTCGTCAGCCACAATCTCGCTGTCGTGCGTCGGTTGTGCGATCGGGTCATCGTGCTCTATCTCGGCAAACCGGTGGAAGTAGCCTCGACCGAGTCGCTGTACCTCGCTCCCTCGCACCCCTACACGCGCGGCTTGTTGTCAGCGGTGCCGATCCCGGATCCCGATCTGCAGCCCTCGCGTCTTGGTGCGACGCTGGGCGGCGAATTGCCATCGCCGCTGTCGCCGCCCTCGGGCTGCGTGTTTCGCACGCGATGCCCGCACGCCATCGAGCGTTGCGCGCAGGAAGCGCCGATGCTCGCGGATCGCGCGGCCGAGCAAAAGGCGGGTGATCATCAAGTTGCCTGTCTGCGCCCGGAAATCTTTGGTGGCGTCAGCTCGTGAGTCTGCATCGATTACAGGGCAAGGTGGCGCTGGTCACCGGCGCAGGTCGCAGTGGGGGGCTCGGCGAGGCGATTGCACAGCGTCTCGCGGCCGAGGGCGCTGCAGTGGTCGTTACCGATCTTGCGGCGGCTGACGCCCACCTGCCAGCGGACCGAATCGGTTCGACACAGGGCATCGACGAGGTGGTCGCAGCGATTCGCGCGGCCGGAGGACAGGCTGCAGGCTGCACACTCGATGTGCGCGATGCGACCCAGGCTGCAGGCGCTGTCGCCTTCGCCGTGCGCGAATTCGGCGCGCTCGACATTCTTGTCAATAACGCCGGTGTGGGCTACCTCATGCAGCCGCTCATCGATATGCCACGTGATCGTTGGGAGACTGTTCTCGGGGTCAATCTGACCGGCGCATTTCTTTGTTCGCAAGCGGCTGCCCGACAGATGATCTTGCAGGGCAGGGGTGGTCGAATCATCAACATCGCGAGCGTCGCAGCCAAGTCGGGGTCCTTGCACCTCGCGGCTTATGCGGCCTCGAAACACGGACTGATCGGACTCACCCGTAGTGCCGCGCTCGAGCTCGGGCCTTATGGCATCACGGTGAATGCCGTGTGTCCGAACCACGTGACGACGCAACTCGGCGCGGTGCAGAGCGCGTATCGCGCAGCGCAGCGCGGGCAGTCGGTGGACGACTATCTCGCCGAGATGCGCGGCCGAATTCCGCTCGGGCGGGTGGGGCTCGCCGTGGATACGGCCAAGGCCTGCGCTTTTCTTTGTTCAGCCGAGGCGAACTACATCACCGGTGAATCGATGAACGTCTCCGGTGGTCAGGAGGTGCACTGATGTCGGGTCGTCGCCTGCCGCGCGCGGCCAAGGGCAAGCGCCCGCGTTTCCACAAGACCGAGGGTGTGGATGAACTTTTTGCAGTCGTTGTTGCGCTCACTGCAGAGGTTTCGACGCTGTCCGAGCGTCTAAAGACGCTCGAATCTGTGCTCGAAAAGACTCGCAAGATTCCCATTCAAGCCATTGAAAAACATGAATTATCGGACGCTGATCTTGCGGTCCGAGCGGTCGATCGCGAAGCGTTGATCGAACGTGTATTTCAGGCAGTTGAGGCCAGTGTTGCGCAGAAGCGACAGCGTTGACAAGCTAGCCGGATTGGCCAGTAAACTCGCTAGGTTGATTTCTCAAATCGTTCCCTCTCGGAGGAGGACAGATGTCTAACCGCACCATCGTCACCACGGTTGCCGCCGCGGTGGCCACCTTGCTTGCCGGCAGTCCGACGCTCGCGCAGCAGAGCGCAGATAGCGCGCTCGTGCTCGAGGAACGGTCACCGCGCGTAAAACCGAAGAGCGCCTGATCGAAGCGCCGTTGTCGATTACCGCTTTTACCGCGGCCGACATTGAGAAGAAAGGTTTCGCCACGCTCGAAGATGTCGCGCGCAGCGCGCCCGGCGTGCAGTACTCCAACCAGGGCGGACAGATCCCTGGCCGCTATACCTCGGCGATCCGTTTCCGCGGCATGAACGTCAACTCGGACAGCCCCTCGCTGCAGTTGGGTTCGCTCTTCGTCGATGGTGTCTTCGTGCTCGGTGGCACCCAGTCGATTCCTTACGACGACGTCGAGCGTATTGAGGTCATCAAGGGTCCGTAGTCGGCGACCTATGGGCGCAGCACCTTCGGCGGCGCGATCAACTACATTACGCGCACGCCCTCGCTCACCGAATACTCGGGCCGTCTCAATGTTTCGTCTGCGACCTATAGCGACAACGACGTTTCGGCGAGCTTTGAAGGGCCGATCATTCAGGACAAGTTGTCCTTCCGTATCGGTGGCCGCTACTACAACCGCGGCTCTGTGTTCACGGCGACCGATGGCGGTGGCCTCGGCGAAGAGAGCAGCGAGTCGATCGCGCTGACGCTGAACTTTCAGCCGAGCGATGCGTTGAACATCAAGGTGCGTGGCTTTCATGCCATCGACGACGACGGTCCGATGATGGGCGGTCTCGTCAACGGCTGGCGTAACGATACCTGCACGGGCAAGACCATCAGGACGCAGGACCCGCGCTTTCCGAACGCCTCGCCGCGTAACTACATTTGCGGTGCGGTCCCGGAGCAGGGCGTCGCGAAGAATATCTTTGGTACCACCAGCATCGTCGATCAGGTCACGACGTTGTTCCCTCGGCAGGCCGCCCTCAACGGCACGCCGAACTTCGTGTTCGACAGTTTGGTCGCGCGACCGAACGATTCGCGAGTCGATGTGCCGAACATCAACAAGATCGGTCTCAAGCGTAATGTCACGCGTTTTTCCGTGGCGGGTACGTATGACTTCGCGGGTGGCTACGAGCTCGCTTTCCAAGCGGGCAAGAACGAGCTGAAGGCCAACTGGATTCGTCCTTTTGGCCTTACGCCGGCGGGTTACTGGATGTCGCGTGATCCGGTCGATTCGGAAGACGAGAGCTATGAAATCCGCATCACCTCGCCGCGTGACCAAAAGCTCACGTGGCTAGCGGGCGTCAACGCCTACGATCAGACCTTCCTGCAGTCGGGGTCGGGCGGTGATGCCACTTGGCTCTGTCTTTCGTTTGTACCCGGAACGGTGGGCGGACCATGCTCGCGGCAGAACTTCTTCACCGCGAACAGCCTGGTGCAGAACACCGACAAGGTGAAGACCGAGGGTATCTTTGCCTCGGTGGCCTATCAGTTCACCGACTCGCTGTCGGCGAGCCTCGAGGGTCGTCAACAAAAAGACAAGACCACGCGGGGCATCTTCTCGACGAGCCCGACGAGCATCGAGGATGACAGCTTCCTGCCGCGTGCCATCTTGCGTTGGACGCCGAGCGATGAGACCAACGTCTATGCGAGCTACGCGAAGGGCATCCTGCCGGGTGTGATCAACTCCGAGATCGCGCAGGCCACCCCGCGTGAGGCGGCGCAGTATCAGCGTCTCTTCCCCGGTATCGCCGGTGTGGTCGAGGGCGACAAGCTCGACATGTACGAACTCGGCTGGAAGCAGCAGTGGCTCGACCGTCGTGCCCAGACCAACATCGCGGTCTATTGGGGCAAGTGGGAGAACCAGAAGGGTCGTTCGGCCTTCGTGATCCAGGAAGACTGCGGTTCATTCGCTCACGGTGGGGTCGCCGGTGCGACGGCTGTCAATGGCTGCAGCGCGGCGAACGGGCAGCCAGCGGTGATCCAGAGTGGCCCGACCGCCGGACAGCCATTTTTCAACACTCGCAACGCCAACGTGCCGGGTGATTCGACGCTGACGGGCGTCGAGTTCGAAGGTTCGGTGATCGTCGCCGAAGGTTGGGATCTGCGCGGCACGCTCACCTGGGCGAAGTCCGAGTACGACGACTTCATCTTCAACTTCGTGCAGCCGATTGCCGGTTTTACGCAGATGAAGGGCAACTCGAATGCGCGCTTCCCCGAGTGGTCGGGTAGCGTTTCTTCGGGCTACACCGCGCCGATCAAGGGCACGGAGTGGAGCTGGTTCGTCAACGGTGACGTCAGCTATGTGGGCAAGACCTTCGTCGACGAGAGCAATCTCGCCTACTGCAAGGACTACACGCTCACCAACCTGCGCTTCGGTGGTGAAAAAGAAGGCCTGCGTATCGAGGGCTTCGTCAAGAACGCCTTCGACGATGACAGTTGGGCCGCCTGCGCGCGCTGGACGGATTTCGACTCGGCGCCGAGTATCGGTCAACTGACGCAGTTCCAGGGTGTGGCGGTGACGCCGAACATGCCTAGTCAGCTCGGCGTGCGCGCGTCGATCAAGTTCTGATCGGCGGGCCAGCCGTTCGTCAATCGCGGGTCGTTCAGACCCGGTCAGGGGCCGCGACGTAAGTCGCGGCCCTTTTTCTTGGTGGCGGCTTCTTGGTAGCGACCCCTTCGCTCGGTATGCTGACCAACCATCGGGCCTGCCGCGGGGCGGGCAGGAGTGTCCATGAAGTTGCTCTACACGCCCATCAAGGGCTACGTGCACACCGTCGAGGCCGTGCTCAATTACACGGGCCTGCGCGAGGCGGTGACGCCCGTGCCCACCAAACCTTTCGAGGCAGACAATCCGCTCGTCGGCGTGAATCCCCTCGGCAAGGTGCCCACCCTTCTGCTCGAGAGCGGCGAGTATCTGGCCGGCGGGCCGGTGATCTATGAATATCTCGACTCCTTGCATCGACGTCGAAAGCTCTTTCCTGCGAAGGGACCGCAGCGCTTCACGAGCTTGCGTCAGGCTTGGATGGCGGATGGTCTCTTTGACACTTTCGTATTGATCATCGTCGAGTCGTGGTTGCCGCGTGAGCAACAGCGAACCGAGTACATCGCTCGCTGCTTCAATAAAATCGTCGCGATCCTCGATCAGATCGAGCGCGATGTGCCGAGTTACAGCCGTCTCGACATCGGTCAAGTGCGCACCGTGGGCGCCTTGCAGTTTCTGTTGCTCAAAATGCGGCAGGTCGGGCAGGCAGCCGTCGGCATCGACCCTGGTTTCGACGCGCTACAAGGCCGCCCGGCGCTCGCGGCCTGGTACAAACCCATGGCGCGCAAGAAAATGTTTCGTGACCCGCTGATTCGTCTCGACTGATTAATCCGCTCTGATTTCTTTGGCCGAAGGAGACCGCCCGATGCCCATTCCGCACCGCAAAATTCGCGGCAAACTGCACTACAGCAGTGATCACCCCGAGCGCGTGGGTACTGAGCGCGGCCGCGAGCATTTCACCTTGACGGTGGCGGCGGATGGTCGGCGTACGCTGCGCGCCTGCACCGAAATCGACGATGCACCCAATGTGTTGCGCGATGTCACGCTCAGCCTGCGCGCGGATTGGACGCCCGAGGACGCGTTCGTGCGTATCTCCGTGGGCGATCGTTTCATGGGCTCGAGCTGGTTTCGGTTCACCGACAATCAGGCCGAGTGCGAAGGGTGGACTGCGGCGGAGGGCCGAATCTCGCAGCGTTGGCCTTTGCAGCGACGTTTATCGGGCTTCGGCACTCATCCCATTCAGGCGGACGCATGGCTCACCAGCCTGGTTGATCTCGCGAGCGCTGAGGCGGGGCCGCTGCCGTTTCGCGGCGAGTACGACAACCTGCTCATGTGCTCGCTTGATCATCGCGGTGCGAGCGGTCCCATGCTGATGCGCTTCGAGCGTCCGGTGAAGCTCGCCTTCATCGGCCGCGAGCGCTTGACCGTCAGGGCGGGTACATTCGATGCACTGCATTATCGCTACGCCGAAACCACGGACGATGGCAGCGGCGAGACCGCCAACGCGCCCGGCAAGCATCCGCCGTATGATCTTTGGTGTATGGCGGATGGCGATCGGGTGTGCCTGCTCGCCACCGTGACCGGCTACATGATGACGCGCTATGAGCTGGTGGAATATGAGGTGAGCGAGGCGCGCGCTTGAGCGCGCCGCAAGACTATCGACGGCATCCCGGACGCTGGCGCGCGCTCCGAGTGTCTTTGTTGTTGCTGGGTCTCGTCGCCGGGGGCATGTCTTCGGCCGAGAATCTCGTTCGACGGTCCTCGACCGGCGAACTGCAGACGCTCGATCCGCAGCTTTGGACCTATGGACAGGATGGCAACATCGCGCAGGATCTGTTTCAGGGACTGACCACGCTCGATCCGGAAGCGCGTGTCGTCCCCGGGCAGGCCGAGTCCTGGGTAGTCTCGGCGGATGGGCGTCGCTATACCTTCACGTTACGTCGCAACCTGCAATGGTCTGATGGCAAGCCACTGACCAGCGAAGATTTTCTTTGGTCCTTCCGGCGACTCTTTGACCCCAAGACGGCATCGCCTGCGGTGTCGTTGCTGTACGTCATCCGTAACTCGCGTGATGTGAATCTCGGACTCAAGCCGGTGACGGCGCTCGGCGTGAGCACGCCCGATACGCGCACCGTGATCATCGATCTCGAGCATCCGGCGCCGTATCTCGCGGATCTGCTCGTGCACCGGGGGTTTCCGGTGCCGCGACACGTCCTCGAGAAACACGGCCGTGACTGGACGAAACCCGCCAACATCGTCTCGAATGGTGCCTTCGTATTTGGCGAGTGGCGTCCCGGCAGTCATGTGCGTCTTGTCCGCAATCCGCGCTTTCATGAGGCCGCAACGGTCAAGCTCGATGCGATTCATCATGTGCCGGTCGAAGATCCGAAAGCCGCAGTGCTGCGCTATCGCGCGGGCGAGCTCGACGTGGTGGTCACCTTGCCCTCGGATCAGATTGCCGACCTCAGACGGGATTTCGGTCCGCAACTGCGTTTGCGCACTCAACTCGGACTCGAGTATCTCGCCTTCAATACCCGACGCGGGCCAACGGCCGATGTGCGCGTGCGCCGTGCATTGTCGATGGCGATCGATCGCGAACTCATCGTGCAGCGCATCACGCGAGCGGGAGAACCCGCCGCATATTGCGTGGTACCACCCGGCGTCGATCATTATCCGCAAACGGGTTGCGCCGATTTTGCGTCGCTGTCGCAAGAGGCCAGAGTCGCCGAGGCGCGGCGTCTGCTCGCCGCCGCAGGCTTCGGCCCAAAAAAACCGCTCACGCTGCGTTTTCGGGTCAATAATTCTGACACTCAGCGCAGGATCGCGCTCGCCGTAAGCGCGATGTGGCAGCCGCTCGGCGTGCGGACCAATATTGTTGGTACCGAGATGAAGGCGCATCAGCAGGCCCTCGCTCAGGGTGATTTTGATGTCGCGCGCGGCGCATGGTACGGCGAGGATCGCGATGCGCTCTCGTATCTGCGCCTGCTCGATGGGCGCTCGCCTGCGCTCAACATCTCGGGTTACGCGAGCGCCGAGTACCAGCGGCTGCTCGATCGTGCCGATGCCTCGGCGGATCTCGCGGCGCGCGCAGTCCATCTGCAACAGGCCGAGTCACTCGCCATGCGCGAGCAACCGATCGCGCCGATCCACATCTACGTGAGTCGACGTCTCGTATCACCGCGCATCGAGGGTTGGCAGGACAATCCGCGGGGCCTGCATCTCAATCGTTACTTGTCGATCCGTCGCTCGACGAGTTCGATCCATTCACCGGCGGCGCCGAGCACGATGCCGGCACGTCGGCCGTTATAGGGGGCTTCGCGACGCACCGCGGGTGCGGCGTGCCAGTCCAAGGGTCGCGCATCGAGATCCTCGACCGTGAAACTCACCATCGCCATGCCGGGCGGCAAATCATCGGCACGGCGCGGGCGAGGCGTGGTGATCGGCGGGTACTCATCGAGCTCGATCAGGAACGCCGGTGAAATCGGCACCAGGGCGAGCGCCGTTTGCGTGTCCTTCGGCAAATCGAGTGTTTCTTGCAGCACGCTCACGGTCGAGCGATAGGGCGGGGTGGCGGGATTTCCCAGCATCGTCCCATAAAAATCGCGCATGGCCTGCATGGACGGGCCACCCAGAACCACGATGAAACTGCGATCGACAAAGGACTGCGCCGGGGTCTTGATGAAAGTCCCACCCTCGGGCGGGATGCGCGTGAAATAGTTGAGTTCGCCCGCCGGGCCAAGGGCCTGCATGGCAATCACACTGGAGTTGGACCCTAGCGGTGCAGTGGGTCCGATGACGCGAAACGGGGAATCGGGCGTCGAGAATTTGCGTTCGAGTGCCGCCGGATCCTCGACCAGAATCTCGTTCGAGTTCCAACCGTGGGTGCGCATGGCTGCGAAGCCTTCTGTCGGCGGCCGCTCGATGAGCCGAAGGTGCACATCGGCGCCGCTCGCGCTCTGCAACAGCACAAAGCGACTGCCCGCCACCGCCGACACATTCCAGTCGGCGGCTTGCTGTGTGCTGATAATGCCGCGGTCGGTTACCTGGTACCCGAGCCACTCCGCGTAGGCGCGTTCCGCGGCGGCCAAATCGGCGACCACGAGGGTGACCATGAGAATGGCAGTGATCATATCGCCGGTTCCTTTTCGTTCAGGAAGTCGGCAGTGTACGCAGCGCGGCATGGACGGGCGAGGGTGCGCCGGCGGCCGTGGAGGAGAACGCGTTGATCGATCTTTATTACTGGCCGACGCCGAACGGTCACAAGATACCCATCATGCTCGAGGAGTGCGGGCTCGAGTACCGGGTCAAACCCGTCAACATGCTGCGCGGCGAGCAATTCAATCCAGCCTTTCTGCGCATCAACCCCAACAACAAGATTCCGGCGATCGTGGATCGTGAGGGGCCAGGTGGCGAGCCCTTCGCGCTATTTGAGTCCGGGGCGATCTTGCAGTACCTCGCCGAAAAAACAGGCCAGTTCATGCCGCGCGAACGCCGGCGTCGCTACACGGTAGTTCAGTGGCTCACTTTTCAGGTGGCGGGCATCGGACCGATGTTCGGCCAGTGCGGGCATTTTTTGGGCTATGCGCCGCGCAAGATTCGTTATGCCATCGACCGCTACCGCAACGAGACGCTGCGTCTGTACGGGGTGATGGACCGACGGTTGCGCCATGAGCGCTATCTCGCCGGCGATTATTCGATCGCCGACATGGCGACTTGGCCCTGGGTTCGGGTGCGCTGGTTGCATCACATCGAGCTCGCCGAGTTTCCGCATGTGGCCCGCTGGTACGCCGAAATCGAAGCGCGTCATGCGGTCCAGAGGGGGATTGCGGTACTCGGCAAGCGCGAAAAAATCGGCAATCCGGACGCGAAAGCGCGTGAGGCGCTGTTCGGCCGCACGCAGCTGACCCAGGGCAAGGGCGCTACCGCCGTCCCGCGCAAACGTCCGAAGAAAGATCGCAGGGTGGACATCAGCCGCTGAGAGCGGGGGTGTCACCTCTTTGCAATGGGTATATCCGGCGTATAGTGCAAAAAGCGGGCCTCAGCGGCCCATCGGGAGGTCATCAGATGAGGTTAATCCCCCACAAGCGCAGCAGGGAAGTCGAAAAGTGGTTGCGCACCGAAGACGCAGAACAGAAGAAGCGTTATCGCAAGATCGTCGCCGAGCAGGAGGCACTCACGCCCAAGCGTGACAAGTGGATCGCCGACTTTCTTTATCGCATCCAGACGCGCGGCGTACACACGCACTACAACATGATGCGCAAGGTCGCTCCGGAAGAAATCCCGGTGAAGCCGAAGCGCAAGTTCAAGGTCGTTTTCTGATCCACGCCGGGGAGTAACACCATGGCCAGACCGCATATCGAACCCTTCGTCGATCGGGACGTCCCGTTCAAGAAGATGACCCTGCCGGGTTTCCCGAAGGGCATGCACTACAAGACGCTTTCGCTCGACACCGACGACGGTGCGTGCACGATGACCTGCCTCTTCGAGCCAGGTTACCGCCAGCCGCCGGGCATGAGCTACACCGAATACGAACTCTTCATCATGTCGGGTTCGATCAAAGTTGGCGAAAAAGTCTGGGGACCGGGCAGCTATTTCTTCGTGCCGGCGGGAGTCGCCCTCGAAGAGCTGACTTCGCCCCGCGGTGCGACCGGACTCATTTTCTACAACTACGGCGAGCCTTCGTTCGTCGAGTCGACGAGCGATCACAAGAGCGCTGAGCGCGATCGCTTTGCGGCCGTGAACTCCTATGACGACATGCAGTGGACCTCGACCAATTTTTATCCGGCGACGGCGCCCGGTTGCATGGTCAAGATCCTGCGCTTCGATCCGCGCACCCAGGGTTTCACGTTCCTCTATTGCATGACGCCCAACTTCTGGCAGGACAACATCTCCTACCACGACTGCTGCGAAGAGGCGTACCACATTTGGGGTACCTCCTGGATGATGCAGTTCGGTGAGCTACCGACCGGCGGCTATTTCTGGCGTCCGCCCTACATCAACCATGGTGCCTTCGCTTCCAAGCTCGGCATTCTGGCGATCGGCCGTACCGACACGCAGCTCTATAACCACTTCCACTTCAATCCCTGGACCAACATCGAAGAAAACCGCGATCGAGCGGCCAATCGAATCATGCAGTGGAAGCCTGATCTCTATAAGTGGATCAACACCCACGGGCACAATCACCCGGTCGATTTCGAGTATGACCACGGTCATGCGCACGGCGACATGCCGCATCACCACGGTGACGGTTCCGTCGACCACAAGCACAAGAAAAAGCGCCGTCGGCGCTGAGGTTCAAGCCTCGGTGACGAGAACCCGCCCGCGGGTACCAAATCCTTGTTGGGCTTGGCGCCCGTAGGTGGACTTTTCGGTGCGCTTGCCGGTCAGCACTTCGAGCATGCCCTGAATCCGGCGCATCCGCGAAGTCACCAACGCGCCGTTATGATCATTGAGTGCGCGACAGCGCTTGGCGAGCTCGGCGCATTCCGCCCATCGTGAGGGCAGGCTGCGCTCCGGATCACATTCTTTGATAAGACCCGCGAGGCCTGCGTTGTCGGTCGAGTAACCCGCCACGCGCAGGAGGGCCTGTCGTTCATCCTGCAATCGCAGCAGTGCGACCATGCAGTCCTGTCGGTCGCGACAGGCGCGCTCGAGCTGCTCGGGCGATTCATCACTGAGCAGAATGGCCTTTTCGCTGTCGAGCAAGTGCTCAAGTTGCAGCAACAGGCGACGTTCCGCATCGAGCAGTCTCGAGAGGACCGCTCGTAATTCGACGGTCGAGCGAATCACGGCCATGGGGGTGCGCTACTTGACGCGGCCCGACACTTTGCCGAGTTCCCAGTCGAGGCGCATCAGCTGGTCGGCGATCTTGCCGGCATCGACCTGGTAGTCGCCGCGCTCGAGTCCGAAGTCGCCAAGGAACAGGACCCGTTCATCCGTCGCGGGCTCGAGCTCGTCTATGACGGCGCTGCGCCCGATACCGTGCGCAAGGTGATGGAAGTCGAGATGAGCGCGCGCGAGGCGGCCGACACCGCGGGCGCAAAGGTTTACGAGGGCATGGGCATCTATTCGCCGACGCTCGGAATCATCGGGGCGGTGCTCGGCTTGATGGCCGTCATGCAAAACCTCGAGGATCCATCCAAGCTTGGCAAGGGCATCGCGGCGGCGTTCACGGCGACGATCTACGGGATCGGCCTCGCCAACCTTTTCAGGTTGCCCGTGGCCAACAAACTCAAGCAGATCATCGCGGTGCAGATGCACACGCGTGACATGATCGTCGATGGCCTCGCGGCGATCGCCGAGGGTGAGAACCCGCGGATCATCGAGGCGAAGTCGCAGGGCTACGTACTCGATGTCAGCAAAACCAAGCCGGCGGCGGCTGAAGCCGAGAAAGCATGAGCGGGCCGCCCGTAGGCGGCGGCAGTGGTCGTCGCCGCACGAAAGAAGAACACCAAAACCATGAGGCCTGGGCGATCCCCTACGCCGATTTATTGACGCTGTTGCTGGCTTTTTTCGTGGTGATGTATTCGATCAGTTCGCTGAACGAGGGCAAGTATCGCGTGATGTCCGACTCGCTCGCGGCGGCGTTTCGTGGCCAACCGATGCGCGAGATGCCAATTGCGGTCAATACCCAAGGCGGATTGCCGACGCCGAATGTGGTGACTTTGCCGAATGCGCCGGGGCCGGGTTCGACGCAGGCTTCGCGGACACAGATTCAGCCGACCACGCCCTCGCTCGCGCAGATTGGCGATAACGTCGCGCGGGCGATGGCCGACCTCGTCATCAAAGACGAAGTCGTCATCCGCAAACACGAGGATTGGCTAGAGGTCGAAATCAAGAATGACGTCTTGTTCCCAAGTGGCTCGGCGACGTTGACCCCGAAAGCCAACGAGATCGTCCGCAAGTTGGGTGGGACGCTCGCCGGGATTCCGAATCCGATTTTCGTTGAGGGTCACACCGACAATGTCCCCATCAGCCGTGTTGTGTTTCCCAGCAATTGGGAGTTGTCGACAGCGCGCGCGTCAGCGGTCATCCGTTTGTTGGCTGTGGGTGGAATCTCACCCACGCAGATGACCGCACTCGGCTTTGGTGAGTATCGGCCAACGCAGAGCAACGAGACGGTCGAGGGACGAGCGGCCAATCGGCGTGTCATGCTGGCGATACTTGCGCCGGAGCGATCGGGACAAAGCCTGTATTCGTTGCAGGGTTTGCGGCCCGAAGCGACTGGTGATCCGGCTGCGCCGATGTCCTTTGTGCCGGCCACGGTACCCTCGGCACTGCCCAAGGCGCCACCGCGCTAGACGATACGCCCGACGGGCGTGTTAGTATTCTTTGATTACTCTATACCGGTTTTGAAGCGTTTTTCATGAGTCTCGAACCAAGAGAATTTTTGACCAAGCTGCAAGGCGAGTTGTCCAGCGGCTCGCTGGAGATCGCCGGTTTCCCGGATGTCTGCATCCGCATGCTGCGCGAGTTGCGTAACGTGTTCGTCTCCAACAATACGCTCGCGCGTATTGTCAAAGGCGATCCTGCGCTCGCCGTGCGTGTCGTGACCATGGCGAATTCCGCGGCCTACCAGGCTTCCTCGGGGCCGATTGGTGATGTCACCGGTGCAATCTCGAGAATCGGTCTGGCGACGCTGCGTACCGTAGTTCTGGCGCACGCTTTCGCTACGCTGCGCGACCGAAAGATCTACAAGCTCATGCAAAATCGCATGGGTGACATCTGGTCCCAAAGCCTCGCGGTGGCGGTCGTGGCGCGGGCCATTGCCTCGCGAACCGGGGCGCGTGTGGATCGCGAGGCGCTCGTCCTCGGTGGCATGTTGAGCGGTGTCGGCAAGATCTATCTGCTTGCCGAGGCGGCGCACCACGAACAAGTCATCGCTGATTTCGCCGCCGTCGAGCATCTGCTCGAAACCTGGCACGCGAAGATCGCCCGGCGACTGCTTGAGCACTGGGAGTTTCCGGAGTCGACGGTTCGGGCGGCGACCACGTGGGAGCTTGCGCGGAGCCCGACCGCCGAAGACCCGATGGCCGATATCCTCTACGTGGGCAATCTGCTCGTCGAGTTGCGCGATAATCGCGAGGAGCTGGCTCGCCGCTTGCCGATGTCGGCACCGGCGATGCGCTTGGCCATTGCCACGGCTGATCCCGACGAGTTGTATTCGGCGGCGGACTCCGAGGCAGCATCGATCAAGGGAGCTTTGGCTTGAGGGTATCCGCAATCGCGTTGTTTTTACTGCTCGGCGTGCTCGGAAGCGGTTCGGTCGGTGCGGTGGAGTACGAACTTCGCGGCGACGGCGGCGACATTTTCGGCAGCGTCGAGCGGATTCGAACTCGTTACCAAGACACGCTCATCGAGCTCGCGCGCCGCTACAGCCTCGGCTACGAAGAACTGCTGCGCGTGAACAAGGGTGTCGATCCGTGGTTGCCGGGCGAGGGCACGCAGGTCGTCATTCCTGGAAAACGGCTGCTGCCGCCCTCGGTGCGTGAAGGCATCGTCGTTAATTTGCCCGAGCACCGCATGTATTACTTCCCCAAGCCCAAGCCCAAGAGCGACGAGCCCGCACGCGTGCTCACGTTTCCGGTGAGTGTGGGCAAGATGGACTGGCAAACGCCGATCGGTGTGACCAAAGTCGTTTCTAAACAAAAAAATCCGCCCTGGTATCCACCCGAGTCGGTACGCAAGGAACACGCCGCCCGCGGTGAACCGCTGCCGACGATGGTGCCGCCGGGGCCGGCCAATCCCCTCGGCGCGCATGCGTTGCGATTGAATATACCGGGCGGCTCGTATCTCATTCACGGCACCAACAACCCCGATGCCGTGGGCATGGCGGTGACGCATGGCTGTCTGCGCATGTACCCCGAGGATGTCGCGCGGCTGTTCGATCTCGTGCCGGTCGGAACAAAAGTGAGTCTGATCAACGAGCCGCTGAAGATGACGCGTGCCGACGGTGAGGTATGGATCGAAGTGCATCCGCCCATCGACGCACAGGGTCAGTCAACCACAGTGAAACTCGAAGATTTCGAGGCGCGTCTCGACACCTTGCTCGGTGAGTCCGAGGTCGCCATCAATTGGGACATCGCGATCGAGGCACTGCGCGAGGCCTCGGGCATACCGGTGATGATCGGGCTCGAGCTGGCGCCCCTCGAGCTGGCGCCCCTCGAGCTGGCGCCGGAAGAGGTTCAGACCAACGCGACGTGATGTGAGCCATCGACCGGCAGGATCACGCCGTTGACGAACGATCCTGCCTCGCTCGCGAGCAGCAGCGCAGGGCCCACAAGCTCGTCGAGTCGACCTGCACGACCGGGCGGCGTTTTCTTGAGATAGGCAGCCCCCTCGGCGGTAGCGAAAAACGCCTCGTTCATTTCGGTGACGAACCAACCCGGCGCGATCCCGTTGACACGGATGCCATAGCGCACGAACTCGAGTGCCATCGCGCGAGTGGCGTGCGCGAGCGCGGCTTTGGAGGCGGCGTAGGCCGAGTACCCAGGCCCGACACCGATGCCCAGCACCGAAGTCACGTTGATGATACTGCCCGATTTCTTTGCTGCGACCAGACGTTGAGCGACAGCCTGCGCGACGTTCCAGGCAGCCGTGAAATTGGTGGCCATCGTCGACTCAAGCGTGGTGGCATCGGTCTTGAGGAACATTCCCGGCTGCGCGATGCCCGCATTATTGAAGGCGACATCAACAACACCGAAACGCCCGCTGATCGCCTCGAGCGCCGCGTCAATCGCCGTACGATCGGTGACATCGAGTGGCACCGCGAGGGCCTCGCCGCCCGCCGCCCGAATCTCCTCGGCAAGCGCTTCGAGACGATCGACGCGGCGCGCACCAAGCGCCACGCGCGCGCCCGCTGCTGCGAAGGCGATTGCGATGGCGCGACCGATGCCGCTCGACGCGCCGGTGACGAGCGCGACTCGTCCATCGAGTCGGAAACTGCGTGTGGGGTCAGCGAGAGTTGTCATGGCGGGAATGATACCGTACGCCCCATGCACGAACTCGCGAAGCCCGGTGGATTGATCACCCTCACCTCGGATTTCGGCACACGGGATCCGTTTGTCGGTGTGATGAAGGGTCGAATCCTTGCCGAAGCGCCGGCGATTCGTATCGTCGATCTGACACATGAGGTACTTGCTCACTGGCCCGCCGAAGCTGGGTTTTGGCTGGCCCGCGCCTTTCGTTATTTTCCGCGAGGCACAGTGCATGTGGCCGTGGTCGACCCTGGCGTCGGGACGGCGCGCGATATCGCGATGGTCGAAGCGGAGGGCCACGTCTTTCTGGCTCCGGATAATGGCCTGCTCGCCGAAGTGGCGCTGAGTTCGCCCGCAGCGCGGCTCTGGCACCTATCGCCGGAGGCGCTGACGACGCTCGGGATCGAGCGGCCGAGTGCGACATTTCACGGACGCGATATCTTTGCACCCGTCGCCGCCAGGATCGCAAGTGGCGCGGTGACGCCCGCCAGCTTGGGGCGACCTGTAGCCGCACTAGTGCCGGGCTGGACCGATGAAGTGCGAATCGAGCGCGAGCGCGTGAGTGGTGTGGTGATCACCATCGATCATTTCGGTAACCTGATCACCAATATCGATCAACTGGCGATTCGCTCCTTGGTCGACCCGATCGTGCACGCGGGGCAGCATGCATTGCCGATGCGCAGGACCTATGGCGATGTGCGTCCAGGCGAGGCGATTGCGCTGGTCAACTCCTTTGGCGTGGTCGAGGTGGCGGTCGCGGAGGGCAGGGCGACTGACGTTCTAGGGCTCTCGCGCGGCGCGCCGATCAGCGTTCGTGACGGCGTTCGACGTCGCTGACCTTGCGCCGCCGCGTGTTTTCGTTATAGTTCCCGGCGTCCGGGTCAAGGGGTTGTAGCTAACTCCTTGTTTTTAAAAGATTTAACCTCTCAAGGCACCGCTAAACCATGTCCGAAAGGGATTCCGAAGGCTTCGAACTCGACGAGGATATGCTCGGCGAGGTATCCAGCAGCGACGACAATCAGGACTATGACCGTTTTCTGGATCGGGTGGACCGCCGGGCCAAGCCCGTCGCGGGCAAACGCGGCAAGGCGGCTTGGAGCAAACTCGAAGAAGTTCTCGCCGACAAAAAACTGGCGAAAGATCTGCGCGATATCTACGACGACGAAGTCTGACGGCGGAGTTCGCTCATGGCCGCAGTCAGTGACGTCCGGTGGGTCGTACTCAAGTTCGGCGGAACCAGCGTCTCGTCGGAACCTAACTGGCGCAGCATCGCGGCAACCGCGCGCGCGCGACTAGCCGAGGGATATCGTGTTTTGATCGTCCACTCCGCGCTGAGTGGGGTCACTGATCGCCTCGAAAAACTACTCGCCTTGGCACTATCGCCCGAGGCACAGCCGGCGCTTTTATCCCTTCGGCAGCGGCATCGCGAACTCGCAGAGAGTCTTGGCGTCGATTCGGCAGCACTCGACCGATGGTTCGAGGAGCTCGCGCAGCGGGTGCGAGAGATCATCGCCGAGGGTGTCGTCACCGATCGCATGCGGGCGCGGGTCATGGCCATGGGCGAGCTGCTGGCCACCGAACTCGGTGCGCAATACCTCAGGCGACAGGATCTCGAGGTCGCCTGGGTGGACGCGCGTGAGCTGCTGCGCGCCGAGCAGCGTGAAGCGGCCACCGAAAAGGCCGGGTATTTGTCGGCGACCTGCGACTTTCGTCCGAATGTCGCAGTGCAGGCGCGGCTGAATGCGCTTGCGCCATTGGTGATTACCCAAGGATTCATCGCGAGCGATACCGCAGGCGATACGGTGCTGCTTGGGCGCGGCGGCTCGGATACTTCGGGCGCTTATTTCGCAGCCATGCTGCAAGCGCGACAACTCGAAATCTGGACCGACGTCCCGGGCATGTTCAGCGCTAACCCGCGCTCGCTGCCGGGCGCGCGGCAGTTGCTCGAATTGACCTATGACGAGGCGCAGGAAATCGCCACGGCGGGGGCGAAGGTGCTGCACCCGCGTTGTTTGCTGCCGGCACGTCAGCACGACATCCCGCTGCTGGTCTTTGCGACGCAGGTGCCGCAGATGCGTGGCACGCGGATCACCACGCGGCCCGTCAGCGAGGCCGCCCAAGTCAAGGCCGTCTGCGTCAAGAAGGGTGTGACGCTCGTATCACTCGACAGTCCGGGCATGTGGCATCAGGTTGGTTTTCTGGCTGACGCCTTCCAGATTTTCAAGCGTCACGGACTCTCGGTCGATCTCGTATCGACTTCGGAGACCAACGTGACCGTCTCGCTCGATCCGCAGGCCAATACGCTGGAGTTGGATACGCTTGCGCGGTTGCAGCGCGATCTCGCGCCGCTCTGTCGTGCGGAAATCATTGGTCCCTGTGCATCAGTGAGCTTGGTCGGACGCAACATTCGCAGCATTCTTCATCGGCTCGGGCCGGCGCTCGAGCTCTTTGCCGAACAGAAAATCTATCTGGTCAGTCAGGCGGCCAACGACCTTAATCTCACTTTCGTCGTCGATGAGGAGCAGGGCGATCGTTTGGTGGAAGGGCTGCACGACATGCTCGTTAAGCCGGTGCACGACGATCTCGTGCTCGGGCCGACTTGGCAGCAACTCTTCAGGCCCGATCTCAGCACGCCTGCGGCGCCGCTCCCCAAGCCATGGTGGCGGCAGCGGGTCGCGGCATTGCGAACCGTACTGGGCGATCGTGATTGCGCCTATGTCTACGATTTACGAACGGTCACCGAACGCTGCCGCGAATTGAAGGCGATGCGTGCGGTGGATCGCGTCCACTATGCGATGAAGGCCAATCCGCATCCCGAGATTCTTCGACGCGTGCACGCCGAGGGTCTGGCGATCGAGTGCGTATCGCGCGGCGAGATCGAGCGGGCGTTTGCCGCAATCGATGGCCTCGAGGCGGCTGCGGTCCTGTTTACCCCCAATTTCGCGGGGCGCGCCGAATATGCCTGGGCATTCGAGCGCGGTGTGCAGGTCACGCTCGATAACCTCCATCCCTTGCAACGCTGGCCGGAGCTGTTTGCCGGTCGTCGTATCTTCGTTCGGCTTGATCCTGGCAGCGGGCGCGGTCATCACGCGCATGTGCGAACCGGAGGGAGTCAATCCAAATTCGGCATCGCGCGCTCGGAGGTCCCAGAACTCCTCGAAGCCGCGCGCAACGCCGGTGCGATCATCACGGGCCTGCATGCCCACGCCGGCAGCGGCATTTTCGAACTGCGCAACTGGCTCGACACGGCACAGTACCTCGAGTCGCTGCGTCCCTTGTTCCCCGAAGTGCGTGTGTGGGATCTCGGTGGCGGCATCGGCGTGCCCGATCGCGAGGGTGTTGCCGCCTTCGACTTGCCGGCGCTCGATGCCGCGCTTGCCGCCGTCCGTGCGCGACTCGAGGGAATCGCGCTCTGGCTGGAGCCGGGTCGATTCGTGGTTGCCGAAGCCGGGGTATTGCTCGCACGCGTCACGCAGCGCAAGCGCAAAGGCCAGTCGGCCTACATCGGTGTTGCCACCGGCATGAATTCATTGATTCGCCCGGCGCTCTACGGTGCACATCACGAGATCGTCAATCTCGATCGGCTCGATGATCTCGAGACGGTGTCCTGCGATGTGGTGGGTCCGATCTGCGAAACCGGGGATGTGTTGGGACACGATCGGATGCTGCCGAGTCGCACGAGCGAGGGGGAGTTGCTGCTGATCGCCACGGCGGGCGCCTACGGCGCCTCGATGGCCTCGCACTACAACTTGCGTGATCCGGCCGAGGAACTGGTGCTCGATTAAGATCCGCGGCGAGCGGCGTGTCGCCGCTCCAGTTCGTCCGCGACATCCTGTAAGGACGCACCGCCGTCGCGCAGCAACACGGCCAAATGAAAGAGCAGATCGGCCGCTTCGCCGACGAGTTCCTGCCGCGTGCCGGCGGCCGCGGCCAGCGCGACCTCGAGCCCTTCCTCACCGACTTTTTGTGCGATCCGACGACGTCCCTCGGCGACGAGTTTTGCGGTGTAACTTGCCGGATCATTGTTCGCCAGTCGCTGTTCGATCACCCGCTCGAGTTGCGCCAGAAAAGACAGCGGCTGGCGTGTGAGCGGTCGATCCGCAAAGCAGGTCAGCGTGCCCTCGTGGCAAGCCGGACCCCGCGGCCTCACGAGCAGCAGCAACGTGTCGCGATCGCAATCGGCGTGGATTTCGGAGAGTTCCAGCGTGTGACCGGACTGCTCGCCTTTTTCCCAGAGACATTGGCGGCTGCGACTCCAAAACACTGCGCGTCGGCGCAGCAGCGACTGGCGCAGCGCTTCGGCCGTCATCCACGCGACCATCAGCACTTCGCCGCTGTCGAGGTCTTGCGCGACGGCAGGCAGCAAGCCGGCATCATTAAAGGCGAGCTGTTCGAGATTTTCGCTGTCGATGATCACGGTCTGATCTCCACGCCCGCGGCGCGCAGGCTTGCTTTCAAATCGGCGATGGCCAGTGATCCGGAATGGAACACGCTTGCCGCGAGCGCCGCATCGACCCGTGCTTCGCGAAAGACATCAATGAAATGCTGCGTGCAGCCGGCGCCGCCCGAGGCAACGAGCGGCACTTGGCAGAGCGAGCGAACCCGGGCGAGTTGCGGCAAATCGTAGCCTTGTCGAACCCCGTCGCTCGACATGCAGTTGAGGACGATTTCGCCTGCGCCGCGCTCCTGTACCTCGCGCACCCAATCGAGCGTTGCACGACCGGCGTCTTTCGAGCGATTCGGATCGCCGGTGTACTGGTATACACGGTGACCCTCGGCGGTGCTTTCACTGTCGATGCCGACCACGACGCATTGTGCACCGAAGCGACTGGCCAACTCGTCGATCAAAGACGGGCGCTCGAGTGCGGGCGAGTTGACCGAGATCTTTTCGGCGCCGGCATTGAGCACGGCCTGCGCATCCTCGACGCTGCTAATGCCGCCAGCGACACAGAACGGTATATCGAGCACGCGGGCCACTCGCGCCACCCATGAGCGATCGACACTGCGTCCCTGAGGGCTCGCGGTGATGTCGTAGAACACGAGTTCGTCCGCACCCTCGTCGCGATATCGCGTTGCCAATTCAATGATATCGCCGACCACTCGATGATCGCGAAACCGCACGCCCTTGACGACTTGTCCGTCGCGCACATCGAGGCAGGGGATGATGCGTCGTGCCAGCATCTCAGCTACCCAGCCATTGACGCAGTTCCGGCGTCGTCAAACGTCCCTCGAGCAGCGCTTTGCCGCTGATCGAGGCGGCGACACCGACTGCCTGCAGGATCGCAAGATCCTGCGCGCCACGCACCCCGCCGGAGGCTTGCCACGCGATCTGCGGCGCACGATCGATACATTCTTGGTAGAGCGCGATGTTGGGGCCCTCCAGGGCGCCGTCGCGCTCGACATCGGTGCAGAGGACATGGCGCAAACCGTAGAGCAGAAAAAACTCGATCGCCTGCCAAAGACTCGTGTTGCTACCTTCTGTCCAGCCACGGGTCAGCAGCCGGGGCAAGGGGCCCTCGGGCTGATTCTCGAGGCGAACATCGAGAGCGAGGCAGATGCGCTCGGCGCCAAAACGCGCAAACCAACTTGCCACCTCATCCGGGCGTTCGACCGCGGTACTGCCGATGGCCACGCGGTCCACGCCAGCTGAAAGCAGTTCTTCAACTACCTCGGCAGAACGTACCCCGCCGCCGACTTGCAGGGCGAGCGGATGTTCGCGCGCGAGATCGAGGATGAATTTGCGATTGGCCAGAAGGCCGTCTTTGGCACCATCCAGATCGACGAGGTGCAGCCAACGTGCGCCGAGCGTGGCGTAGCGATACACCAAGCCGCGCGGATCTACGTCATAGCGCGTTTGGCGATCGAAGTCGCCGCGTAGCAAACGCACGCAGTGACCGCCGCGCAAATCGATGGAGGGAATCAATTGCATGGAAGATCCAAAAAGTTCCGCAGTAGTTGTGCACCCGATCGGGCCGAGCGCTCCGGGTGAAACTGTACGCCGTAAAAATTGTCCTGCCGCACGACCGCGGCCATCTCGCCGCCGTGGGTCACGGTTGCGAGCGTGCTCGGCGCATCGGCGCGGGCGTGATAGCCGTGCACAAAGTAAAACCATGCGTCCGCGCTGAAGCCCTGCAGCAGCGGGTCGCCCTGCACGATATGCAGCGTATTCCAGCCCATGTGAGGCACGGTAACCTCAGGTCGCGGAGTAATAGCGTGAACATCACCCGCGATGATGCCAAGAGTCGGTGTGTCGCCCTCGGCCGAGTGCTGAAACAGGATCTGCATGCCGAGGCAGATACCGAGTACCGGACAGCGCAGCGCACGAATGACGGACACGAGCTCGAAACTGACCAGCCGGTGCATGATCGCGCTCGCGTTGCCCACGCCAGGAAGAATCACGCGTTGTGCGCGAGCGATCACCGAGGGGTCGCTCGAAATCACGCTCTTCGCATCAAGGCGATCAAGCGCGTGTCCAAGCGAGGCGAGGTTCGCGCCGCCGGAGTCGATCACCACGACCTCGGTGCCGCTCACAGTACGCCCTTGGTCGAGGGCAGCTCGTTGCCTTCACGGCGACAAGCCATGCGCAAGGCGCGACCCACGCCCTTGAAGCAGGCCTCGACCTGATGATGACTATTCTCGCCGCTGACACTCACGTGCAGGGCTGCGCCGAGCGCATCCGCCAACGATCTGAAAAAATGCGGCACCAGTTCGGTCGGCAGCCCGCCGATCTGCTCGCGGGTAAATTTGCCTTCGAACACGGCGCACGCACGGCCCGAGAGATCGATCGCCACCTGGGCACGCGCCTCGTCCATCGGCAAGAGAAAACCGTAACGGCCGATACCACGCTTGTCGCCGAGGGCTTTGCGCAGCGCCTCCCCGAGCGCGAGCGCGCAGTCTTCGACCGTATGGTGCTCGTCGACTTGCAAATCACCCGTGCAGCGCAACTCGAGCGAAAACCCGCCGTGCTTCGCGATCTGCTCCAGCATGTGATCAAAAAAACCAATGCCCGTACGGGCGCTGACCGGACCCTCTGCGTCCAGATCGATGCTGACCACGATGTCGGTCTCGCGGGTCTTGCGCTCGATGCGCGCGCGTCTCGCCAGCAGCGTGGCCGCGATCTGTGGCCATGTTTCTGCCTCGGGACCGTTCAGGCTGACGCGCAAGGCCCGGATGCCGAGATTACGGCCGAAATCGAGGTCGGTATCGCGATCGCCGATCATGACGCTTTGCGAGAGATCGACCGCCGCGCTGCGCACCCACTCGTCGACTAGCGCGGTCTTCGGCTTGCGGCACGCGCATCTATCAGTTCGGCGATGCGGGCAGACAAATATTTCGTCGAAAAAAATACCCTGTGATGCGAACGCCTCGACAATGAATCGCTGCGGGATATCGAAAGTCTCGCGCGGGAAAGACTCGGTGCCGAGTCCATCCTGATTGGTGACCATCACCAGGCGGAATCCAGCCCGCTGAAGTTGGTTGAGCGCGGCAAAGACACCGGGAACAAAACGAATCTTGGCGACGTCGTCAACTTGCTCGTCAGGCGGCTCCTCGACAAGCGTGCCATCGCGATCCAGAAACAGGACTTTCATTGACGACTCCCGGCAAGAGGGGAGGCGACGCGCAACGCCGCCAACACTCGGTCATTTTGTTCAGGTGTGCCGATGCTGATGCGCAGCGCGGCGCCAAGACCACCCTTGCCCGAGAAGTCGCGCACCACGAGCCCTGTGGATTTGATTCGCTCGAGCACCTGTGGGGCATCCGTCGTCTCGACCAAGAGAAAGTTGGCTGCGCTCGGGTAGACCCGAAGAATCCAAGGCGAGTGCTTGAGTTCCGCGGACACGCGGTCGCGCTCGCGAATGAGCGCCGCAATCCGCTCTGCCGTGATCGGCAAGGTGGCCGCAGTCACCGCTTGCATCGCGGCTGCCGCGCTGTCGCTGGCGATTGCGTAGGGCGGGATGATCTTGCGGAGCAACGCGATAAGAGGCGCCGCGCCCAAGACGACGCCGATACGCGCACCCGCCAGCGCATGGGCCTTGGAGAGTGTGCGCAGCACTAGCAGTTGCGGAAATTCGTGCAACCGCTCGGCCCACGACGGCTGCGCTGAAAACTCGGCATAGGCTTCATCGACGATCACGAGACAGCGACCGCTCGCCGCACTCAGAACACGCTCGATCTGTTCGCGGTGCAAGAGGGTACCCGTCGGGTTATTCGGCGAACATAGCCAGATGAGTTTGCTGCCGCCGTCAATCGCCGCTTCGATGCGTGCGCAGTCGAGCTGGAAGCCCTCGAGTAAAGCGGCCTCGACGACGCGCGCACCTTGAATATCTGCGGCTACCGCATACATGCCGAAGGTCGGCGGACAGACAACGACGCTGTCGCGTGGCGCCTCGCAAAACGCCCGCGTCAAAAGGTCGATGGCTTCATCACTCCCGCGGCCAATCAAAAGCTGATTGCGGCCAACGTGATACAGGCTCGCCAGCGCATCCCGCAGCTCAGCAGGCTGTGGCTCCGGGTAGCGATGCAGCGTCGAGCTTGGCGCGCTCGCGGGCGGCCAAGGCGATTCGTTGGCGTGCAAGCGTTCGAAGCGAGGATCCCAATGGGCATGCTCATAGGCGCGCAGCGCAACGATCGACGGTCTCGCGAGTCGGTTGATCAGCGCCTCGGCCGCCGTATCGGCCCCGATCTCAGCAGCAGTGTCGGCAACGCTTACCCTTGTCGCGTCGGCTGCGGCCTCGAGTTTGCGCAACCGCACGGACACAGCGAGCGCGTGTGCATCGAGCCCTTCGAGACCGGCGAGCGTTTCGGCGACGGGTCCGAGATCCGCGAGACCCGCGGGGGTGAGCTCCTGAATGGTGATGCGCCGCTGAAAATCACCGACCGAGAGGCCGCTGTAGGCGCGCGCGAAGCCATAGGTAGGGAGTACGTGGTTTGTCCCCGAGCAGTAGTCGCCGAGCGGCTCCGGACTCCAAGGACCAATGAACACCGAGCCTGCGGCGGTAATTTGCGGCAGCCGTCGACGCGGCTCACGGACCTGCAGAATCAGATGCTCCGGCGCATAGTCGTTGGAGATTGCGATCGCGGTGTCGAGATCATTCACGAGCAGAATGCGGCTGCGCGCGAGCGATTGCTCCAGAATGTGCCGTCGGGAAAGATTGCCGAGGAAACGCAGCGCATGCTCGCGAACCTCGGTCGCCAGAGTGGGCGAGGTTGTCAACAATATCGCCTGCGACAGCGGATCGTGCTCGGCCTGCGCCAATAGATCAGCCGCTACGAACAGTGCATCGGCGGTCTCGTCGGCGATCACCAGCACCTCGGACGGCCCTGCCGGCAGATCGAGTGCGGCCCCTTGCGGGTCCCCGGCAACAATCTGTTTGGCGGCCGTCACCCAAGCCGACCCAGGACCAAAAATCTTGTCGACCTTCGGGATCGTCTGCGTGCCATAGGCCATGGCCGCAATAGCCTGCGCGCCGCCCAAGGCGAAAACCTCGTCGATGCCGCAGAGCTGCGCCGTGGCAAGAATGACCGGATCAATTCGCCCTTGCCGGGTGCCCGGTGAACAAAGAATTCGTCGCGGGCAGCCGGCGATCGATGCAGGGACCGCCGACATGATCAGCGCCGAGGGCAGTGGTGCACTGGCGCCCGGGACATACAAACCCACGGCGTCGATAGGTCTGAAGACCCGCTCGCAGCGCACCCCGGGAGAGGTTTCGATACTGATCTCCGGGGCGAACTGTGCCTGATGGAACTTGCGCACGTTGTCGATCGCACGGCGCAGCGCCACGAGGGCGGTTTCGCCGACCGTCGACATCGACGCCGCGATTTCCTCCTGCGGCACCCGCAGGTTGACCGGGGCGCCGCCGTCGAAACGACGAGCATAATCGAGCGCAGCCTCATCACCCTCTGCGCGCACTCGCGCGACGGTGTCGCGAACCAGTGCAACGAGTTGGTCCCGATCGTCGGCGTTGGGGCGGGCGAGGGCAGCGCGACGCGCTGCGGTGTCGAGTCGCGCGACGTCCAATATCGGCAGCATCATGCGAGCATCTTCTCCACCGGCAGTACGAGCAGGGCGCTGGCACCGGCGGCCTTCAGTGCTTCCAGGGTTTCCCAGAAGACGTTCTCGCGGCAGACAGCGTGCACGGCAACCTTGTCGCTACTTCCTTCAAGCGGGATGATGGTTGGTGACTCGCTGCCCGGTAGCAGACGTCGAATCGCGGGAAGCGCCGAGCGAGGCGCGTGCAGCATGATGTACTTGCTCTCGCGCACCTGTTGCACGCCGTCAATGCGCATCAGCAAGCGCTCGACCCACTCGCTCTTTGCTGGTGGCAGGGTGAGTGGCGTGCGCACGAGCACCGCGTGACTTTGTAAAACAGTCTCGACCTCGCGCAGGCGATTTGCCACGAGCGTGGAACCGGTGGACACCAGATCGCAGATCGCATCGGCACGGCCGAGTCGCGGTGCGATCTCGACGGCCCCGGAGAGCACGACAATTTCAGCGTCGATCGCGCGATCGGCGAGCCAGCGCGCCAGCACATGGGGATAGGTGGTGGCGATGCGCTTGCCCATCAGACTGGCATGCCCGTCCCAGACTGCATCGTCGGGCATGGCGATCGACAAGCGACAGCGCCCAAAGTCGAGCGCGCGGATGATCTCGAAGCGCGCCGGGTGGCCGCGCGCGGCAAGTTCCAGTCGTTTTTCTTCGACGACGTTCAGGCCCACAAGGCCGAGATCGCAGACATCTTCTTCGACGAGGTCGGGGATGTCGTCATCGCGCACGAACAGCAAGTCGAGCGGCATGTTCTCGCCAAAACCCACCAACTGGTCCTTACCGCGGGAAAACTTGAGTCCACAACGCCCGAGCAGATCGGTCGAGTGTTCGGTCAGCCGTCCGGACTTTTGGATGGCAAGCTTGAGTCTGTTCTGGCCCATGTGCAGTGCTCGGTCAACGTGATCGGTGGGATATTTGCGTTCGCTTAGCGTGAGCTGCTTGAGGAGGTGCTGCGACTTGCCTCAAGGCGCTCCGTAGCGATGTCGTAGCCGCCGTTGCCGCTGCCGACGTAGCGGGCAACGCGCGCGATGGTGGTCACGCTGACGCCGGTCTGCTTGTGGATTTCGCGGTAGGGGACGCCACGCTGCAACCATTCGACCACGGTCCAGCGATCAGCCATCGCTTCGAGTTCAGCGGGCGTGCACAAATCGCGAAAGAAGGCGCGGCACTCCTCAACCGTTTTCAGAGTGAGGACCGCCTGATAGAGGTTGCGCTCGGAGCGGGCGCCTTGTCGGCTGGTGGTTCGTTCTGGGGTTTTCATGGGAGGCCCGCGCGATGTGTCGAAGCTGTATCAACGTGTTAGAGTGTTAATACGTTAATACAACCGCAGGCGCCCGGCAAGGGGCGAGCGTTGACTCGGCCGAGGTCCAACCGTATATTTCGCAGCTCTCATCGAGACCGGCTGAGGGAAAGGCCCAGTGAAGCCGGGGCAACCGCCAGGACTAACCATCCTGGGCAAGGTGCCAACTCCGCGCAGCGCCGTTGTCGGCGCAGCGTCAGATGAGCGGTCGATGCGGCGCGCTAGCGCGTAGGGCATCGATGTTGCCGCGGTGACGCGGTCGCTCTCCCGGAGTGCTCGGTGTTTTTGGGAGAACCGTGTGTCGACATCAAACGTCTCGATCCTGACCACGCGCGCGGCGGGCGGCGCGTCCTCGGGCGCTTCAGGCGCCGACAAGCGCGAGGGCGTGCTCGAAATCCCGGGTCCCGTGTTGCTGCATCACGGCGGCACCCTCGAGGGCGTACGTGTCGGTTGGCAGTTGACGGGCCCGGTGACTGCGCCCGTGGTGGTCGCGCTCGGCGGCATCTCCGCGAACCGCCGAGTCGCTGCGTCGGATCGAGCTGGCGCTGATAAGACGGAGGCGGGCTGGTGGAGTGAAATCGCCGGTCCCGGTCTCGCGTTGCCGACGGACCAACTCCGCATCTTGTCGTTTGATTATCTGGGTGGCAGTGGCGAGACCAGCGGGCCGCGCGAGGGGGAGGTATTTCCGGCGGTGTCGTCCTACGATCAGGCCGAGTTGTTGCGGCGTCTGCTTGATCATCTCGGTATCCCTGCGCTGCGCGCCATCGTCGGCGCCTCCTACGGTGGCATGGTGGCCTTGGCTTTCGGCGAGCGGCACCCGGATCGTGTGGCGCAACTGGTCGTCGTTAGCGCCGCTGATCGCAGCCACCCGATGTCTACCGCGTGGCGCAGCGTGCAGCGCCGTATCGTGCGCTTCGGGGTCGATACTGGGCAAGCCGAGCGAGGTTTGGAGTTGGCACGGGCCCTCGCCATGTCCACCTATCGCAGCCCGGAGGAGTTTGCCGCGCGGTTCACCGGGTCGCCAAAGAATACGCCGCAAGGATTTGTCTTCCCTGTCGAAGAATATCTGCTCTCGCGAGGACGTGATTACGCGCAGCGCTATCAGCCGGATGCGTTCCTGACGCTGTCCGAATCGATCGATCTGCACCGCATCGATGCGAGCCGTATTTTTGTGCCCGTCACTGCCATCGCGGTGCGTGAGGATCAGCTCGTGCCGGTTGCCGACATGCGTGCGATGTGCGCGCGGTTACCGCAGGCGCGGCTGCACGAGATTTCGTCGGTGTACGGCCACGATGCTTTCCTGAAAGAGGCGGGTCAGCTCAAGCCGATATTCGCATCGCTCACGGAGCCGACCCCATGACCACGCCCCTCGATCCGCGCACCAAGGCGGTGCGCGCTGGCCTTGAGTGCGACCCCGCTACGGGCGCGGTCGTTCCGCCGATCCACCTGAGTTCGACTTATGCGTTCCCCGAATTCGGCGTCAAGGGCCGCTACGATTATTCGCGTTCGGGCAATCCGACGCGGGATTTATTGAGCGACGCTTTGAACGAGCTCGAGGGCGGGCAGGGCGCGGTGATCACGGGGTCCGGCATGGGCGCCATTGCGCTCACCGGGCAGATCCTGCCGCGTCAGGCGCGGATCATCGCGCCGCACGACTGTTATGGTGGCACGTTCCGACTGTTTTCGGCCTGGCATCGTCGCGGCGATTTCGTGGTCGATTTCGTCGACTTCGGCGACCCAGCGGCAGTCGATGCTGCGCTGGCGCAGCCATTTGCCCTGTGCTGGATCGAGACGCCGAGCAATCCGCTGCTGCGCATCACTGACATCGCGACGCTGACCTCAAAGATTCGCGCCGCCGGTGCGCGCTCTGTGGTGGATAACACTTTTCTGTCGCCCGCGTTGCAAAACCCGCTGTCGCTGGGTGCCGACATCGTGGTGCACTCGACCACCAAATACATCAACGGTCACAGCGACGTGGTGGGCGGAGCGGTGATCGCGGCGAGCGCGGATGATGCGCAGCAGCTCGCTTGGTGGGCCAATGCGCTCGGCATGACGGGTGCGGCGTTCGACAGTTTTCTGACCTTGCGAGGCCTGCGTACCTTGCATGCACGCATGGCGATCCACGAACGTAATTCGAACGCGCTCGCCTTTTGGCTTGCCGAGCAGTCTGCCGTGGCCAAGGTCTGGTATCCCGGTCTCGCGGCGCACCCCGGGCATGCGGTGGCGGCGCGTCAGCAGCGCGGCTTCGGAGCGATTATCACGCTCGAGCTGCAGGGTGGGAGCGAGGCGGTGCGACGTTTCCTCGCGGGGCTCGAGCTTTTTTCCTTGGCCGAATCTTTGGGCGGTGTCGAAAGCTTGATCGCACACCCTGCGAGCATGACGCATTCCGCGATGGACCCGGCGGCGCGGGCCGCCGCGGGCCTCACGGACGGCTTGCTGCGGCTCTCGATCGGTATCGAAGCGCTGGAAGATCTGCAGAGTGACCTCGAGCGCACGCTCGCGGCACTATCGAGCTGATCCGCAGCTCAGCCGAGCGCCGCCAGCACCGCATCGCCCATCTGTGCGGTGGTCAGCGCCGTCTCTCCGGTCGCTGCGATGTCCGCCGTGCGTGCGCCTGCATCGAGCGCGCGGCCGACGGCTTTTTCGATGGCCTGCGCTTCGCTCTCGAGGCCGAGCGAATGCCGCAGCAACATGGCGGCGCTCATGATGGCGCCGATCGGGTTGGCGATCCCACGTCCCGCGATATCGGGCGCAGATCCGTGGATGGGTTCGTAGAGCCCACGCTGGCCTTCGCCGATCGCGGCGGAGGGCAATACGCCGAGTGAGCCCGCGAGCATCGCCGCTTCATCGGTGAGCACGTCGCCGAAGAGATTCTCGGTGAGGATCACATCAAAATCGCGCGGATTGCGGATGAGTTGCATCGCGGCAGAGTCGACCAACATGTGCTCGATCGTGACGTCCGCAAACTCTTCCCGAACGACGCGTTCGCTGACGTTCCGCCACAGACGCGACGTCTCGAGTACGTTGGACTTATCGATCTGCGTGATTTTTTTGCGGCGGCGTGTCGCGAGCCTTCCGGCGACACGGGTGACACGCTCGATCTCGTTCACGGCGTAGGCGCACTCGTCGGTGGCTCGATCCCCCACAAGGGACTTTTTACCGAAGTAGATGCCACCCGTGAGTTCGCGGACGAAGAGCAGATTCACGCCATCGATGATCTCTGGCTTCAGCGGCGAAGCCGCGCGCAAGCGCGGGTGTACCCTGACCGGTCGAAGATTGGCGTACACACCGAGCGCCGCGCGCAAGCGCAGCAGCGCAGGCTCCGGCCGTACGGGCGCGTTGGGCCCCCACTGCGGCCCGCCGATCGCGCCGAGCAGCACGCCATCGGCGGCGAGACAGCCTTGCAGGGTCTGCGGAGGCAAACCGTCGCCGAATTCGTCGATCGCTACGCCACCGAAGGGCAGGGCGTCGAGCGTGAACTCATGGCCGTATTGCGCGGCGATGGCGCGCACCACACGCACTGCCGCAGCGACGACCTCAGGGCCGATGCCGTCGCCGCCAAGAACCGCGATGCGGGCCTTCATGCGCCAAGCCTGCTCTCATATTGCTTGATCGCGGCATCCTTCGAGAGCAGGAATCCGAGCTCGTCGACGCCGTTCATCAGACAGTAACGCGCAAACGGGTCTATCGGGAAGCGCACGGGTTCGCGGCCCGGCAGCTTGAGCGTAGCGCTGTCGAGATCGATTTCGACCTCAGCGCCGGGATTAGCGAGCAGCCAGGCGTGTGTGGCGTCGTCCACCACCACCGGCAACAGTCCGTTCTTCAAAGAATTGTAGCGGAAGATATCGGCGATCTCGGTGCTGATCACCGCCTGAAAGCCGTAGTCGAGCAGGGCCCAGGGGGCGTGCTCGCGCGATGAACCACAGCCGACGTTGCGACCAGCGACGAGCACGCGACAACCCGCCGACTCCGGCTTGTTGAGAATGAAGTCGGGCTTCGCTTTGCCGGCCGCGTCGTAACGCCAATCGGCGAAAAGCTGTGCGCCGAGTCCTTCCTTGGTGGTGGTGGTGAGAAAGCGACCAGGGATGATCTGGTCGGTATCGATATTGGTCGAAGGCATCACGACGGTGCGTGAGCGGATCGTGGAGATTTTCATGGGCAGGCGCTCCGTCAGACTCAACCGTTCAAAAGTTCGCGCGGATCGGTGACGCGACCGCGGATCGCCGAGGCTGCCGCCGTCTGCGGACTCGCAAGCAAGGTACGCGCGCCGACACCCTGCCGGCCCTCGAAGTTGCGATTGCTGGTGCTCACCGAATATTCGCCCTTGCCTACGGTGTCGCCGTTCATGCCAAGACACATCGAGCAGCCCGATTCGCGCCATTCGGCGCCGGCGCTGCGGAAAATCTCATGGAGGCCTTCGGACTCTGCTTGACGTTTCACTTCTTGCGAACCAGGCACGACCAACATGTGCACGCCTTGCGCGACCTTGTGACCGCGCAGCACGCTGGCTGCTGCGCGCAAATCCGAGATGCGACCATTGGTGCAACTGCCGACGAACACCACGTTGACCGGCGCATTGCCGATCGGCTCGCCGGGGTTCAGACCCATGTATTTCATGGCGGCGTCGAACACCGGATCGCCGCGACGATCCGGAATGCTGCCGCTCACCGGCACGACCATGCCCGGATTGGTACCGTAGGTCACCATCGGTTCAAGCGCCGCCGCATCGATTTGTACCGTCTTGTCGAACACCGCGCCTGCGTCGGTCGGCAGCGCGCGCCAGCGGGTGAGGGCGGCTTCCCAAGCGGCACCCTTCGGAGAGCGCGGCTTGTCGGCGAGATACGCGAACGTCGTCTCGTCGGGCGCGATCATGCCCGCGCGGGCACCCGCTTCGATCGACATATTGCAGACCGTCATGCGCTCTTCCATCGACATGGCGCGAATCGCTGCGCCGCGATACTCGATGACGTGCCCCGTGCCACCCGACACTCCGACCTTGCCAATGATGGCGAGGATCAAATCCTTGGGTGTGACGCCAGCCGTGAGCAAGCCATCGACTTCGACCGCAAAGGTCTTCGCTTTCTTTTGCAGCAGACACTGGGTCGCGAGCACATGCCCGACCTCGGTGGTGCCAATGCCGAAGGCGAGGGCGCCGAAGGCACCATGCGTCGAGGTGTGACTGTCGCCGCAGACGATGGTCTTGCCCGGCTGCGTCACGCCGAGCTCGGGGCCGATGATGTGCACGATACCGCGACGTTCATCCTGCATGCCGAGCAGCTCGACGCCAAAATCGGCGCAGTTCAGCTCGAGTTGGCGAATCTGTTTCGCCGCGGATTCGATGGTGATCGGCGCGCCACCAAAGACCTGTTCGGTGCGTGTCGGCGTGGCGTGGTCCATCGTGGCCAGCGTCAGGTCGGGACGGCGCAGTCGCAGGCCGCGCTCGCGCAGCAAGGAAAACGCCTGCGGCGAGGTGACTTCGTGCGTCAGGTGCAGGTCAATGAAAATGACTGCCGGGGTATCGGCGGTTTCGGGCACGACCTCGTGGGCCTGCCAGACTTTCTCGAACATGGTCTTGGCTGCGGACATTTCGACTTCTCGTCTCTGCTGTGGATGCGAAAGCTGGTGAGTGGTTAGGGCGCGTTTGAGCGATTCAGGCGGCTGCCTGCGCCCGCTGCGACATCTCGATGCGGTTGATCACCTCGAGAAAGGCGCGCGTGGCCGACTCGACGATATCGGTGGTGACGCTCGAGCCGCGATAGCTGCGCTCGCCGTGGTTGACGTACACCACGGCTTCGCCTTGGGCATCTTCGCCCTCAGTCAAGCTGCGCAGTTCGAATTTCTGCAACGCGGGGCGCAGCCCGGTGGCATCTTCGATGGCCTTGAACGCGGCATCGACCGGGCCATCGCCGCTGGCGCTGCGCTCAACGGTCGCGCCGTCGGAGTTACGCAGCACGATGCTGGCATGACCAAGACCGCCTTCGGAACTTGTCTTCAATGAGTTCAGGAACCACGGTCCGCTTTCGCCGCCTTCGGCGCGTAGAACCAAGGCTTCGATGTCGCCGTCGAAGAGTTCTTTCTTGCGATCGGCGAGGGCCTTGAATTCATTGAACACCCGCTCGAATTCGGTGTCTTCGAGTTCGAAGCCGAGCTCCTTGATGCGCTCGCGCAGCGCGTGGCGTCCGCTGTGCTTGCCGAGCACGAGACTCGAACGCGAGAGGCCGACGTCCTGCGGCCGCATGATTTCGTAGGTGCTCGCGTGCTTGAGCATGCCGTGTTGGTGAATGCCCGATTCGTGCGCGAAGGCGTTTTCGCCGACCACCGCCTTGTTGCGCGGGATCGGCATGCCGGTGATGCTCGAGACGAGTCGCGACACCGGATAGAGCCGCTGCGAGTTGATGCCGGTGTGCGCGTTGAAAAAGGTCTCGCGCGTGCGCAGCGCCATCACCACTTCTTCGAGCGAGCAGTTGCCTGCCCGCTCGCCGATCCCGTTGATGGTGCACTCGACTTGGCGCGCGCCCGCGACCACCGCCATCAGACTGTTGGCCACTGCCATGCCGAGATCATCGTGGCAGTGCACCGAGAGTCGCGCGCGCTCGATGTTCGGCACGTTCTTGCGCAGGTAGCGAAAGAGCTCCGCGAACTCGTGCGGCACGGTGTAACCGACGGTGTCTGGGATGTTTACGGTGGAGGCGCCCGCATCGATTACAGCCTCAACCACCTGAGCGAGAAACTCGAGTTCGGTACGCGAGGCATCCTCGGGCGAGAATTCGATATCGTCGCAGTATTCACGGGCGATCTTCACGCCCTCGACGGCACGCCGAATGATTTCGTCCTTGGCCATGTTGAGCTTGTACTCGCGATGGATCGCGCTGGTGGCGAGAAAGACGTGGATACGTCGTCGCGCGGCAGGCGCGATCGCGCTCGCCACTTTGGCGATGTCGCCGCGATCGCAGCGCGCGAGGCCGCAGATGATCGGTCCCTGCACCTCGCGCGCTACCGCGTTCACGGATTCCCAATCGCCGATCGAGGCGGCTGGAAAGCCAGCTTCGATCACATCGACCCCTAGTTCCGCCAGTGCCTTCGCAACCCGCAGCTTTTCGGGCTGCGTCATGCTGCAACCCGGCGCTTGTTCGCCATCGCGCAGCGTGGTGTCGAAGATCATCACGCGGTCTGCATTCGAGGTCATTTGCTTGCGACTCCTTTGCGGGTGGGTGAAGCTCAGCGGCCCTGATCGAGCCAGGGCATGCGGCCACGCAATTCGAAGCCGACTTTCTCGATCTGACGATTCAAGTCGGTCTTCAACATTTTGTCGTACTTCTTGCGGCCAGTGGCGTTCTCGCGGATCCACTGGCGAGCGAACTTGCCCTGCTGGATTTCTTTGAGAATCTTGCGCATCTCGGCCTTGGTCTTCTTGTTGACCACGCGCGGGCCGCGCGTCAGATCGCCATACTTGGCGGTTTCGCTGATGAATTTGTGCATCTTCCAGATGCCGCCCTCATGCAGCAGATCGACGATCAGCTTCAGTTCGTGCATGCACTCGAAGTAGGCGACCTCAGGCTGATAACCCGCTTCGACCAGGGTCTCGAAACCCTTGACGACGAGCTCGGTGGCCCCGCCGCAGAGTACGGCTTGTTCGCCGAACAGGTCCGTCTCGGTCTCTTCGGCAAAGGTGGTCTGCAAGACACCACCGCGGGTGCCACCAATACCGTGTGCATAGGCCAGCGCTTTGGCGAAGCCGCGCTTCGAAGCGTCCTGGAAGACGGCGATCAGGCAGGGGACACCACGGCCCTGTTCGTACTGGCGGCGTACCAGATCGCCCGGACCCTTGGGTGCGATGAGCACCACATCGAGATCTTTGCGCGGTTTGATCTGTTTGAAATGGATGTTGAAGCCGTGCGCGAACAGCAGGGTCGCACCTTTTTTGAGGTTGCCGACGACCGCGTTGTAAAGATCCCTTTGCGCGAGATCCGGAGCCAGCATGGCGACCAGTTCGGCGCCCTTAACGGCTTCGGTCGGTTCGGCGACCTGCAGTCCGTCTTTCTTGGCCTTTTTCCAGCTGCCGCCTTTGCGGACGCCGATCACCACGTCGTAGCCGCTATCTTTGAGGTTGAGCGCATGTGCGCGTCCCTGGCTGCCGTAACCCAGCACGCAGATTCGCGCGCCACGCAGTGCCTTTTTGTCGACGTCCTTCTGGGAAAACAACTTCATCTCGAGACTCCCGGTTGCATTGACCAACATTGAAAACCGACACGAAAAAAAACCCCGCAGCGGCGCTCGGCCGGTGCGGGGTTTCCTATGACCTTCGCTCGTCGCTGGATCTAGGCGCTCTGACCTCAGACCCCGGCGGACGACCCGCACCGGCTATCCACTAGGGATAGCGATAGTCCAGCCGATAGCCAGCGGCCGGCGAGAGCCGGGCGGACATTGCAGATGAACTGGATAGCGCGGATCACGGTGAAATTGCACCACGCAGCTCGGCACGGTGTCAATTGGTGTTGCAGGCCGCGCGCCGCACGTCGGGCACGGAATGCGCTGGATCGGGCTAACATTCATCCATGTCATCGACCGCGCTCTACCATGCCCATGCCGCCACGCTGCCACTCTGGTTGCTGCGAGAAAGCGAGCTCGCCGCTTTCGTCGCGTCGCAGCCCGCTCACCTCGCGCGTTGGCTCGAGGGGCAGGGCTTTCAGGCGGAGCGGCATCGCGTTCTGCCTTTGCCCGCGGCCGACGGACGCATCCTCGGCGCGGTGGCGGGGGTTGGCGCGCTCGCGGAGTGGGATCGGCTGACGCTTTGGCATGTCGCCGGTCTCGCCGAAAAGTTGCCTGGCGAGGACTTTCATCTCGCCACCGAATTGCCGGCCGCTGCGGCGCGGCAACTGCTCCTTGGCTGGTTGCAGGGGGGGTATCGGTTTCAGCGCTTCAAGTCGACACCGCCGCCGACCCAGCGACGCGCGCGTCTCGTGCCGCCCGCGAGTGCTGATACGGCGGGCGTGGTGCGGCAGATCGACGCGTCTTTTTGGGCACGCGACTTGATCAACACACCGGCCAATGAGCTCGGGCCTGCCGAACTTGCCGAGGCGGCGGCCTCAATGGCGCGCGAGTGCGGCGCCAGTTTTCGCTGCCTCGTGGGTGATGAGCTATTGCGCGACAACTATCCGCTGATCCACGCGGTCGGCCGCGCGAGTCACCAGGCGCCGCGCCTCATCGATATCAGTTGGGGTGATCCCAGCCATCCGCGGGTGACGCTGGTGGGCAAGGGCGTGTGTTTCGATTCCGGTGGTCTCGATATCAAGCCCTCGGCAGCCATGTTGCTAATGAAAAAAGACATGGGCGGCGCGGCGGTCGCACTGGCAACGGCCCAGTGCCTGATGCGTCGCAACGCCCCGGTGCGTTTGCGGGTCCTCGTGCCGGCGGTCGAAAATTCGATCTCTGCGAGTGCGTATCGGCCCGGTGACGTGCTGCGTTCACGGCGTGGTCTGAGCGTCGAGATCGGCAACACCGATGCCGAAGGGCGACTCGTGTTGGCGGACGCGCTCACCGAGGCTGACAGCGAGTCGCCGGCGCTGCTGCTCGACTTTGCAACGCTCACCGGCGCAGCACGGGTGGCGCTTGGCCCGGAGTTGCCCGCGTTGTTCAGTACAGACGACGCGCTGGCCGGGCAGCTGCAGGGTTGCGGCGATCGCGAGTGCGATCCGGTCTGGCGCATGCCCTTATGGGATTCCTACGACGAGGAGCTCGGCAGTCGTGTCGCTGATCTCGGCAACGTCGCCTCCGGCGCGTTTGCCGGCGCGGTGTTCGGCGCGCTCTTCCTGCGGCGCTTTATTGGCAAGGCCCGCTCTTGGGCTCATTTTGACCTGTACGCCTGGAACGGGCGAGAACGCCCGGGACGTCCGGTAGGCGCCGAAGCCCAGTGCGTGCGTTTGGTCGACCGATTCATTGACGAGCGTTTCGGCTGATCCGTCGCGTTCGTCGGCGACTACAAAATCTTTGGAGGAAGAGACAAGATGAATAATCGCAAGAAGCGCGCCGCGGCTGCTGATCCGCGACGCTGGTCGCGACTCGTGGTCGATGGCGCCAAGCAGACTCCTTCGCGAGCGATGCTGCGGGCGGTGGGCTTCACTGACGCCGATTTCAAGCGGCCGCAGATTGGCATTGCCTCGACTTGGGCGAATCTCACGCCCTGCAACATGCACATCAACACGCTTGCGGCGGAAGCCGAGGCGGGGGCGAATGCGGCAGGCGGCAAGGGCGTACTCTTCAACACCATTACGGTGTCCGACGGGATCTCGATGGGTTCGCCCGGCATGCGCTATTCGCTGGTGTCGCGCGAAGTGATCGCCGATTCGATCGAGACCGTGGTGGGCGCGGAGGGCTTTGACGGCGTCGTAGCCATCGGTGGTTGCGACAAGAACATGCCAGGGTGTGCCATCGCCATCGCCCGTCTCGATCGTCCGGCGGTATTCGTCTACGGCGGCACGATTCGCACCGGCGCGAAGCGACGCGATATCGTCTCGGTCTTCGAGGCCGTGGGCGGGCATGCTGCCGGCAAGGTGAGTGACGCTGAGCTCGCCGAAGTCGAACGGACGGCAATCCCGGGGCCGGGGAGTTGCGGCGGCATGTACACCGCCAACACCATGGCCTCGGCGATCGAGGCGCTCGGTTTATCTTTGCCCGACAGTTCGGCGCAGGAAGCAGTCGGCGGCAACAAGCTCGATGACTGCCGACGCGCCGGCAAGGCGGTGGTCGAACTCGTCAAGCGCGGTATCACTCCATCAAAGATTTTGACCCGCAAGGCATTCGAAAACGCCATCACGGTCACCATTGCCGTGGGCGGCTCGACCAACGCGGTCTTGCATCTGCTTGCGATCGCGCGCGCGGCCAACGTGAAGCTCTCGCTCGACGACTTCACGCGCATCGGGCGGCGCGTTCCAGTGCTCGCGGATTTGCGACCGAGTGGCCGGTATTCGATGTCGGAGTTGATCGCGATTGGTGGCATACAGCCGCTCATGAAGCGTCTGCTCGATCGTGGTCTGCTGCACGGCGACTGCCTGACCGTGACCGGAAAAACGCTCGCAGAAAACCTGCGCGGTGTCCGCGACTACCCGGCCGGGCAGACCATCGTCAGCAGCTTTGAGTCGCCCATCAAGAAAGACAGCCATCTCGTCGTGTTGCGCGGCAGTCTCGCGCCCGAGGGCGCGGTGGCCAAGATCACTGGCAAAGAAGGCTTGTCCTTCAGCGGTCGTGCGCGCGTCTTCGATGGCGAGGAGAAAGCGACCCGCGCGATTCTCGACGGCAAGGTGCGTGCGGGTGACATCGTGGTGATTCGTTACGAAGGTCCACGAGGTGGACCGGGCATGCGCGAGATGCTGAGTCCCACTGGGGCCATCATGGGGCTCGGACTCGGTGACAAGGTCGCGCTCGTGACCGATGGTCGTTTCTCTGGCGGCAGCCATGGCTTCGTCGCCGGACATGTGTCGCCCGAAGCTGCAGTGGGCGGGCCAATCGCGCTGATTCGTAACGGGGACCGCATCACTATCGATGCGGTCAAGCGTCGCATTGATCTCGATGTTTCGGCTGCCGAGTTGAAGCGACGTCGCACAAAGTGGCGCGCACCGCATCCTTACGCGACACGTGGTGTGCTTGCGAAGTATGCGCGTGTGGTGAGCAGTGCCTCAGACGGTGCGGTGACCGATTGAAATATGGCAAGCGGTTGTAACCGTCATCCGGGGCGGTTAGAGTTAGATCCGGTTAGGGGGATCCGCGATGGATTGCGAATGCCGAGTTCCTCGGAACACGGATGTGCAGATTCTCCAACACACTTTGCCGATGCTGCGGCGCGCGACCCTGATTGGTCCGGAGTCGTAGGCTTGTGGTTGAGTGTAGGGTCTTCGCGGTTCGCTTGGCGGGACGTCGGGCAATTGCGAAGTGAAGGTTGCGCCGGAGGGGGAAGCCGGGTAGTTTGCTGCCCCGTCTAGCGCACTGGCTGTATATCTGCCACGAGAGCACATGGCGACCTACGTACAACAGAATCAGTCCCGACGCATGGTGGTGTTCGCCGTGATTGTCGGGTTCCACGTCCTGCTCGCTTACGGACTTGTGTCCGGGCTGGCCCGCAAGGTCGTCGAAGTGGTGGCTCCGCCACTCGTCACCGACATCATCGAGGAACTCAAGCCCGAGGATAAACCCCCACCGCCGCCGCCGCCGCAGATGGAGCGCCCGCCGGTGCAAGTGCCGCCGCCTGATGTCATGATCGACATCCCGATGGAAACCAACACGACGGCGATCAGCAACGTGACCGACAAGCCGGCGCCGCCGCCGCCGGTCGCGCCACCACCGGTTGCGGGCACACCCGCCAGAATCGGTCGCATGCCCTCGAGCGAGGACTATTACCCGGCTGCGTCGAAGCGCGCCGAAGAACAGGGCTCGGTCACCCTGAAGGTTTGCGTGGACGATAAGGGCAAGATCATCGGTAATCCGACGGTCGTCACCCCTTCCGGTTTCGAACGACTCGATGAGGGTGCAGTCAAGCTCGCCCGCGCCGGTCGTTATCAGGCCGGAACTGTGGGCGGCCGTCCGGCTCCTGAATCCTGCGTTTCTTTCCGCGTGAAGTTCGAGATCAAGTAAAGCGTTTTATTCCCTGAGGAAAACATGGAAAACACTGAAGCCACTGCTGTCGTCGAAAACCCGTATGGCCTCGGGGCCCTGTGGGAACAAGGCGATTTCGTCGCCAAGGGCACGCTGATCATCATGTTGATCATGTCGCTGACCTCCTGGTACGTCATCATCATGAAGCTCATCGATCAACGAAAGCTGATGGCTTCCGCGAAGCTCGCCGAGCAGAAGTTCTGGACTGCCGGTTCGATCCGCGAAGGCATCGATCGCCTCCCGAAGGGTGATGCATTTCGCGTCATCGCCGAGGATGGTCTGCGTGCTTCGCAGCACCACGAAGGTCGCCTCAACGAGCGCATTGCCCTGCACGATTGGGTGACCATGTCGCTGCAGCGCTCGGTCGAAGGCGTCACGCACGTCCTGACTGGCGGCCTGCCTTGGCTCGCCACGGTCGGCTCGACGGCACCGTTCGTCGGTCTCTTCGGCACGGTGTGGGGCATCTACCACGCGCTCGTCGCGATCGGTGTGTCCGGTCAGGCTTCGATCGACAAGGTCGCCGGCCCCGTCGGTGAGGCGCTCATCATGACGGCCATCGGCCTCGCGGTCGCGGTGCCGGCGGTCATGGGCTACAACTGGCTCATCCGTCGCAATAAAGACGTCCAAGAGCAGATCGGCGGTTTCACTTCCGACCTGCACGCCTTCCTGGTGAGCGGTTCGCGCGTCGCCGTGCCGGCTGCTTCGGCTGCCGCTCCGGCTGCTGCTGCCAAGAAGTAAGGCGTCTTCATAACGGTTCCTCTGGGAGGAGGTCGTGCCCGATTACGGGCGCGCCCTCCGAACCGGGAACAGCAGAGGGTTTGATTCATGGGCATGAACGTAGGGTCTTCAGGTGGCGACGACCAACTGAACGCCACCATCAACACGACGCCGCTCGTCGACGTCATGCTGGTGTTGCTGATCATCTTTTTGATCACCATCCCGGTGATCACCAAGACCGTGAAGGTGTCGTTGCCGAAGGCGGCGAATATCGCCACGCAGACCAAGCCCGAGAACATCACCATTGCGGTGGACCCACAGGGCAACTTGTACTGGAACAACGAGCAGGTCGCGACCCGCGAGCAGCTCGTGGACATGATCAAGGCCGAGGCCGTCAAGGACCCGCAGCCTGAGATCCATATCCGTGGCGACTCCAACGCCCGGTTCGAGGATGTCGGTCGTGTCATTTATTCGATCCAGCGCGGCGGTATCGTCAAAGTCGGGTTCATTACCGAGCCTGATCGCGGCATCCGCGGTTCCCGCTGAGTCTTAGGAGCGCAGATCCATGGGAATGAATGTAGGCGGCAGCGACGACTCGACAATGTGTGACATCAACACGACGCCGCTCATCGACGTCATGCTGGTGTTGCTCATCATGTTCATCATCACGATCCCGGTGATGACGCACGCGGTGAAGCTCGATATGCCCCGCCCGACCAACGCGCCGCCACCCCCGGTGCAGCCCGAGGTCATCGACATCGAAATCGACTTTGACGGCACGGTGGTCTGGAACGGTACGGCAATCCAGGACTTGGCCATTCTCGAGCGCTATTTCCGTGTCGAGTCGCAGAAAGAGCCGCAGCCCGAGTTGCACATCCGGCCCGACAAGCGGGCCAAATACGATGTGGTCGCCAAGGTACTCGCCTCAGCGCAGCGCAACCGCATGAAGAAAATCGGTTTCGTGAACGTCGCGGAGTTTGCCGAGTAACAGCGGTCGCGAGCCAGAGTCGTCCCAGCTTGAAGGGATCCCAACACTAATCACCATCGCCGCATCCCAGCCCGGGTTGCGGCGATTTTTTTGTCGATCACCATGGTTGATCGCGTTTTAAGAGGAAAGTCATGAGGAAGTCAGTCGCCTACGTCGCTCTGCTCGCCGCGGTCGCCACTCTCGCGTGGACGCCGTCTGCGCTTGCGCAGAAGGTCAGTCCTGCAGTCGCCAAGACGCTGCAAGCTGCCCAGAACGCCAGCAAGGCGCGCAAGTGGGCCGAGTGTCTCTCCAACCTCAAGACCGCCGAGGGCACAGCAGGCAAGACCGACTATGATTCGTTCATCATCAACGAACTCACGGCGTTCTGTGCGCTGAGCTCGAACGACGTTGCCACCGCGACGCGCGCCTACGAGACCAACCTCGATTCGTCATTTGCTGCCAACAACAAAGCGCAACGCACGCGCGACCTCGCCAAGATCTACTTCAATGCGCGCAACTACCCCAAGACCATCGAGATTGGTCGCAGCGCGATCAAGTCAGGTTTCGCGGATGCCGACACTTACCTGGTCGTTTCGCAAGCGTACTACCAGCAGAACGATTTCAAGAATGCGCGGGACTTTGTTGGCAATTGGATTCGCGACCTCGAGAAGCGCGGTCAGCGTCCCAAAGAAAACGCCATCCAGATCTACGTCACGTCATGCATGAAGCTGAAGGACGAAGCCTGCACGGCCGAGGGGTTCGAGAAGCTGGTGACCTACTATCCGAACCCGGCCGGCTGGGCGAATTTGATGCAGTCGCTGTTCGCGGCGCGCAATGACGCCGCGGCCTTCAATGCGTATCGTCTCGCCACCGAGGTCGGCGCAATGCGCACCGGCGAGGATTACACCGAGATGGCGCAGCGCGCGCTCGAGAAGGGAATCCCGGGTGAGGCGCAGTCGGTGCTCGAAACGGCGTTTTCGCGCAAGGCGTTCACCGAGAAGCGAGACATCGACCGCAATACCCGTCTGCTTAATGCCGCCAAGGAACGTGCTGCGGCGGATCGCGCGAGTCTGGCCAAGCAGGATCGTGATGCGGCGGCCGGAAAGAGCGCTGACGACGACCTGCGGGTTGGGCAGTCGTACATGAGCTACGGCCAGTTCGCTCAGGCCGTCACGGCTATCCAGCGCGGCGTCGCCAAGGGCAACGCGTCGGATCCTGCCGAGGCACAACTCATACTGGGAATCGCTCACCTCAAGGCAGGCAACAAGGCTGAGGCATCGAAAGCCTTCCGCGCGGTCAAGGGTGACGCGGACATTCAACGAATCGCCAAGCTGTGGAGCCTGCGGGCTCCGTAACCCTCGGTAGGCATCAGCGTTTCAGGATCGGGTAACGACCACAAAGTCAATTTGGGGACTTCGATCATGCGCATTCGATCATTTGCAGCGGTTTTGATTGCGGTGGGTCTGGCGGCGACATCGGTGGTTGCGCCTGCACAAAAAAAAGACGACAAGGCGCCAAAGCCGCCCCAGGTCAGTCGCGCAGTCGTCAAGCCGATCATCGCGGCGCAGGACGCCAGCAAGAAAGAGCAGTGGGGCGAGTGCATCGCCAAGCTGCGCGAGATTCAGGCAATCCCGAATCTCACGCCATACGACAACTATGTCCTCAATGATTTGCTGGGGTTTTGTGCGCTGCGGGCGGGTGACAACGCCCTGACTCTGCAGGCTTGGGCGCTGGTACTCGATTCCGAATACTCGGACGCCGGCAGGTCGGCGAGCCTGCGCAAGGGTTTGCTGCAACTCTCCTATCAGGCGAAGGACTACGCGAAGGCCGTTGACTACGGCAAGCGCCTGATCACCGATGGCGGGGCGGACGAGTCGGTGTACCTGCTGACCATCCAGTCCTACTACCTGCAGAACGATTTCAAGACCGCCGAGACCATGTCGGTCGAGTACATCCAGTCACTCGAGCAAAAAGGTCAGACCCCGCCCGACATGGCCTTGCAGCTGTACTCGAGCTCCTGCATCAAGCAGGAAGACGACGCTTGCACGCTCAAAGCGCTCGAGAAACAGGCGCAATATTTCCCCAAGAAAGAAACCTGGCCGAACCTCACGCTGTTGATGTTCCGCTCTGGCGGTGAGGCCAATACGCTCAACATCCTCCGCCTCTCGCGCGAGATGGGAGGCATGATTCGCGGTGAAGAGTTCACCGAAATGGCCCAGCTCTCGATCGAGAAGGGCTTGCCCGGCGAGGCGCAGGCGACCATCGAAGAGGGGCAGGCGAAGGGAGTCTTCAGCAACAACAAGACCACGCAAGAGCTTGCGAATCGTTTGTTGTCGACGGCCAAGGCGCAGGCGCTTGCCGACAAGCCGACGCTGATCAAGCAGGACGTCGAGGCCGCGAGCCGCAAGAACGGCGAAGTCGATGCGCGAATCGCCTTGGCCTTCTTGAGCTATGGCGATTTCGAGAAGGCGGTTGTCGCTTTCGAGCGGGGGTTGGCCAAAGGCAATGTACGCAACCCGGTCGAGACGCAGCTCAACCTCGGCATCGCCCAGCTTAAGGCCGGCAAAAAAGAAGCCGCGGCTGCCACGTTTGCCGCCATAAAAGGGGATGAGACCCTGCAACGCCTCGCTCGGCTCTGGAGCCTGAAGACGCGCTGAACTTACGCCTCGACGGCGGCGACCACCTCGGCTTCGCTCTTCGGCATCTCGCGGCCGGCGATGGCCTCGAGCTCGGCGTGCACCGCACGCATCATGCGTTCCACATAGGCGCTACGCCGCGCTGCGCGTGCGGCAGCGGCCGCCGCGTCGGGCGCAAAGCGGTCGATCTCATCAAGCTTCAAGAGGCGTTTTTTGGATAGCAACCGCTCGACTGCATCAAGGCGGTCGCGGGTCACCGAGAGCTCTTCCATCAAGGTCAGGGTCATCCACAGCAACTTGTCGGTCGCTGGGTCGCTGAAGTATTGCGGTTTCTTGCCCTTGGCCAACCTCGCGATCCGCGTGGTTGTGCCGACTGACTTCGTCGGTTTGCGGGTGACGCGCTTTTTCTTAGTCGGGCTACTTTTGTTTCGCCGACTGCTGCTCTTCGCGGGGCTGCGTCGACTGCTCATCGGCGCGCCGCCAAGATTTTCCAGAAGAAGCTCTCGGTGTAGTTCATCTGCGCCACATCGAGTTTGGGTGCGAACTCATCGACCGTCACGGATTCGCTCGGAAAGCCGCCTTTCAGTGCTTCAGCGTGCAAGTCGATGACCGTCATATAGCGACAGAACGTCTCGTTGTTGTTGTAGCTTTCCCAGTTGTGCATGAACTTCTCGATGGCGGTTTTGCCGCGCGGGATCTCGAGGTGCAACATCAGGCCACCCGGTGAGAGCAACCGGCGACACTCGCCAAGAATTCGCGGCAGCGCCGACTTCGAGGTTTCGTGCAGCATGATGTGCGAGACGATGAGATCGAAGCTACCGTCGGCAAAATCGGTGTGCTCAGCGTTCTGCTGACTGAAATCGACCGGCACGCGAAGCGCCTCGGCGCGGGCGTGTGCATAGCGCAGCACTGGCGCCCCGACATCGATGCCATGTGCTCGCGCCTTGGGAAAAGCGCGTGCCCAGACGACGGTGCTGTTGCCGATCGCACAACCCATGTCGAGGATGTGTCGCGGCTTGAAGTCCGGATGCTTTTCGCGCAGGTAGGCGAGCAGCGTGTCGCCCATCAGATTGTTTTCGGGACCGAGCGCGCCTCCCATGTAAAGGTTGATGCCCTTGTCATAGATCACGCCGGCCGCCACATCATCGGTGGTGAAGTCCGTGTGGTAACCGCCCGGTTGCAGGTGAATGTCGGCCGCCGTGTGATAGCGCGGAACCTCGAGCTTCGGGTCGAGAAGCAGCGTGCCGCGACGGGTCTTGCGGGCAGATTTCTTGGCCTTGTCGCCGAGCTGTTTCGCCCGGGCAATGAGTTCAGGCAATTGGCGTTCGGTCGGGTCGATGACCGACTCCCAGAGCAACTCCTGACTGCGCCGCTGCATCGCGCTCCAGAACTGGTAGAACGGCTCCTGGGTCATGAGCTGGCGGACCTCGTCATGATCCGCCGGCGGGCGCCCATGACGCGCCTTGAAGGCGGGCTCTACTTTGCTGCCGTAGACCCGGTAGGCGCCGGGCATGATCCGCCCGGAGAGGTGGCCGCGTAGCGCGCCAACAAAATCCTGTCGGGCTTGTTCGTCATGCGAGGCGGTGGGCTGCATGGCGTGTGTGTTGAAGGCGGGCATCGAAAGTCTCCGCGGCGTGTGGATCGGGAAATCATGCTAACGGTTTGCCCTCGGCAATGCGCGCCTCGCGAAACATGCGGAACGGACGGAGCAGACGCTCGGCGAGTTGGGTGCGTTGGGCAACACGCGCTGGGTCCTGCAAGGCATCGAGCGACAATTGCTCGAGTCGCTCGCGCGAAAGTTCGCCACCTTCGATGACGGCGCGCTCGAGGGTGTCGATGCGATCGAACGCGACGGCGAGTTCGGTGGCGAGCGCGACGTAGGCGGCATAGAGCTGATCCACCGCGGGATCATCGAACACCTGCGGCCGATGTCCCTTGGGGAAGAGCGGCGGCTCGGTCACGCGGCGCCCTCGATGAGCTCGATCCATTCCCCGGCGGCTCCCAGACACACGGCCGCACGACGACCGTGATAGGGCGCTTGCGGCAGCGCGCGCGGAGGTGCGAGCCAGGTCAGTCCCTCGGGTAGTGCTTTGACCACGAAGGTCACCATCGAGATCGCCGGCGGCAACTCGCCGTCTCGGGCGCCGCACGGCAGGGTTGCTGCTGGCATGTGGTCGGCTTCGATGTAGGACTGTCCCTGCAGAGCCAATGCTGCGAGGTCGTGCTTGGTGTCTGCGGGGAGACCCTGGGCGTTCGAAAGCACCGAGATCACCGCCGGGATCACCGGCGCCTTCGCGACATTGAAATGACGGTGGTAGAAATCATTGATCGCCGCAACCGACGGGCCGCCGAGAATCACGATGAAAACGCGGTCGACGTAGTGCTTGGCGTCCGGGGTGTCGAACTCGGGCAGTTTTTCTTTGAAGGAGGTGAGATAGATCGACTCCTGCGCGGGACCGAGCGCCTGCATTGCGCGAATCTTGTCCGAGAACGACAGGTCCGCGGGCGGGCCGATAATCTTGAAGGGTGAGCCCGCGAGCTTTGCGGCGATACCGTCGGTGTCCTGCACCATGAGCTCTGCCGCGTTCCAGCCCATGTGGCGAAAGGCAATATAGTCGGGCGCGCTCTTGCTCTCGACGAAGCGAATGAAGGTTTGACCGTCGCCCGCTGGCAGCATCGAGGCATAGCGTCGACCGACGAGATTCGGTAATCCCCACAGATCCGCCTGTGCGGCTGCGATCCGGCCGTGATCGACCATCTCGTAACCGAGATAGAGGTGATAGGTGTCGATCATGTGCTGCAGATCCGGTGCAGCAATAGTCACGCAGGAAATCGGGCCGATCGTAGGCATGGGTTCAACCTTCGGAAGAATGTTTGCTGAGTTGACGCAGATAGACAAGCACGTCAGCCAGGCTCGCAACCTCCGCGTATTTCGCTTGCAGATCAAATAAATTGGCTTCGTGGGGTCCGGACGCCCGATCACCCACAGCCTCGCGTACCACCACGGGGATGAAGCCGTGCTGGCAGCAGTCGACGGCACTCGCGCGCACGCAGCCGCTGGTGGAGAGCCCAGCAATCAATACCGTGTCGATGCCAAGCGCCGTCAAGGTCGAGGACAGCGAAGTGGCGAAGAACGCGCTCGCATATTGTTTGGTGATCACGGTCTCGCCCGCGATTGGCTCGAGGCCCTCTGCGAAAGCGGCGAGTTCCGGATGCGCACCGGCTTCGAAACACTTGAGCGCGGGGACCTTGCGGAAAAATACGCCACCGTCGCGTCCGCCCGGTTGGAAGGCCACGTTGGTGTGGATGACCGGAATGCCTGCCTGCCGCGCCGCCTTGAGCAGCGATTCGCAGTCTGCGCGCGCCTGCTCAACACCCGCATAGAGCGGCGAGTCCTTGACGAGATAGGCGCGGACGAAATCGATCACCAGCAGCGCGGGCTGCCGCCCCGGGGCGAGCGTCTTGCCAAAGCCGCCGCGGGCGTAGTTGTCGTTCAGAGATTCGCTCATGAGGCCGCCGGTCAGATGACTTTGGCGGCTTTGAGTTGCGTTAGCCGGGCCGCGTCGTATCCCAAAATATTCGAATAGACCTCGTCGTTGTGCTGCCCGAGCTCCGTCGGTGCCGGGCTGTGCACGCCGCCCGGCGTCGCCGAGAACTTGGGCACCGTGTTCTGCATCTTGAGATCACCAAAGAAAGGATGCTTGGTGGTGATAATGGCGTCACGCGCCTTGAAGTGCGGATCTTCCAGCATCTCGGGGGCGCGGTAGATCTGCCCCGCAGGTACGCCGTAGTGATCCATCAGCTCCAGCACTTTCTTGGTGGGCATGGTCTGCGTCCATGCCTCGATCAGACCGTCGAGCAGCTTCTGGTTGGTGCCGCGCGCCTGGTGGTTGACGAAGCGTGCATCTGTCGGCCAAGTCGGCTGTTGCATTGCCTCGCACAGCCGCCCGAACACGGTGTCCTGATTGGCGGCGATCAGCACGAGACCATCGCTCGTTTTGTAGACATTCGACGGCGCGACGTTCGGCAGGATCGCCCCGGTTCGCTCGCGGATGTAGCCCGTCTTGTCGTATTCGGTGATCAGCGACTCCATCATCGCGAGCACGGCCTCGTAGAGCGCCGAGTCGACCACCTGACCGCGTCCGGTTTGTTCGCGGTAGTGCAGGGCGCCGAGCGCGCCCAGACAGGCGAACGTGGCCGCAAGCTCATCGCCAATGCTGATGCCCATGCGAGAGGGCGGCGTCGACGGGTCGCCACAGACATATCGCAGGCCTCCCATGGCCTCGCCAACGGCGCCGAAGCCCGCACGGTGCGAATACGGGCCGGTCTGGCCATACCCGGATACGCGGATCATGATGAGCCGCGGGTTGATCTTTGCGAGTTCCTCGTAGCCGCAGTTCCATTTTTCCATGGTCCCAGGCCGAAAATTCTCAAGTACGAAATCAGCTTTCGCCACTAACTCCTTGAAAACGTTCTGACCTTCTTCCTGGCGCATGTCGATGGTGATCGCCTTTTTGTTGCGTGCGACCACCGGCCACCAGAGCGAGGGCTCACCGGCTTTTTGGCGCCCCCAGACGCGCAGCGGATCACCCTGACCGGGCGGCTCGATCTTGATGACTTCGGCGCCCATGTCGCCAAGCAGCTGACCGCAGAAAGGACCAGCGAGCAAGGTGCCGAGTTCGAGCACTCGCAAGTCGGAGAGGGGGCCACGCTTGAAGTTCGGATCCGCGGACATGCTGCAACCTCGTAGGTAAGACCGGCGGTCCTTGTACCTAGCGTCGTCTGGTCGGTCAAGAACACTGCGGCGCGGCCTCCATCTCGGAGAGCAGTGGCCAGGGAAGGGCGGCGGTACACGCCCCGTGCGCAGGTTGGCGATAGGTTCTAGAATCATGGCCTCTCTTGGCAATCATTTTCGGAGTGGGGATGACGCGTCACATCGAGATCGTCGAAGTCGGGCCTCGGGACGGTTTGCAGAGCGAGCCGGGCGTCATGCCCACTGCAGCCAAAGTTGAACTCATCGAACGACTGATCGACTCAGGGCTGCGTCGCCTTGAAGTGACGAGCTTCGTCAACCCCAAAAAAGTCCCGCAGATGGCCGATGCCGAGCAAGTTCTCGCGGGCCTGCGCCGGCGCGATGAGGTGCGTTATGTGGGCCTCGTGCTCAACATGAAGGGCTTCGAGCGCGCGGTGGCCGCAGGTTGCAACGAGGTGGGTATGGCGGTGGTCGCGAGTGACACCTTCAATCGCCGCAACCAGGGCGTTGGCACTAAGGAATCGATTGCTGCGTGGCTGGAGATCGCTCGCGAGGCGCAAGCCGCCGGTGTGCGTGCTCAGGTCACGGTGTCCGCGGCGTTTGGCTGCCCGTTCGAAGGCGAGGTACCCGTGGCCCGCGTCATCGAAGTGGCCAAGCGTGTTGCTGAAGCCAGTCCTTTCGAGATCGCTTTCGCCGACACCATCGGCGTTGGCGTGCCCGCGCAGGTGAGTGAGCTGATCGGGCGTGCCCGCGAGGCGTTGCCGGCATCAATCAAGCTGCGTGCGCATTTTCACAACACCCGCAACACCGGTCTTGCCAATGCCTATGCGGCCGCGGAAGCGGGCGTTTCGTCGCTCGATTCCAGCGTCGGCGGCATCGGGGGTTGCCCGTTTGCGCCGGCGGCGACCGGCAACATTCCCACCGAGGATCTCGTCTACATGTTGTCGCGCTCGGGCGTGCAAACCGGTATCGATCTCGATCGATTGCTCGAGACAGCGGAATGGCTGCAACACACCTTGGGTCGCACCATTCCCGGAATGCTGCTCAAGGCCGGCAGTTTTCCAAAACCCGCGGCGCAGGCCGCGTAAGGCGCACGTGACGATCAAGGCCGCCAGATGGCAGGGGCGTCGTGGGAAGGTCGACGCCCGATTGCACTGCAGGCGTGCTCGCCGGATACTGCGGTCTCTTCCTCTTTCCGATCAATGAGCCCTGGAGGGCGCATGTCATATCGTTTGGGTGTAGACGTTGGCGGCACATTCACCGACCTGCTGCTTGTTCACGAAAAAACCGGCCAGACATGGTCCGCCAAGGTGCCCTCGACCCCGGCAGATCAGTCCATCGGCGTACTCAATGGCATCAAGCGCGTTTGCGAGCGCGCCGGGATCGACCCATCGAGTATCGATCACGTCATGCACGGTACGACCGTGGCGACCAACACGGTGCTCACCGGCACTGGTGCGCGCTGCGGTCTTGTCACCACCAAGGGGTATCGGCAGGTGCTGCAGATCGCGCGCTCCTACGTGCCGGGCGGTCTTGGCGGCTGGATCATCTACAACAAGTCGCTGCCGATGGCGCCGCTCGCCTGCACCATCGAAGCGGACGAGCGTGTCAGCGCCAAGGGCGAAGTGGTCAAGGCGCTCGATGAGAAGGCGCTGCGTCCCAGCTTGCGCAAGTTGAAGGCGCAGAACATCGAAGCGTTGACGGTTTCTTTGATCAACTCGTTTGCCAATCCGTCACACGAGCAGCGCGTGCGCGAAATCGCGCTCGAAGAAATGCCGGGCACTCCGGTATCGATTTCTTCGGATGTGGTCCCCGAGATGCAGGAATACGAGCGCACCGTGACCACGGTCGCCAACTCCTACGTGCGCCCGCGCGTCGATCGCTATGTGCGTAATCTCAAGGCCAAGCTTGCCGAAGTCGCCAAGGACGTGAAGCTGCACATCCTGCGTTCTGATGGCGGCCTCGCCTCCGCATCCTCGGCCGCCGAATATCCCGTCAACTTGCTGATGTCCGGCCCGGCGGGCGGCGTGACCGGCGCGTTGTGGGTTGCGGTGCAAGCGGGCTTCCCGAACCTGCTGACGGTTGACGTCGGCGGCACCTCGACCGACGTGGCGCTGATTCAGGGCGGACAGCCGCGGCTGCGTCGCGAGACGACCGTCGGTGACGTCACAGTGCGCGCCTCTTCGGTCGACATTCGTACGGTGGGTGCGGGTGGCGGCTCGATCGCCCACGTGCCCGAACTCACCAAGGCGCTGCGCGTCGGTCCGCAGTCCGCGGGCGCCGACCCGGGTCCTGCCGCTTACAATCGCGGTGGCACTGAGCCGACCGTGGCTGACGCCAACATCGTGCTCGGTTACCTGCCCGAGATGCAGAAACTCGGCGGCGACATGGTGCTCAACCGCGACCTCGCCAACACCGCCGTCAAAAAAGTCGGCGATGCGCTCGGTCTTAACGTGAAGCAGGCCGCGCAGGGCATCTACAACATCGTCAACGAGAACATGGTCGGTGCACTGCGTCTCGTCTCGGTCGAGCAAGGTTACGACCCGCGTGACTATGCATTGATCGCTTTCGGTGGTGCAGGTCCGCTGCACGCCAATGCGCTCTCGCGCTTGCTCGGTTCCTGGCCGTCCATCATTCCGCCGGGTCCCGGCGTGCTGTGTGCGCTCGGCGATGCGACCACTGCGGTGCGCGACGAACGTGCACGCACCTACGTGCGCAAGTTCAGCGAGACCGGCGCCAAAGAAATCAACAAGATCTTGAAGACGCTCGCGGCCGATGCCTCGAAGGGTCTCGAGGCCGAGGGCGTCAAGAAGAGCGAGATCACCACCGGCTACCAAGTCGATCTGCGCTATCACGGTCAGGGCTTGCGCTTGACGGTCGAAGTGAATCTTGCCGAGCTGCAGAAGAAGGGTCTCAAGGCCATCTCCGACAAGTTCGACGAAGAGCACAAGCGACTCTTCACCTTCGCACTCCCGCTCGAACACGAACTCGTCACCTTGCGCGCCTCGGTGCAGGGCCAGGGCATCAAGATCAAGCGTCAGCCGCTCGCCGCGGGTGGCAGCGATCCGAAGGCGGCCGTCGTCGGCAAGCAAAAGGCCTTCATGGACGGCAAGGACGTAACTGCTGTCGTCTATGACCGCGCGAAGCTCAAGGCAGGCAACAAGGTCCGCGGTCCGGCGATCGTCATGGAGATGGACTCAACCTCGGTGATCCTGCCGAAGCACACCGGTCACGTCGACAAGTCCGGCTGCATCCTGATCTACCCCGACAACTTCAAGGCGCCCAAGAAGGCCGCCGGAAAGAGGAAGTAATCCCATGCCCGCAACCATCATTCAGCGCAACAAGAAGCCCTTCAAGAAGACGAAGGTCGACACCGTCACCATCGACATCATCGAGAGCGCGCTGCGCAATGCGCGCTACGAGATGGACACGGTGCTGTTCCGTACGGCCATGTCGCCCGGTATCCGTGAGCAGCATGACGAGTTCCCGATGATTGCCAACACCGACGGCAAGATGGTCGTCGGTCAGTTCGGCTCTTTCATTTGGGGCTTCATGCAGGGCTACGACGGCACGGTCGAGGAGGGCGATATCTTCCTCACCTCCGATCCGTACTCCGTGAACGGCGCGATCAGCCACGCCAACGACTGGCTCATGCTGATGCCGGTTTACCGCGGCGGACGCATCGTCGCCTGGACCGCGATGTTCGGTCACATGACCGACGTCGGTGGCAAGGTGCCGGGCTCGCTGCCGACCGACGGCACGACCATCTATGAAGACGGCATCGTGGTACCGCCGACCAAGATCTTCAGGGCGGGCAAGCTCAACGAAGACGTGCTGCGCGTCGTGCTGCACAACTGCCGTCTGCCCGAGTGGAATCTCTCGGACTTCAACGCCATCACCGCGGCCCTGCGCACTGCGGCGGCGCGCTGCGTCGAGATTGCCGAGCGCTTTGGCGATGACGTGTTTTACTCGGCGATGGACGCCATGCTCGAACGCAACAAGCGCGCGATGCGGGCGCTCATCCGCCAGAACGTCCCCGAGACCAAGCAGTTCTTCGAAGACTACATCTGCGACGACGGTCTCAACATGGGCCCGTACCGCATCAAGTGCAGCATGTGGCGCGAAGGGGACAAGTGCATTTTCGATTTCACGGGCACGGATCCGCAGTCGATTTCTTCGATCAACTTCTTGTTGAACGAAGAAATGTTCAAGATGTTCGCGGGCATCTACATGATCATGGTGTTCGACCCGCAGATCCTGTTCAACGACGGGTTCTACGACCTCATGGAAGTGCGCATCCCGCCGGGCACGCTGCTCAAGCCCCTCAAGCCCGCAGCGCTGTCCTGCCGCACCCACGCGCTCGGCCGCATCTTCGATATCCTCGCCGGTCTTCTCGGTCAAGGAAATCCCGACTTCATGTGCGGCGCCGGCTTCTCGGACAGCCCGCACTTCATGTACTCGGGCTATGACAAGAATGGCGAGTGGTATCAGCTCTACCAGATCACCTTCGGCGGCATCCCGGGTAAGCCCTTTGGCGATGGTCCCGATGGTCACTCGCTCTGGCCCTCGTTCACCAACGTGCCGAACGAGTTTCTCGAGAGCTACTTCCCGCTGCGCATCGATATCTACGAGACGATCGCGGATACGGGCGGTGCGGGCAAGAATCGCGGCGGTAACGGCCTGCGCATCGGCTATCGCTTCCTCGAGCCGGGCGAGATCTCGATCCATGACGATCGCTGGCTGACCTACCCTTGGGGTGCCAACGGTGGCGAGCCAGGCGCTCGCAGCCGCAAGTTTCTGCAGCGGGCCGACGGCACCGAGCAGCTGCTGCCCTCCAAGATCGACCACGTCAAAGTCGAGGCGGGTGACCTGCTGATCGCCGACACTTGGGGCGGCGGCGGCTGGGGCGATCCGCTCGAGCGCGATGCCAAGCAGGTCGCGTTCGACGTGGTCGCGGGCCTCGTGACCGTAAGGGGCGCCAAGCGCTATGGCGTGATCGTCGATGCGGACGGCAACGTGGACGAGGCGGCGACGGCCAGCCTGCGCAAACAAATGGCTGCCAAGCGCGGCAAAAAGAAGATCTTCGATCGCGGTTTCGAGTCGATCGAGGAACTCAAGGCGCGCTGCAAGACCGAGACCGGTTTCGATCCGCCCGCCCAGCCGCGTTTCACCAAGTGGGCCGCGGTCGCCGCCGAGGCCATGATGAAAAAGAAAGGCAGCAAGGCGGCCTGAGGCCCGCTGCTTTTTTTGACGTCCCGAGAGTCCCCGCTCCGCGAGGTGCGGGGACTTTTTTTTGTCGGCAGGTTTGTCGTGGGGGAAGGCATGGTCGATCAATACGTCGATGTGGGCTACGCCACCGGTAACGTTGGCTTCGGCCGCAAGGCGGCAGTGCTGGTGGTCGACTGGCAGCTCGCATTCACCGATCCGCGCTTCGAGTTGGGCGGCCTCGAACGCTTGCATCACGCGCGGGACAACACGGCGCTCCTGCTGGCGACGGCGCGACAGACAGGGCTGCCGATTGCCGCCTGCTACACCGCCTATTGCAGTCAAAAGGACATGCCGCTCTGGAAGGTCGCCGCCGTGCAGCGCGAATTCTTTTATGGCCATGAGTGCACCGCCATGGATCCGAAGATCCACGATCCTGGCGATTTCACCTACTGCAAGAATGCACCGTCGATGTTTTTTCAGACGCCGCTCATCACCTGGATCGTCAAGCAGAACATCGACACCGTGTTCGTCACGGGTTGCACCACGAGCGGCTGCGTACGCGCCACCATCGTCGATGCCTTCTCGTACGGCCTGCGGGTGCAGGTTGTGGCTGATTGCTGTGGTGATGCGGAGCAGGGGCCCCACGACGATGCGCTGCGCGATGTGGGACGCAGGTATGCCGACGTCATCGATCGTCAACAAGCCGAGGCGTGGATGCGCGCGGAGCGCGCGACATGACGCTACAAAAATTCGGGCTCTGGCTCGGTCTCATCGCCTTCGTGCTGATGCTGGTCTTGCCCCCACCCGAGGGTTTGTCGATCGTGGGCTGGCGAGTCGCTGCGGTGACGGTGTTGATCGCCTGCTGGTGGTTTACCGAGGCCGTTCCCGTGACGCTCACCGGCAGTCTGCCGTTTTTGACTTTGCCGTTGCTCGGCGTCAGCAAAGCCGAGGCGGTCGCCGGACAGTACATGTCACCGGTGTTGTTCCTGATTCTCGGGGGAGCATTGGTCGGGCTTGCCTTCGAAAAATGGAATCTCCACCGCCGAGTTGCCCTGTTCGTGGTCTCGCGAGCGAGCCCCGATCCACGCTCGCTGCTGCTTGCGATCATGGTGGTCACGGCGTTCGTATCGATGTGGGTCAACAATTCGGCGACCACCGTGATGATGTTGCCGATTGCCATGGCAGCTCTGACGGCGGTCGCGCCCGATGGCTCGACCGAGATCGCGCATCGCAACTTTGCGGCGGCAATGATTTTGTCGGTGTCGTTTGCCGCGAACATTGGCGGCTTCGCCACGCCGATTGGCACCCCGGTCAACTCCATCGCCATCGGCATCCTTGATCGAACCTATGACGTCAATCTCAGTTTTCTCGAATGGATGAGCTTCGGTATCCCGTTTACGTTGCTCGGCATTCCGATCTGTTGGTGGCTGCTGTCGCGGATCACCTTGCCGTTCAACTTCTCCGGCGGCACCCGCGAATCGATTCGTGCGGCCATCGGTGAGCCGGGTCCCATGGGCGTCGCCGAACAGCGCGTGCTGGCGATCGTGCTGGTTGTGGCCTCGGCTTGGGTATTGCTGCCGCTGCTGGAAGATGTGGTTCCGGGGATCACTGATGCCGGCATCGCGGTGGCGGGCGCACTCGCGATGTGCATCTGTCCTTCAGGCGATCGACGACCCGGTGCGTCGCCGGTGCTGCTCGAATGGGAAGATGCCAAGCGGGCGCCGTGGTACCTGATTCTGCTCTTGGGCGGGGGCATCGCGCTCGCCGATGCGGTCGTCAAGACCGGGCTCTCGGCCTGGCTCGGCAATGCGCTGGTCGCGGTGAGCGGTTTGCCCTTGCTGCCGATGTTGTTGGCGATCGCGCTCATGTGCGGGCTGATCACCGAGGCGGCCAGTAACGTCGCCACGGCGACGATCTTCATGCCCATTGCCGCAAGTCTCGCGCTCGGCGCGAATTACGATCCCGTGGTGGTCGCACTCGCTGCCGCCATGGCCGCGAATCTCGGCTTCGCGAATCCGGCCGCGACATCATCGAATGCGCTCGTCTATTCCACCGGGCGCATTCCGATTACCGCGATGCTCAAGAGCGGTCTCTTGTTCGACGTGTTCGGCGCGGTGCTGGTGGCGCTGTCCTGCGCCTGGATCGTGCCGCTGCTACCGCTTCGATGAGGGCGAATCTCCCGCCGTCGCTGGCGCGCGCGGGGCTGGTGCTGTTCGAGCGCGGGTTGCCGGTTTTTGCGGGCGCCGCACTCGCGCGTTCGGGGGGAGGGGAGCTTGATGCTCTGAGAATCCTGCTGCTGGGCGCGCTCGTCCTCGCTGGCGCCATCGGCCCCCGAAGTCGCGGTGCGCTGTTGGACGGCGTGTTATTCGGGCTGCTGCCTGTGCTGCTCGCTTACGCACTGACGACGGGCTCGATCGATGCGCTGCGCGATCCGATCGCGTGGTCGATCGCTGTGCCGTTCGGCGTGTATGCTGCCAATCCTGGGCTCGTGGCCGCCGCGCGTGCTCAGTCATCTGCGCTGTTTGCAATGCTCAACACCATGGCGCTCGTAGCGCTGGCCTTGCCGGTCGTCACCGGACGAATTCATTGGGCCATCGCGATTCTGCCGTTTGCAGCGTTTCGCGTTGCTGCAACCACTGCGGACAAACTGCGTCTGGGCGATGAATATGTCGTCAGGCGCGAGGAAGCTGGCGCAGTAGCCAAAAAAATACTTTGGCTGAGCGGCGCATGGATCGCCGGTTGGGCGGGCATCACGCCTTAGCGAACAGAGCCGGTCCCGCAAAGACGTTTCGCAGCAGCTGCACAGTGAGTTCGCCCGAGCGGCGCGCGAGCCGAATCACCTCCGCCGGGGCCAGCGATTCGTCGGCACGATCGGAAATCATCCGCACGCACCCGAACGGAATGCCGAATTCGAGGCAAACCTGCGCGACTGCAGCGCCTTCCATTTCGACACACAGCGCACTCGGCACCAGGCGCCGGATGCGCTCGCGGGCCGCAGCGCTGCCAATGACTTGATCTCCGGTCGCGATATCGCCAAGCCAGACTCGTGGCCCGCGTATCGCCGCCGCGTCGACCGCAGCGGCGCGGGTCAGCTCGTGAGCGCCGTATAGCGTGGCAAGCCCCCGACGCAGTCGCTCGCGCAGCGCAAGGTCCGTTGGCAAGGCACGCCGATCGAGCAGCGGGACTTCGGTAGGCGCAAAGAACGGCGAGGCGTCGAGATCGTGATGGTAGAGGCTTTCTGCGACCACGAGATCGCCGGTGGCGAGCTCATCGACGAGACTTCCGGCGATGCCGCTAAAGAGCACCGCGCTCGGTCGATGCAGCGTCAGTAGGTGCGCCGCGGTCGAGGCCGCCGCAACTTTTCCCCAACGGGAGAACGCCACCACGACCGGCTGGCTTGCGATCTGACCGAGGGTGACGTCGCGACCGGCGCTCGAGGTGGTGGTGGGGTTCTCAACCGCGGCGACAATGGCCGCGGACTCCTCGGGCATCGCCGACAGGATCAACCACATATAACTTTACATAATATACATTATGCGAATTATTCGTTCAGCGCCCGTAGCGCATCGGTGCGGCTCGAATTCGCTTGTGCCGCAAAACCGGTGGTCGAGTCTCGCATGATTAGCTCCCGCAGTCGCAGCGCCGCCTCGCCCGCGCGCGCCGCGGTCTCAAAGCGAATGCCACCGAGACTCGTCGGTCCGACCAAGAAGACTTGCTCGTCGCCGGCTTGGGTGTCGATCTCCGCGGCCAAGTGCTCGTTGAGCTCGGCGTACTGTTGGCGCGCCGCACTGACCATCTGCAAGGTCGCATCGACCTCGCGACGTGCGTTTGCGAGACCCGCCACATCACGCAAATCGATCGCCGCGAGTCCGGTGATGATGCGTTCCCTCGTCAGCGGCGCAGCCACCTCCGATTCGAGGCCGTCGGAGACGCTCGCGCGGCCGCCGCCCGCAAAGTACTTCGCCGCGTTGTCGGCCGACTGTCGAGCGACGCGGAACACATCAAGCCGGATGGTGTCGAGTTGCTGTTGCAGCCGCGCGAGGTCCTCGCGGCCGATATTCGAGGTGGCGGCCTCGTCGATCAGCACCACAATGCGACGCAACGAGGTGCTGATGGCATCCAGCCCTTGTTCGGCCACCTGCATGAGTGCTGTGCCGCGCGAGAGTTCCTGCGTGGGTGTGGCGAGGCCGCGTGCGACCACCGTGGGTGCCTTGTCGATGGCTTGGGACTTGACGTCGTTCGCACGCCTCAACACCCGCGAAACCTCGTCGGCGCGGCGTAACGCAACCTCCTGCGATGCCACCTGCGTCGCGGCCAGAGGATTTCGCGCAAGGGTCAAGCCATCAACGATCGGATGTGTCATCGGGTACTCTCCCGAAGTACGTCTCGAAGCCATCCTTACGAAGCTGACGACGCCACTCCAGCGTCACGTGCCAGTACTGCGAGCCCTGTCACAATTTTCGTGCTGCGGGTCGGCGTGGCGTACACTTGTGGCGCCGGCCGACTCGTGACCGAAAACTGCCTTGCGACTACTCGTCTACAACATCCGCTACGCCACCGGAACCGGTCCGGCCTTCCATCTGCCCTTGCCCGGCGCCGGGTATCTGCGCAGCAGTCGGCGCGTGCTCGATGACATCACGCAGTTCATTCGCGGCGAGGATCCCGATCTCGTCGGACTCATCGAAGTCGACACGGGCTCAGTGCGCAGCGGGCTCGTCAATCAGGCCGAATACATTGCCCAGCATCTCGGGCATTACACGGCTCACGAGTGCAAGTACGGCCTCGCCTCCCTCAACACGCAGCTGCCGATCATCCGCAAGCAAGGCAACGCGATCCTCGCCGCGCCGCGCGTGACGGGCGAGCGATTCCACTATTTTCCCACCGGCATCAAGCGACTGATCATCGAGATGGAACTCGACGATGTCTGCGTGTTTCTGGTGCACCTGTCGCTGAAGTACCGTCACCGCCAGGAGCAACTGCGGCATCTGCACGATCTGATTCTCGCCGCGCGCAAGCCGGTCGTCGTTGCCGGTGACTTCAATGCTTTTTCAGGAACCAACGAGCTGTTCCTGTTCATGCGGGCCACCGGTCTGCGCAGTGCGAATGTGCAAGGTCTCGCCTCTTTCCCGGCGCGGATTCCGCGCTTCGAACTCGACTTCGTGTTGGTGAGCAGCGAGATCGACGTGGTCGACTTTCGTATCCCTGACGTACGGCTGAGCGATCATCGACCGATCATTTGCGATTTCAACATCACACCCGTATCCCGTGAGGGCAGCTCCCGTGATCACCGACACGATCGGCGCCTCCTGGCGTGAGCAACAGGATGCCGAGGGCATCCTTTGGCTGACACTCGATAGGCCAAACGCCTCGGTGAATACCTTGGGCACTGTCGTGCTCGAGGAATTGGGCGAGATCCTGGAGCGACTTGCCGCACAACCACCGCGCGGCCTCGTGATCCGCTCGGGTAAGTCGAGCGGATTCGTGCTCGGCGCCGATGTCAAAGAATTTACGACCCTCGCGAGCATCGAAGAGGCGCGCGCACTCGTGCTGCGCGGTCACCGCGTGCTCGCCGCGCTCGAGGCGCTGCGCTGCCCGAGCGTGGCGCTGATCGAGGGCTTTGCACTGGGTGGCGGCCTCGAACTGGCGCTCGCCTGCCGCTATCGCGTGGCGCTCGATGACGATCGACTCGCCATGGGTTTGCCCGAAGTGCTGCTTGGCATTCATCCGGGATTCGGCGGCACAGTGCGCGCCGCGCGTCTGCTCGGGGCGCCGGTCGCGCTCGATTTGATGCTGACGGGGCGCAGCATCAAGGGCGCCAAGACCAAAGCGCTCGGTCTCGTCGATGCTTTGGGGGCGGATCGCATTGCTTGCGAGCAGGCGGCGCGCGATCTCATCCGGCGCAACCCGGGTGCGCGTCGGCCCGCGCTCGCGGCGCGCCTGATGTCCGCCTCGTTGCTGCGCCCGTTCTTGAAACCGCGACTGCTCGCCCAAGTCGCGCGCAAGGCGCGACGCGAACACTATCCCGCCCCCTACGCGATCATCGATCTCTGGGTGCGCTGCGGCGGCAAGGGTGATGCCGCCTATTCTGCCGAGGCCGAGTCCATCGCCGCCCTCGCCGCCACGCCCACTGCGCATAACCTCATTCGCGTGTTCATGCTGCAAGACGCCCTGAAAGCGCGCGGCAAGGCCACCGAGAGCGTACAGCGGGTACACGTGATCGGCGCTGGCGTGATGGGCGCGGATATCGCTGCACTTTGCGCGCGGCGCGGTCTGCAGGTGACGCTGCAGGACCGCGAGGTGTCTCTGGTCGACAAGGCCTTGGCCCGCATCACCGCAGATTTCGAACAAAGAATACGTGATCCGATCAAGCGTGCTGCGGCACTCGCGCGACTTGCCGCCGATGCCGCAGGTCGCGGAATCGCCGAAGCCGACGTGATCATCGAAGCCATCATCGAAGACATTGCGGCCAAACGGGCGCTGTATGCGGCGCTCGAGCCGCAATTGAAACCCGGGGCGACCATCGCCACCAACACTTCGTCCATTCGGCTCGAGGATCTTGGCTCGGCACTCGCTGATCCCACGCGCTTGGTGGGGTTGCATTTCTTCAATCCGGTGGCCCTGATGCCGCTCGTAGAAATCGTGCAGGGCTCGCAGACCTCCGCGGTTACCATGGAGCGCGTCACCGCCCTCGCCCGCAAGCTCGACAAATTGCCCCTGCCCTGTCGTAGCGCACCGGGCTTCATCGTCAATCGCGTGCTTGTGCCGTACCTTCAAGAGGCAATGCATGCTGCGGAAGGCGGCTTCAGTCTGGATGACATCGATCGCGCAGCGACCGATTTTGGTATGCCGGTCGGCCCAGTGGAGCTATCGGACATGGTCGGGCTCGATGTCTGTCGACACGTCGGGAGCATCGTTGCGCAGCAGCTCGGCAAGCCGATGCCGGATTTCTCGGTCATCGACGCCAAGCTCGCGCGCGGCCAGACGGGGCGCAAGAGTGGTCGCGGTTTCTATGAATGGCGAGATGGCAAAGTAGTGCGCGATGAGTCGACGCGACAGCCATTCCCCGGAGTGACCGCGGCCCCCGACGCGCGTGCTCGCGCCGATTTGCAGGATCGACTGTTGCTCGCGCTCGTCAATGAATGTGTCGCCGTTTGGCGCGAGCGGTTGGTGGAATCCGAGGAGCTGGTCGATGCGGGCGTGATCTTCGGTTCGGGATTCGCTCCCTTCAGGGGTGGACCGCTGCACTATGCGCGCAGTCGCGGCCTCGCCGTCTGCGCCGCGCGACTGCAGGAGCTCGCCGCAAGCTACGGCGATCGATTCACGCCGGACGCCGGCTGGGCGCTGCTGAACCAGACGCCAAAGAATTAAGCCGCCACAGCAGACGCTCGAGCGCCAGCGGCTTGTTGATCGGCGTGTCGGCCCACTGGCGCGCTTCGCGCGTTTCTTCGAGTGCGAGAAACAGCGTTTGTACGCGGCGATCCGCGCTTGCTCCGCCAACGCTATCGCCAAGGCCGCCGCTAGGGCCGCCGCCGAGGCCGCCACCACTACCGCGCGCCCAGGCTCGAATTCGCCCGATCAACCATGACTCGATGCAGACGACGCGCAACGCATAGTCGTCCTTGCCCCAAGACTCTGCCGTCTCGACCGGGTCGAGCGAGCCCGCTGCGGCCTGCTCGAGCGCCCGTACGGTGTCACGCTGCAACTGCGCCAGCGCATGCGTGTCGGCGGTCATTGCTTCGAGAGGTTTTGCACCAAGCACCTGCAGCACCGCCTCCCAATCGGCTTTTTGACCGCCGGTGTGCTGCTGCAACCACTCGAGCAGCTCCGCGCTCGAGGGTGGTGGCCGCTGCAGGCGGGTGCAGCGACTGAGTACGGTGACCGGTAAACGCGAGGGCTCGCCGGTCACCAGCACGAGCAGTGATCCGCTGGTCGGCTCCTCGAGAGTCTTGAGCAGGGCATTTGCCGCCGCGCGATTGAGCTTGTCCGCGGGCGTGATGATCGCGAGCTTGCGACCGCCCGCATGACTGGTCAACGTCAACTCGCTGAGCAGTTCGCGTACCTGATCAATACGAATCTCGCGTGAGTCCTCGATCGGACGCAGCACCATCAAGTCGGGTTGTTCATCGGTTTGTACGCGACGGCAGGCAAGACACTCGCCGCAGGGTGAGCGCAGCGGCGCAGCGCCAACGGTGTACTCGCGTTCGCGCAGCTGGGTGCAGAAGAGACGCGCGGCGAGCCAAGTAGCGAGCCACTCGCCTCCCAAACCCGGCGACACCTGCAGCAGCAGTGCGTGTCCCACTCGATCGGACTGCAACGCGCTATCAAGCGCACGCTGCAAGGGCTCGAGCCAAGGCAAGCGCCCATCGAGCGGAAGCGCAGAGGGCAAGGTGCTCATGATGATCGGCTCACTCGGGCATCCTCAGGGCAACAGTGGCCGCAGCGCCGCCATGGCCGCAGCCTTGACCGTATCTGGAGTCGCCGTCGCATCGATCAGCCGACAGCGCTCTGGATTCTCGCGGGCGATCTGCAAGTAGCGCGCACGAACACGCTCGAAGAACAACAGCGTCTCGCTCTCGAAGCGATCGACCGTGCTCTCGCCTGCGGCAAGACGTCGCGCCCCGGCACGTGCCAGACCGATCTCCACGGGCAGATCGAGGATGAGCGTGAGATCCGGCTCGAGACCCCGTTGGACGCCGCGCGCCAGCGATTCAATGAAATCCGCATCCATACCTCGGCCACCACCTTGATAGGCACGGGTGGCGTCGGTGAATCGATCGCAGATGACCCAGTCGCCCCGCTCGATCGCGGGGCGAACCAGGTTGTCGAGGTGCACGCCGCGAGCAGCGAACATCAGGAGCGTCTCGACCTCTGCCGAAACCACCTCGGCGCCGCGCGCCAGCACGATCTGCCGCAACCGCTCCGCAAGCGGCGTACCACCTGGCTCGCGGGTAAGCACGCTCGGCAGACCATAGTCCTGCAGCGCTGCGCGCAGGGCCGCAGCCACCGTCGATTTGCCCGCGCCCTCAATCCCCTCGAGCGTGATGAAGCGACCACGGCGAGTCATGGTGTCACACGTCGCGCGCGCTGCCGCTCGAGCATCACGCGCACAGCCTTGCGATGATCGTCATAGTTGGTCGAGAACGTGTGCGAGCCATCTGGCAGCCCGGTCGCCACAAAGAAAAGATCACCGGTCTCTTGCGGTCTCGTTGCCGCGCGCAGGGCTTGTGCGCCGGGCAAGGCGATGGGTGTCGGCGGCAACCCCTTGCGGGTGTAGCTGTTGTAGGGCGTATCGGTGACAAGATCGCGCGAGCGGATATCGCCGTCGTAGCGCTCACGCAGTCCGTAGATGACCGTGGGATCGGACTGCAGCCGCATGCCGAGCCGCAGGCGCTGCACGAACACGCCAGCGACCCGAGGACGCTCTTCGGCGAGCGCCGATTCTTTTTCGACGATCGAGGCGAGAATCAGGGCCTCATCGGGCGTCTTGAGCGGCAACTCCGGACTGCGCGTCGCCCAGGCCTCGGCGAGGCTGCGCTGCATCCGCTCGTAGGCAAGCTTCAGCACCTCGAAATCCGCGCTGCCCCAGGCAAAGCGATAGGTGTCCGGAAAGAATCGCCCCTCGGGATGTACGCCCGGAGCGCCGAGACGTTGCATGAGGTCCGTATCGTCGACGCCGGTCAGCGTTTGGCGCAGCCCGGGATGTGCCGCGATGCGGCTGCGCAGCTCATCGAAGCGCGTCCCCTCGATAATTGTCAAAGACTCGAGCAGGACGCGGCCGTCGTCGAGTTGTTGCAGAATGTCGCGCGGCGCGGCGTCTGCCGCGATCAAATAGCGACCGACCTTCACCCGCGGCATCCGGTCGGCAAGCCGCGCCCACAGTTCGACGAGTCGCGCATCGGGCAATGCACCTTGCCGCTCAAGATCGAGGAGTACGCCGCGCAGCGGTTCACCAGGCTGGACATCGAGGATCACGGGCTCGGCACGCGTACCCGGCGTAGACATCTGCTCACCGAGCCAAAAAAATCCACCCAGCAGCGCGACTGCCGCCAAGGAAGACAACCACAAGAGATAACGCAGATCACGCACGACGGTGCGCGCCCCCCGGGATCAGCCGTTGAAGCGTCGGAACACCAGCGTGCCGTTGGTGCCGCCGAAGCCGAAGCTGTTGGAGACGGCGACATCGATGGGCATCGAACGTGCCGTGTGGGGCACGTAGTCGAGGTCGCACTCAGGATCGGGGTGATGCAGATTGATGGTCGGCGGCGCGACCTGATCGCGAAGAGCGAGTACCGTGAAGATCGCCTCGACCACGCCCGCCGCACCGAGCAGATGCCCTGTCATCGACTTGGTCGAGCTCACCGCAAGCTGCCGGGCGTGCTCGCCAAAGGCCTGCTTGATGGCGACCGTCTCGGCGCGATCGCCGAGCATCGTCGAGGTGGCATGGGCGTTTAAATATTGCACCGTGCTTGGATCGAGCGCCGCATCACGCAGCGCGTTGCGCATTGCAAGGCGCGCTCCGGCGCCATCTTCAGGGGGTGCTGTGATGTGGTACGCATCGCCGCTCATGCCGAAGCCGACGAGCTCGGCATAGATTCGCGCGCCGCGCGCCCGAGCATGCTCGAGTTCTTCGAGGATAACCGCGCCGCCGCCATCGGCGGCGACGAAGCCGTCGCGATCGCGATCCCAAGGGCGCGAGGCGCCGGCGGGGTCATCGTTGTGCTGCGAGAGCGCCTTGGCCTGCGAGAAACCGCCGATGCCGAGACGCGTGGTGGACATCTCGCCACCACCGGCGATGATGAGATCGGCATCGCCGTGCTGGATGTTGCGGAAACCGAGGCCGATGGCATGGGTCGAGGTGGTGCAGGCCGTGACAACACCGAGATTCGGTCCCTTCAGACCATAGCGAATCGACAGATGCCCGGAGATCATGTTGATGATCGAAGCCGGGATGAAAAACGGCGAGATCTTGCGCGGCCCGCCTGCTGCGAGGAAGGCGTCGTACTCGGCCTCGATGGTGGCAAGACCGCCGATACCAGCGCCGGTGATGACGCCACAGCGCTCGCCATCGAGCTTGGCGAAGTCGATGCCCGCATCGTTGACCGACTGTACGCCCGCGGCCACGCCGTAATGCATGAACTCGTCCATGCGACGTGCTTCTTTGGGCGTGATGTAGTCGCCGACCGTGAATCCTTTGACTGCACCACCGATGCGGGTGGCAAAGTTGCTGGTGTCAAAACGCGTGATCGAGCCGATGCCACTCTCACCGCGCAGAACGGCGTCCCACGCAGTCTGGATCGTGCTGCCCACCGGCGAGACGATCCCGAGGCCTGTCACGACGACTCTTCGCTTGCTCACGTCAGTTTGCTCACGAAAGCCCCGCTCGCTGACGATCGGGGTCGCTAAAAGATCGGGGCCGGCGCGATGCCGGCCCCGGGGTAAGCCGTGTCAGCTCAGGCCTTGCGGCGAGCGGTGACGTAGTCGATGGCTTGCTGGACGGTAGTGATCTTTTCGGCATCCTCGTCCGGGATCTCGGTCTCGAACTCCTCTTCAAGCGCCATCACAAGCTCAACGGTGTCGAGGGAATCGGCACCGAGATCGTCGACGAACGACGCACTGTTGGTGACCTGCTCCAGCTTCACCCCCAGCTGTTCGGCAACGATGGCTTTGACTTGTTGTTCGACAGTGCTCATCTGTGGTGTGTCCTCTTGGCGACCTTGTAAGGCGACCGACGGTAAACCCGTCGGCCGCACGGCGATTGTAGGCGAAGGCGAAGGGCTACGCCATCCGCTGAATCTTAACCGGCTGTTTTGTATGGAAAAACCAACGCCGTGCAAAAAACCAACAGGGGTTCAGGTGAGATACATCCCGCCATTCACGTGCAGCGTCTGCCCGGTGACATAGGCGCCGCCTGGCCCTGCGAGGTACAGCACGGCGGCCGCGATATCGGCGGCAGCCCCGAGCCGCGCGAGCGGTATGCTGGCCTCGAGTGCGCTGCGCTGCGTCGCCTCGAGGGTGCGCGTCATGTCGGTGTCGATGAACCCCGGTGCGATCGCGTTGACGGTGATATTGCGGCTGCCGACTTCGCGCGCGAGCGAGCGCGAGAAGCCCTCGATACCGGCCTTGGCGGCCGCATAGTTGGTCTGACCGGCGTTGCCGAGCGAGCCCACCACCGAGGTGATGCTGATGATGCGCCCCGCGCGTGCTTTCATCATCGAGCGCAAGCAGCCCCGCGACAGCGCGAATACGGAGGTCAGGTCGGTGGCGATCACCTGATCCCACTCTTCGGGCTTCATGCGCACAAGCAGGTTATCGCGGGTGATGCCGGCGTTGTTGACGAGAATCCCCGGCATTTCGGCGCGACCCTCAAGATCCTCCAAGAGCGCCGCTATCGAGACCGCACTCGACACATCCAGCACCGCGCCACGACTGCCCGCAGATAATGCGCCCAACCACTGATCGATCGCTGCGGCCCCGGCAGGCGTGGTCGCTGTGCCAATCACTCGCGCTCCGGCCGTGGCCAGCGTCTCGGCGATCGACTGGCCGATGCCGCGCGAGGCGCCGGTGACCAGCGCCGTTTGTCCGGAAAGCTCGAGGGTAATGGGCATGAGGATTACTCCGTGACGGGGGCGGACGCCGGCGGCGCCAAGGCTTTGTCGAAGCTCGCAAGGTCCTCCAGGGCGAGGCAGCTGAGCTCGGGCGACTTGTCGATGCGCCGGTTGAGACCACTCAAGACCTTTCCGGGACCGCACTCGACCAATTGGTGCACGCCGGCAGCACGCAGGGCCTGCACCGTCGCGACCCAGCGAACGGGACTCGCCAATTGACGATACAGCAGATCGGCGATGGTCTCGGGGCTGCGGTATTCGCAGGCATCCACCGAACTCATGAAACGAATCTGCGGCGCGCCGAGCTTCGAGCGGCCGAGGCGCTCGCGCAGTTTCTCAGCGGCCGGGCGCATCAGACTGCTGTGACAGGGAACGCTGATGGGCAGCGGCAAGGCACGCTTGGCGCCGCGGGCCTTGGCAAGCTCGATGGCACGTTTCAAGGCGGTGGCGTGCCCCGCGATCACTACCTGACCGGGCGCGTTGAAGTTCACGGCCTCCGCCACCTCACCCTGTGCGGCATCGGCGCAGATTGCATCCATGGCCGCATCATCCAGACCCAAGACCGCCGCCATGCCGCCCTGCCCACCCGGCACGGCGTCGCGCATCACCTCGCCCCGAAAGCGCACGAGATCGACGGCGTCCGCGTAGTCGAGAACGCCCGCCGCCACCAAGGCGGTGAACTCGCCAAGGCTGTGCCCGGCCACCCATTGCGGGCGAGCCCCGCCGCGTTGGCACCACAGCCGCCAGGTTGCCACGCCGGCGACCAGCATCAGCGGCTGAGTGATCTCAGTCAGCGCTTGTTGCTCCGCCGGGCCGCTCTCTGCAAGCGCCCAAAGATCGAAGCCGAGGACCTCTGAGGCCGCATCGAAGCAGCGGCGTACCACCGCGTCATGCGCGGCGAGCTCCGCCATCATGCCGACCGACTGCGAACCCTGCCCCGGAAATACGAAGGCGACTGACATCCATCCACTCCCCTGATCAACGACCCGGCGGATTATACGGACCCGGGCGTCACGAGGCGGAAACCGCGCTTTGTTATCATCGGACTCTTCTTTCCTGGCTAATCAGCCGCGGCGGGGGCTCATGTCCAGCAGCAGACACTCCAAAGGTTTCACGCTTATCGAGATCATGGTCGTCGTGGTGATCATCGGTCTTCTGGCCGCCTTCATCGTGCCGCGGGTCATGGATCGAGTCGATGAGGCGCGGGTGACCAAAGTCCGCGCCGACCTGCAGGCGATCGAAACCGCCCTCGCCATGTACCGCCTCGACACGGCTCGCCTGCCGAGCAGCGCTCAGGGGCTGACTGCGTTGGTGCAGAAACCGGATGACCCTGCGGTGCGCAACTGGCGCAGCGGCGGGTACATGGCGCGTCTCTCGCGCGATCCCTGGGGCAATGAATATCGTTATCGCTTCCCCGGAACGCGCGGCCCCAAGTTCGATCTCTATTCGCTCGGTCCGGATGGCCTTGAGGGTAGCCCCGATAGCGATGAGGACAATATCGGCAATTGGTCGCTCGGCGAGTGAGCTCGAGCGGCGCACCGCCGTGAATCGCCTCGCTGTGCGTGGCTCAACCGGCGGGTTCACGTTGGTTGAGGTCATGGTGGTGTTGGTGATCATCGCCTTGATCACCGGTGCAGCCCTGCTCTCCTTCGGCTTGGTCGGTGGCGCCTCCGGCGCTGCACGCGATGTCGAGCGTCTGCAGTCACGCTTGCTCGCTGCACGCGAACGCGCCGAGCTCGAGAACCGCGATTATGGCGTGCGCCTGCTGCCGGACGGCTATGAATTCCTGATCTTTGACCCGCTCACGCGTCGCTGGGTCAACAGCGGCGAGCGCAGCTTTGGCACAGTGCGCTGGTCGCTGCCGCTCGCGGTGGAGCTCGATGTCGATGGGCGCCGCGTGGTTCTGCGACAGCGCGCGCCGGACGACGACGCCGACACCGCAAGTGCCACAGCGACAGCCCCCGATTTCGGTGTCGATCCAAGCGGCGAATTCACTGCCTTCGAGTTGCGTTTGGCGACGTCGCCGCCGAGTACGCGGTATCGCCTCGGCCTTGATGACGCGGGCGAATTGCGCTTGCAAGAAGAGCGAGCACGATGATTCGCTCGGCGCGCGGCTTCACGCTGATCGAAGTTCTGGTGGCTTTGGTGATCGTCGCCGTGGGCGTTGGCGCGCTGGCCTCGGCGCTCGTCTCGGCGGCCTCGGGGACGGAGCGCCTGCGCAACCGAACGCTCGCCGAGTGGGTCGCCACTAATCGCATCATCGAAACCCGCTTGGCGGCGGAGTTTCCGCCGATCGGCCGCAGCGAGGGTGAGTCCGTCCAAGGTAATCGCCGCTGGCTGTGGCAACAAGAGATCGAGCGTACCGCGCTCGATGGAGTGGTGCAGATCGCGGTGAGTGTGCGGGATGCCGAGAGTCCGGATGCGGCGTGGCTCGTGACGCTGCGGGGCGCGCGCGGGCGCGATGTCGCGCGTGGCGGCAACGCTGATCTGCTTTGGGATACGGCGAGTCGGACGACGCCATGAGAATACGCAGCGAAGATCGGACGGGCGGTTTTACTTTGCTCGAGTTGCTGGTGGCGCTGTTCGTGGCCTCGGTCATGTTCGCCATGGGTTACGCGGGCCTCGTCGAAGCCGCACGGCAGCGCAGCGGCATTGTCGAGGCGCAGCAGCGTTTCGGCGAGTTGCAGCGTGCCGTGCGAATCATGGCGACGGATCTCGCGAGTCTCGAGGCGCGACCGGTACGCGACGAATTGGGTCGAGGTACGCAGGGCGCGCTCGATGCGACGCTCACATCCGGCCGGGTGCTCGGCTTCACCCGAGGTGGCCGCAGTAGCTCCTCGAGTCACGCGCGCGGCAGTTTGCAGCGCATCGAGTACGCCGTGGTAGAGGGCAGCTTGCTGCGCTCGACGAGCCCGGTACTCGACCCGATACAGGGCGGCACCGCGTCGCGTCGTGTGCTGTTGCGAGAGGTACGAGGGCTGCGCCTGCGTTTCCTGAACGCGCGCGGCGAGTGGCAAGAGGTATGGCCCCCAACCGATGCGACGGACCTCGATCGATCACTGCTGCGAAGTCGCCCACTCGCGGTCGAATTCACGCTTGAGACGGTGCAGTACGGCTTGATCCGCCGCGTCATCGAGGTGCCGGGTTGAAGCGTTTACCGATACGTCACCGCCTGCCCCGCGCCGGATCAGATCGCGGCGTCGCGCTGCTCACCGCCTTGATCGTGGTCGCGATCGCCACCGGTATCGCAGCTGCTGTTTTCTTTGACACGGGATTATTGCTGCGACGAACCGAGGGTGGCTCGTCGCAAGATCGTGCACAACTGCTCGCGGGCGGTGCCGAAGCGCTGGCGGCGACGCTGCTGCGCGAGGAGCTCGATACCGGCAGCGCGCCGGTGCACGCGGCGCAGCGCTGGGCCAACCCACTCGGACCCATCGAGGTGCAGGATGCCGGTGCCGTGCAGGGGCAACTCGTCGATCTGCAGGGTCGATTCAATCTCAACAGCCTGATCGCCGCAGATGGACGCGTTGACCCGGTCGCACTTGAACTCTTCGAGCGCTTGTTGCGTACGCTGGAACTTGAGCCCGTGTGGGCGCTTCGCTTGGCCGATTGGCTCGACGCCGACGATCAACCCATGGGCGGCGGCGGCGAAGATGATCTCTATTCCAGTCTGCAACCGGGCTACCGGCCACCCAACCGTCCGATCACCTCGATCAGCGAGCTGCAATGGCTCGATGGCTTCGATGAGGCGCGCTTCGTATTGTTGGCACCGCATGTGGCCGCCCTGCCCCGTGACGCCGGCATCAACCTCTGCACCGCGACGCCCGCCCTGCTCGATGCGCTGCTCAACGAGCGGCAGTGGATGGGCGCCGAAGACTCGCTCGCCCGCAATCGCGAGCGCGGCTGCTTTCCGCGGCGCGAGGATTTTCGCGCGTCGCTCGGCGACCCGCTCGCCTTCGAGCGGCTCGACAAGGCGCTTGGACTCGGCGAGCGCAGCAGTTACTTCCAATTGCGTACCGTCGCTGTCGTTGGCACGGCGAGCTTCTCCTTGTACAGTCTGTTGCGCTACGAACACACCCCTCCCGAGCCGCCGCGCCTGCGCGTGCTGCGTCGGCAACTGGCAGACTGATTTGCATCCGGCATGACCGACACGCTTTACCTGCGGCTAGAACATCCGGACGCCTCCGCGCCGCTCGAGGGACGCCTCGTCGCGGTTGACGGATCGCTGGTTTCAGCTCCGCTGCGCGGTACGATCGGCGAATTGGTCAGCGCCTATCCAAAAGCTCGGCTCGTCGCCCTGATCCCCGCCGGCGATGCACTCTCGACTCAGGCCCGTCTACCAAAGATTTCCGTCGGCAAACTGCATGCCAGCCTGCCGTTCGCGCTCGAGGAGCAACTGGCCGCCGACCTCGACGGTCAGCACTTCGCCATGTGTCGCGCTCGCGAGTTCATCAGCAGCGACGGCGCAGTCGGGCTCGAGGTGCCCGTGGTCGTGATTGCACACACGCGCCTCTCAGCATGGCTTGCCGTGCTGCGCGGGGCGGGCGCTGAACCGACCGCGGTCCATCTTGCCGAGGACTGCGTTGCGCCCAAACCTGGCGATGTCGTTGCGTGGGTGCGTAGCGAACAGGAGATTTTTCTGCGCGCGCCCTCAGGCGACGGTGTAGTGGCCGGCATCGACGAGTTGCCGGTAGTGCTCGACTTGCTGCTCGGCGATACGCCTCGCCAGACGGTAGGCATCCAGGTGCATGTCGCGCCGGAGCGGCGCTCTGCGTTGACGGAAGACTTCGTCGCCAAGCTCGAACACGGCGCCACCGCGCTCGCGCGCGTGTCTTGGGTCGCCGGCGCCGAGGACACGCTCGGTTGGCTCGTGGCGCAGTCGTCCCTCGCGGCGCCCATCAACCTTTTGCAGGGTGAGTTCGCTCCGCGACGCGCCGCAAGTGATGCGCGCGGGCGTTGGCGTCTTGGCGCTGCGCTCGTGGCGATATTCTTGCTTTTGCATCTCGCCGATCGCTGGTTGGCGCTGCGCACGCTTGAGCAGAGCGAACGACAGCTCGACGCGCAGCTGCTGCAAGCTGCGCAACAACAAACACCGGAACTGCGTTCGATCGACGCACTCGTTCGCTCGCTCCCGCCCTCCGTCGGAAGACTTCAGGGCGCTGCCTTGCTGCAGGGTGCGCTGCTCGATCTCGTGGCGGCGGGTTTGACACCGAATTCTTTGAAGTCCATCGCACTCGAGGGCAAGGCGCTGCAGGTGGAACTGCGCGCCGGCGTTCCGCTCGAGTCCATCGATGCGGGCTTGAGTTCGCGAGGATGGCAAAGCCGGGCGAGCGCGGGCGCCGAGGGCACGACAATCCTGACCCTGGTGCGGGTCGACGCCGGAGAGGCGCCATGACCCGTTGGCCGAGCCTCATCACCGAGCGGTTGCAGCAACTCTCGGCGCGTGATCGTCGGGCGCTGGGGCTCGGCGGCAGCGTCATGCTGCTCGTGTTGTTCGTGGGCACTGCGCTGACCCTGCAGGAACGCCACGCGGCAGCCGCCCTGCGACTGCAGCAAAAGCAGGCACTGTTCGCCACGCTGCCGGCCGCAGTCGATCGTTTGCAGCGGCGCGAACGCCTCGGCGAAGAGGCGGCTCTACCTCTCGGCACCCTCGCCCGCCGTTTGCTCGAGCGCAGCGGGCTCTCGGCCGAGGTGCAGCCGGGCACGGACGGCTCGATCGAATTGCGTCTTGTCGACGCCCCGTTCGACGCCACGCTCGAACTCATCGCCGAGTTTGATGCGCAGGCCATCGCGCTGCGTCAGGCGCGCATCGATCCCGGCAACGAAGTCGGGCGCGTCAACGCTCGGTTCGAACTCGGACCACGCCCTGCGCGCGTGCCGTGACACAGGCGCGGCGCTTCGCAGTGCGGACGCTGGCGTTCGCAGTGTTCTGTGGCTTCGCGATGGGCGCGCTGCTCTGGCTCCCTTCCGCCTGGATCGCGGGGCTGTTGCCCGCCGACGTGTCCTGCAGCCACTGGGCTGGGCGTATTTGGTCGGGTCGATGCGCGGGTTTGTCGATCCGTGGCAGTCGCTCGGGCGATCTCACCTGGGCGCTCGGCCGCCCCCGCGCAACGGACTCGATATCTTTGACCTTGCCCGTGCAACTCGCTTGGTCCGCCGGCGATTCTTCGGCCCGGGGTGTGCTGGTGTTGGCGCCGCAGCGCAGCGGCTCGAGTGTGCGGGCCATGCACGCCGTCGAACTCGACCTCTCGCTGCAGACACTGCGCAATGCCTTACCCGCGAGTGTGCAAATCGGTCCGCTCGCAGCCCTTGAGGGTCGGCTGCAAGCGGCCGGGCTCCGCTGGTCGCTCGATGATGAAAATCGCCTGCAACCCAGTGGTGAAGTTCGCCTCGAAGGCGTGCGCTTGCTGCGTGGCGACGTTGCGCTCGGTGACTTTGTCGCCGAATTTTCAACTTCGGACGCGACAACGCGCGGCAGCGTGCGTGATCTTGGTGGCCTGCTGCGGGCCGCGGGCGAGATCGAGTTCGCGCCAGCGCTCGCCTACAGCGCTGTCTTGCGGCTCGAGGCTCGCTCGCCTTCGGCAGCCCAGGCGCTAGGCATCGCCGGGCCCTTCGAGGCCAAGCTCGAAGGCCGGTTTTGACGATACTCGTCCAGTAGTTCACCCATGCGACCAAAGACCACGCGCAAGGTTGCCGCGTCAGGCAAATTGGTGATGCGAAAATGATTCGTGTAGGGCACGTTGAAGCTCACACCCGGGGCGACCAGTACATGCTTGCGTTCGAGCAGATCGAGCGCGAAGGCTTGATCGTCGAATCCGGGGATTTCTTCGCCAACACCGACGAAGGCATACAACGCGCCCTGGGGCGCGTGAATGCGCAGCGCTGAATTGGCTTTGCCGGCCTCGATGATCGCGCGCCGTGATTCATAAAGACGACCACCCGGCGAGGTGAGCTCGCGGATGCTTTGGTAGCCCCCGAGCGCGGTTTGCACGGCCCATTGTCCCGGCACGTTGCTGCAGAGCCGCAGCGAGGCGAGCAACTCGAGCGCGGCGACGAATTCTTCGGCAGCACGCAGTTTTCCGGAAATGACTGCCCAGCCGACTCGATAGCCGCAGGCCCGATAGACCTTCGAGAGGCCCGACATGGTCACGCAGACCGTGTCTTGAACCAGAGTAGCCATCGGCACGAACTCGGCGCCGTCATAGGTAATCTGGTCATAGATTTCATCGCAGAGCAGCACGAGGCCGCGTCGCTCGGCCAGCTGGGCAATCGGCTCGAGCACGGCGCGCGGATAGACCGCACCCGTCGGATTGTTCGGATTGACGATGACGATCGCCCGCGTGCGCGGCGTGACCAGCGCCGCGAGCTCTGCCGGATCGGGCACAAAACCATTTTCGGGCCGACACGGATAGTGCACGGCCTTGCCACGGTTGAGATTCACAGCTGCCGTCCACAACGGGTAGTCCGGGCTCGGCACCAACACCTCGTCGCCGTCGTTCAACAGCGCGCGCAGCGTGAGATCGATGAGCTCCGAGACACCATTGCCGATAAATACTTCTTCGGCTGAAACTCCCGTCACGCCGCGCGCCTGCTGCTGCATCACCACCGCTTCGCGCGCCGGGAAGATCCCCTTCTGATGGCAATAGCCCTCGCTTTCGGGAAAGTTTTCGATCATCGCGAGGCGCATGGTCTCGGGCGTGCGGAAACCGAACAACGCCGGATTACCGATGTTGAGCGAGATGATCTCGTATCCCTTGCGCGACATCTCGAGTGCCCGGCGTGCCAGCTTGCCGCGAATCTCGTAGCGGACGTTGCGCAGGCTGTCACTGATTCTGATCATCTTGTCATCGAGGCTCATCGCCGCTTGTTTCCGTGGTGACGCGCGCCATGAAGCGCGCAGGCAGGCGCGAGCATAACGGTCAGCGCAGCGCGGCGCATCTTTCCGCAAGGCGAGGCAATCTGCGAGCTCGCGCAGCGCGTCAGGACCCCTTGCCAGAGCGCCGCGCCCTTGAGGATCATATCGCCATGACATCTGCGCGCTCCGCCCGTAACGCCCGTTCGCCCCGAATCGATCAGATCGCCCTGCCCTCGCACGACGAGGCGGCCCGCCAGCGTTTCGTCTCGACGTTGCGCAAGCGTGTGATGGTCGATATGGCAGGACGGCTGCGCGAGGATTTCGATTATGGGGTCGCCCCGGGTCTCTCGAAGCGTAAGCAAGACGGCCGCAGCATTCGTCGCGCCATGGTCGATCGCCCGTATTTCAAGGCTTGGAGCGCGCTGCGTTACGCCGCTCAGGAAATGACCTGGTGGTCGGTGCAACCACAGGTCGAGCGGCAGTTACCCGCCCTCATCAGCACAGCCCGTCGCCTCGCCCGCGCGCGCGGACCCGGCTCGTTACGACTGAACCCGTCGCTGCCAATTCCGCGCGACGTGTCGAACATGGATATCCACCTCATGCCCGGCTGCTTTCACACCGAGTACGAGGCAGATGATGTCGCGGTCGCCGCGGTGTATTGGCACGGCACATCCGTGTTTTCTGCCGGTCTCAAGATGCGGCACAACGGTGGCGGCGTGGCGCGCTCGATTGCCGAGTGGTTGCGAGTCACCCGGCCTGACTTCGCACCGAGACGAATTCTCGACATCGGCTGCTCCGCCGGCAATCAGCTCACGCCCTATCTCGATGTGTTCCCCAAGGCAGTGGGTTACGGCGTCGATGTGGCCGCACCTCTGCTGCGCTTCGCACATGCGCGGGCACGCGCGCTTGGCTATCCGATCCACTATTCGCAACAGGATGCGCGTCAGCTCGATTTCGAGGACGGCAGTTTTGACCTTGTGGTGTCGAGTTTCTTTTTGCACGAACAGTCGCGGCAGACGAATCGCCGCGTGCTTGCCGAAGCGCACCGTCTGCTGCGCCCGGGCGGCATCATGGTGCACATGGAGTTACCGCCTTCCTCAGACGTCGATGCCTACTATGATTTTCATCTCGACTGGGACGCCTATTACAACAACGAGCCACATTACGCCGGCTTCAGGCGTCTCGATCTGCGTGCCGAGTGCGTACGCGCCGGATTCCGGCGCGATGATTTCTTTGCTCGGCGGATCCCTAACTGGGGCACGATCAGCGACGAAGAATTTCGTGCCTCGGCCCAAGGCGAAATTCCGGCGCCCAAGCACGGCAACGGCGCGAGCTGGTATATCTTTGGTGCAAGCCGCTGACGGCGCACGCTGCGCCGTGGCTAGTCGAAGCCGAGCGCGCCGGGGTTCATCCGCCCGGCGGGGTCCACCACGCGCTTGATTTCATTGACGAAGCTCGCCGTGTCGGGGCGCATGACCTGCACATAGGGATAGGTCTTGCCGAGCTGGTTCGAGGCGGCGCCGAGTTCGGCAAAAAGATCGACCAGCCGCTGACGCATCTCGGCGACCAGCGCTCTTGCCGCAGGATTGGCCTTGGCCGTCGCCGCGTGTCGCGCCTTGGCCTCGGTCGATAACACCCGATCGTGCAGCGGCAACCACTCGTCATGCCAACGAAAAACCGGTTCAAAACTGAAGGCGTTGGTGCCTATTGCGATCAGCAAATGGGTCATCCAGACGCCGTTCGCTCGCATGCGCTCCTGATATGGCGCGAGCGTGGCGGCACTGGCCGCCATGATCTTGCTGGCATCCGAGTGCGCCACTTTGGCGTTGAGCGCAGCCCAGCGCTCGCCCTCGGCGCCGAGCACGCCATCGGGATACGGAAAGAGATCGGCTCTGATGGCACGCGGGATCGAGTCGGGGATCTCGCGGCCGCCCGAAGCACGGCAAGCCTCGCGGCAGGCCTCGAGGTCGGCCTCGAGGGCTGCCGCGGAACGCGCCGCGCAGGTCGCATGCAGTGAGAAACAGTCCTCGGGAAGGAAGTCCCGACCCGCAGCGACGAGCCGCGCCCCGGCTTTCAATCCTTTGAGCACGCCGCCCTCGCCGCGCACGACCTTGAGCAGCATGCCTGCATCATTGAGCAAACCCGTCGACTTCAAGCTCGCGCGGGTCGAGATCGAATCGAACACATAAGCTTCCTCCGCCGCACCGGTACGGGCGACCTCGGAGAGCGCCGCACCCGCAGCACTCATGCCGTCGAACACGAACGAGATATGTCCGGTTGCCGCAGGTGTCCGCATGAGACGGAAGGTCGCCGCAAGCTTGATGCCGAAGCTGCCAGACTCGTGCAGAAAGAGCCCGCTCAAATCGGGCCCGCAGGTTCGATAGAAGGGCTTTTGGACGTTACGGAAGGCGCGCTGCCCGGTGTGTACGCGTCGGCCATCGGCGAGCAAGACCTCGAGACCGAGGACGATATCCGCCCCTGTGCCATGGCGGGCTGTGCCGAGAAACAACGCGCCGTTCGAGAGTCCGCCGCCTACCGTGGCCTGTGCACCAGAAAAAGTACCAAAGAAAGGCAGGCGCAGTCCGAGCGGCGATAACGCATCGTGGATCTTTTTCCAGGTGACACCCGCCTCGACGGTGATATACATGTCTTCGGCGTTGATCTCGACAATGCGATCGAGGCGCGAGGTGTCGATCACCACGCTCTTTTGATTGATGGCGAGGTAGCTGCCCGTATATGACAGGCCACCACCGCGCCCGATCAGCGAATAGCCGGCAGCACTGGCTGCCACCACCATCGCGGCGCAGGTGTCTGGATCCCGTGGTCGCAACACCGCAACGACCGGCGTGCCGCGGGAATAGACATCGCTTGAATAGAACGCGCACTCGGCAGGGTCGAGGATCACATCCTCGGCAGCAAAGCGCTCGAACAGCGAAGGCGTGACAGGATGCACGGCAGACATGTTCACTCCAGCGTCTTGTGTGGCGATGACGAACTTGCGGCCACCAAATCGCGACCGCGCAGCGCAAAGGATACGCAATCGTACGGATGCGCACTCGACATCGTACCCCGACACTTGTACTTATCAACTCGACGGTCCCACCCACCGGTTACGGAGATCCCATGCCCGCATTCAAGAGGATTCTGGTCGCAATCAAGGACATCAACGCCTCGAGCATGCCGGCCGTACGCAAGGCCGCGCAGCTCGCCAAGGCCAACGGCGCCAGCCTTGAGCTCTTTCATGCAATCTCTGACACGGTGCTCGTCGAAGCGCTCGATGCGCGGCGAGTCAGCCTCAAGGATTACGAAAAGCAGCGGCTCGAAGCGGTGCTGAAGCAGCTGCGGGCCATCGCCAAGCGTCTGCGCAAGCACGATATCGAGGTCGAGTGTTGGGCGGAATGGGACTATCCGCCCGCCGATTCGATCGTACGTCGTGCCCTGCGCACTCATGCTGACCTGATCGTCGCTGAGCGCCACGCGAGCCGCCATGTCGCGCGCTGGATGCTGGCCTACACCGACTGGGAGTTGCTGCGTCAGGCGCCCTGCCCCGTGCTGCTCGTCAAACTGCCGAGGCCCTATCACCGGCCGGTGGTGCTCACCGCGGTCGACCCCTTCCACGAGCATGAGAAACCGGCGCGGCTCGACGCTTCGCTCCTACAGACGGGCGGGCTGGTCGCGGAAAAACTCCGTGGCAGCTTGCGCGTCGTACATTGTGTCGCGCCATCCACCCTGATCACCGCCGGTTGGACCGCCGGGCCGATCGTGGTAGATGCCGGTCGCAACACGGCATTCCTGCAGCGGGCTCGCAAGGCCTTGGCGGCCGAGGTGGCGCGTCACCCACTACCCTCGCACAAGCTGTCGATCCTCGAGGGCTCGGCGCGCGAAGCGATCCCGCAGGCGGCCAAGGACATTAAGGCGAGCATCGTCGTCATGGGGGCGCTCTCGCGATCGGGCCTCAAGCGCCTGCTGGTCGGCAACACCGCCGAAGCGATTCTCGATGCCCTGACCTGCGATGTGCTCGTCGTTAAATCGGGCCGCTTCAAGACCAAGGTCGCGCGTCGCGCGCGCGGCGCACAGCTGATGGCGCTGCCCTCGGCGATGACCGGCTGAGGCGCTGCGCAAACGCGGTCAGAACAAGCTCAATGTTAGTGCTGCTGCGGCGAGCATTGCCAGCAACGCGGGCGTGAGTGCGAGCGCATAGCGGTGCCCACCCGTGATGCCTGCGGCCAGCAACTTCATCGCCGTGTTGGTCGCGAGCGCAGCAAGCACCGCGAAGGCTGCAGTTTCGGTGGCCAGTTCTCCTGTGCGATGCAGACTGCCAGCCGAAGCAATCGCCGAGTGCGCATCGGCGAGACCGCCGAGCGCAATGCCCCACAACGCGCCTGCTTCGCCGAATCGAGCGTCGAGCCACGCCGCACACCAAGTGATGGTGGTGACGATGATGCTGAACAAGATCGCCTCCATCGGCTGAAAGGCCCGACCGCGCAACGACTCATCAACATGGTCGCTGGCCCCGCCCGAGCGCCATAGCAACCACGCGGCAGCGACGGCGGCCACGGTCGCCATCAGCAAGGCAGGCAACAACCAACGCCGCAGTAGCTCGTGATCCAGCACCGCGAGCAGCAGCAATAACTGCAGCGGCGTGGCTACTGAGGAAAGCACCGCGAGCAGCAGCAATAACTGCAGCGGCGTGGCTACTGAGGAAAGCACCGCGGCAGCGACCGCCGGTCTCAGCATGGACGGCTCACGCCGTGCACGACCGCCAAGCGCGCCGATGGTGGCGGTGCTTGAGACAAAGCCACCAAAGAAACCGGACACCGGCAGTCCGCGCCGGGGGCCGAGCGTACGCAGCGCAAGATAACCCGCGGCGTTGATCAACAAGACCAGCAGCGTGAGCATCCAGATCGTACGCGGATTGATCACACCGAAACGATCGATCGCTTGGTCGGGCAGCAAAGGCAGCACCACCAGTACCGCCGCGGCAAGCAGCAGGACATCGAGCACCTCGTGATCACTCAAAGTATGCCGCACGAAGCGATGCAGACTCCCGCGCAGCGCGAGCAGCAAGGCAATGACGGCGCCGATCGCCGCGGCCAATACGGGAACCTGTGGCGCGATCGCGCCCAGCAGGTAGGTCGCAAACAGCGTGATTTCGCTCGTGAGACCGGGGTCGGCGCTGCGATCACGCCAATAGGCGAGCACCACGAGGGTGCCAATGACGATGGCACCGACGACCACCACCGCGACCCCTTCAAATTGCACCGCGAGTGCACCGGCGAGCGCCGTGACCACGTGGGTGCGCAAACCACCGGCCATGCCGACGGTGGGATCGCGGCGGCGGCGCTCACGTTCGGCACCAATCAGCAGGCCGACCGCCAGGGCGACGATGAAACCCGAGATGGGACTGTCGAAGATCGCGTCGAGGCCGCTCACGCGACGATATGGTTGGACCGCAACGCGTCGATGTCGGTACGCGAGAAGCCGATGGCAGCCAACACCTCGTCGGTATGCTCGCCGGGCTTGGCCAAGGAGCCCCCTTGAGAGGGTCGCAGTCCCCCCATCTCAATGGGCAGGATGGGCAGTCGCGTCGGGCGTCCGTCCGGTAGCGTCGTGGCACCGAGCCCACCGCTCGCTGCCAGATGCGGATCGTCGAACATTTCTTCGGGCTTGCCGATCGGCGCGAACGGCAGACCCGTACGCTCCAGAATCGGCACGAGTTCGGCCTTGGTATAGCGCTTGAAGAGCTCGCGCACCTGCGGCAGCAAAGCGTCGCGTTGCAGCACCCGTTGTGAGTTCGTCTTGAGTGCCTCGTTGGCACCGAGTTCATGCAAGCTGAAGGATTCGCAGAACTTTTGCCACAGACCATCCGAGACGATACCGACGAACACTTGTTCGCCATCACGGGTCTCGAACACGTCGTAGATCGCCCACGCCGAAATGCGTACCGGCATGGGTTTGGCGGGCTGACCCGTCACCGCCATCTGCGCCATGTGTTGGCCGACGAGATAGACGGTGGTCTCGAACAATGCGCTGCTGACCTTTTGGCCACGACCCGTCGTGTGTCGCTGCTCAATGGCCGCGAGCACCGCGATCACACCGAACATGCCACCCGTGACATCGATGACCGACGTGCCGGCACGCAACGGTCGGCCCGGCGGGCCGGTCATGTAGGCAAGCCCGCCCATCATCTGCGTGACCTCATCAAGCGCGGTGCGGTTCTCGTAGGGCCCGGAAAGAAAGCCTTTTTCGGAGCAGTAGATCAGACGAGGATTGTTTGCGGCGAGCGCCTCGTAGCCGAGCCCTAGCTTGTCCATGGCTCCCGTGCGGAAGTTTTCGACCACGACATCGGCTGCTTCGCATAGTCGTTGCGCGATCGCCAGACCTTGTGCGGACTTCAGATCGAGACAAATACTTTTTTTGTTGCGGTTGTACATCGGAAAGTAGCCCGCGCCCGAACCGAGCAGTTTGCGCGTGCTGTCGCCGTCGATCGGTTCAACTTTGATGACCTCGGCACCGAGCTCGACGAGGATCGCGCCCACCGCGGGACCCATCACCATGTGTGTGAACTCCACCACCTTGATGCCGTGCAAAGGCAGCGAGGCCGCATCGGGCAAGGCACTCATCGTGCAGACTCCTGTGTGAATCCGAGCGGCAGCCCGGCATCGGGCGTGAAACCGTACAGCGGTTCTTCGGGTAAGGCCGCGCGAACAATCTCGCGGACCGCGAGCAGTTTTGGCAGATCGATGCCCGTGCGCAAACCCATCGCCTCGAGCATGAACACCAGATCTTCGGTGACGATATTGCCGGACGCGCCCGGCGCGAACGGACACCCGCCGAGCCCGCCCAGCGAGCTGTCGAAAGTGGTTATGCCGACCTCGAGACCCGCGAGCACATTGGCGAGGCCGAGGCCCCGGGTGTTGTGCAGATGCAGACCCGAGAGCGCGTGTTCGCCCACTGCGTGATGTACACGTTTGACTAGATCTTTGACCTGCGCCGGGTTCGCATAGCCCGTCGTGTCGGATAGTCCAACCTCATCGCAACCTGCCGTCATCAGCGACTCGGCGAGCGCCACCACCTTGTCGGCGGGCACTGTACCCTCGAGGGTGCAGCCGAAGGCCGTCGACAAACCGCCCTCGAATTTTGGCCGGCGATCGGCGGGAAGACTGCGCAGCAAGGCCACGATACCCTTCACTTCTTCGAGCATCTGCGCGTGGGTGCGGCGCACGTTCTTGAGGCTGTGAGTCTCGGAGGCGGACAGCGGAATGGTGATCTTGTGCGCGCCGGCTTCGACCGCAGCTTCTGCGCCTTTTAGGTTGGGCACCAGCACGGCCACGGTGAGGCCGGGGATAGTGCGCGCGAAGCGCACGACCTCTGCCGTGTCGGCGAGCTGCGGCAGCAGCTTTGCCGGTACGAAACTGCCGCCCTCGATCTCGGTCACGCCCGCGGCAGCTTCAGCGCGGATCCATGCCTGCTTTGCCTCAAGCGACATGATCGGTTTGATGCTTTGCAGGCCGTCGCGAGGCCCGACTTCACTGATGAGAATCGTCATGGTCGATCACCCAAGGGCTCAAGGTCATAGATCCAGGGTCGTGCCCGACGATCCCGTTCGTGAAAAGCGTCGATCTCGGTGCGGCTCTTCAAAGTCAAGGCAATCGCATCGAGCCCCTCAAGCAGCATGTCGCGCGGCTCGGCATCAAGCGTGAAACGAAAGCAGAGCCCCGCCGCAGCTCGCACCTCACCGCGCTCGAGATCGACAATAATCGTGTGTTGCTGCGGATCGGCGATGACATGCGCCTCCAACGCGGCAATCTGCTCGCTCTCGAGTACCACGGGCACGATGCCGTTGCGCACACAGTTGCCAAAGAAAATTGGCGAGAACGACGGAGCGATCACCGCACGAATGCCATACTCGTGCAAGGCCCACACCGCATGCTCGCGACTCGAGCCGCAACCAAAATTCGCACCGCCGAGCAGGATGCGTGTCCCCAGATAGGCCGCTTGGTTGAGCACGAAGTCTGGATTCGGCTCGCGCCCACCGATCGCGGTATATCGCCAGCCCGCAAACAAACCTGACGAGAGGCCCGTCTTCGAGACCGACTTCATCTCGCGCGAAGGGATGATGATGTCGGTGTCGATATTCGCCCGGATCAGTGGCGCCGCTACCGCTTCGATGACGCGTACGGGTTCCATCAGAGGTCGCCCTCGCGCTCATCGCCCTCTCGGACATCGCGCTCGGCGAGTTCGCGCGGCTCGGCGATGCGACCGAGCACGGCGCTCGCCGCAACAACCTCGGGGCTTGCGATATGCGTCCGCGTCTCCGGACCCTGCCGACTTTCAAAGTTGCGATTGGTCGAAGAAATCACCCGCTCGCGCGCACCGAAACTCTCGCCACCGGCAAAGAAACACATCGAACAGCCGGACTCGCGCCACTCGAAGCCCGCCGCTTTGAACACCCGATCGAGGCCTTCGGCCTCGGCGGCGCGCTTGACGGACATCGAGCCCGGCACGCAGATCGCCCGCACCTGCGCGGCGACGTGGCGGCCGGCGAGAATCTTGGCCGCGCACCGCAAATCGCTCAGCCGGCTGTTGGTGCAGGAGCCGATGAATGCGGCATCGATACGCAACGAATTCATTGCCGCGCCTGCACGCAGTCCCATGTAGGACAAGGCACGCACATGGGCTTCGGGCGATGCCCCGCTCGTCTCCTGCGTCGGTACGAAGGCGTTCACCGGTACCGCATGCTGCGGGCTCGTTCCCCAAGTCACCATGGGCGAGAGTTCGCTGACGTCGATCAGAATCTCGCGATCGAATACCGCGCCTTCGTCGGTGACGAGCGCGCGCCAAGTGGCCACGGCGCTATCCCACTCGGCACCGCGCGGCGCAAAACGTCGACCCTCGAGATAGTCGAAGGTTTTTTGATCAGGGGCGATGAAACCGGTGACGGCAGAAAACTCGGTCGCCATATTGCAGAGCGTGAGTCGACCCTCGATGTCGAGTGCGCTCACCGCCTCACCCGCAAATTCCACCGCGAAGCCATTGCCGCCTGCCGAACCATGGCGCGAGATCAACGCCAGTGCGAAATCCTTGGCAGTCACGCCGGCGGGTGCCTGACCTGCAAAGCGCACGCGCATGGTTTTGGGTCGCGGGACGCGCAAGGTGCCAGTTGCGAGTGCGTGTTCGGCTTCGGTGGAGCCGATACCCCAGGCAAACGCGCCGAGCGCACCCTGCGTGCAGGTATGGCTGTCGGGACAGACGACCGTGGCGCCGGGTAGCACGATGCCGAGTTCCGGCGAGATCACGTGCACGATACCTTGCAGCGGATCGCGCACATCGAAGAGATGTATGCGAGCCTCGCGGGCCGCCGCGCGGGTTTCGGTAATGAATGCCGATCCGCCCGGCATACGCGTCTCATCACCACGCCCCGGGAAGGTGTCGACGATGTGATCCATGGTGCAAAAGACGCGTGCGGGATCGGCGACCTTGCGGCCCGATTCTCCGAGGCTCTTGAGCGCGACTGACCCCGTGCGCTCGTGAAGGAAAATTCGGTCAATGGCAATCAGAGCCGCGCCGTCGCCAAGTTCGCGAACGAGATGTGCGGACCAGAGTTTTTCGAAAAGTGTCGAGACGGCCATGACGGATACTCAGCGAAAGTTTAGCGCGATGCGCGTGCCTCCGCCCGGCCCGCGGCGCTCGATGGTCAAAGAGCCGCCGATCTCACGCGCGCGACGACGCAGATTATCGAGTCCACGACCCGAGGCGATACCGGTATCGATGCCGACCCCATCATCCTCGATACGAACATGGAAGCCGCTGCCCTCAACATGGCGCGCGCCAACCATGATTTCGCTGGCCTCGGCGTGCTTCAAGGTATTGTTGATGGCCTCTTGGATAATACGCAGGGCCTGCAACAGCAGTTTGGGTGCGATCGCCGGCGCATCGTCCAACTTGATTCGCCGCAGCACTCGAGTGTCGCTCGCGGACAAACGCCGCTCGAGCCGGGTGCGATAGTCCGCTAGCGCCTTGGCGAAGGTTTCGTCTTGGTCGCGCAGCGTATCGACCATCAGGTGCATGTCGGCAATGCATTCGGTTACGAGGTCCGCCAACTCGGGCTGCGACATCTCTCCGCGCTCAAGTTTGAGTCGTGCCGTCGCGAGTTGTGCGCCTAACCCATCGTGCATGTCCGCCAACATCTGTTCACGCTCCTCACGACGCGAGCGGTTGAGCTCAAGGGAGACCAACTGCTGTTTTAGGTCGTCGCGCTGTCGAAGATTGAGGTCGAGAGCCAGGCTGATAAAGAGCGACGTATTGATGAGGACCGCCACAAAATTCCATAGAACAGTCGCCATGGAAACCGGGCCTGCTGATTCAGCAAACGGATCCAATCCCCGCGCGACTTGCACGAGCGCTGCGCCAACGAGCAGGACCGCTTGCGTACCCACAATCAAGGCGAGAACTTTCGCATTCCAGCGCTGTTGCGATTGCCCAAGACGGAAGGCTTCGCGCGACAACACCGCCAGCAGCCCGCCCACACACACTACGATGTAGAGCGAAAACCAGAGACGCTCAACACCCATCGCGGGTATCAGCAATACCCCTGCGAAGAGCACAAGGATCGCGAGCTGAAGTGACCGCCAGTTTCGGTGCCGATCTGCCAAGATCAAGATCGCCGCCATTTTGAAAACGGCGGACCCAATGATCGTGATGCCGACTAGCCACTGGCCCCAGACAGCAGTGTAAAAAACCGACTGCCACGGTCCCGCATTGGCCAACGCAAAAGCCGCACCACCGAGTCCGCTAGCCGACCACAAATACACCGCCCGGCACCGGGCGTTCCAAAGAATACCGAGTACCGCAAGCGCAAAGAGCGCATTCCACGCGCCGACCAGCAGCAGCAGCTCATCCTGTGAGATTCCGTTCAATCGGGGTCGAACTCAGCGTGCAGTGGGGAGGACAGAACGGAATGGTCGGGACGCCGAGATTTGAACTCGGGACCCCTTGCACCCCATGCAAGTGCGCTACCAGGCTGCGCCACGTCCCGACCGTATCCGTGAAACCCGGGTCTGCGCTCGAGGCAAACCCCGCGCGGATGATAACCCGAGGCGCTCAGCGCCGCAGGATCCGCAGTATGTCTTCGAGCTCGATCCGCAGCTGGCGGACGATCTGCTGGCTCTGGGTGGTGTCGCTGCGCGCTTCTTCGCCTTGCAGTTTGTTGCGCGCCCCGCCGATCGTGAAGCCCTGCTCGTAGAGCAAGCCGCGAATCTGGCGGATGACGATCACGTCCTGCCGCTGGTAATAGCGACGATTGCCGCGGCGCTTGACCGGCTTGAGTTGCGGGAACTCTTGCTCCCAATAGCGCAACACGTGCGGCTTGACGCCACAGAGTTCGGCCACCTCGCCGATGGCGAAATAACGCTTGCCCGGGATCGCCGGGAGTTCGTCGTTATTCTTGGCTTCCAACATACGCTTCGACTCGTGCCTTCAACTTTTGGCCGGGACGAAACGTGACCACGCGCCGCGCGCTGATCGGAATTTCCTCACCGGTCTTGGGATTGCGCCCTGGGCGCTGGTTCTTGTCGCGCAGATCGAAATTGCCAAAGCCCGAGAGCTTGACCTGAGCACCCGAGGACAGTGCGGCGCGGACCTCTTCGAAGAACAGATCGACGAGTTCACGGGCCTCGCGCTTGTTGAGGCCGAGTTGATCGAACAGCGCCTCTGCCATCTCTGCCTTGGTCAACGCCATGCGCGAACTCGCCCCTCGAACCTGATTCTCGTTATGTCTTTGATCCGCGACCTTCACTCGCGGAACGTGGCGCCGAGCCCCGACCCTAGCGCCTCGCGGACGGCAGTGATCACCTGATCGACTTCCGTGTCCGTCAGCGTGCGACCTTCATCCTGCAAAATCAAGCCCAAAGCTACGCTTTTTCGCCCTGATTCGATTCCTGCACCGCGGTACACATCGAACAACACCAGCTCGCGCAAAAGACTTGACGCCGCGGTCAAAACGCGTTCTCGAATAGCGCCGGAACTCACTGACTCATCGACCACGAGCGCGAGGTCGCGACGGACTTGCGGGAAGCGCGACACCTCGCGATAGCTTGGGCGGGTTGCTGCCAACGCGGCTTCGATCTGCAACTCGAAGAGTTGCGGCGCGCCGTTAAAGCCGAGCTCGCGCACGAGACGCGGATGCAGCTCGCCGATCCAGCCGACTGCTTGTGCGCCGCGCACGATCTGCGCCGAGCGCCCGGGGTGCAGTGCCGGATGGGGCGCGGCAACGAAATGAAAGTTGGCGGGCTCGCCGCTCAGCGAGAGCAAGGCTTCGACATCGGCCCGTAAATCATGGAAATCCACGCTCTCACGCCCACCACCCCACTGCTCAGGCCAACGCGCACCGCACGCGATACCGGCAACGTGATCGATCTCGTCGCCACCGACCGGGAACACGACGCCATGCTCACAGAGTCGCAGGCGAAGTTGTTGTCGCCGCTGATTCTCGAGCGCCGCTTTGATGAGACCCGGCCAGAGGCTGAGCCGCATTACGGCGAGGTCGTTCGCTATGGGATTTGCGAGACGGTGCGCGAAAACCTGCGGCAGGAGTGCCTCTTGCAGCGCAGGGTCGACGAAGGCGAAATGCACCGCCTCATGGAAACCGCGCGCCGTCAGTACATCGAGCAGGCGCTGTTCGTCGGGGCGCGCAGAGGGCTGCGGCAGGATGCGCTGGGCCGCCCGCGCCGGCTGCACCGGTATGCTGTCGTAGCCCCGCAGCCGGGCGACTTCCTCGATCAGGTCGCGCTCGATCCGCAGGTCGAAGCGGTGAGAAGGCGGTGCGACTCGCAGCGTCGTCGGCGACTCGGCGGCGATCTCGACTTGCATGCCGAGCCGCTCGAGCAGGTCGATCACCTCGGACCGCGGGAGCGCAATGCCGAGCAAACGTTCGATTTGGGCCAACCGCAAGGGCACCGATACGGGCCTCGGCAGGTCTGCCGCGCTTTCGGCGGTCATGACCGGCGACGCTTGCCCGCCCGCGATACTGCAGAGCAACGCCGTGGCGCGCTCGATGGCGATGGCGCCGAGTTCCGGATCGACGCCGCGCTCGAAGCGCTGGCTCGCGTCCGTGGTCAGACCATACCGTCGGCCTCGACCCGCGATGGCCGAGGGCGCAAACCAGGCCACCTCGAAGAGCACGCGAGTGGTGTTCGCTGAAACCGCCGTACGCTGCCCGCCCATCACGCCGGCCAGCGCGACCGGACCTGCCGCATCGGCGATGACCAGCACATCGTCTTCTAGCGTGATGTTGCGCCCATCGAGCAACTCGCAGGACTCGCCGCTGCGGGCGAGACGTACTGCGATCTGACCCTCGACCTTGTCGAGGTCATAGGCGTGCATCGGTTGACCGAGTTCGATGACGAGGTAGTTGGTGACATCAACCACCGGACTGATGCTACGCAACCCCGCGCGGCGCAACCGCTCGCGCAGCCACATCGGCGAGGGGCGCGAATTATCGAGCCCAACGATCACCCGGCCGTGAAATCTTGGGCAGGCTGCCGCGGCGTCTAAGGTGGCCAGCGCACGCTCTGCGAGCGCCAAATCTTTGGCCAAAGCTGCTGCCACGTCGGTGGTCGCGGGCACCGCGGGTAGCGGTGGCAGCGCGCGCTGTGATGCCGCCGAGCTACCAGCGTCCAAGCTGCGGCCTGCATTACCCAGCAGCGCCCTCACCTCGCGCGCGATGCCGCGCACCGACATCGCATCGCCACGATTCGGGGTAATGGCGAACTCGAGCACGTCGTCATCGAGCGCGAGATAGTTGCGCAGCGCCATGCCAAGGGGCGCGTCATCCGGCAATTCGAGGATGCCCTCGGACGTCTCGGCGAGGCCAAGTTCCTTGGCCGAGCACAACATGCCTGCCGATTCGGCGCCACGCAGTTTGGCCGCCTTGATCGCGAGCCCACCGGGCAGCGCCGCGCCCACCATGGCGAGCGCCGTACGCAAGCCGGTGCGGGCATTGGCGGCGCCGCAGACGATCTGTAGCGGCGTGGCTCGCGCGGCCGCATCGCCTGCAATCACCACCTTGCACACCTGCAGCTTGTCGGCCTGCGGGTGCCGCACGGCTTCGATGATCTCGGAGACCACCACACCCTCGAAGGCGGGCGCCGCCGGCGTGATCGATTCGAGCTCGAACCCCGCCATGGTCAATCGATCGCCAAGCTCGCGCGAGCTCCAGCCGCTCCTGACCCACTCGTCGAGCCACTGGCGCGAGATCTTCATGCGGCACCAAATTGACGCAGGAAGCGCAGGTCACTTTCAAAGAAAAGGCGCAGATCGTTGACGCCATCACGCAGCATGGCGAGCCGCTCGATGCCCATACCGAAGGCGTAACCCGTCCAGCGTTCAGGGTCGATACCGACCGATTTGAAAACATTGGGATGAACCATGCCGCAGCCGGCGATCTCGAGCCAGCCCGTGTGTTTGCAGACCCGACAACCCGCGCCGTCACAAAACACGCAGGACATATCGACTTCAGCCGAGGGTTCGGTGAAGGGGAAATAGGATGGACGCAAGCGCATTCGCAGATCTTTTTCGAAGAAGGCGCGCAGGAAGTCCTGCAAGGTTGCCTTGAGATTCGCGAAGCTCACGTTCTCATCAACCACCAGGCCCTCGACCTGATGAAACATCGGCGAGTGCGTCATGTCGTAGTCGCAGCGATACACGCGCCCCGGCATGATCATGGCGAGCGGCAAACGGCCCTTGCGCAACTCGCGGATCTGTACTGGCGAGGTGTGCGTGCGCAGCAATCGGCCATCCGGAAAATAAAACGTATCGTGCATGGCGCGCGCCGGGTGATCGGCGGGAATGTTGAGCGCCTCAAAATTATGGAAGTCGTCTTCGATTTCGGGACCGGTTGCAATCTCGAAACCCGAGTTGCGAAAAATGCTTTCAATACGCAGTCGCGTACGAGTTACGGGATGTAGTCCGCCCCGACTCTCGCCTCGGCCTGGCAGGCTGACGTCGATGCGGCCCGCAGCGAGTTCGGCTTCAACCGCGGCAGCGGACAAAGCAGTTTCAGCGGCCTCGATCGCCGCTTGGATTTCTTGTTTTGCAGCGTTGATCAGCGCGCCCGCCGCGGGTCGCTCGGCCGCCGACAGCGCGCCCAAAGATTTAAGCTGCTCGGTGAGCAGACCCTTCTTGCCGAGCCAACGCACACGCACCTCGTCGAGGGCGGCGAGCGTACTGCTCGCCGCCACCTCGTCGAGGGCTTGTCTTGTGAGGGTCGCGAGATCGCCCACGACCATGCCTCAGGCGATGCCGAGCGCCGCCTTGACCTTGGTCGCGATCGCGCCGAACGCGTCCGCATCATGCACGGCGATATCGGCGAGCATCTTGCGGTCGATCTCGATGTTGGCGAGCTTCAGGCCATTCATCATGCGGCTGTAGGACAGTCCGAACTGTCGCGCAGCGGCGTTGATGCGCTGGATCCAAAGCGCGCGGTAATCGCGCTTCTTGAGCTTGCGGCCTTTGTAGGCGTATTGGCCGGCCTTGATGACGGCCTGCTTGGCGGTGCGGTAAACCTTGCGACGGGCGTTGTAATAGCCCTTCGCCTTGCCGAGCACTTTCTTGTGGCGACGACCAGCGGTCACGCCACGTTTGACTCTTGCCATGGTTCTTTACCTCGGTGGATTACTAGGCGTGCGGGAGCAACTGGTCGAGACGACCGACATCACTCTCATGCACGAGGCTGGAGCCGCCCGAGCGCAGTTGGCGCTTGGTCTTGCGCGGCTTGTGGCCGAGGTTGTGGCGGCGGCCGGCGGAATAGGACTTGTAGCCCTTCGCCGTCTTGCGAAAACGCTTCGCTGCCGCCCGATTGGTTTTCAACTTGGGCATTTCTTTGTCACTCCTTTTGTAGCTGCGCTCACAAGGCCTTGCGGCCCGCTTGCGTGCGGATGACCTTCGGACTTGCCGCCCCACGATGGGTCGGCTCGGCCCTCAAGCCATCACTTTTTCTTTGGCGAAAACACCATCACCATCTGCCGACCTTCCATCAGTGGGTTCTGTTCGACGCTCGCTTGCAGGGCGAGGTCCTGAGCCAACCGATCGAGGAGTCGACGTCCGATCTCCTGGTGCGCCATCTCACGGCCACGGAACCTCAGGGTTACCTTGGCCTTGTCACCCTCGGTCAGGAAGCGGATCAGATTACGCAGTTTGACTTGGTAATCCGCCTCTTCCGTACCGGGACGAAATTTGACTTCCTTTATTTGCTGTTTCTTCTGCTTCTTTTGTGCGGACTGCGATTTCTTCTTCTGCTCGAAGAGGTACTTGCCAAAGTCCATGATGCGCACTACGGGCGGCTCGGCCATCGGTGACACTTCGACGAGATCAAGCTCGCTGCTTTGCGCGAGCTGCAGGGCCTCGAATCGAGTCATGATGCCGGCCTGGGATCCGTCGGCGGCGATCACACGCACTTGCGGCGCCGTGATGTCCTCATTGCGCCGTATGCGCTTTGTTGCAGTCGAGATACGTCAATCCTCCAAAGTTCGGCGACCGCGGCTATCCAGCTCGACGCGCAACCGCTCGACGAAAGTCTGCGGAGACATCTGACCCAGATCCTTGCCGTTGCGGGTGCGCACGGACAGAAGCTGCGCTGCTACTTCCTTGTCGCCTGCCACCAATAGGTACGGCACGCGCTGCAGCGTGTGTTCGCGAATCTTAAAGCCGATCTTTTCGTTGCGCAAGTCGGTTTCGACCCGAAGCCCCTGATTTATAAGGAATTCGGCCGTCTCCTTGAGGTAAGCCTCTTGACGCTCGGTGATGTTCATCAGGACCACCTGTGTCGGCGCGAGCCAGCTCGGCAGTCGACCCGCATGGTGCTCGATCAAAATCCCGAGAAAGCGCTCGAGCGAGCCGAAGATCGCCCGATGCAACATGACCGGGGTCTGCTTCTGGCTGTGCTCGTCGATGTAATGGGCGCCCAAGCGCCCCGGCAGGTTGAGGTCGACTTGCAGCGTTCCGCATTGCCAGTCGCGGCCGATGGCATCGCGCAACACGAACTCGAGTTTCGGCCCGTAGAAGGCGCCCTCGCCCGGATTCAGGGTGTAGTCGATACCGGCGACACGAGCGGCCTCTTGGAGGGCAGCCTCAGCTTTGTCCCAGATATCGTCGGCACCGACCCGCTTTTCAGGACGGTCGGAGAACTTGATACGGACATCGTCGAAACCGAAGTCCCGATAAATATCGAGAATGAGCCGCGTGACCGCCACCGACTCGGCGGTGATTTGCTCGGGGCTGACGAAGATGTGGGCGTCGTCCTGGGTGAAGGCGCGCACGCGCATCAGGCCGTGCAGGGCGCCCGAGGGCTCATAACGGTGCACCTTGCCAAACTCGGCATAGCGCACCGGCAGATCGCGATAGCTACGCAGGCCTTGGCGGAAGATCTGCACATGACCCGGGCAGTTCATCGGCTTGATCGCATAGACGCGCTCGTCGGGCGTCTGCGTCGTGAACATGTTTTCGCCGAATTTTTCCCAGTGACCGGAGGCCTCCCAGAGGCTGCGGTCCATGAGTTCGGGGCCGTTGACCTCCTGGAACCCGGCGGCCTTCTGCTTCTCGCGCATGTAGCCGATCAGGGATTGAAAAACACTCCAGCCCTTCGGGTGCCAGAAGACCGCGCCCGGCGCCTCTTCCTGCATGTGGAAGAGATCGAGCTCACGGCCGATCTTTCGGTGATCACGCTTCTCGGCCTCCTCGAGACGAGTCAGGTAATCCTGCAGATCCTTGTCGTTGGTCCACGCCGTGCCGTAGATGCGCTGCAGCATCTCGTTGCGCGAATCGCCGCGCCAATAGGCGCCAGCGACTTTCATGAGCTTGAAGGCCTTGAGTTTGGCCGTGGCGGGCACGTGTGGACCACGGCAAAGATCTACCCAGCCGCCCTGACCGTAGAGACTGATGGGCTCGTTGCTCGGAATGCTGGCGATGATCTCGGCCTTGTAATGCTCGCCCAAATCTTTGAAGAAGGTGACGGCCTCATCGCGCGGCATCTCGCGCCGCTCGACGGCGAGATTCGCCTGCGAGAGTTCGCGCATCTTTGCTTCGATCGCCGCGAGGTCTTCGGGCGTGAACGGACGCTTGTAGGAAAAATCGTAATAAAACCCGTCTTCGATGACCGGGCCGATCGTGACTTGGGCGTCAGGAAACAGCGCCTGCACGGCCTGCGCGAGCAGATGCGCGGTGGAGTGCCGGATGACTTCGAGTGCATCGCCATGCTTGTCGGTGACGATCTCGAGCCGAGCGTCCTCGACGATCGGAAAGGACGTGTCGACGAGCTTGCCCGAGACCTTGCCGGCGAGCGCCGCCTTGGCAAGTCCGGCGCCGATGCTCGCGGCAACCTCGGCCACCGTGACCGCACGCTCGAAGGTTCTCTGGCTGCCGTCGGGCAGAGTGATGACGGGCATCGGTGCCGCACTCCAAAAAAGGGCGCTTCCGCTACGCGAAAGCGCCCCTCGTCGTGTTGGTAGGCGCGAGTGGGATCGAACCACCGACCACCACCATGTCAAGGTGGTGCTCTACCACTGAGCTACGCGCCTGCAGAAAGGCTGCGGAAGATACCCTAGGCACCGAGCAGCGGCAACCGCCGATAGCGTTGACCGGTCAAGGAAGCGAGCGCGCTGGCGACCGCCGGAGCGACCGGCGGCACCCCGGGCTCGCCGACGCCGCCCGGAGGTTCGCGGCTTTTCACGATCCAGGTGTCGATCTGCGGACACTCCGCGAGGCGCAGCATGGGATAGGTATCGAAGTTGCCCTGCTCAACCCGGCCCTCCCGGTAGGTGATGCGCCCATAAAGCGTCGCCGAGAGGCCAAACACCACCGCACTTTCCATCTGTTGGGCGATCAGGTTCGGATTGACCGCGACCCCGCAATCGATCGCCACGGTGACGCGGTGGATTTGGATCCCGTTGTCCGGCGTCTTCGACACCTCGGCCACGACGGCGACAATGCTACCGAAGGATCGATGCAACGCGACGCCCCGCCCGATCGGCCGACCATCGGCGGTGGCACCGGGGCGTTTGGACCAATCGGCTTTTTCTGCGGCCAACTGCAGGACGGCGCGATGCCGTGGTTGGTTCTGCAGATGACGGAGGCGGAACTCCACCGGATCAATACGTCCGACCTGCGCGAGCTCGTCCATGAAGGACTCGATGAAGAAGGCCTGCTGCGAGTGCCCGACCGAGCGCCAAAAACCGACGGGTATGGGTAGATCGACCGTCGTGTGTGCGACCCGATGGTGTTCGAATTCATAGACGCTGTCGAACGCACCGTCGACGTTGGTCCGGTCGGGGCCGGCAGCCGGCAAACCGAGCTGCCGGGGGAGCGCTTGTGCCATCACCGACTGGCTCGCTGAATGTTGAGAGAAGGCAGCAATGGCGCCGATCCCGAGCTCAAGGACAGCCGCGCAACGCGCCCGCGCCGCCGGTCGGTAGAAGTCATGCCGCGTGTCGTCCTCGCGGCGCCAGAGGGCCTGAACGAGGCGTCCCGGTGCCGCGCGCGCGAGTGCTGCCGCGATCCCGACAAAATCGGCCTCGAGGCGGCGCCCGAAGCCCCCACCCAGCATGAGGGGCACGAGGGTGACTTGCGCCGCCTCCAAGCCGAACATCTCGGCGGCCAGCTTGCGCCCCGCGTCCGGAATCTGCACGCCCGCCCAGACGGTCGCGCGTTCACCCTCGAGCTTTGCCGCACAGCACAGCGGTTCCATCCCCGCATGCGCGAGAAAAGGCACTTCGTAGTCGGCGCGGATCACCGTGGCGGAACTGGCGATCACGAGTTCGGGGTTGCCGAGCTCGCGATGCACTTGGATCTTTGCGTCATCGCGCAGCGCCTGCGCAAGCGCCTCATCGAGTGCAGCCTGTTCGAATAGCCCTGCGGGTCCTGAGACCCACTGCGCATCGAGTGCTTCGAGCGCACGCTTGGCCTGCCAACGCTGGGTGGCCAGCACCGCGATCGCGGGCGCGGATCCGCCGATCGAGTTGAGCTTCAGCACCTCGACGACACCGGGGAGCGCGCGCGCTGCCCGCTCATCGAACTCGACCAGCTCACCGTCGATGAACGGCGAGAAGCCAAGCTCTGCGAACAACATGTCGGGCTCTTGGACGTCGGCGGCGAACTGCGCCTTGCCGGTCACCTTGTCCCGGGCCTCGAGACGCCGTGCATTGGTTCCGATGAGGCTCCAGCGCTCTGCGGGCTTGAGGGCCACCTCATCAACCGAGCCGAGGTGCTCGGCCGCACGGCTTACCACCTCGCCGTACGACAGCACTTGGCCGCTCGTGTGCAAGATTTGCGCAGCACGCGCCGTGCACTCGGCGAGCGACACGTTCCAGTGTCGCGCCGCCGCTTGCCGCAGCGATTCGCGGGCGAGCGCACCCGCCTCGCGCAACACGACCCAAAGATCAGGGATGCTGGTCGAGCCACCCGTCATCATGAAACCGTACTCGCGCGCCATCTTCAAAGAAAAGTGTTCGCTCGTCGAACGCAATACGCTTTGGTCGTCCGCGCGGAAGGGCAGTCCATCCTCGACCACGGCGAGATTGTTGTAGACGCTGGCGATGGGTGCGGGCGCAATGCGGATGTCTTCGAGCGGACATGCCAGCTCCTCGGCCAGCAACATGGCGAGCCCGGTATGCGTCCCCTGCCCCATCTCGGCTCGCGGCATGAAGAGCGTGATCGTGTCGTCGCGCCCAATGCGCACCCACGCATTCGGGGTAAACCCGGTCGAATCGGCGAGTCGATCAGCGCCGCCTGTTAGGCGCTGCCGCGGTGGCAGCGTCGCCCAACCGACCGCCAAGGCACCGACCGCCCCGAGTCCGAGCCACAACACCGTACGTCGTTTCATGCGCGCTGCGTCCTCATGTTCTGCGATTCATCCCGCGGCGGCTCCGGCGTCACCCTGCGCGCACATCGGGCAAACCGAAGCCCGCGCGCTTGAGTTTCTCGATTTCGTCGCGAAGCCGCGCGGCATCCTCGAATTCGAGGTTACGCGCGTGCTTGAACATCTCTGCCTCGAGTTGCTTCATGCGCCGCAACGCCTGCTCGGGTCGCAACTCGCGCACCGACTCATCGATGCCGGCGCGTCCCGCGGCTGCGCCCGCCGCAGCCCCGCCACGTGCACTCGCGCCGCGACCCGCAGACTTGCCGCCTTTACCGGTGCCCTTGCCAGAAAGTGCTGCGGCGTAACCCTCGGCGCGCGCACCCTCCATGACATCGACCACCTGCTTGACGATGCCGCGCGGCACGATGCCATGCGTCGTATTGAACTCGACCTGCTTCTGTCGTCGGCGGCTGGTTTCATCCATCGCACGCTGCATCGACCCGGTGATCCGATCGGCATAGAGGATGGCCCGTCCGTTCACGTTGCGCGCTGCACGGCCGATGGTCTGAATGAGCGAGTTCTCGGAGCGCAAAAAGCCTTCTTTGTCGGCATCAAGAATTGCCACCAGCGCGACCTCGGGCATGTCCAGGCCTTCACGCAAAAGATTGATACCGACGAGCACATCAAAAACCCCGAGCCGCAGATCGCGGATGATCTCGCTGCGCTCGACCGTCTCGATGTCGGAGTGCAGATAGCGCACTTTGACGCCATGCTCGTCGAGATACTCGGTGAGATCCTCCGACATGCGTTTGGTGAGCGTGGTGATGAGTACGCGCTCGCCGCGACTCACGCACTGCAGGATTTCGGAGAGCACGTCATCGACCTGCATACGCACCGGGCGCACCTCGACTTCGGGATCGACGAGGCCGGTGGGTCGAACCACCTGCTCGACAACCTGGGCGGCATGGCGCGCTTCGTAATCGCCCGGTGTCGCCGAGACAAAGATCATCTGCGGGGCCATGCGCTCCCACTCTTCAAAGCGCAGCGGTCGATTGTCGAGCGCCGAGGGCAACCGAAAACCGTATTCGACCAAAGTTTCTTTGCGTGAACGATCGCCTTTGTACATCGCGCCGAGCTGCGGCAGCGTCTGGTGACTCTCGTCCACCACGAGCAGGGCATTGGGCGGCAGATAATCGTACAAACAGGGCGGTGGCTCACCCGGTTCGCGCCCAGAGAGATAGCGCGAGTAGTTTTCGATGCCGGCGCAATAACCGACTTCTTTCATCATCTCCATGTCGAACATCGTGCGCTGCTCTAGGCGCTGTGCCTCGACGAGTTTGTCAGCCGCGCGCAATTCGATGAGCCGCTCGCGCAGCTCCTCACGGATCTGATCGATGGCGGTGATGAGGCGCTCTTTAGGCGTGACGAAATGCGTGCCCGGATACACGGTATAGCGCGGCACCTTGCGCGACACCTCGCCGGTCAAGGGGTCAAACACCGACAGCGCCTCGATCGTTTCGTCAAAGAGCTCGACCCGCAACGCCTCACGCTCGGACTCGGCGGGAAAGATGTCGACGATGTCGCCGCGCACGCGAAACGTACCCTGCGAAAAATCGATTTCGTTGCGCGTGTATTGCATGTCGGCGAGCCGACGCAGCAACTTACGCTGATCGAGAATCTCGCCACGCACGAGATGCAGCACCATAGCGAGATAGGCCTGCGGATCGCCGAGGCCATAGATCGATGAGACCGTCGCAACGATGATGCTGTCGGGGCGCTCGAGCAGCGCCTTGGTCGCCGAGAGCCGCATCTGCTCGATGTGTTCGTTGATGGAGGCGTCTTTCTCGATGTAGGTGTCGCTCGAGGGGACGTAGGCCTCGGGCTGATAATAGTCGTAGTACGAAACGAAGTACTCGACGGCATTCTCGGGAAAGAACTCGCGGAACTCGCCGTAGAGTTGCGCTGCCAAGGTCTTGTTGTGCGCCAGCACGAGCGTCGGCCGCTGCAAGGCCTCGATCACATTGGCAATGGTGAACGTCTTGCCGCTGCCCGTAACACCGAGCAGCGTTTGGTGAGCGAGACCTGACTGCAGGCCCTCGACCAGCGAGCCAATGGCGCTCGGCTGGTCGCCTGCGGGTTGATAGGTGGAGCGGAGCGTGAAGCGGTTCACCGCCGCACTATAGCCCGTCGATTCGCTCCTGCCAGCCATTCAGCAAGGGATGTGGGCCTGCGGGCACCGCCAAGCCGAGGCGCCGGATGAGCGCCCAGGCGAGGCAGAGGTTGGTCGAGATCACGGGGATGCCAAGACCTGACCCGAGCGCGCGGATCGCAGGCAGACTGGGCATCCCGGTACCGGTGAACAGCAGACAGTCTGCCCGCGACAAATCGAGCTCGCGCGTCCCCGCGAGCGCATCGCGATGACTGAGCTCGTAGATCGTCCGGGTGTCGCTCGTGCGGGTCGTGATGCGCAGCTTGGAAACGATCTCGAAGCCGGCCTCGGCAAGGTAACGGCCACCCGCCTCGACCACGAACTCGGGGTATGGCGCCAGCACAGCGAGTCGGCGTACACCGAGTGCGCGCAGCGCCGCGACAATCGCTTGACCACCGGTGATCATCGGCACGCCGAACGAGGTTTCGAACTGCGCCACGAGTTCGTTCTCGCGCCTCTCGCCCACCAGATAAGACGAGGCGGTGCATGCGAAGCCGATGATGTCCGGGCGCAGCGTGTCGTAGGTCTCGAGGGTCTTGGGCAGGTTTTCGAGATAGCCGACGAAACGTCGATGCTGATCAGCCTCGCGACTCGCCAGTCGGCACGCAAGCAGGCTCGTGCCGCGCGGCAACAGCACCGAAAACTCCGGTTCCACCGTAGGATTCGCCTGCGGCACGGCGATGCCGATGCGGCCCATCGAGCCGTAGTCGCGGTGTGGAAAACGAGCGGCCTCGGTCGTCGCAGCGGTTAGGGTGGTCTCGGCGGTCATGGCGGCGTGATCACTCCCTCGTTGGCGAGTCGCGACATCGTCGAACGCATGATTTCCGCGATGCGCGATTTTGCGGCCATAGGCTCGTCAACGAAACTGTTGGGCGGATAAAAGTGCGCTTGTTCGTAGACCCGCATGTACATCTCGGTGCGTTGTCGGGCAATTCGATTCAGTGACCCGACGTGTTGCCGCGCATGCCGCAGGCCCTGCACGTCGATGGTCGCGTTGGTGCGCAGCGACTCACCCGGCCCACCGCTGTCGGCGAGCACTAGTCCGTTGTAGTCGATGATCTTCGAGTGCCCCATGTTGTTGGCGCTGGGTGGCGAGCCGACCATGCCGCCCGAGTTCGACGAGATCAGATAAATCATGTTCTCGGAGGCGCGGGTTTTCTTCGCCGACTCCCAGCCAATGAAATCATTGGCGCCATGATCGCTGGTCGGATGCAGGATCACTTCGGCGCCGCGGAACATCAGTACCCGACAGGCTTCCGGGTACATGATTTCACCGCAAGGAATCATGCCGATGTTACCGAGTTCGGTACGGGCCACCGGGAATGCCCCTTCGACGCCATAACGATCGAAGTAACGATCCATGAAATCGTGCGGTGATGGCGAGTGCACGGTATTGACCCGCTTGTATTTGAGGGCGATGTCACCCGACGGGTCGATCAGGAAACAGCAATTGAAATATCGTCCCGGCCATTCCGGATCGAATTCGTAGGCGTTGGCACCGATGAAGATCCCGTACTGCTGCGCGAGCTTTTGCAGACGCTCGGTCTCTGGCCCCGGAATCTGGATGCAAGCTTTGTCGATCCATTGCGCAGCGCTCTCGCCCATCGGAAAACCCGTCAGCGCAAACTCGGGAAACAGCACGAGCTGACGCGGCCCTTCGCCCGCACGGCCGACGGCCGCCTTGATGAACGACTCCCAGCGATCAAGGCTGCGATGCATGATCGCGCGCGCTTCCTCGCGCGTCGACACGTCGTTGACGACGTGGTTCAGGGTCTGGATGCACGTGGCAACCCAAGGTTTGACGGACATGGTTCTCTCCTCTTCGACGACAGGCGGCATTCGGTAGGGTTAAAGACTCAGATTCGCGGTACCGCGGCGAGCAGTTCGCGGGTGTAGGGATGTTGCGGATGATCGAGCACCTCGAGTGCGGGACCGCTCTCGACGATGCGCCCCTGACGCATCACGGCGATGCGATCGGCGATCTGCCTGACGACCGCAAAGTCATGTGATACGAAGAGATAGGCCAGCTGTTCGCGCCGCTGCAACTCGACCAGCAAATCGATGATCTGCGCTTGAATCGAAACATCGAGCGCCGAGGTTGGCTCATCAAGCAGCACCAGACGCGGACCGACGCTGAGCGCACGCGCAATGGCGATGCGTTGACGCTGGCCACCTGAAAACTCGCGCGGCAAGCGGTCGATGGCGGTCGCGTCGAGACCCACTTTGGCGAACAACTCCGCCGCGAGATCACGCCGCGTCCGCCGGGTCAGGTGCGAGTTCACGGTCGCGGGTTCACTGACAATGCGCCAAGCAGGCCACTGCGGATTGAGTGACCCTTGCGGATCCTGAAAGACCATCTGCACCCTGCCCGGCTCGGGACGTCCTTTACGACCCTGGAAACGCAACAGGCCCTCGCAGGGCACGAGCCCGGCGATTGCCGCGAGCAAGGACGATTTGCCGCAACCGGACTCGCCGACTAACGCCAGAGTCTCCCCAGCGTTCAAGGCCAACGAGACGCCATCCACGGCAGTCACCACAGCGGGGGCACGGCCGAACCCACGTTGGCCGCGTCGGTGACGCACTGCCACGTCCACGACTTCGAGTACACACTCGCCCAGCGATTGCGCCGGCGTACGGCCCGGGCGCCGCGCCGGCAAGGAGGCGAGCAGCGACTGGGTATAGCTATGCTTCGGGCTCTCGATCACCTCGCGACTGCTACCGCTCTCGACCACCTTGCCGCGGTGCATGACGTATACGCGATCGCAATTCTGGCGAATCACCGCGAGATCATGGCTGATCATGAGACAGGCGATCCCGCGCTCGCGTACCAATGTTTTGAGCAGCTCGAGAATCTGCGCCTGCGCCGTGACATCGAGGGCGGTGGTGGCCTCATCGGCGATCAACAACGAGGGCGCGCTCGAAAAGGCCATGGCGATGAGCACACGCTGGCGCATACCTCCCGACAGCTGATGGGGGAAAGAGTCAAAGATCCGCTCGGCATCGTTGATACGCACGTCGCGCAGCAACTCGAGCGCGCGCTCGCGTACGGCGCTGCCCTCGAGGCCACAATGACGCGCGATGACCTCGCCCATTTGGCTGCCGATCGAGCGCACCGGATTCAGTGCGGTCATCGGCTCCTGAAAAACGATTGCCACTCGCGCGCCGCGCAGACTTTCGAGCGTGGCGGGTGTGGCGCCAATGAGCTCCCGCTCTTGCAGCCGAATGCTGCTACCCGGCGCAATCTGCATCGCTGCACCGGGTAGCAACTGCAGCACCGAGAGTGCAGTCAATGATTTTCCGGAGCCTGACTCACCGACAACCCCCACGGTTTCGCCCGCAGCGATCTCGATCGAGACATCGTCGATGAGTGCGCGGCCCGCGCGGTCGAGGTGCAAGGTGAGCGAGCGGATCTGCAGCACTGCGCTCATCGGTCCTCCGTACGTCGCCCGCGACGGGCATGCACACCGAGGCCATCACCGAACAGATTTGCGGCGATCACCGTCAGGATGATGGCGCATGCAGGCACCAGCAGCAGTCGCGGCTCGACCAGCACGTACTGACGACTCTCGGCCAGCATGTTGCCCCACGTCGGCACGCCGAGCGGCGCGCCGATGCCGAGAAACGACAACGCACTCTCGGCGATCAGCAATGCGGCGAAATGCAACGCGAACACCGACACCAAGGTGGCGCGCAGACCCGGCACGATATGACCGATCATGATTCGAATGCGACTGACGCCCGCAACCGTCGCGGCTTTCACGTAATCGCGCGTGTAGAGACTCGAGGCTTCAGCGTTTGTCACACGCATGAAGATGGGCCAGGAGAGCAGACCCAGAGTCAGCACCAGCGGCACGAAGCCCTGACCCACCAGCACCACCACGACGATGGCGGCAATCAACGAGGGGAAGGCTTGTAGCGCGTCGGTCACCTGACGTGACACGTTGCGCAGTGCGCCCAGCCGCTCCGCGGCGGCAAGACCGAGCGCCGTGCCGATGACGAGATTGATCAGGTTGGCCGCAAACGCGCAGGCCATCGACCACTGCAATCCGGCGACGAGACGACTCCAGACATCGCGCCCCATGTGATCCGTACCCAACAAATGGCCGCCCTCGCCAAAGCCGAGAAAGCGCTGCGTGAGATCACTGCGCCCGGGATCGTGGGTCTGGAAAAAATCACCGAACAGCGCAAGCAGCAGTAAGCCGATGAAAACGCTGCCACCGAGTGCCAACTCTGGAATGCGTACCGCTTCGCGCAGCAGCGCGATGGCACGTTGCACGCGTCCCGGATGCAACGCGGCGGCATTCATCGTCGATCCCTCAACCGCGGATCGAGACGCTTGAAGAGCAGATCGGTCGAGGCATTTACCAAAAATACCAGCAGAGCAATGACGAAGACTTCGGCCTGCACGACCGGAAAGTCGAACGTCGAGACGGACTCGAGCAGCAGCGAGCCGAGGCCCGGCCAGCCGTAGATGCTCTCGATCACAGCACTTCCGCTCAGCAAACCCGCAAACTGTACACCGGCAAGCGCCGCGCCGCCCAAGAGGGCGTTCGGCAAGGCATGACGCCACAATGTGACACTGAAGGACGCCCCGAAAGCTCTCGCCGTGCGTACATAGTCCTCGTGCATCGCCTCGACCACGTTGGCCGCAATCACCCGCGTGAGACTCGGCGCCGAGAACATGGCCAGCGACAACGTTGGCAGAACCCAGGTACGCCAATCCCCCGCGTCGTAGCCGATGGACGGCAACCACAGCAACTCGACCGCAAAGAGCTGAATCATCAGCAGCGCAAGCACGAACCCCGGCGAGCCCTGCAACACAAAGACGACGCCGGACACCGCTCGGCGCAGCGGCGCATCCGGCCGCGCACCGAGCCAAGCGCCCAAGGGAATGGCCACGGCGATACTCAGCAGCATCGCCATGAGCGCGAGTTGCAGCGTGTGCGGCAGACGATCGAGCACTAGCGCCATGGCCGGATCGCCACTGCTGATGGATTCACCGAAGTCGAGCCGCGCGAGCCCGCCGAGATACACCACAAACTGGCGCCACAGCGGCTGGTCGAGTCCATACTGCTCGCGTACCGCGACGATCTGTTCGGGCGTCGCGTTCATCCCGGCGATGACATAAGCGGGGTCGCCCGCCGCGCGCAGCAAAAAGAACAAGGCACAGCCGACCGCGAGCACGAGCACGATCAGCTTGCGTAGCTGTGCCAGCAACTCACTCATGGCACCCTTGCCCTCGCGCGAGCTTCAGCCGGCGCCGTCGACTGCGCAGTGCGTCGAATCCGCTCGAGAAATAACTGGTCCTGCACGGGGGCATAGCCTTGCAACTCGTTTCGGATGACATCGAAATCGGGTCGCTGCCAAAGAAAAATGCCGGGCGGATGCTCGCGCTCGAACGCCGCGATCGCCGCGTACTGCCGGCGGCGCTCGGACTCGTCGCTCGCGTTCATCGCTTGCTGCAGCAGCGGCGTCAATTGTGGATCGCAATGAAATGGGCGTCGCGCTTCGGAGGCCTGCAGGCACGAGCGATGACGAAAATCCATGAGCGGGTCGGTGCCCCGCGTGTTCCAGCTGAACATATCAGCGCCGATGTTGCCGGAGAATACCTCCTGCAGCAGTCGGGTCGACGGTCTACTGCGGGTCTCCAAGCGAACTCCAATGGTCGCAAGGTCCGCGGCAATTTGTTGGTAATAGAGCGCATCACCCGCCACCTCACCGGTGGTCACCACCATGGTCAGCGCAAAGCCCCGTGGATAGCCCGCTTCGGCGAGCAGTCGCCGTGCCAGATCACGATCAAAGGGGAACGCGGGCAACGCCGAATCAAAACCGAAGCTGCCGGGCGGCGCGAGTTGGCTCGTCGGTCGGGTCGCCCCGCCAAGCAGGTAATCGGTCAACAATTGACGATCGACTGCCATGTTGAGCGCGCGGCGGACCCGCGGATCGGCGAGCGGGGTAGCCGGGTTGTCGATGGTACGAAACCCCAAAAAATCGACTTGCGAGGTCAGGCGCGGCACCATGCGCCCCCGACCCCGCTCGGCGGCCTCCCGATCATCGAAAGACAGTACGAGCGCCATATCCACTGCGCCTGAAATGAACGCCTGCAAGCGTGCCGTCTTGTCGGGGATCATCAGCAGTTCGACCACCGGGATCGCGGGCTTGCGCCAGGCTTGCGGGTTTTCACGCAACAGCAAGCGCCCATCGCCGCGCGCCTCGATCATGTAGGGACCGGAACCGAGCGCCTCGCGCGCCCCGGCGGGGAGTTTCAAAGATTTGAAATGCTGCGGCGCCGGGATGCGCCATACGCTGACATGCAACGGCAACAGCGCATCCGGCTCGTTGAGCACGACGCGCACGCGCCGTGGGGTCACCACCTCGACCCGCTCGATCTGCACCAGCATGCTGCCGATGGTCTCGCCGCGACCCCGTTTGCTGGCCATATGCTGCGCGGATTCAACCAGCGCCTGCGCATCGAAGATTTCGCCGTTGCTGAAGCGGACACCCTCGCGAAGGTCGAACTCCCACGCCAGCGGGTCAACCTGTCGCCATGCCGTCGCAAGACTCGGTGCCGGATTGCCATCCGCGTCGACCGTCGTCACCGTGTCGAAAATCGCCTGCAGCGCAAGAGTGGTCGGGACCGTGACGCCCTGATAGGGATTGCCGATGGCCGGAGGAATATTTGGCACGGCGATACGCAGGCCGGGCCTGATACGAGACTCATCGCCGCCGCAACTCGCGAGCGACACACTCACGAGCAAGATGAAGACGGCCTTCGCGAATGCCGATCTCACGGCCAATCAGCGTACCTTGCCGCGCACCCGATCGATGAGCGCAGCAACATCCTCGGGCAAGCGATCGCCGCGCCAGGCCACATGTCCATCCGGACGCACCAGTACAAGGCGCCGCGCATACAGCGCCGCGATCGCTGTGTCCTCGATATCAATGAGGGTCAGCGGCATTGATACGGCCACGGCTGCATCAAGCGCTGGCTGTACATCGGCTGCGCCATCGCTCCCGCCGAAACGCAACAACACGAACTCGCGCCCAAAGAGATCGAGCGTCGAACGTCCATCCTTCATCCAGGCGTGCGGCGCGCGCATCCCCGGCCAACTCGAGGGGACGAGCTGACTCGGATCATCCGGGGGCTCCGGCGTGCCATCAGGAACGATCAGCGGCGAGTCGACGTAGCGATGACCCAGATGGGTACCGGCGCTGTTGAACTGCCGCGCCAACCACTTGATCTTTCGCGACAGCACTTGGCGCGCCTGCTGGGCTGCGGGCGTGTCATCGTCGATTCCCTCCGGGGTCTCGTCCATGACCATGTCGATCTTGTCGGAGTTGGTCGCCGAGATGAGGCTGTTGCGAACCGCCACGGGCTTGCGCTCTATTTCATAGGCATCGAGCAATGACTCATCGCCCCAGCCGCGGAAGATGGCGTCGAGCTTCCAGCCGAGATCGCAGGCGTCGCCGATCCCCGTGTTCATGCCGACACCGCCCGTTGGTGCAAAGAGATGCGCCGCGTCGCCCGCGAGCAGCACCCGACCCGCGCGCCAGCTGCGGGCCACCGACTGGTGATGGTGCCAATGCGTCGTCTGCAGCAACTCGAACTGAAACGGCTTGCCCACCGCTCGGTGCAGGATTTCGGCGACATCCGGCGTTTCGGTCGCTCGTGTCGGATCAAGGAAATAGTACTGATAGTTCCAGAGTTCCACGCCGTCGATCGCCGTGAACACGCCGAAACTCCCAGGACTGAACACAAAATAGAGATTCGCGACGCCGAGCCCGTGTACATCGAGAAAATCTCGACTACGAAAGAAAAAACTGACGTTGGAGCGCATCCGGCCGCGTCCGTTGCGGCGAATGCCGAGCGCGCGACGGATGCCGCTCGCACCTCCATCACAGGCGACGAGATAGTCTGCGTGCACCTCTTCGCTACGGCCGGTGGCGACCTCGACAATGCGCGCGCGCACGTGATCGGCATGCTGCTCGAGCGTCTCGAAGCGCCAGCCGTGACGCATCTCGAGCGGCGACAAAGATTCGGCGTGCTGGCGCAGCACCGGCTCGAGGGCCTGCTGACCGATCTGGGTCTTGGAGTATGGCGACCACTCCAGTTCGCGAAAACGCTTCAGCGCCTCGGGGTCGCGGTGACGACCTTCATTGATCGACGGCGAGCGAAACCGATGCAACTCCTGCCCCGCAAGCCGCGTGGTGAAGATGATGTAGTACGGATGATCGTTGGGAACGGCAGCGCCAAAAATGGGCTCGTCGAGTCCCCAGCGCCGAAAGAACTCCATCGATCGCGAACCGAGCAAGGTGGCTTTGGGATGTTCGCTCGCGGTTTGGCGCTCCTCGACGAGCAGCGCGGGCTGCCCACGGTGCGCAAGATCGATACCGAGGGTGAGACCGACGGGGCCACCACCCACGATGAGAACAGGGGTCCGAATCATTCAACACTCCGACGACGATTGGCGGGCACATCGAGCACGCTGCGATCGATGTACCGACCTTCCTTAAAAAGGGCCGCAATGCGCCGATAAGCGGTGACGTCGCGACGGGGATCAGCCTCCAGCAGGAGCATGTCCGCGCGCTTGCCCGGCTCGATCGAACCGAGTTCGCGCTCGAGTCCGAGATAAATCGCGCCGTTCAACGTGGCGATTCGCAGCAAATCTGCGAGCGGGATTCCCGCTTCGTGCAGCAACTCGAGCTCCATGTGCACCGATGCCCCGAAAGTGCGATCCGTGCCGAGCGCAATGATCACCCCCGACTCGTGCATGCGTCGCGCGGTGCTGAACATCTGCGGCACCATCGGCTGAAAGCGCGCCGACATGCCCGAGCTGATGTAACGCTGACGCTCTGCCCCCTGTTGTTCCGCAAGTTGTTCGGGTTCGACGGTCGCCTTGAAGAGCTCACCCTGCAAAAACTCCGGATGATCCGCGACGCGCGCGATGTGCGTGATCACCGCCAGCGTGCTCGATACTGGCACGCGACGCTCGCGCAGCAGCGCAAGGGTGTCCTCAGTGATGCCAGCTCGTACTGTATGCGAAAACGCCTCGATACCCGCCTCGAGGGACTTGCGCGCACCCGTGCCGTCGACTACGTGCACCGTCGTGCGGATACCCGATTCTTTGGCGAGCCGAACGATTGCCGCGTAGACATCGTCTGCCAGCACCGGTGCCTTCGGTGCGCCGAATGTGCCGAGCTCGTCGTAGAGGAATTTCTGGATGTCCGGTCGACGTGCAAAATGCGCTTCGAGGGTCGGCCGATCGGCGGCGAAGTCGCCGACCTTGATCGAGAACGGGTTGTCGCCGTAACCCTTTGGTACGGTGATATTTGCGCCCGTGGCAAAGATTCGCGGCGCCAGCAGCGTGCCCGCGCGCTCTTCTTCCCTTAGTCCAAAGATAAAATCCGCCGCGTTACCCTGATCGACGACCGAGGTCACGCCGCTGTAGAGATAGCCGTGGAGCGTCCTCACCGCGAGCTCGCGATCGACACGCACACCACCGCCCGGCTGCGGAATACGTCCGCCCTGCAAGTGGATGTGGGTGTCGATCAGCCCCGGAATCAAATACTTTCCACGACCATCGATGACCTTGGCGCCACGGATGCGCGGCGCGCGCGATTGCACGGCGAGTATGCGACCATCGCGGACGTGCACGGAGACGCCGGCTTGCGAAGGCGCCCCCGTACCATCGAGCAAAGTCACATCGCGCACCACGAGATCTGCGGCGATGGATTCCCCCGTTGCCACCACCCCCGCGAGCATCGCGAGCAACGCGCATTGCGCAGTCAGGAACCGCTTGTTGACACTGCGCATGCTCGCTCCAGTTCGCTTTTTTTTGATCGATCAGAACTCGTAGGCGACTCGCACACCAAACGTACGCAACCGGGGCAATACCGCGAAAGCGGTCGGCTGCGACACCGACGCCGGACCGACGCGGAAGTTCGAGGCCGAGCCACGCACGGCCGAGGCCCAGGCCTTGTCATTGGCGAGATTTTCGCCGTACAGCTCGATACGCAGCTCTTCGAGCTCGACGCCCAAACGCAGGTTCAATCGAGTCTTCGGATCGATCCAGCTCTGATTGATTTCATCGACGTAGATTCGACCGGTATGCGTCGCTTCACCGCGCACGAACCAATTGCCCGAGCGCCCAAACGCCGTCAAGTCATCCCGATACGTGCTGCTGGCACTGACTTGCGTTCCCGGGAATCCAACCGGCGTCTTGCCGGTCGCATCGTCGCGGCCGGTCGGCTGCAGGGTGAGCGGAGTGAACAGGCGACCATACTTGGCACGCACGCGATCCGCCCGCAGCGAGGCGTCCCAGTTCGCCGTGATCTGCACATCGACCTCGAGTTCGAGGCCATAGATTTCTGCTTCGGAGGGAATCACCGCTGGCGCAAAAGCGCCGGGCAATCCGGGACCACAAAGATTGCTTGGGCACGGCGTGTTGACCGTGTTCTTGAGATTCTGCCAGTCCATGAAGAATACCGTTGCCGCATAGCGCAGCCGCGGCATCACTTGTTTGATGCCAAGCTCGTAGCTGTCGACCTTCTCCACCGGCACATCGAAGGCATAGCCCGGAATCGCGCTGATCGTGCTTTGCAGCGCAGGCGACAACAGCGCGAAGTTAGAGTTGGTCGTGCCGCGCGTCGCGCCACGCGACCACGACAAGTAGCTCGTCAGGTCTTCGGTTGGTTTGTAGGTAGCGATTGCGCGCGGCAGGAAGTTCTTGTAGGTCGACGAGGTTTGCGTCGCCAAACCCAGCGAGGTGGTCGCCTCATCCACCTGATAGCGGCCCTCGAAATCGACACCGAACTCCGGCGTCACATCATAGTGCAACGCAAAGAATCCGGATTTGTATTCCACCTCGCCCTGACCGCTATACACCGCAGGCGGCGTGTAGCTGACCCGATTGGTGGCATCAAGCACCGAGATCAGTGCGCCAGTTCCGCTCAATCCGCCAACCGAACGCTGCTCGAATTGATTGGCACCAATCAGCCAAGTGAATCGACCCGGGCCCGAGCTCACGCGGAAGTCGACGCTACGATCGGTCAAAATATTGGTGGAGACCACATACTGGTTACCGTTGTCGTCGGTGCTCGCGTTGGCCGAAGTTGCGGCCATGCGGCTGTCGGCAGCCGTCACGTTGATCGTGGTGCCGCCAGAGAAGGCATACTCGCCCTCTACCGAGGTGCGTTGGAAAATCCCGGCGAGCCCGGCCTCATCGAGATGCGGCGTGTCGTTGATGTACGGCAGGCTGCGAGTCAGCAGCGGATTCGACAGATTATTATTGAGTACGTCGACGACGACGTTCGGCGAGTTCGACTTGGCGAACGCCGGTGGCACGAGCGACGTCGCCGCGCTCGCTGCCCCGGGTGCAAGCTTGTCGAAGTCTGGCAGGGAGCCGCACCAGAACGGGCGCGTTCCCGTGGTGCAACGCCCTGGCGCGGTCAGCAACTCCGGCCGACTCGGGTTCAGGTTGACCGTCGCATTGCGTGAATCGTCGAGATTCACCTCGCTGTGACGGACGCGAATGCGCGCGCCCTCGACAGGTTTCCAGACAATTTGTGCGTTGAGCACTTCGGTCTCCTCGCGGCCGAGTTCACCACCGTCGGTCGCCCGGAAGTGCGCGCCCTTGGTCGAAGAGATGCCGCTCAACCGAAAACTCCAGGCATCGCCGAGCGGACCCTCGAGACTCGCGCTGTAGTTTCGCGAGCCACGTGTCTCGACACCCAGCGAGGCCTTGCCGGACAGCTCGTTGCCCGGCTCACGCGTGATGAAATTGATGGCACCCGAAAAAGTGCTGCGTCCAAAGAGCGCACTTTGCGGCCCCTTGATGACCTCGACCCGTTCGATGTCATCGAAGGTCAAGGACTGCGCGCCGCCGAACAGATATACGCCATCGACGAATACGCCGCCGAGCTGCTCGAGAGGATCGTTACGCGGAATGGTCATGCCGCGAAAACGCAGTGCCGGCGTGACACGCGAGGAACTGAAAGTCACCTGCGGGGTATAGAAAAATCCGGGAGCGACTTGGGCGAGGTCGGAAATATCCCGCAGATTGGCGTTGCGGATCTCGTTGGCACCGAGTGAAGTGATCGAGAGCGGCGCATCGTACAAGCTCTCCTCGCGCGAGCGGGCAGTGACGATGACCTCCTCGAGCACACCCTCTTTGGCCTGCTCTTCAGCCTGCGGCGCGGTAATGCCGCCGCTGGAACACAACATGGCGACGATCACGCCCACGGACGCGCGCGACGCGCGAGACGACTCCCGACCGATCTTCATCTCTTCCCCTCCTCGACGATTTTCGATGCGCCTGCAGCGTGATGCCGCAGGCTGAGGTATTTTTAGCGCACTGCGCGTAGTGATGACCACCACGAACTGCAGCGCTGTCCGAAATGAACCGGAGAAGATTGTGTTGAATTCGATCGCCGCGAGACTGAGTCGTGTCAAGCCCTCACCCACCATGGCGGCGACGGCGCGCGCTGCGGCCTTGCGCGCAGCGGGTCGCGACATCATCAGCCTGACTGCCGGCGAGCCCGATTTCGACACGCCGCTGCATGTCGCCGAAGCAGGAATCGAGGCCATTCGCAGCGGCCACACACGTTACACCGATGTCGGCGGCACAGCGGAACTCAAGGATGCGGTACGCGCGAAGTTCGCGCGCGACAACGCACTGCACTTCGAACGGCGCGAGATTCTGATCTCCTCAGGCGCCAAGCAAACGCTCTTCAACCTCTGTCTCGCGGTGCTCGACCCTGGCGATGAGACCATCATCCCTGCGCCCTATTGGGTGTCTTATCCGGACATGGTTTCACTCGCTGGCGCAACGCCGGTGTTCATCAACACCACGCCCGAGCGGGACTACAAGATCACACCAGAACAACTCGAGGCGGCGCTCACACCGCGCTCGAAACTGTTACTGCTCAACTCACCCTCCAATCCGACCGGCGCCGCCTATACCCGGCGCGAGTGGGCCGCCCTTGGCGAAGTGCTGCGCGCGCACCCCCGCGTGCTTATCGGCAGTGACGACATGTACGAGACGATCTGGTGGGCTGATGAACCCTTCAGCACCCTCGCTCAAGTCGTCCCGGAGTTGCGCGATCGCGTGATCACCATAAATGGGGTGTCGAAGAGCCATGCGATGACCGGCTGGCGTATCGGCTATTGCGGAGGACCCGCGGAGATCATCGCTGCGATGGCGACGATTCAGGGTCAGAGCACATCGAACCCTTCGAGCATCTCGCAGCGTGCGGCGCTCGTGGCACTCACGGCTGACCAAGCCTGCGTGCACGCCATGGCGCGCGAGTACCGACAACGACACGACATGCTCGTCCCTGCGCTCAATGCGCTGCCCGGGGTGCGTTGCCGTCCAGCGAGTGGCGCCTTCTATGCTTTCGCCGAGATCGGCGGAGCGATGGCTCGACTCGGCTGTGCCACCGATACCGAATTCGCCGATCGTTTGCTCGAGGATCAAGGCGTCGCGGTGGTCTCGGGCAGCGGTTTTGGCGCACCGGGCCACCTGCGACTCTCGTTCGCGACCCACCAAGACCAGTTACGCGAGGCGGTCGAGCGCCTGCGCCGCTTTCTGGGCGGCGCCTGAGCCGCTAACGCGGACTCGATTCCGGCTTGACGCGACCCACGGCTTTCCAGAGAATGCGCGCCTTCTTTTCGCCTACCGTTCCCCGGTAGCTCAGTCGGTAGAGCGTCGGACTGTTAATCCGCAGGTCGCTGGTTCGAGTCCAGCCCGGGGAGCCAAGCGAAAACAACCCGCACGGGCGTCCGCTCAGTAATTGAGCGTATCGGGAGACGCCTTGAATCGCTCGACGGCATCCGTGACAATCTGTCGCGCTTGAGCCGTATCACCCCAACCGCTGATCTTCACCCACTTGCCGGGTTCGAGATCCTTATAGTGCTGGAAAAAGTGGCCGATGCGCTCGAGCCAGTGCTTCGATACCTGACTGATGTCGTGTACGTGGCTATAGCCGTTGAACACCTTGTCGACGGGCACTGCCAAGAGCTTCTCGTCCGAGCCCGCCTCGTCCTGCATCATCATCACGCCCACCGGCCGGCAGCGGATGACAGAACCCGGCACGAGCGGCAGTGGCAGGATCACGAGCACATCGGCGGGATCACCATCGCCACACAAGGTGTGGGGGATGTAGCCATAGTTGCAGGGATAGCGCATGGGCGTCGACAAAATGCGATCGACGAAAATTGCGCCCGTGGCCTTGTCCACCTCGTACTTCACGGGATCCGCGTCTTTCGGGATCTCGATAATTACATTGACTTCGTTGGGCACGTCCTTGCCCGTCGGCACCAGGTCCAGAGCCATGTCGTTTCCTCCCTGAAACTCGCGTGAGCGACGATCGGATCAGACCGAGCGCGAAATGAGTTCTTTCATGATTTCGTTGGTCCCGCCATAGATCCGCTGCACGCGCGAGTCGGCGAACATGCGACAGACCAGATATTCGTTCATGTAACCGTAGCCGCCGTGCAACTGCACGCACTCGTCGATCACCTGCTGCTGCATGTCAGTGACCCAGTACTTCGCCATCGAGGCGGTCTCAGTGTCGAGCTTGCCGACGAGCAACTTGCTGATGCAGTCGTCGACAAAGACGCGCGCGACGCGCGTCACCGTGGCGATCTCGGCGAGTTTGTGGCGCACGGTCTGCATGTTGCCGATCGTCTGACCGAAGGCCTTGCGCTCCTTGACGTACTTCGAGGTTTCGGCGACCGCGCCCTCCATGGCGGCGACGCCACAGAGCGCGATCACGAGGCGCTCGTAGGGCAGATCGCCCATGAGTTGATACATGCCGAGCCCCTCTTCGGCACCGAGCCGAAAATCGACCGGAACGCGCACATCCTCGAAGAAGAGTTCGGCGGTGTCCTGCGCGATCATGCCCATCTTGTCGAGCACGCGACCCACTCGGTAGCCCGCGAGGTTCGGCGTTTCCACCATGAGCAAAGACAACCCTCGTTTGCGCTCTTCAGGATTGGTGCGCGTCACGAGCATCAGCAATGAGGCCTGACCGCCATTGGTGATGAAAATCTTTGAGCCGTTGATGCGATAGTGATCGCCTTCGAGCACGGCACGCGTGCGAATGCCCTGCAGATCAGAGCCCGCACCCGGCTCGGTCATGGCAATGGCGCCGATGAGTTCGCCCTTGGCCATGCGCGGCAACCAGCGCTGCTTCTGCGCCTCGGTGCCGTAGTTGTAGACGTAGTGAGCACACATGCTGTGCACGCCCTGACCGAAGCCCGAGATGCCGCGGCGCGCGAGCTCTTCGTAGAACACGACCTCATGACGGAAATCACCCCCGCCGCAGCCGTACTCCGCCGGAAGATCGAGACAAAGCAGACCCATCTCGCCCGCTTGCCGCCAGATGTCCTGGCCGACGGTGTGCGCTCTGCGCCATTCCGGGTCGCGAGGGACCATCTCCGTATCGACAAAGCGCGCGACGTTCTCGCGAAACAACGCGAGATCCTCGTTCATCCATGGGGATTCGTAGGCGAGCATCTTTCGAGAACTCCGGGAAGGGACAGCCGCGACACGCCACGCGTCGCATCAGCAGTTCGAACGATATCACCCCGCCCGCGGGCGTCGCAGCCCCGATCGGTGCGTCGATGACGCTTTGCCCGCCGCTCGACCCGCGGCGACGACCTGCCGCAAGTGCTGTCGAAAGGGTTTGCCGAGCACGGGGTGCGCCAATGCGTACGCCACGGTCGCCTGCAGATAGCCGAGCTTGCTGCCGCAGTCATAACGCGTACCGGCGAACCGATAGGCGTATACGGCCTCTTCCTGCAACAGCCGCGCGATCCCGTCGGTCAACTGGATTTCACCGCCCGCCCCGGCACCGATACGCTCAAGGTGCTCGAAAATCGCCGGCGACAACAAATATCGACCGACGACGGCGAGATTGGACGGTGCCGCGGCGGGCTTCGGTTTCTCGACGATGCTGCGAATGCGCGCGGTGTTGCCCGGCGCCTCCACCGCGACGATGCCGTATTTGTCGGTATCGCAGCGCGGCACCGTCTCGCAGCCGATCACGCTCGCCCGCTTGGCCGCATAGACCTCGGCCATCTGTGCGAGACACGGCTGCTCAGCGGCGATGAGATCGTCGGCAAGATGCACGAAGAACGGCTCGTTGCCGACCGCGGGGCGTGCGCAGAGCACCGCATGGCCAAGCCCAAGCGGCGCCGGCTGACGGATATAGATACAGGTCGCGTAGCTCGGCAGCACGCCATGCAGCTGCTTGACGAGCTCGGACTTGCCTTGGGATTTGAGCAAGTCCTCAAGCTCGCGGTCCGAATCGAAATGATCCTCGATGGCACGTTTTGAGGCGCCCGTGATGAAGACCAGTCGACGTGCCCCCGCGGCAAGTGCTTCTTCGACCGCATATTGGATCAAGGGCTTGTCGACGACCGGCAGCATCTCCTTCGGGCTCGCCTTGGTCGCCGGCAAAAAGCGCGTGCCACGCCCGGCCACCGGAAAAACTGCTGTCTCGATCAAGGGGCGCTTGGCCATCGCTTGCTCCAATGATACCTGCAAGCCCGCGATGGTAAACCAAGCGCCCGTGCTGAGCGCAGTCGTCCTCAGCGCGTGGCGGGCGCGGGACGCGTCGCAGACGCGGGCGCCTGCTTTTGAGGCGCCTGCTTGGTCGGCGCCTGCGTGGCCGAGACTGGGGCGGGCGAGCCGACGGTCAATCGCGGGCGATTACGCTCCAGGGTCTTGCTGCCGATGCCCTTGACGAGCGCGAGCTCATCGACCGAGCGAAAGGCGCCTTTGGATTTGCGATGTTCGACGATTGCGCGCGCCTTCGTCTCGCCAATGCCATCCATGTCGCGTGCGAGGGTTGCAGCGTCTGCGGTGTTGAGGTTGATGATGGTAATCGTCGGCCGTGGAGCGCGAGCGGGCGCTGCGGGCTTGGTCGTGGCGTTGGCTGCAGAGGTCACTGCAGGGGTCGCTGTCGGGTTCGCGGCGAAGGCCGTGGCAAAAAACAGGGGCAGCAGGCAGGCGAGCGCCAGCTTGGCGATGCGATGGGTCATGGGATGTCCTCGGGATGGGTTGCTGAAGGGAAGCAAGACCCGAAGAGGCTAAAAGGCCGCGCGCAAATCGACGAGCGGACTATCCCGCCGGAACAGCGAGGAATTCAGTCGCAAATGGGGTGCACGATGCTTTCGTTGACCCGCTCGCGCAAATCTTTGCCCGGTTTGAAGTGCGGAACGTACTTGCCGGAAAGGGCTACCGCCTCACCGGTCTTGGGGTTACGCCCCTGACGCGGCGGTCGGAAATGCAGCGAAAAGCTGCCAAAACCACGGATCTCGATGCGCTCACCCGCGGCAAGCGCATCGCTCATGATCTCGAGCATCTGCTTGAGTGCGATCTCGACATCCTTCGCCGGCAGATGCTTCTGCTTGGCGGAGATGAGTTCGATGAGTTCCGACTTCGTCATGACAGCCCCGTGACGTCGTCGGGAAGGGGCGCAAGGCCTTGGCCCTGCGCCCCACCCCTACACCTGATTGACTCAGCTGCGATCGCGATCCGAGTTGATCTGCGCCTTGAGCAATTCGCCGAGGCTGGTGCCCGCGGTGGGACCCCCCTGCTCCGAACGATAGCTCTGCACGGCCTCGGCTTCCTCGTGGGCTTCCTTGGCCTTGATTGAGAGCGAGATGGAGCGAGTCTTGCGATCCACGCCCATGAACTTCGACTCGATCTCGTCGCCAACCTTGAGGAACTGGCGGGCGTCTTCGACTCGGTCGCGACCGATGTCGGAGGCGCGCAGCTGGCCTTCGATGCCATTGCCAAGGTCGATGATCGCACCGCGCGCATCGACTTCTTTGACGACACCGCGCACGATGCTACCCTTCGGATTGTCGGCCACGAAACCGGCGAACGGGTCCTTGGCGAGTTGTTTGATACCGAGACTGATGCGCTCGCGCTCCGGATCGATCGCGAGCACCATGGCTTCGACCGTCTGACCTTTCTGGAAGCTGCGCACGGCTTCTTCGCCGGCGACATCCCAGGAAATGTCGGAGAGGTGCACGAGGCCATCTATGTTGCCCGACAGACCGATGAAGATACCGAAATCGGTGATCGACTTGATCTGGCCCGACACCTTGTCACCGCGGTTGTAGTTCTCGGAGAACTCGCGCCACGGATTGGCGGCACACTGCTTGAGGCCGAGGCTGATGCGGCGACGCTCCTCGTCGCAGTCGAGCACCATGACTTCGACTTCCTGACCGGTCTGCACGACCTTGGCCGGGTTGACGTTCTTGTTGGTCCAGTCCATCTCGGACACGTGCACCAGACCCTCGACGCCGTCTTCGATCTCGACGAACGCACCGTAGTCGGCAATGTTCGTGACCTTGCCGAACACGCGGGTGTTGGGGGGATAACGACGCGCGATGTTCTCCCACGGATCCGGGCCCAATTGTTTGAGGCCGAGGCTTACGCGTGAACGCTCGCGGTCGAACTTGAGAATGCGGACTTCGACTTCATCGCCAACCTTGACAACCTCGGAGGGGTGCTTGACGCGCTTCCAGGCCATGTCGGTGATATGCAGCAGCCCATCGATGCCGCCGAGATCAACGAACGCACCGTAATCGGTGAGATTCTTGACCGAGCCGCGCACGACCGAACCCTCTTGCAGGTTGTCCATGAGCGCGCTGCGTTCGGCGGAGAACTCCTGCTCCACAACCGCACGACGCGAGACAACGACGTTATTGCGCTTTTGATCGAGCTTGATGACCTTGAACTCGAGCGGCTTGTTCTCGAGGTAGGCGGTGTCGCGCACCGGACGCACATCGACCAACGAGCCCGGCAGGAAGGCGCGGACATGCTCGATCTCGACGGTGAAGCCACCCTTGACGCGACCGGTGATGATGCCGGTGACGATTTCGGCCTTCGAAAAGGCGTCTTCGAGACGGGTCCAAGTGCGTGCGCGCTTGGCTTTCTCGCGGGAGAGGCGCGTTTCGCCGGTACCGTCCTCGACGGAGTCGAGGGCCACCTCGACCATATCGCCAGCCTTAACCTCGATCTCGCCCCGCTCATTCTTGAACTGCTCGACCGGAATGACGGCTTCGGACTTGAGGCCAACGTTGACGATGACCATGTCGGATCCGACGTCGACCACGAGACCCGAGAGGATCTGGCCCGGACGGATACGCTGGCTAGCCAGACTCTGTTCGAACAGTTCCGCAAAACTTTCAGTCATTGACGTTTTCTCTTGTGCGATGCGGAGGGCATCGCGCCTGCTGTCCCGCTGCCACATTGCATGGACTCACGGGGGTTGATGACACGACCACGCATTGCTGCGCAGTCACCACAAAACACGATCGATTTTTCGGAGGGTCAGCGCCACACGGCGCGCGCGCGTCCGAGCTCGATCACCCGTTCGACGATCTGCTCCACCGGGACACCGGTCGAGTCGATCACGAACGCGTCGGACGCAGGCCTGAGCGGTGCCACGCTGCGGGTTGAATCCCGCAGGTCACGCTCGGCGATCTCCCGCGAAAGGGCGGCGAGACTAACACCAGAATCCTTGTCTTTCAACTGGTTATAGCGCCGCAGGGCCCGCTCCTCGGCACTTGCGGTGAGGAACACCTTGAGCGCGGCAGACGGAAAAATGACCGTGCCCATGTCACGCCCGTCGGCGATCAGACCAGGCGGCTTGGCAAACGCGCGCTGCCGCTCCAGCAACGCCGCCCGAACCTCGGGCCAGGCCGCAACCCGCGAGGCGCCCTGCCCGGTCTCCTCGGCGCGCACCTGCGCGGTGACCTCCCGACCCTCGAGCTCGATCTGTTCATCGCCGGCCGGCCCCACCCCAAACACGACGTTCATATCGCGAGCGAGTGCGGCGTGACCGGCGATGTCGTCCGCGGCCAGACCGCGTCGCGCTCCGGAGACTGCGACGAGGCGATACAGCGCCCCACTATCGAGCAAATGCCACCCCGACCATTGCGCGAGCCGCCGGCACACCGTGCCCTTGCCGGAGCCCGAGGGACCGTCGATCGCAACGACGACGGCCGTCAACCGGGGGCTCCGGCGGTGGAAACCCCCCCTGCGGTGGACGCTGCTTGGGCGTTGGGTAGCGCCTGCAGGCGCAAGCCTGTCAGCCGCGCGAGGTCGGCGAAGCCCGGAAAGCTGGTGGCCACATTGGCGGTATCGTGAATCTCGATGTCGCCGGCTGCCTGCAACGATGCCACGGCAAAGGACATGGCGATGCGGTGATCACCGTGAGTGTCAATGGAGCCACCGCGAAACACGGGTCCTGCACTCGTTCGCCCGGGAAAGCGCATGCCGTCAGCCAACAACCGGTGCTCGACGCCTAGCGCCTCGAGGCCCTTGGACATCACGGCCAAGCGATCGCTTTCTTTGACGCGCAGTTCTTCGGCATCGCGTAACACCGACGGACCGACGGCACACGCGGCCGCGATGAAAAACACCGGGAACTCGTCGATCGCCAATGGCACGAGTTGCTCTGGCACTTCGATGCCCCGTAACACGGCTGGACGGATCAGCAGATCAGCTGTGGGCTCAGGACCTCGGGTCGAAAGGTTCTGCACAGTGATATCAGCGCCCATGCTGCGCAGGATATCGAGCAAGCCCGTGCGCGTCGGGTTCATGCCAACACCGCGCAACATGAGGCTACCCTCGCGGGCGATGCTGCCCGCGACCATGAAAAACGCTGCTGAAGAAAAGTCCGCCGGCACCTCGATGTGCGTACCGCGCAAGCGCTGCCCGCCCGCGATGCTCGCCGTAGCGGCCTCGCGGCGCACGGCGACGCCGAACACTGCCAGCATGCGCTCGGTGTGATCGCGCGTTGGCGCGGGCTCGGTGACTCGCGTCTCGCCACCGCCATAAAGACCCGCGAGCAACACCGCGGATTTGACCTGCGCACTCGCCACCGGCATGCGGAAATCGATACCCCGCAGCGCCTGCCCACCGTGAATGATCACCGGCGGTTTGCCCTCGCGGGTATCGATGCGCGCGCCCATCGCGCGCAGCGGTACGGCGGCTCGCTCCATCGGACGGCGCATGAGCGAGGAGTCGCCGACCAGCGTGGAGTTGAATCTTTGACCGCTCAAAAGTCCCATGAAAAGACGCATCGCGGTACCGGCGTTACCCATGTCGAGCGCCGTTTCGCTGCCACGCAAGCCGTGCAGCCCGACACCCTCGACGCGGACACGAGTCGCCGCCGGCTGCTCGATGACGACGCCGAGCGCGCGCAGCGCCTTGAGCGTCGCAAGGCAGTCTTCGCTGGCGAGGAACCCGTCGACCGTTGTCACTCCATCGGCGATTCCGCCCAGCATCAAGGCGCGATGCGAGACGGACTTGTCGCCCGGCACGCGCACATCGCCGTCAACCCGTTCGCTCGGGGCGACGATCCAGCGCGTCTCGCCTACCAATCGATCGGCGTCACTCACAACACCGCCCGTGGATAGGACCCGAGTACGCGAAACAGCGAGGCGCGTTGCTTGAGCCGCGCAAGCGCCTTAGCGACCGGCGGATCCTCGGCATGACCCTCGAGATCGATGAAAAACACGTAGTCCCATTTACGACGCTGCGAGGGTCGCGACTCGATGCGCGTCAAACTGACGCGATTGCTGGCGAGCGGCTCGAGCAGACGGTGCAAGGCGCCCGGTGCTTCCGTATGTCCCGTCGATACCAGCAAGGTCGTACGATCCTGCCCGCTCGGTCCGAATGTGCGCCTGCCGATGACCAAAAAGCGTGTGCTGTTATCCGGTCGATCCTCGATATCGGCCGCGAGAATCGTGAGCCCGTACACCTCGGCGGCAGTTTCACCGGCGATGGCTGCCGTGCCTTTTTCATCGCGCGCCCGACGCGCGGCTTCGGCATTGCTCGCCTCGGGAATCAGTTCGATATCGGGAAGATTTTCTTTGATCCACTGCCGGCACTGTGCGAGCGACTGTGGATGGCTGCAGAGCCGCTTGATGTCGCGCAGACCCTTCATGTTACCCATGAGGTTCTGGCGGATACGCAGTTCAACTTCGCCGCAAATTTGTAGCGGCGAGGTGAGGAAACGATCGAGGGTGTGATTGACGCTGCCTTCGGTGGAGTTCTCGATTGGCACCACACCAAAATCGGCGTGCCCCGCCTCCACCTCGTGAAACACCTCATCGATTGTCGAAAGGGGTAAGGCGCGCGCCGAATGCCCGAAGTGCTTGTAGACCGCAGTCTGCGAAAAAGTCCCTTCGGGTCCGAGGAAGCCGACTTTCAAGGGCTCCTCCTGCGCCAGACACGCCGACATGATTTCGCGAAAGAGTCGGACGATTTCTTCGTCACGCAGAGCGCCTTTGGCGCGCGCTTTCACGTTGCGCTCGAGCGCCATCCGCAGCACCTGCGCCTCGCGTTCGGGTCGATAGAAATCGACCAGCCGACCCTCCTTGCCCTTCGAGATACCGACCTGTCGTGCGAGCTTGGCGCGCTCGTTCAGCAGTTCGTGCAAACGCTGATCGACGAGATCGATTTGCCCACGCAGGCTCTCGAGTGCGGGGCGGCCTCCGGCGGACGGTGTTTTGGCGCGCTTGTTCTTGGCGGCTTGGCGCTTGGCGGGTGTGCTCTTGGCAGATTGGGCTTTGCGCTGGGTCATCGGTGCACTCGCCTCTTCAAAGCAGTCTGGCCGACAGAACGCCCTCGATCGAGCGGATACGATCGAGCAGCGCGGCGTCGACCGCGCCCTCGGCATCGATCAAAGTATAAGCGAGCTCGCCGCGCGACTTGTTGAGGAGCTCGGCAATATTGAGCCCGGCCGACGCGAGCACGGTCGAAATTTGCCCGACCATGTTCGGCACATTGCTGTTGGCGACCGCGATGCGCGCAGCGCCAGCAACCCGCGGCAGGCTCGCATCCGGAAAATTCACGCAATGGCGAATGTTGCCGTTCTCGAGAAAGTCGCGCAGGGTATCGGCTACCATCACGGCGCAGTTTTCTTCGGCCTCGCCAGTGGAGGCGCCAAGATGCGGCAGCGCCACGACTCGCGGATGACCGAGCAGCCCGTTCTTCGGGAAATCGCAAACGTAGGCCTGCAGCTGGCCCGCATCGAGCGCAGCGAGGGTCGCGCCATCTTCCACGATCGGTGCCCGCGAGAAGTTGAGGATCACGCCACCTTTCGGCATCAGCCGGATACGGCTCGCATTGACGAGACCACGGGTCGCCTCGGCCAGCGGGACGTGTACCGAGACGAACTGACTGCGCGCGAAGAGATCATCGAGCGACAACGCCTGCTCGATCGATGAGGAGAGCTGCCAAGCGCGTTGCACCGTGATCTGCGGGTCATAGCCGATCACCTTCATGCCGAGTCGCTCGGCGGCGTTGGCCACTTCGACGCCGATGGCGCCCAGCCCGATGACCCCGAGCGTTCGTCCAGGCAGCTCGCAGCCGACGAAATTCTTTTTGCCTTTCTCGGTGGCTTCGTCGATCGTCTTGTCGTCGCCCGTCAACCCGCGCGCGAAGTCCCAGGCCTGAACGATGTTGCGCGCCGCCAGGAACAAACCGGCAATGACGAGCTCCTTGACCGCGTTGGCGTTCGCCCCCGGTGCGTTGAATACCGGGATGCCGCGTTTGGAAAGCGCCGCGACCGGCACGTTATTGGTCCCCGCACCCGCACGGCCGACCGCGAGCACGCTCGATGGCAAATCGAGCGCATGCATGTCGGCCGAGCGAACGAGTATGGCGTGCGGCTCGGCGATCGCCGAGGCAACCTCGTAACGATCGCGTGGCAGACGATCGAGACCGCGCAGGCTGATATTGTTGAGTGTCTGAATGCGATAGCCCATGACGAACTCAACCGTGACGTCGCTGGAAATCGCTCATGAAGGCGATCAGCGCATCGACCCCTTCAGCCGACATGGCATTGTAGATGGAAGCGCGCATGCCGCCCACCGAGCGGTGGCCCTCGAGATTCGCGAGCCCCACCTTGGCCGCTTCGGCGCAGAAGGTCTTCTCGAGATCGGGGTTCGGAATGGTGAAAGGCACGTTCATCCACGAACGACAGTTCGGCGCGACCGGGCTCTTGTAGTAACCGGAGCCATCGATCGCGGCATAGAGTTTTGCGGCCTTGCGCGCATTACGCTCGCCGATGGCCACAAGCCCACCCTGTCGCTTCAACCACTGGAAAACGAGCCCCGCCATGTAGATGCCGAAGGTCGGCGGCGTATTGAGCATCGAGCTTTCTTTGGCCATCGCCGCGTAGTCCCAGATCGGTGGAGTGCCTGCCCGCGCCTTGCCGATCAGATCGTCGCGCACGATGACGAGCACGAGACCCGAAGGACCGATGTTCTTTTGTGCACCGGCGTAGATGAGCCCGAAGCGACTGACATCGATCGGCCGCGACAGAATGGTCGAGGACATATCGGCCACGAGCGGCGCGTCGCCGCAGTCGGGCACATAGGGAAATTCGACGCCACCGATGGTTTCGTTCGGCGTGTAGTGCAGATATGCCGCGCCAGCGGATATTTTGAGCGACGACGCCTCGGGGACGGTCGAGTGGTTGCTGCCCTTCTCGTCAGCGATCACGTTGACCTTGCAGTATCGCTTGGCCTCGGCGATCGCCTTGACGGACCACGCACCGGTGTTGATGTAATCGACGGTCGATTCGCTGCCGGCGAGATTCTGCGGAATGGCGGTGAACTGGCCAGTTGCACCACCCTGCAGAAACAGCACCTTGTAGTTGCCCGGTATGTCCATGAGCTCGCGCAGGTCGGCCTCGGCTTGCTGGGCGACAGCGATGAACGCCTTGCTGCGATGACTGACTTCCATCACCGACATGCCGCTGCCCTGCCAGTCGGTCATTTCGGCACGAGCTTGCTCGAGCACTTCAAGAGGAAGGGTTGCAGGTCCGGCAGCAAAATTGAAAACGCGCACGATACTGACCTCTAGCGATCAAAAGAATACGGAGTGGACACGGGACGCGTCGGCGTCAACGCTCGGTGTCGCTCAATGGACCGGCGCTGCGCCGTCCGCGGCGGACTCGCCCGCGCCGTCTCCCGAGGCGGGACCGGAGTCGATGGCGTCAGCCGGTGTTGCGCCCTCTTCGGCATCGTGGCCGAGTGAGGCTATACCCTCGACACTCACCAAACGCTCGCCGTCATCGAGACGAATCAGTCGCACGCCTTGGGTGTTGCGACCAACGATCGAGATTTGCGCTACACCTGTGCGCACCAGCGTACCCGACGAACTGATCATCATCATCTCTTGGTCGGTCTGCAATTGCAGTGCGGCTACAGTGGCGCCGTTGCGTTCAGTGGTTTGCAGCGCGATCACCCCCTGACCGCCGCGACCGTGCAACGGAAAGTCTTCGAGCGGCGTGAGCTTGCCGTAGCCGTTCTCGCTCGCAGTGAGGATCAGACCATCTCCGACCACGACGAGCGAGATGACTTCCTGCCCTTCGGCGAGCTTGATACCGCGAACACCGGTGGCGTCGCGGCCCATGGGACGCACTTCATCTTCGGCGAAACGAATCGCTTTGCCACCATTCGAACAAAGAATGATGTCGCGCTTGCCGTCGGTGAGACCGACGCCGACCAGTCGATCACTATCGCGCAGATCGACGGCAATGATGCCGGAGGGTCGCGGCCGCGAGTAAGCGGACAGCGGGGTTTTCTTCACGGTCCCATGACTTGTCGCCATGAAGACGAAGTGCTCGTCGTCGAACTGCTTCACGGGCAGCAGCGCGTTGATTTTCTCGCCCTCTTCGAGCGGCATGAGATTGACCAAGGGCTTGCCGCGCGCACCACGCCCGGCTTGCGGCAACTCGAACACACGCAACCAATAGACACGGCCGCGATTGGAGAAACAAAGCAGCGTGTCGTGGGTATGGGCAACGAACAGCTTCTCGATGAAGTCCTCGTCCTTGACGGTCGTCGCCGTCTTGCCACGTCCGCCACGCCGCTGCGTTTGATATTCCGTCAACGGTTGGCTCTTGGCGTATCCCGCATGCGAGAGCGTGACGACCACATCCTGCGGCTCGATCAGATCTTCGGTGGCTAGATCAATGTGATCGCGATTGATCTCGGTGCGGCGCGCATCGCCGTACTCGTCGCGGATGGCGAGAAGCTCGGCGCGCACGACTTCAGTCAAACGCTCGGCGCGCGCGAGAATGTCCGACAGGTCGATGATTTGCGAGAGCAACTCGCCGTACTCGGCGACGATCTTGTCCTGCTCGAGGCCCGTCAAACGGTTGAGTCGCATCTCGAGGATGGCCTGCGCTTGCGCCTCGCTCAATCGGTAACCACCCGCCTCGCGTTGCAAACCGACCTCGGCAGCCAGGTCCTTCGGCCGGGTCGACACGTTGTTCGCGCGCGCCAGCATCTCGGGCACTGCCCCGGAGAGCCAAAGACGACCGAGCAAGCCGAGCTTGGCCTCCGCTGGCGTCGGAGATGCCTTGATGAGCGCGATCACCTCGTCGATATTGGCGAGCGCCACGGCGAGGCCTTCGAGGAGGTGAGCGCGATCGCGCGCCTTGGCGAGGTCGAACACGGTACGCCGCGTGACCACCTCGCGTCGATGGCGGATGAACGCCTCGAGCATTTCTTTGAGCGACAACAGGCGCGGCTGACCATCGAGCAGCGCCACCATATTGATGCCGAAGACGGTCTCGAGTGGCGTCTGCGCGTAGAGATTGTTGAGCACGACCTCGGCGTTCTCGCCACGACGCAGCTCGATGACGATGCGCATGCCGTCCTTGTCGGATTCGTCGCGCAGGCCGTCGTTGGCAATGCCCTCGATCTGCTTGTCACGCACCAGATCGGCGATACGCTCGATGAGTCGCGCCTTGTTCACCTGATACGGGAGTTCGGTGACGATGATCGCCTGACGATCGCCTCGGCCAACCTCCTCGAAATGAGTGCGCGCACGAATCGACAGTCGACCGCGCCCGGACTTGTAGGCCGAGACGATCTCCTGGGCGCCGTTGATGATGCCGGCAGTCGGAAAATCGGGTCCCGGCACATGCTGCATGAGTCCGGCGAGCGAGATCTCGGGATCGTCGATCACCGCGATGCACGCGTTGATCACTTCGGTCAGGTTGTGCGGCGGGATGTTGGTCGCCATGCCAACGGCGATGCCCGAAGAACCGTTGACCAGCAGATTCGGCACTCGCGAAGGCATGACCGCGGGTTCGGTCAAAGATTCGTCGTAGTTCGGGACGAAATCGACGGTTTCGCCATCGATATCGGCCAGCAGCTCGCCCGCCATACGCGACATGCGCACTTCGGTGTAACGCATGGCCGCCGGCATATCGCCGTCCACCGAGCCAAAGTTTCCTTGACCGTCGACGAGCAGATAGCGCATCGAGAAGGGCTGCGCCATGCGCACGATGGCGTCATAGACCGCCGTGTCACCGTGCGGGTGATACTTGCCGATGACGTCGCCTACGACGCGCGCGGATTTCTTGTAGGGCTTGTTGTATTCGTTGCCGAGTTCGCGCATCGCATAGAGCACTCGGCGGTGCACCGGCTTCAGGCCATCGCGCACGTCCGGGAGGGCACGTCCGACGATCACGCTCATGGCGTAATCGAGGTAGGACTGACGCATTTCGTCTTCGAGGTTTACGGGCAGGACTTCGCGGGCGATTTCGCTCATTCGGGAGCCGGTTGTTGCAGTCGAAAACGAGTGCGAAATAGTACCATAGCGGTACCATCGAACGCGCATCCGTGAACTTATGACCATGACTGACACAAGCTCCGCCGAAAACGCCCCGAACCAGGCCGCATCGCGACACGAAACGCGTAGCGCCGATGAGGCAGAGATCGCCAAATTCGACGCCATCGCACATCGATTTTGGGATCCGCAGGGCGAGTTCGGTACGCTGCATTCGCTTAACCCCGCGCGCTTCGCCTACATCACCGAGAGACAGTCGCTCGCCGGCGAACAAGTCGCCGACATCGGCTGCGGCGGCGGCTTGCTGGCCGAGTCCATGGCGCGCGCCGGCGCGCGCGTGACGGCCATCGATCTGTCCCCTTCCATGATCGAGGTAGCCCGGTTACACGCTGCGGGTGAAGGCCTCGACATCGACTATCGCCTGCAATCCGCCGCGGCATTGCAAGCAACAGCCGCAGAGCGCTTCGCCGTCGTCACGTGCATGGAGATGCTCGAGCACGTCCCGGACCCCGCCGAGATCGTGCATACGCTCGCCGGACTCACGCGTCCGGGCGGATCGATTTTCGTCTCCACGCTCAATCGCAACTTGCGGGCGTTTTTGCTGGCCATCGTCGGTGCCGAGTACGTCGCTCGCTTATTGCCACGGGGCACGCACGAATACGAGCGGCTCATACGTCCCTCCGAACTTGCCAGCTGGGCGCGATCCGCAGGCCTCGAATTACTCGAGCTCGGTGGACTCGAATACGATCCGATCACACGACTCACGCGACTCACGGGTGACCCCTCGGTCAACTACCTCGCGCACCTGCGCAAACCCGGCGGAGCCACGTGAGCGAACGCAGTCTGGGGGCCGATCGTGATTGGTTGTTGCGGTTCGCGCAGCGCGAACAGGCGCCCGCCCTCGCCGCCCTCTTCACGATCGAAGCCGAGATCAACGACAGCCTGCGCGCGGATCTCGCGCATGAGATCGCCCATGCCCGGCTCGGCTGGTGGCAGGAGGAACTGGGTCGTCTCGCCGACGCGAGTCCGCGGCATCCGGCCACGCGTGCACTCGCGACACACGCCCGCGGGAGTTCGACGAGCCCGCCCGATCTGCGCGCCTTGATCGATCACGCGGAGGTCACGCTCGCGGCAGTCGCCTTTCTCAGCCGCGCCGAGCTCGATGAGCACTTGGGGCATTGGGCCATCAGCGTCTTTCGCGCGGCGACGGGGAGCGACGCGCCAGAAGCCGAGCGTCTGGCGGCAAGCGCCGGTCCTCCGGTTCGCGAGCTCGAACTGCTGAGCGATTTCTCGCGGCACGCACGCGCGGGTCGAATTTACACGCCGCTTGGCGATCCGCCGCAGGATCATGCCCCGTGGAGTACCGTACCGCTTCCACCCGAACAGCACGCCACGCTCGCGACCCGTCGCGCCGAGCTCGTCACCGCACTGCGCAAAGCAGCCGCGCAGTTGCCGGCGAAGCTGCGCCCATCGCTGCGAACACCGTTGCTCTGGATGACGTTCGCGGTCGATCGCGCCACGCGCTCGCCGACCGACTTTGCGATTGGTCGGGCCGAAGAACACGATACGCGACGACTCGAACCTTGGCGTCGTACCATGCTCGCGTGGCGTGCGGCGCTCGCCATTTCCCGCGAGCGGCTACCGAACCCACTCATTGGCTGATCAACTCTCAACGCGCGCAAGCAAGAGTGTTTTCAAATGACTGTGACGAAGACTGAGGCTCTGACCCACACCGCGCTGACTGCGACGTTTGATCCGCGCCGCGTAATCCTTGGGGAAAACGAGCTCGCCGGCCGCGTGATTGCGATCACCGGACCCACTGCCGGCCTCGGCGAAGCACTCGCACTCGAGTGTGCGCGCCGCGGCGCCGAGGTCGTGTTGATGGGTCGCAACGTCAAAAAACTCGAAGCCGTGCACGACACCATCGCCGCACTACGCGATGCCTCGGGCCGACCCGTACCGGCTGCGTCGATCGCCCCACTGGATCTCGAAAAAGCCGTGGCGGCCGATTACGACACACTCGCCAATGCGATTCAGCAGCGTTGGGGGCGACTCGATGGCCTTGTGCACAACGCTGCGCTGCTCGGTCATCTCGGGCCGATCGAAGATTACGATGTGCCGACGTGGCTCAAGGTAATGCACGTGAATGTCACCGCTGCGTTTGCGCTGACCCAGGTCCTGTTGCCGACACTGCGCGCTTCGCCCGATGCGTCGGTGCTGTTTTTGTCGAGCGGCGTGGGGCGCAAGGGGCGCGCGTACTGGGGCGCCTACGGGGTTTCCAAGTTCGCCGTCGAGGGGTTGATGCAGACGCTCGCGGACGAACTCGAAAAAACGACCGTCCGCGTCAACTCACTGAACCCCGGTCGCGCACGCACGCAAATGCGCCGCCAAGCTTATCCCTCGGAATCACCCGAAACCCTGCCCCTGCCCGCATCCTTGACCGGACCCATGGTCGCCTTGCTCGGTCCACAGTCGCGCGGCGTGCGCGGCGGTGCATTCGACGCACAGTAGTCGGACGGCGCTGCCTCGAGCGACTTGGCTTCCTCGGCAGTGAGCACCCGAAAATGGCCGCGATTCAAATCGCGAGTCAGCATCAGCGGGCCGAGCGAGGTGCGTTGGATACGACTGACGAACGCACCGTGACGCTCGAAGAGCTGTCGGACGTCTTTGCCGCTCGCGCCAATCGCCACCAGTCGATACCAACGGTTGCTGCCCTCGGCGCCGAGTTCGGAGCCCCCGAGCTCGGCGATCGCGAGGCGACGCCCATCATCGAGCTGGCCGACGCGCAACCGTTCCAGGGTGCTCTCGTCGAGCTCGCCGCGAATCCGCACCAGAAACTCCGCACTCCAGCTGCGCACGCGACGCTGCAGGCGCGCAGCCAGTGCGCCGTCGGTGGTCAGCAACTCGAGACCGCCGTCGACTCTCGGCATGGGCGACACTGCGAGAAAACGCCGTCCCGCACTGCGTGGCAGCCGACTGACGAGTCCATCGGTGAGCGCTTCGCCGCTCGATCGATGACAAAGAAAAACGCTCTTCTCAGCACCGAGCTTCGCGGCGTCGCGGCTGCGCCGCACCACGCGGCCATCGACCCGCAGTTCGTCTCGACCCTGTACGCGGGCGCCGAGCTCGGCGACGGTGCCGTTGACCGTTACTCGGCCGGCACGAATCCACTCTTCGGCTTCACGCCGCGACGCAAGACCCGCCTGCGCGAGCACCTTCTGGACCCGCTCGCCCTCGACGGGTGTCGAATCGCGGCGCGCACGACGCGGCTTGTCAGGTCGCGCCATCACCCTCTGCCGGTGACGTTTCGACGCTCGCCGCCACCTCGGGCGCTTCGATCACCTCGGGCGCTTCGATCACTTCGGGCGCTTCGACGATGGAACCCTCCTCGGCCACCGGCAAGGCGAGCTGCGGGTTGAGATCCGCCATCGCTTTAAGTTCTGCAAGCGGCGGCAACTCGTCGATCGAGCGCAAGCCAAAATAATCGAGGAAGCCCTTGGTCGTGCCGAGCAGCTCGGGACGACCCGGCACGTCGCGGTAACCCACCACCCTTACCCACTCGCGCTCCATGAGCGTCTTGACGATATTGGGATTGACCGCGACACCGCGCACCGATTCGATCTCGGCCCGCGTGATGGGTTGCCGGTAGGCGATCAGCGCGAGCGTCTCGAGCAATGCGCGCGAATATTTCTGCGGCCGCTCTGGCCAGAGACGCGAGATCTCGCGAGCGTAGTTCTGGCGAATCTGTACTCGCCAACCGCTCGCGGTTTCTTTGAGCTCGATGGCACGCTCGGCATAGCCGGCAGACAATTCTTCGAGAGCGGCCAGCAGCTGCGGCTTTTGCGGTCGGCCATCCTCGTCGAAAAGTTCGGCGAGATCACCCAAGGGCATCGGCCTGCCGGCCGCAAGCAGTGCTGCCTCGATCACGTTGCGAATATGGTCAGTCATTGAGAATCCTTGTCTCCCGGGATGAGCTCGTCGCCAGATTCGTCGGCGCCGTCGTCATCCCCGTCTTCAACGCCAAATAATTCTTCATCGGAGACCAGCGTATCGGTGCTCACGGCATCGCCCGCGTCGATCTGCATGGCAACCGGACCGCCGGTATCGACCGGCGCACCGCCGATGAGTCGCAAGTGCGGCGACTGCGCCGAGCGCACATGCAACGGGCCGTACACTTCGGTCTGCACGAGATCGAGCAGTCCCTCACGCACGAGTTCGAGGATGGCCACAAAGGTGACCGTCACGCCCATCCGCCCTTCCTCGGCGCGGAACAGGGTTTTGAACTCGACGAAATGGCCCCCATCGATCGCAGCGAGCACATCGGCCATACGCGCCCGCACCGACAGACGTTCGCGCTGCACATGATGATGCTGGAACATCGCGGCGCGCGAGACTACCTCGCGAAACGCCATGATCATTTCCTGCAAGGTGACCGTGGGCAGCGTTGCCGCCGAGCGACGTATATCGGTGGCCGCGCTCGCAGGCCAGGTATCACGCTCCTCTCGCGGCAACCGATCGATGCTCTCGGCCGCTTGCTTGAACCGTGCGTATTCCTGCAAGCGACGCACGAGATCGGCGCGCGGATCACTCTCATCGAGCGTCGCGTCGCTCGAGCGCGGCAGCAACATGCGCGATTTGATCTCGGCGAGCGTCGCCGCCATCAACATGTATTCGCCGGCGAGTTCGAGCTGCAGATCCTGCATCAGCTCGATGTAGTTCATGTACTGCCGCGTGATGTCGGCAAGCGGAATGTCGAGAATGTCGAGGTTTTGCTTGCGGATGAGATAGAGCAGCAGATCGAGCGGCCCCTCGAAGGCCTCGAGAAATACTTCGAGCGCCTGCGGCGGGATGTAGAGGTCGCGCGGCAACTGAGTCAGTGGTTCGCCCTGCACGACCGCGAACGGCATTTCGGCCTGCGAAGGGAGCATGCTCTCCTGCGCATCCTGCGGACTCGGCACGAGACGAAGTTCGGGTTTGCTCATGAGTGGCTCGGGGTCTGAACGACTGAAGGGCTGCGGCGAGACAAATCAGTCGCCACGCAAATGCATGGCCTGCCGCACTTCGTCGAGCGTCTCGCGAGCTGCCTCGCGGGCTTTTTCACTGCCCTCGGTCAGGATCGCGCGCACGAGCTCCGGGTTGCTCTCGTAGTCGGCCGCACGCTGGCGCATCACGGTCGTCTCCGCCACCACCTTGTCGATCAGCGGCTTCTTGCACTCGAGACAGCCGATGCCGGCGCTTCGGCATCCGGCCGCCGCCCAGCTGCGCGTCGCCTCGTCGGAATACACCTCGTGCAGCGACCAGACAGGGCATTTCGCCGGGTCGCCCGGGTCGCTGCGCCGCGCACGCGCCGGGTCGGTCTGCATCGTCTTGAGCTTCTTGGCGACCGAATCCGGATCCTCGCGCAAGCCAATAGTGTTGCCGTAGGACTTCGACATCTTGCGGCCATCGACACCGGGCAACTTGGGCGTCGGCGTCAGCAGCACCTGCGGCTCGGGCAGGATCGCGAGACCCGAGCCCTCGAGATAGCCGAGCAGCCGCTCGCGATCGGCGACGGTGATGCGTGCGTCACCCTGCACGAGCGCACGCGCCTCTTCGAGCGCAGCGACCTCACCGGCTTCCTGGAACTTGCGACGCAGCTCGCGATAACGCTTGCCCTGACGGGACCCGAGCTCGCCAATCGCCCGCTCGGCCTTCGCTTCGAAACCCGCTTCTTTGCCGAACAGGTGATTGAATCGCCGCGCAATCTCGCGCGTGATCTCGACGTGCGCGATCTGATCTTCGCCCACGGGTACGAACCCGGCGCGATACAGCAGAATGTCTGCCGATTGCAGCAAGGGGTAACCGAGAAATCCGTAGGTCGCGAGGTCTTTTTCCTGCAACTCGGCCTGCTGATCCTTGTAGGTGGGCACGCGTTCGAGCCAGGAGAGCGGCGTAATCATCGACAGCAACAGGTGAAGTTCCGCATGTTCGGGAACATGCGACTGCACGAACAACGTCGCCACGCCGGGATTGAGCCCCGCCGCAAGCCAATCGATCACCATCTCGTGGATGAATTCGGGCAGCTTGCTCGTGTCCTCATACCCGGTGGTCAAAGCGTGCCAGTCCGCCACGAAGAAGAAGCACGGGTACTGGTACTGCAAATCGACCCAGTTACGCAGTGCCCCGTGGTAGTTGCCGAGGTGCAACTGGCCGGTCGGCCGCATGCCCGAGAGCACGCGATTGAGGGGTGGATTGCTACCCACAGATCGCTAATCCACATGAAATAATTATCATAAAATCCTGTTTTAATTTGCTTTTTTAGTCTCTAGCAGGGGTTTCAAGCCCGCCCTGTCAAGACCTCGTCCGAATTATACCGGCTGGCGGGGATTAGAGGCCGAATGGCTCGAGACTACCCCGCCCCCGACGAACCACCACCGGCGGCTTCGCCGCAAGGTCGATCACCGTGGTCGGCTCGAGTCCACACGCGCCCCCGTCAAGGATCGCCTCGACGGCGCTGCCCAGACGCTCCTCGATTTCGTCGGCGTCGTTCAGCGGCAATCCATCACCCGGCAGCATCAATGTAGAGCTCATCAGCGGTTCGCCGAGCTCCGCCAGCAGCATCTGCGCAACCTTGTGCTCCGGAATACGGATCCCGATCGTGCGTCGCTTCTCGTGCTGCAGCCGCCGGGGTGTCTCGCGGGTGGCTTCCAACAGAAAGGTGTAGGGTCCGGGCGTGCAGGCCTTGAGTAAGCGGAACTGCCAGGTGTCCACCCGCGCATACTTCGCAATCTCGGTCAGATCACGACAAACCAGCGTGAAGTGGTGGTGGCGGTCGGCCTCGCGGATGCGGCGGATGCGCTCGAGCGCCGCCTTGTCGCCGATATGGCAACCGAGGGCGTAACAGGAGTCCGTCGGATAGGCGATAACGCCCCCTTCGCGCACGATTTCGGTGGCGCGGCGGATGGCCCGCAGTTGCGGGTTGTCGGGATGAAGGGCGAAACGTTCCACCGACGTATGATAGGCGTCCGATGCAGACCTTGATCGAGTTCCTGCCGCTCATTGCCTTCCTGATCGCCTACCAGTGGGCGGGCCTCTATGCGGCCACGGCAACGCTGATGGTTGCGATGGCCATTTTGCTTGGCGTCAATCGCTGGCGAACGGGCAAGATTGCGCCCTTGCACCTTGCGAGTGCGACGCTCGTCTTCGTGTTGGGGGGTGCCACGCTCCTGTTGCGGGATGAACGGTTCATCATCTGGAAGCCCACCGTACTGTTCTGGGCGCTCGCGCTCGGTTGTCTCGCGAGCCTGCTCGCCGGCCGCCGCACACTGATCGAGCGGCTGATGACTGCTGCCTCGGCTGAGGCATTTGTCGGGGTCGCGCGCGGCGAGTGGGTGATCGTGACGGCCGTTTGGGCGGCCTTTTACGCGGTACTCGGCGCCCTGAACCTTTGGGTGGCCTGGAACTACGCGCAAACCACCTGGGTCAACTTCAAGGTTTTTGGCATCACCGGCGCCACGCTCGTCTTCGTGATCATGCAAACCGTTTGGCTGGCGAGGCGCGGCGCCCTTGGCGCCAGTGTCGAAACCGAGGCCAAACGCGAGCAGGACACCCCATGACCCCCGAGCGGACCTCGCCCCTTTCCGACGCCTTGCGCGCCCGATTGCAGGGCGCCCTGCAACCCGATCTGCTCGAGATCCGCGACGACAGCGCTTTGCATAGCGGCCACGCCGGCGCACGCGAGGGGGGGCACTTTCACGTACTCATCCGCTCGACGAAGTTCGCGGGGCTGCTGCCGCTGGCGCGTCATCGGCTGGTCTACGCCGCCGTCGGCGATTTGCTCGGGCGCGGCGTGCACGCCCTGTCCATCGACGCCCGACTGCCGTCATAATTACCGCCTCAATTTGCCTTCACTTCGACTGAGAGAACTCATGAAAAATTCGCGTGTGCTTACCGTAGTCGCTGTCTTCCTGTTGCTCGCGGCGTGCCAACCCAAAGGCGAAACCGCCGACGATGCGGATGCGGCCTCCCGCAAGCCGGTGGCGACCTTGAACGGCAAGAACATCACCCAAGGTGAGTTCGACACTTTCGTTCAGCAGATTGCCGGTCGCCCCTCCAGTGAGCTCGATGCCGAGCAAAAGAAGCGCGCCCTCGATTCGCTGATCAACCTGCATGTGCTCGCAAATCAGGCCGAGAAAGACGGTCTGCACAAGAAGCCGGATCTTGCCGCTGAACTCGAACTCACCCGCCTCAACATCCTGCAGCAAGCGGTCGCTGCACAGTATCTCGAAGGCAAGACGCCCACCGAGCAGGAACTCAAGGCCGAGTACGATGCGCAGGTCGCGCAAATGGCGCGTAACGAATACCGCGCCCGTCACATCCTTGTGCCGACCGAAATCGCTGCGACGCAGATTCTCGAGCGCCTCAAGAAAGGTGAGCGTTTCGAGAATCTCGCCAAGGACTCGCTGGATTCATCGCGCGAGAATGGCGGGGATCTCGGCTGGTTCAACCCCTCGAGCATGGTCAAGCCGTTCGCCGACGCCGTCATGGCACTCAAGAAAGGCGAGACGATTGCCAAGCCCGTGCAGACGCAGTTCGGTTGGCATGTGATTCGTCTCGACGATGTTCGCGAGACGCAGCCGCCGCCGTTCGATCAGGTCAAGCAGCAGCTCAACCAGGCGGTGCTTGGCAAAAAATTCCGCGCCTACAGCGACGAGCTCGTCAAGGCCGCCAAGATCGAGAAAAAGATCTGATCGCTCGCGCTCGCTGATTTTCGCGGCGGCGATCGTCCTATCAGGGCGGTCGCCGCTCCGCGAGGATTCTCAGCAGCGCCGTCTCATTGAGCACCGGAACGCCGAGTTCCTCGGCCTTGCGAAGCTTGGAGCCCGCTTCGGCACCGGCAACCAAATAACTGGTTTTTTTCGACACGCTGCCGGCTGCCTTGGCGCCAAGGGCTCGCAGTGCATCCTCCGCCTCCTCGCGCGCCATCGACTCCAGCGTGCCTGTCAGCACAAAGGTCAGGCCCGCGAGCGGTTGTTCAGCAGCGACGCCCAAGCTTGTTTCGGGCCAGCTCACGCCGGCTTCGCGCAAACGACGAACGACCTCGCGATTGGCGGCATCAGCAAAGAATTCGACGACCTGCGAGCCAACCACCGGTCCGACATCCAGCGTCCGCTGCACGCTCGAAAGATCCGCCGACATCAAACTATCGAGCGTACCGAAATGACGTGCGAGCGACGCGGCCGTCGCCTCACCCACGTCACGAATACCGAGGGCGAACAAGAATCGGGCGAACGTAGTGCGCTTGGAGCGCTCCAACGCGGCAACCACGTTCTCGGCGGACTTTTGTCCCATACGCTCGAGCGCCGCGAGGGTTGGCACGTCGAGTCGATAAAGATCGGCGGGTGATTCGACGAGGGCGGCTTCTACCAGCTGGTCGACCAATTTCTCGCCGACCCCTTCGATGTCGAGCGCGCGGCGGGCGGCGAAATGACGCAAGCGTTCCTTGCGTTGTGCGCTGCAGCGATACGCTCCCGTGCAACGGGCGACCGCGGCGTCGGCATCACGCTCCACTGGTGACTCGCAGACCGGACAGCGAGTGGGCAGAATGACTGTGCGCGCGCCATCCGTTCTTCTCTCCAGCAAAACCCGCGCGACTTCGGGAATCACATCGCCGGCCCGCCGCACGACGACCGTATCGCCGATGCGTACATCTTTGCGGGCGATCTCGTCCATGTTGTGCAGCGTGGCATTGCTTACCGTCACTCCACCGACGAACACGGGCTCGAGCCGCGCGACGGGCGTCAGCGCCCCGGTCCTGCCCACCTGAAACTCCACGTCACGCACCACCGTGAGTGCTTCCTCGGCCGGAAATTTGTGGGCGACCGCCCAACGCGGTGCTCGAGAGACGAAGCCGAGCTCTTGTTGGGCGGCGATGCTGTCGACTTTGTACACCACACCGTCGATTTGATACGGCAGTGATGAGCGTCGTCGCGCGATCTCATGGTAGTACTCGAGGCAGCTTTCGGCACCGCAGACGCGACGGGTCTCCGGCGATACGCGCAAACCGAGTCCACGCAACAGCTCCAGCGTGGCAGTGTGCGTCGGCGGCAAATCCCAACCTTCGAGCACGCCGATCGAATAAAAGAAAATGTCGAGCGGACGCTGCGCGGTAATGCGCGGATCAAGCTGTCGCAAACTACCGGCCGCGGCATTGCGTGGATTCGCAAAAACTTTTTCGCCACGACGCGCCGCCTCGGCATTGAGTCTTTCGAAGCCCGCCACGGGCATGAATACCTCGCCGCGGGCTTCGATCAAGGGCGGCGCCTCGCCCTGCAAATGCAGCGGCAACGAGCGTACCGTGCGCACATTGGCAGTCACGTCCTCGCCCGTCGTGCCGTCACCCCGCGTGGCTGCGCGCAGCAGTGTCCCGCCCTCGAAAGTGACCGAGATCGCAAGTCCATCGAGCTTGGGTTCGGCGGAATACTCGACGGGTCCGGCGATCCCCAAGCGCTCGCGCACCCGCCGATCAAAGGCTCGCAGTTCATCTTCGCTGAAGGCGTTGTCGAGCGAGAGCATCGGCACGCGGTGCCGCACCTCGGCGAACTCGTCGGACGCCACGGCACCGACCCGCTGCGTCGGCGAGTCCGCCGTGACCAAGACCGGATAGTCTTTTTCTAAAGTCTGCAGTTCGCGCAGCAAACGATCCCACTCTGCATCCGGGATCTGCGGCTCATCGAGAACGTAGTAGCGATAGTTGTGATACTCGATCTGCCGGCGCAACTCAGCAGCACGCGCGCGAATCGACTCGGGCGGCAATTCTGCCGCGCTCACCAATCAGCCCGCCGCAGCCGCGGCCTCGCGGCGCATCTCGGCCAGTCTTGACTCGGTCAACAGTTGTCCGGTCGAATCCTGCAACTCACCCTTCAGCCGTTGCGCAAGCGTGTGACCCGCCAACAGCAATTTGTCGACGGCATCGCGCCCCGGCAAGGGTCCCGGTAGCACGGCAAAAACATTGATGCCGAGAAAGAGACTGGAGTCCATGATCGCAAGATCGAAATTGCCGGGCTTTGTCAGGCTAGCCGCACTTAGGAGGATTCGACCGTCGGCCATGACGCGATGAAAAATCGCCATGTCACCGTGAACGAAACCCTCGCCCTGCAGGGCCTGCCGCAGACTCGCACCCGTGAAGCGTTCGCCGCTGCGCGCAACGACGCGCAGCGCAACGATGACGCGACGATCTTCGTTCGGTAACTCGAGGCGGGGTGGACTCGACGGGGTCGCTCGCGCAGGGTCTTGGCCGAGTTCTGCCGTCGATGGTGCTGAACCCGACTGCTCGGGCACAGACGATTCCCGCGCGGGTTCTGGTGTGCTGGCATCCAGCTCAACCGCGGAGAGCGTCGTCGCGCGCACCGCGCCTTGCATCAGCGGCAGTCCGGGGCCGGTCGATGACCCACGCATCGCTACATCCAGGTCGATGAGGGGCGGATCGGTCAGTCGGTCACGCGTCGAGATTTCGGGGAGCGTGAGCGTCGGCTCCTCCCGCGTCGAACCTTCCGTGCGGAACAACGGGTCCGCGGCGACAACCCGCTCGCTCTCTTCGCGCGTCGCCCCCAAGGGACCCTTGAGATATTCCTTTTCGGCTCGCTTGGCGCGACGCCGTTGCAGCACTTCCCAAATGATGATGCCGCTGACCAGCACGGCACCGATCAGCAGCAGTGCCATGCGCAAATCTTCGGTGATGACTGTGACGAGTTGTTCCATCGACCGGTCCGATCCTCAGCTTGCCGCGAGACGCACGGCCTCATCCACATCGACTGCCACGAGACGCGAGACACCGGGCTCGTTCATGGTGACGCCGAGCAGTTGCGAAGCCAGCTCCATCGTGACCTTGTTGTGCGTGATGAAGATGAACTGCACCCGGGTCGCCATCTCCCGAACGATGTCGCAGAAACGACCGACATTGTTTTCATCGAGCGGCGCATCAACCTCATCGAGCAAGCAGAACAGCGCCGGATTGAGATCAAAGATTGAAAAGACCAGCGCGACCGCCGTAAGCGCCTTCTCGCCACCCGAGAGCTGCGAAATCGTCACGTTGCGCTTGCCGGGCGGACGCGCCATGACTGCGACGCCTGCCGTGAGCGGATCCTCGCCGACCAATTCGAGGTAGGCATGGCCGCCGCCGAAGAGGCGTGGAAACTTCTCCTGCAGACCGACATTGATCTTGCTGAAGGTGTCGTCGAAGCGCGTACGGGTTTCCTTGTCGATCTTGCGCATTGCCTCTTCGAGGGTATCGAGTGCAGAAGTCAAATCGGCAAACTGACGATCGAGATACTCCTTGCGCTCGCTGTTTTCCTTGAGTTCGTCAATCGCCGCGAGGTTGACCTGCCCCAAGCGTTCGATATCGGCGCGGATTTCGGCAAGCTGGACTTCCCAAACGCCAACCTCGGCCGCCTCCGAGAGACCGGCGATCACCTGCTCGAGGTCGAACTGGGTCGCCGCGAACTGCTCCGCAATCGATTCGCGCCGCACGCGAGTCTCCTGCGCAGCGAGTTTCGTCTGCTCCATCGCCTCGCGCGTTTCGTTGACGCGACGTTCAGCGGTCTGTCGCCGCTCATCGAGAGCGCGAAGCTCGGCGTCCGCATCTTCAAGTACCCTGCGTGCCTGCGAGAGTTCGCCCTCGATCTCGAGCCGACGCGACAACAAGCCGTCCAGTTCGCCCTCGAGCTCGATGATCGGCGCTTCGCCACCCGACAGTTCGCTCTCGAGCTCCGCTGCACGGGCCACCAAGTGCGTGCGCTGCTCGCTCGCGCGTCCAAGACCCACTTCCATTGAAGACGCGGCCGTGCGACGCCCCTCGGCGCGCACCAGCAGATCGCGCGCCAGCAATTGACAGGATTGCGAAGCCGCTCGCGCTTGCCCGAGTTCATCGCGCGCCTGATCGCGCGCGGCTTCCAGATCCGGGCGACCCGCATCGAGTTCGCTCACCCGCACCACACCGCGCTCGAGTTCAGAGCGCGCGCGGGTCAGTGATTCGTCGGTCACGCCGATTTCGCGCGCCACCTCGATCGATTCTTCCTCGAGTCGCTGCCGTCGCAGGGCCGTTTCCTGAGCGCGGGCGCGGCCCGCCTTCAGTTGCCCCAGCAGATCGGCATGCGCGCGATGCGCTTGCTGGATACGACCCTGCACGTTGTCGCGCGCTGACTCCGTACTCGCCAAAGAATTGCGCAGACCCTGCAACGCGGCCTCGAGATCGCGGACCTGACTCTCGCGTTCGCCGAATTCGCCGCGCAAACCCTTCAGCCGCTGCTCGCGCTCGAGTACGCCGGCATGCGCATCACCGCCGCGCGCGACGCGCAGCCAACCACGCCCGACCCATTCGCCCGAACGAGTGATCAGCGATTGACCCGCAGCAAGATGACGGCGCGCTGCCAGCGCTTCGGCGAAGCTGTCGACAACCCGAACCGAGGCGAGCACGTCGAGGACAGCCTGCGGCCCCCGCAGCTTGGCCGCCAGCGAATCCGCATCGGTCGACGCTCCCGCGACACCGCCCTCGAAAATGGCGACTTGCGCGCCCTCGGCAGCGCCGACGGCCTCGAGCCAGTCGTCCAGACCCTCGACGCAGACCGCCTCGAGATAATCTCCGAGCACTGTCTCGACCGCGCGTTCGTAACCACTGTCGACCACCAGCGCCTCAGCCACGCGCTGCCGATCCGCGAGACCGACCGTCTTCAGCCACTCGCTCGCCCGCGCGTCGGCTCGACCCAGCGCCGCGCGCTGCAGTGCCTCGACTGACATGACCTCGGCACGAGACTTCTCGCGGCTCGTGCGCGCAGATTCGAGGCGTGATTCGGCGCCCTGCTGCTCCTGACGCAGACGCTGCACTTCGGCCACGGCCCCCGCCAGACTTTGCGAGAGCTCCTCGGCCGACTGCCGGGCTGTCGCCTCGCGCTCGCCGAGTTCCAACAATTGACCTTGGGTTTCTTGCTGTAACAGTGCGTCGCGTTCGACCTCGATGCGATCACGCTGCGCACGCAAGCGACGCAATTGGTTTTCCAGTTGCTCGATGCGCGCGCGTTCAACCTGCACCGTCTGATTGGCGGAACCGAGTTCTTGGTTGAACTGCTCCCAGCGCTGTTGCCAGTTCGCCTGCGAACGCTCCGCCGCTTCGAGGCGAGCGGCAGCGGCCTGTTCGGTGCGCTGGGCTTGCTCGAGTTCAGGCGCAAGACGCGCCAACTCATCGCGGATGTTGATGAGCTCCTGCTCATCACGGGCGATCTGCGCCGCGAGAGAATCGAGTGTGACGCGCGCCTGATCGAGATCTCGGCGCTTGCGCTCACGGGTCTCGCGAGCGTACTGCAACTGCTGCTCGGTGCGGGAGATGTCTGCTCCGACCGCGTAAAAGCGCCCCTGCACTTGCGAGACGGCATCGGTCTGTTCGGCGTGAAACGCACGCTGAGTTTCGATCGCCGCTTCGGCCGAGCGCAGATCCGCCAGCGCAGCCTGCATGGCGAGTTCACGCTCGCGTACTGCCGAGTCGTGCACTTCGGTACCGCTGTCGAGATCGCGCAACCGTAGTGCCAGCAGCTCTGCGGTCAGTCGGCGCTCACGCTCCTTGAGTTCCTGATAGCGACGAGCCGTATTGGCCTGACGGGTCAGATGACGAATCTGCTTGTCGATCTCGTCGCGCAGATCCTGCAGACGCTCGAGATTCTCGCGCGTGTCGGAAATTCGATTTTCGGTTTCGCGACGCCGCTCCTTGTATTTGGAGATACCGGCGGCCTCTTCGATGAAGGCGCGCATGTCATCGGACTTGGCCTCGATGACTCGCGAGATCATGCCTTGCTCGATGATCGCGTAACTGCGCGAACCGAGACCCGTGCCAAGGAACAGCTGCGTGATGTCCTTGCGACGGCAACGAGCACCGTTGATGAAGTAGGCACTTACGCCTTCGCGCGAGACCTCGCGACGCAGCGCCACTTCGTTGAACGCCGCATAGGTGCCGCCGATCTTGCCATCCGAATTGTCGAACACGAGTTCGACCGACGCCTTGCCCACTGGTTTGCGTGTGCTCGAGCCGTTGAAGATGACATCGGCCATCGAATCGCCACGCAAATGCTTCGCGGACAGTTCGCCCATCACCCAGCGCACCGCATCGATGACGTTGGATTTGCCGCAGCCGTTCGGACCGACTACGCCAGTGAGATTGCTGGGAAAGGTAACGCTGGTCGGGTCGACGAAGGACTTGAAACCGGCCAGCTTGATTTTGGTCAATCGCATCGTGCGGAAAAGCTCCCGGCGGGGGCCCGCCGAATCGCCGCGTAGTGTAAATTAAACGTCATCCCAACGCCCAACCGCACGCAACCATCGCGATACGCTCATGCCCTCACAACCGACGACGACACTTGACACTTTCCCGAACCCGAAGCCTGAAGCGGACTACACGATCCGCATGACGATTCCTGAGTTCACCTGCCTCTGCCCGAAGACGGGCCAGCCCGATTTCGCCACGCTCGAACTCGAATACGTGCCTGATCTGGCCTGTGTCGAGCTGAAGTCACTCAAGTCCTACATCTGGTCGTTCAGGGATCACGGCGCGTTTCATGAGGCCGTTACCAACCACATCGCCGACGCCTTGGTCGGAGCGACCGCGCCGCGGTATCTCAAGTTGACGGCGCGCTTCAACGTGCGCGGCGGCATTTACACCACGATTGTCGCCACCCGTCGCAAGCCCGGTTGGGTGCCCGAATCGGCCATCACGCTGCCCTGAGCGATTCGCACTTCCCTGCCCCCGGGTTTGCCGGTATTCTCGCGCGTCCCGCAGAGCGCCTGACGCGACGAGGAGCGCCTGATGACGGCAAAGAAAACGCCTCCCAAGACTTCCAAAACCGCCAAACCCGCTGCTCCGGCAACGTCCGCCTCAGCGAAGTCCGCCTCGGCCAAATCGGCCGTCGGCAAGCCCGATGCCGCGGCCGGACCGGCCAACGAACCCGCCAAGGCCAAACCCGCCGCCAAACCCGGCGCCAAACCAGCCGCGAAAGCCACCGATAAATCGCCGCCGAGCAACGGCAGCGAGCGTAAAGAGGTGGTCGCGACGTACGTGCAACGTAATCCACGACCGATTGCGCCGCCGGCGGATGTCGAAGACGGCGAGGACGGCAACCTGCTCTCTGGGCCGCGCAACGTACAGCCCTACATCTCCAAGCGCGGCGAACAGTACATGAGCCGCGAGCAACTCGAGCACTTCCGCACTATTCTGCAAAGCTGGAAGACCGATCTGATGCGCGAAGTTGACCGTACGGTTTCGCACATGAAGGACGAAGCAGCCAATTTTCCGGACCCCAACGATCGCGCCACACAGGAAGAAGAGTTCAGCCTCGAACTGCGCACGCGGGACCGCGAGCGCAAGCTCATTCGCAAGATCGAGGAAGCGCTCGAGCGTATCGAAGATGGCAGCTACGGCTACTGTCTCGAGACGGGTGAAGAAATCGGCATCAAGCGTCTCGAGGCGCGTCCGGTGGCCACGCTCAGCCTTGAGGCCCAGGAGCGTCGCGAGCGTCGCGAGAAACAGTACGGCGACCGCGACGATCGCTATCGCTGAGCGGATCTGACCGGTCTCGTGCGTATCGGGCGATTTGCACCTACGCCCTCCGGTCCCCTGCACCTTGGCTCGCTGCTTTCGGCGGTGGGCAGTTGGCTCGATGCGAATCGCGATGGCGTCTGCCTGCTGCGCATTGACGACTTGGACACGCCTCGCTGCAAAGCGGAGCACGAGGCCGCGATCCGGCAAGCCCTTGAAGCGTTTGCCCTCGAGTATCCCCAACCCACGATTCGCCAAAGCAGCCGCGGGTCGGCGTACGAACTCGCCCTGGCGCAGTTGGCGGAGCACGTTCCGCTTTTTCATTGCGATTGCACGCGCCGCGAGCTCGCTGCGGGCGCAGACCCCTGTTGCCGACGGGACTGTCGGCTGACACGGCGCGACCCCGCGAACTCCGCCCTGCGGGCCGACTTGCGCGGTCTCTCGGCAATGCACCTGCAGGATCGCAGTCTGGGGCAGATCAGCTTCGATCCCGAGCACCAGCGCGATGTGATCGTGAGACGGCGCGACGGCATCATCGCTTACCACCTCGCTTGCGTGGTCGATGACGCGGCACAAGGCGTGACCGACGTCGTGCGGGGCGCAGATCTCTTGCCGAGTACGCCGTGGCAGTTGGGGCTGCATCAAGCACTTGCGCTCCGCCCGCCCGAGTATCTGCACTTGCCGCTGGTCACCGAAGCGGACGGCCAAAAGCTCGCCAAGTCGCGTCGCTCGGCACCGCTCGATGCGACTGCTGCACCCACCGTACTGCGGCAGGTGTTGCGCTGGCTCAAACAAAAAGACCCGCCGGCCGACATCACGTCGGTGGCGGGCCTGTTGTCAGTCGCTCGCAGTCAGTGGGAACCGCAAAGATTCTTCGGACTGCAATCCGTCATGCTCGATCGCTGACGGATTTTTTAAACACTACTCAGCGCGGCTCGAGATCCTTCATGGAGAGGCGCACTCGACCCTGACGGTCGACTTCGAGCACTTTGACCTGCACGACATCGCCTTCTTTGAGTTTGTCGGAGACACGCTCGACACGCTCGTTGGAGATCTGCGAAATGTGCACAAGACCATCGCGACCCGGCAGGATCGTCACGAAGGCGCCGAAGTCCATGAGGCGCGCAACACGGCCCTCGTAAACCCGACCCACCTCGACATCGGCCGTGATGAGTTCGATGCGGCTCTGCGCCTCGCGACCGGCAGCGCCGTTGACCGAGGCGATCTTGACCGTGCCGTCGTTCTCGATGTCGATGGTCGTGCCGGTTTCTTCGGTGATCTGCCGAATGACCGCACCGCCCTTGCCGATCACATCGCGGATCTTCTCCGGATCGATCTTGAGGGTGATGATCGATGGCGCCCACTCCGACATCTTGTCGCGCGCCGAAGAAATGACCTTGTTCATCTCGCCGAGGATATGCAAACGCCCGGCCTTCGCCTGTTCCAGCGCGACTTTCATAATCTCGGGCGTGATGCCCTCGACCTTGATGTCCATCTGCAAGGTGGTGATGCCGTCTTTGGTGCCGGCGACCTTGAAATCCATGTCGCCGAGATGATCCTCGTCGCCAAGGATGTCGGTGATGACCTTGTATCGACCACCCTCGAGCACGAGGCCCATGGCCACACCAGCCACCGGCGCCTTGAGGGGCACGCCTGCATCCATCATGGCGAGCGACGCACCGCAGACCGAAGCCATCGAGGACGAACCGTTCGACTCGAGGATTTCAGAGACGACTCGCACCACGTACGAAAATTTTTCCATGTCCGGCATGACGGCGGCGACACCGCGACGCGCCAGGTTTCCATGGCCGATTTCGCGCCGCTTCGGGCCCGACATCATGCCGGTCTCGCCCACCGAGAACGGCGGGAAGTTGTAGTGCAGCATGAAGGGCTCGCGGCGCTCGCCCTCGAGTGCGTCAATGATTTGCGCATCGCGACCGGTGCCGAGCGTCGTGACCACGAGGGCCTGCGTCTCGCCGCGCGTGAACAGCGCCGAGCCATGCGTACGCGGCAGCACACCGACCTTCACGGTGATCGGACGAACGGTCGTCGAATCGCGACCGTCGATGCGCGGATCGCCATTCAGAATGCGCTCGCGGACGATCTGGCTTTCGAGGCGGAACAACTGATCACCCACGTGATCAGCGGTGTACTTCGGTGCTTCGCCGCCCGCCAACTGTTCGGTGACCGCCTTCTTGATTTCGCCGACCCGCGTGTAACGGGCCTGCTTCTCGATGATGCGATACGCCTCGGCGAGCGGATCATGTCCCGCGGCGCGCACCGCTGCCTCAAGCTCCGCAGTGGCCGCACTCGGCTTGAACTCCCAACGCGGCTTGCCGCACTCGGCAACGAGCTCGTTGATGGCCTTGATCGCGACCTGCATCTGCTGATGGCCAAAGACCACCGAGCCGAGCATGACCTCTTCGCTCAAGCAGTTTGCCTCAGACTCGACCATCATCACGCCGTCCTTGGTGCCGGCAACGACGAGGTTCAGCGCAGACGTCTTGAGTTCGGCCGCCGGCGGATTGAGCAGATACTGACCATTCTTGTACCCGACGCGCGCCGCACCGATCGGCCCGTTGAACGGCACCCCCGAGAGCGCGAGCGCCGCCGAGGCGCCGACCATCGCCGGAATATCGGCATCGATCTCGGGATCGAGGGAAATCACCGTCGCCACGACCTGCACGTCGTTGTAGAAGCCGTCCGGGAACAGCGGGCGGACCGGGCGGTCGATCAGACGAGACGTCAGCGTCTCTTTCTCGGTCGGACGACCTTCACGCTTGAAGAAACCGCCCGGGATGCGCCCGGCCGAGTAAGTCTTTTCTTGGTAGTTGACGGTGAGCGGGAAAAAATCTCGACCGGGCGTCGCCGCCTTGGCAGCGACTGCGGTGCACAACACCACGGTGTCACCGAGCGACGCAACGACCGCGGCGTTGGCTTGGCGCGCCATCTCGCCCGTCTCGAGCGTCATGGTGTGAGCGCCATACTGAAATGATTTCTTGAATACGGACACGGGAAACCTCGTGAAAAATGGTTCGCTGAATGCGCGAAGGCCGCGCTCAGTGCTGAGGCGCGGCCTTCATTGACGGGCTGCTTAGCGACGCAGCCCGAGTCGCTCGACGACGTCCTGATATTTCTGCGGCTGGCGCGACTTCAGGTAGTCGAGGAGCTTGCGACGCTGGTTAACCAGCTTCACGAGACCGCGGCGCGAGGAGTGATCCGACGCGTGCGCGGAGAAATGCTGACCGAGTCCCGAGATACGTTCGGAGAGCAAGGCGATTTGGACTTCGGGCGAACCCGTGTCCTTCGGATCCCTGCGGAACTGGGAGACGACTCCGCTCTTTTTCTCTGTGCTGAGAGGCATTCTGTACAACCCTTTTAAATCTTGCTAGTTATGGCCCTTTTTGGAGGCCGCGAATTCTACTCGCTGACCCGCTGCGCGACAAGTCGTTTCGGCGCGATGCGCGCCGGTGCAACGACGCGCCCGAGCCCAAGGAAAGCCCCACCCTCGGCCTCTAGGCAGACCGTCTCGCCCAAGGGGGAATCGAGCGCCTCGCGCGCGTCGATAATCTGCCCCATCCCGAGACGGCGAGCGGCCGCCGAATCGAGGCGTACCCGCCGCAGGTGCGGCACCGCCGCGGCGAGTGGCAGCAGCGAAAACGACGCCCCAGCCGCGAGCTGCTCCAGCGTGACAAGACCCGACGGGTCAAAGGGTTGAACCTGTTCGCGGCGCAAACGGGTCACGTGCCCCACCGTACCGAGTGCCCGCGCAATGTCCTCCGCGAGCACCCTCACATAGGTGCCTTTACCGCAAACGACACGGCAATCGAGCTCCCGATCCGTTAGTCGGAGAAGCTCGAGCGACTCGATGCGGATGGTGCGCGGTTGCCGCTCGACCGTTTCACCTGCTCGCGCGCGCTTGTAGAGCGGCAAGCCGCCCTGCTTGATCGCCGAATACATGGGCGGGACTTGGACGGTCTCGCCGCAGAAGCTGCGCAAAACCGTCTGGATAGCCGAGGGATCAAGCACTGGGATGGCAGCGGTTTCGACGATCTCCCCCTCGGTGTCACCGGTCGCCGTGCGCGCGCCGAGCCCGATCGAGAACCGATAGACCTTGTCACCCTCGAGAATTTCACCGGCGAGTTTGGTGGCCTCACCGAGGCAGATCGGCAGCATCCCCGTGGCCAGAGGATCAAGGCTACCGACATGACCTGCCTTGTCCGCACGCAGCAAATGCCGCACACGCAGCCCTGCCGCCGTGGAGCTGAGCCCGGCGGGCTTGTCCAGCAGGAGAATACCGTCGATCAACGGGGCGCGCTGTCCGGTTCGTCCGCTTTGACGGCCTGATCGATCAGCTTGGTAAGTCGATCGGCGCGCTTAATGCTCTCGTCAAACTGAAAGTCGAGCCGCGGGGCATGGCGCAGCCCGAGTCGCCTGCCTACCTCACCGCGCAGAAATCCTGCGGCACGGCTGAGTCCGGCCTGCACCTCTTCCGGACTGTGCTGGCCGCCAAAGGGGACGAACAGCACCTTCGCAGCGCCCATGTCTGCCGCGACCTGCACGCCGGTCACCGTGATCATGCCGACGCGCGGATCTTTCACCTCGCGCGAGACCAGCTCGGCAATCACTCGCTGCAACTCGGATTCGATACGCTGTTGCCGCGCTTTTGAAGGTGCCATCGAGACTGCTCCGATCAGGCGATCGAGCGGGCCACCTCGAAGCGCGAATAGCACTCGATCTGGTCGCCGACGCGCACGTCCTGATAGTTCTTCACGCCGATGCCGCACTCCGTGCCCGCACGAACCTCACCCACGTCGTCTTTGAAGCGCCGCAGCGATTCGAGCGCGCCTTCAAAGATGACTACGTTGTCGCGCAGCACTCGAATCGGATTGTTGCGCTTGACCGATCCTTCGAGGACGAGGCAACCGGCCACCACACCGAACTTGCTTGAGCGGAACACATCGCGCACCTGCGCGGTGCCAACAATCTGCTCCTTAACCTCCGGTACCAGCAAGCCGCTCATACGCTGTTTGACGTCGTCGATGGCTTCATAAATGATCGAGAAATAGCGGACATCGACGCCCGTTTCCTTGACCGCATCGCGCGCGCCCGAGTCGGCGCGAACGTTGAATCCCAGCACCATCGCCTTGGAGGCCGCAGCGAGTTGTACATCCGAGGCGGTGATGCCGCCGACGCCGCTCGCCACCACCTTGACCTCGACCTCTTCGGTCGAGAGCTTGGTGAGCGAATCGCGCAACGCCTCGGCGCTGCCTTGCACATCGGCCTTGATGACCACGCTGATGACGCCAGCTTTTTCCTCGCCGATCTGCGAAAACACATCGCCCACGGCCGCGGCTTGCTTGGCCAGTTTGACGTCGCGGAATTTGCCCTGCCGATAGAGCGCAACCTCGCGCGCCTTGCGTTCGCTCTCGACCCCAAGGATTTCGTCGCCAGCATTCGGCGCACCCGACAGGCCGAGCACCAGCACCGGCATCGAGGGCTTCGCCTCAGAGACCGACTTGCCCGTCTCGTCGAACATCGCACGAACACGACCAAATTCCTGTCCCGCGACAATCGGGTCGCCAAGTCGCAACGTGCCTTTCTTGACGAGCACGGTCGCGACCGCGCCGCGGCCTTTCTCCATGCTGGCCTCGATGATGAGGCCAGAGGCCAGACCCACGGTCGGTGCAGACAGTTCGAGCACCTCGGACTGCAGCAGAATGGCCTCGAGCAACTGATCGATGCCCTGTCCGGTATACGCCGACACATTGACGAACATGTTCTGGCCACCCCACTCCTCGGGGATAACCTCATGCTTCGACAACTCCGTACGAACCCGATCGGGGTCTGCGGTCGACTTGTCGATTTTGTTGACTGCGACCACGATCGGCACGCCTGCGGCGCGCGCATGCTGAATCGCCTCGATGGTCTGCGGCATGACGCCGTCATCGGCGGCAACCACGAGCACCACAACGTCAGTCGCACGTGCACCACGCGCACGCATGGCCGTGAACGCCGCGTGACCTGGCGTGTCGAGGAAAGTCACGCCGCCCTTATCGGTGTGCACGTGATAAGCACCGATGTGCTGCGTGATGCCACCGGCTTCTCCCGCGGCGACCTTCGCCTTGCGGATGTGATCGAGCAGTGAAGTCTTGCCGTGATCGACGTGCCCCATGACGGTCACGACCGGCGGACGCGGCATCACCTCGAGCGCGGAAGGATCGCTGCCCTGGATATCGGTTTCGATCTGGTTTTCTTTGACGAGCTTGGTGGTGTGCCCCATTTCCTCGACGACGAGGACAGCGGTGTCCTGGTCGATGGGCTGATTGATCGTGACCATCACGCCCATATTGAGCATGGTCCGGATGACCTCGGTCGCCTTGACCGCCATTTTCTGCGCAAGCTCTTGCGGGGTGATCGTCTCGCCGATCGCTACTTCGCGGATCACCGGCGCAGTCGGCAACTCGAAGCCGTGACGCTGCTCCATGCCCACGGGCGCCTTGCGCTCACGGACTTTTTTCTTCTTTTTGAGGCGCGAGCTCGCATCGGAACTGACATGAAGTTCTTCGCGGCCATATTTGGTGCGCTTGTCGCGCTCAGCGGCGGTTTCGGCTGGACGAGCAGCCCGACTGTCGGCCGGGCGAGCCTCGTTTTGTCCCGCCGGCCGCGCACGCGCGGACTCGGCTTGTTCGCGTTCGCGCTGTTCGGCGACACGTCGCGCCTCTTCTGCGGCGCGCCGTGCGGCCGCCTCTTCTTCGAGGCGCCGCCGGTTCTCGGCCTCGAGACGCTCGGCTTCGCGGCGCTCGTGCTCCTGACGCTCACGCTCAAGCCGCGCCGCCTCTTCGGCCTCACGCCGCTTGGCGTCGGTGTCGTCGCCCTGCGCCTTCGCCTTTTCTTCGAGCACATCGCGATTGACGTAGGTGCGCTTGACGCGCACTTCGACGTTGACCGTGCGCGCACGGCCCGCGTTACCCGCGAGTTTGATCTCGCTTTGCTGCTTACGCTGCAGTGTGATCTTGCGCGGCGCCGCAGCCGTCGACACGGCCTCCTCGGGCTGACCGTGACTGCGCCGCAAATGAGTGAGCAGCACCAACTTCGCATCGTCGCTGATGCGATCCTGCGGACCGCCGACCTTGATACCGGCCTGTTCGAGCTGCACGAGCAGCTTGTCGACAGGCACCTTCAGTACCTCGGCAAATTGAGCAACCGTGACGTCAGCCATAAGAGGGTTCCTGTGGCTCCGTTCAGCCGTGACCTGGCGCGAACCAATGTTCACGCGCCTTCATGATGAGTTTACCGGCCTCTTCGGCCGTCAGACCCTGGATATCGAGCAGGTCATCGACGGCCTGCTCCGCGAGATCTTCGCGAGTGCGCACACCCCGACGGGCCAACGCAAGCGCAAGATCCGGCTGCATGCCCTCGAGCAAGAGCAGATCATCCGCCGGCAGCTGCGACTCGAGGCTTTCTTCGGTGGCAATGGCCTGAGTCAGCAGCACGTCGCGCGCCCGACTGCGCAATTCTTTGACCATGTCTTCACTGAATTCTTCGATCGCGTTGAGCTCGGCCTGCGGCACGTAGGCCACTTCCTCGATCGTCGAAAAACCTTCCTGAACGAGGATGGTGGCAACATCCTCGTCGACATCGAGCTGCTTCATGAAGTTTTCGACCAACAAGCGCGCCTCGGACTCGCTCTTTGCCTCGGCGTCCGATTCGGTCATGACGTTGAGATCCCAGCCCGTCAGTTGGCTCGCGAGCCGGATGTTCTGACCACCGCGGCCGATCGCCTGGGAGACCTTCTCTTCGGACACCGCGATATCCATGCTGTGTGAGTCTTCGTCGACCACGATCGAGATGACTTCGGCAGGTGACATCGCATTGATGACGAACTGGGCGGGGTTTTCGTCGAAGGGGATGATGTCGACCCGTTCACCCGCGATTTCATTGGACACCGCCTGCACGCGCGAACCGCGCATGCCGACACAGGCGCCGACCGGATCGATGCGCGAATCGTTGCTGCGCACCGCGATTTTTGCCCGGATGCCGGGGTCGCGCGCCGCACCCAGAATCTGGATGAGACCTTGCCCGACCTCAGGAACTTCGAGCTTGAACAATTCGATCAGGAACTCGGGAGCAGACCGCGTCAGGAAGAGCTGTGGACCGCGCGGCTCCGGGCGAACCTCCTTGAGGAAGGCCTTGATGCGGTCCTGCGGCTTGACCTGCTCGCGCATGATCATGTCGCCGCGCGACACAAAACCCTCGGCATTGCCACCAAGGTCGACAAAGATACCGTTGCGATCGACACGCTTGACGACGCCACTGACCAACTGGCCAACACGGTCCTTGTAGGCATCGACCACCTGCGCGCGCTCGGCTTCGCGCACTTTTTGCACGATGACCTGCTTGGCCTGCTGCGCGGCGATGCGACCGAACCCTACCGATTCCATCGGCTCTTCGACGAATCCACCAACGAGCGCGCCCTTGTCCACGTCGAGTGCATCATCCAAACGCAACTCGCGGTCGGGAACCTCCAGCTCTTTGGAGTCGTCCGCGAACACTTTCCAGCGACGAAAGGTTTCGTAATTACCGGACTTGCGATTGATGGCGACCCGCACGTCCCACTCCTCGCCGTGTTTTTTGCGTGTCGCCGAAGCCAAAGCGGCCTCCAGCGCCTCGAAGATCACTTCCTTGTCGACGCCCTTCTCGTTGGAGACCGCGTCGACGACCATCATGATTTCTTTGCTCATCATCTATCCCCTTGCCCTTCGCTCGGTTACGGCCGGTCACGCGATGACGCGTGCCTTGCCCACCTCGGCGAAGTCGATGCTCACCGGTTGACCATCCACACTAATTTCAAACCCCGACTCGCCCACCGCAGCAAGCTCGCCCGTGTAGCGCCTGCGCCCTGCGCGCGGCACTTTCAATTCGACCCAGACCCTCGAGCCCGCGAAGCGCGCGAAGTGCGCCGGCTTGCGCAAGACCCGATCGAAACCGGGCGACGACACCTCGAGTTGATACGCGCTCGAGATGGGATCTTCCACATCAAGCCGAGCGGACACCTCGCGACTGACCCGCTCGCAGTCCTCGATGCCGATATGGCCGCCATGCGCCACCGGCTGATCGATGAAAATCCGCAGCACAGCAGAGCCCGGCGATGACACCCACTCGATGTCGACCAATTCGTAGCCCAGCTGCTCGACCAGAGGTTCGAGCAGATCGATCAGTTTGTCCCGGATCGCCGCCGCCGTTGCCATCGTGCACCCATCTTCGGAGCCACCCGCCGCCCGCAAGGCCAACCGGGAACGAAAAAGGGCCCCGAGGGCCCCTGCTGTCGATCCCACCCCGGCCAGGGGCAGAAAAAATAAAAGCCCCTCGGGGGGCTTTCAGATCAAGCACTTGCGTACACTTCCTTGCGGAAACTTACGCCCGCGCGGCCCGAGGAACCGCGCGGCGGCGCAATCATAAAGGAATCCGCTTGCCGGCGCTACGGGGCCTTCGCAGACCCTGCCGTGGCGAGATCGACCGACAACCAACGTGCGAGCCACGCATGCACTTCGCTGTAGAACAGGCGGCTGTTCTCGCCCTTGAGGATCCAATGGTTCTCATCGGGGAACACGACCAATCGGCTCGTAATCTGCTGGCGCTGCAACACGGTCCAGTATTCGAGCGAGTTGTTGAGGGGTACGCGAAAATCTTGCTCGCCGATGGTCACCAGCGTCGGAGTGCGGAAGCTTGCGGCATAGCGGATCGGGTTCTGCTCCCGCCACACGGGCCCCTGTTCCCACACCGGGCCGCCGTTGTTGACCTCTCGGCCATAAACCGTGTCGCTCGTACCCCATTGCGACTCGAGGTTCACAAGGCCTGCGTGACTGACGAGACAACGGTAACGGGTGGTCGTCGCCTGTAGCCAATTGGCGAGGTGACCGCCGTAACTCGCGCCGCCCGCGCATTGTCTCGCCGAGTCGATGAAAGGGTTGTCGCGCAGCGCAATGTCAGCCGCTTCGTTGAGCTCTGCACCGGGCGTCTTCAGCGGATCCCCCTGGATGGTCTGCGCAAACGCCTCGCCAAAGCCGGTCGAGCCGCTGTAGTTGGTGAGCAGTACGACGTAGCCCGGGGCTGCAAGCAGGTGGTAGTTCCAGCGCATGACCCACTGATCGCGCCACATGGTGTGCGGGCCACCATGGATGACCACGAACAAAGGATATTTTTTGCTCGGGTCGAGATCCGGCGGCACCACCAGCATGTTGTGAATACGGCGACCCGTGCTGCTCGTAAACCAAAAATGACGTACCGGCGCGAGATCGAGCAGCGCGACGCGCTCGGCGTTGAATTGCGTGAGCGCGACGTGTGCACCGCCTCGAGGATCAAGTCGCACGAGTTCCGGCGGTATCGTGGCACTCTCGAAGTTGGCGAGCAGTACAGGTTGCCGCGCCGACTGTGCAATCGACAGGTTGGTGTAGACGCCCACCGTCATATCGAGCGCCAAGCGAGCCCCGCCACCCGAGAGTGAGCTGACAAAAAGTTTTTCGTGGCCGGCCTCTTCGGCCAGAAAAAACACCTCTCGCGAGTCGGCGGTCGGTGCAAACGAGCTCACAGCACGATCGACTCCGGCCGTGAGCAAGCGCCCGCGTTCGATGGCAATCGATGGCGAAGCCACGTCTCGGCCTGCGGTGCCCGGCCAGTCGAAGGCGATCAGCTCGGAATTCGTGTACGCCATGCCGGTGTTGCGATCGAGCACTAGCAACAGGCGGCGACCATCGGCGGTGAACGTGGGCTGCGCCCACGAGTGCGCATCGTTGGTGAGTTGCTGCGGCTCACCGCCCTCCACCGAGACCTGCCAAAGCTGCGTGGAGGTGAAACGAAACGCAGCCGTATGACGATCAATGCTCGCCGCAAAGAGCAGCGCGCGGCCATCCGGTGTCCACGTTGCGCTCAAACTATCACCGCTATCGCCGCGTCCCGCGAAACCCACTTGCTTGACGAGTTCAGAACCCCGCAGCAACTCGCGCGGGGCGCCTGGCGCAGCGCCCACCTCCGGCAAATCCAGCACGAACAATCGGGGTCGGCGATCCTCGAGCCAACGGTCCCAATTGCGGATCGGGAAACCGTCGTAGATCCGGGCGTTCCACTTGCGCGCTTTGCGTTCACCCGCAATGCGTTTGCTGTCCGCTTCGCTGCTTGCGCCCGGATAATCGCTGCTCGAGAACGCCACGCGCCTGCCGTCGGGCGAAAAACGCGGCGCTCGCGCACCGTTCACCAACTGCGTGAGGCGCGCCGCCTCGCCGCCTGCGGCAAGATCCAGCAAATAAAGTTGTGCGGTCTCGTCGCCCTCACGGCGCGCCGTGAAGACGAGCCGCCTGCTGTCAGGACTCCAGTCGACGCCGCCCTCGCCGCCGGCCGTACCGGTCAGCCGGCGCGGTGTGGGCGCACGGCCAGTCTTATCCGGAGTCGTGGCGACGATCCACAGGTCAGATACTTGCGCCTTGTCGTCATACGAGGGCTCGGTCACCGAGAACACGGCCCAGCGACCATCGGGACTGACATTCGGCGCACCCACCCGCTTCATCAACCAGAGGTCCTCGTGGGTGATCGGACGCTTCGGCGTCTCGGCAGCTTGGGCAAACGAGGCCGTGATGGCGAACAACAAAACAACAAGCAAGCGTTGCAACATGGCAGCTCCGAGCGAAGACGAGTCGTTGCGATCGCGCCGATTATGCCGCGTGCGCCATCCCGCTGTCGCATCGGATAACCTTGCCGCCATGATGTCGGGTACACCGCGTATCAAACGGATCGCCATGTGGTCGGGACCCCGCAACCTCTCGACCGCCCTGATGCGTTCGTTCGGTAATCGATCGGACACGCTCGTGGTCGACGAGCCCTTCTATGCCCATTACCTGCAAGTGACGGGGCTTGCGCATCCGGGCCGCGACGAAATACTCACTCATCACGACCGCGACTGGCAGCGCGTGGCGAGGACCTTGCACGCGCCGCTGCCAAGCGGAATCAACGTTCACTATCAAAAGCACATGGCCCATCACCTCATGCCGACCATGGGTCGTGACTGGCTTTCGGGACTGACGCACGCATTCCTGTTGCGCAACCCGACCGACATGCTGCGCTCGCTCGGCGCAAAACTCGAGACGGTGCGACTCGAGGATACCGGACTGCCTCAGCAGCTCGAAATCTTCGGGCGAATATCGAGCGAGAACGGCAGGCCTCCGCCCGTGATCGATGCGGACGATCTGCTTGATGATCCCGCGACCATGCTCGAGAGATTGTGCGGCGCCCTCGACCTTCCGTTTGAGCGATCCATGCTTGCCTGGTCCGCTGGGCGGCGTGAGACAGACGGCATTTGGGCCAAATATTGGTATGACTCGGTCGAGCGCTCGACCTGCTTCACCCGATGGGAGCGCTCCGATTCGGCGCTGCCGCCTGCACTCGCCGAGCTAGAGCGGCTTGCACGCCCGCTCTACGAGGCGCTTCATCGACACCGACTTACCCCCTGACATCACTGAAATACCATGTTGCAAAAATTCAATGAAAAAAACCGTGACCTGCTCGTAAACATCAACGGTCGGCTTGTGCACCGTGACCAAGCCGGCGTCTCGCCTTTCGATTCGTCCGTGCAGGGTGGTGATGCAGTGTGGGAAGGCCTGCGGGTCTATCAAGGTCGCATCTTCAAACTGCGCGAGCATCTCGATCGTTTGCGTAATTCGGCGCTTGCCCTCGCCTTCAACGAAATCCCGTCGCATGAGGTGATTACCGAAGAGATTCGCCGTACGCTCGCTGCGAACGCCATGCACGATAACGTGCATATCCGCCTCACGCTGACGCGCGGTGTGAAGATCACCTCCGGCATGGATCCACGCCTGAATCAGTCGGGGCCGACCTTGATCGTACTCGCCGAGCACAAAGCACCGGTGTATGACACCCGCGGCCTCTCGCTCGTGACCAGCAGCGTGCGGCGCTTTTCGCCCGATTGTCTCGACCCGAAGATTCATCACAATAATCTGCTGCAATCGATCCTCGCCAAGATCGAAGCGAATGCAGCGGGCGCCGACGATGCGGTCATGCTGGATACGCGTGGCTTGGTCGCCGAAACCAACGCCACGCATCTCTTTCTGGTCGATGACTCGGTCCTGCGCACTCCACGCACTGTTGCGTGTCCTGAAGGCATTACGCGTGCCACCGTACTCGAGATTTGCGCGGCTAACGGCATCGCACACGAAGTCACTGACTTGTCGCTCGCGGAGTTTTATCGCGCCGACGAGGTGTTTTGTACGGGCACCATGGGTGAGCTCGCTGCAGTCGTCCGCATCGACGGACGCTGCATCGGCAGCGGCGCGGTCGGCCCTATGACGCAGCGTCTCAGCGCACTCTTTCGCGAACGTACGCGCGTTGAGGGCACACGCGTCTGCGATTGACGCCGCTCGTCATCACCAACCGAGCGCGCGTCTTGCAGCCTCGCAGTAAGTGATTTGCTCGCTCGAGGGCGCGCAGCAGTAGGCGCTGACGTCGAATTCATCGTCAGACCATGACTTTTCGACGACCTGACCCGCGCGATCCACTTCGATTTTCACGCGGCGGACCGTCACCGGAGTCGAATACAGCGGAGGATCAAACTCGCCAACTCCAAGAAGATATCCGTCAATCCGCAGTCCACCGTTTGCCGTGCACCGCAGATCTTTGATCAATGACGCGCTTGCAGAGTCCTCCGAGAGCGGACTGTATCGCCGAACATCACTTAGCGTCAGGTCAGTGGCTTGAAGCAAAAGCTCATAGCCGTCCTGCACTGTCCAAACCCGGCTGCCGCAGAGTCGCAACCAGGCATTGCTCGGCATCGTGGTGTTCGTTATTCCCGGGCCGCGCCACAGCACTGCCGCGGTATCCGGGAGATCAGTATGGGCCAGCAGAGCCCCCGCAGCGCTCCGGTAGTGAACGGTCCACCGCTGCTGTTCGTTGCGCAGATCCGTCGCCCGGCGCAGCAGGGCGTAGGTGCTGCCGGAGAGATCATCCACGGCACGGGATTCGATCGTGGTCTCTGCAGAGCTACACGCCTCGCCGCAGGGCGCATCGGCGCCGCTCGTCAACGCACCAGAGCCGCCAAGACTCGTATCGTCAGATAACTCGAGTGCGATAACCTCGGTCTCTGAAGTGTCTGCCCGCTGATCACCGGAGTTAGGGTCAGAATTAGAGGGCGGAGCACCATTGACGCAGTCGACTTGCACGTTGGTCACATTGGCTGACAAATTCGAACCGCTGCCGTTCGCGGCGACCGTGCAGGTTTGACCTTCCCGGTGGGTTTGCACCGTCACGGCGTAGCTTGCGCCGGAGATAACCGCGGTTGGGAATGTGAACGCACCGTTGGCTGCGACGGTCACCGAGTCCGCCGAATTGCGCAGCACCACGGACTTGGTGCTACCGAGGCCGCTCACCGTACCGCCTATGGTGTCGCTCGCCATCCCGGTGCCCGAGAGCGCAACGGTGGTCGGGCTGCCGACGGCGCTATGCGCGATCGCGATGGCTGCGGTCTTCTCACCTGTGCTCGTCGGCGTGAATGTCGCACTGACCGTGCACGTCGCGCTCGGCGCAAGCGAAGCACCACAAGTTGTCGTTCTCGCAAACTGATTGGCGTTCGCGCCCGTGATGGTGATTGCCGTCGCCCCGCCATCGGTGAAGACAAGGTCAGCGGTGCCCGGATTACTCAGGGTAATCGTCTGGGCTGCGCTGGTGGAATCCACCATCAAGTCGCCGAAGGTGATGCTGGGGACCGATACGCCGATCCCCGGCGCGGTACCGACCCCACTCAGCGCCACGGTGTGGGGACTACCGGTCGCGTCATGCGCAATCGACAGAGTCGCGATCTTGCCGCCCGTGCTCGTCGGTGTGAAGGTCACGCTGACCGTACAGGTCGCGTTGGGGGCGATTGCCGCCGAGCAAGTATTGGTCTGTGCAAACTGGCCGTTGTCGGTGCCCGTGAGCGACACACCGCTTACCGTCAGATTCGCGGTACCCGTGTTGGTGATCGTCACCGATCGGGTCGCACTCGTGGTGTTGATCAGTTGATTATCAAAGGAAACTGTTGTTGGCGACACGCTGATCGCCGGCGTGGTTCCGGTGCCCCCGAGAGAGACCCTGGTAGGGCTACCTGGCGCATTGTGTGCAATCGAAATTCGAGCGCTCTTGTTACCTGTGCTGGTGGGTCGGAACGTTACGCTCACCGTGCAGTTTGCGTTCGGCGTCAGCGAAGCTCCGCAGGTCGTTGTTCTCACGAACTGATTGGCATGATTGTCGATTAACGTAATGGCGGATAACCCACCGGGCAAGAAGACGAGATCATCCGTTCCAGTATTGCTGATCGTGATTGTCTCTACGTCACTCGTGGTGTTGATCCGTTGATCACCGAAGGCAATAGACGGAGGGGACACCGCAATCATCGGACTTGTACCGGTGCCCGTCAGCGCCACCACGGAGGTGTCCAGCCCGCTTTGATTGGTCCAGTGTTGAAGTTAGTTTAGGCAGCTTTTTTGCCGGTTATAGAGATGATCCGAGGGCTGGGGGCGAGCCCCCAGG